>Ga0105351_1000374_pt1 | contig 21526 bp, 20 predicted proteins | sample EN4Hudsemesocosm_FD_83662 | JGI IMG/M metagenome (GOLD analysis project Ga0105351, IMG submission 83662) | Methane-oxidizing microbial communities from mesocosms in the Hudson Canyon - EN4B Hudson Canyon | ecosystem: Environmental > Aquatic > Marine > Cold seeps | place: Hudson Canyon... | reverse complement strand
GAGAGCTGACAGAGTTGGTCGAATGTACCGGTTTTGAAAACCGGCGAGGTTTACGCCTCCAGCGGTTCGAATCCGCTGCTCTCTGCCATTTTACACTTTCAACAGATCGCGGAATAGAGCAGCTCGGTAGCTCGTCGGGCTCATAACCCGAAGGTCACAGGTTCAAATCCTGTTTCCGCAACCAATATTACTTATATATTCTTTTACTTAAAATTAATTTATTCTTTATGTAAATGCATGTTCTATAGTATACACATAAGGAAAAATATGACCCGAGAAGAAAATGCATTAAAAATAAGACACCATCACTATAACTTTGAAAATCCCAAAAGTGGCTCATCTAAAACAATACTTATCATTGCGGCTATAAGTGTTCTTGTCGTTTTTATTACTTTTTTTGCTAATTAATTAGATGCTTTTAACTTTGCTAACTACATTTTAACAATTTATTTCTACTTATACTTTACGATAACATATTAAACTTGACACAAATTAGTCTCAAAAATTGAGTCTTTTAGAATCTGTGGTAAAGTATTATTTATGTAAAGATAATATAAAAACAAAAGTTGTACCTTTATTTTCAGTAGTTTCAATTTTTACGATACCATTTAATTTTTCCAATTGTTTTTTTAATGATGATAAACCAATACCTCTCCCAGATATATGAGTTATACTATCTGATGTACTTAAATTACTGTTAAAAATAAAATTCAATATTTCATCTTTTGACATGAAGTTTAATCTCTCTGGGGTACTTAAATTTTTACTAATAACTCTACTCTTCAGCTTCTCAATATTGATGCCTCTTCCATCATCAGCTATTTTTATATATAAATTATTATCTAGTATATTAAATTCGCAAGAAATTGTTCCACTTTCTTTTTTATCTAAACTAAGCCTTTCCTCTCTATTTTCAATTCCATGAGCACAACTGTTTCTAAAGACGTGCACGAGAGAATCAATAAAGTGTTTAAAAGTATCTGGCACAAAAATGCTATTATCCCCAACAATTTCAAATGCATGGATACTTTTACCTAGGCTTAAACACAACTGTTGGCACATTTTTGGATAAATAGATAAGTAATACTTTAAAGATTTATTTTTTATTTTTTTAATATCAAAGAGAATTTCTTCACACTGTTTATTTTCATTTTTATTAAATAAACAATAATTCATTACTTTGCTTTCCAATTTATTGATTTGATTTTCATCTATTTTGATAAAAGAACTCTCCTCTAAAAAGTTTTTTCCTAAGTTTTCACTAATTATTTTTAAATCCTCGTTCATACAACTCACCAAATTAAAAGACTCAACTAATATTTTCAAAGATTCATTACTTTTATTGCTTTGTGCAAATTTTAATAGCTCAGATTCAATATTATGTATTTTTTTTGCAGTGTCATTCATATATAATTGAGCAAATAAACCTTTAAAACTATGAATTAATCCCTGTACTGTATCTATATTTTCCTCAACTGATATTTGGGGAGTTATATATAAAGTACAATCTTTACAAAATTCTTCAAACCCCTCTTTTGTTTCATAAAAATGAGAGCTATCACTAACAATAGTCACAATCATTTTTTGAATACGTTGTTCCCTTTTTATTCTATTTTGTAATTTCTTATTATCTGTAACATTAGTTAATATAACCATTACTTTATTATCAGAAATTACTTTATATTTTATTAATATTGCACGTTTATTAATAATAAGTTCATGGGGAAGTAGCGATAAAATTAATGAAGAAGTTAACTCATTATCTGAGTCGAAGGCATCTCGTATATTCTCTTTGAATGAAAATATTTTATTGGAGTTTTGATCAAATAAAAGTTTTGTAATATCTTTATTTTTCAAATCTTTCCCTAGCAAATTCTCACACTCTAAACTATATTCATCATCCACTAAAAAATCTTGATTAAAGGACAAAAAACCTTGTGCTACATTATTCAACAAGTCAGTTATTTTTTTTGTTTGTTGGCTTAAATCACTAGTTCTTTTTTCTACTTTACTTTGCAATTCATTATTAAGTGTTTCGATTTTTTCTTTTCTTTCTTTTAAAGATACTCTCATGTATTCAAATGATTTAGAAAGGACTCCAATTTCATCATTGGACTGTACGTTTACATTCTTTTCCAAGTTTCCAGAAGCAATTAATGATGAAATTTCTATTAAGTCTGTAATAGGTTTTGTGAATTTATTTAATAGTATATAAAGAGCCAGTGAAATTAAAATAGTGATTATTATAAAAGATATTACTATTCGTGTTATTGATTTTGACAAGGCTTTATCAATGTTGTCAGTTGTATAGTATGTTATTATCTTACCCAGTTTTATACCGCTGTATTCAAGGGAAGTCGTTCTTTTAATTGTTTTACTTTTGTCATAATTTTCTTGTTCATATTTAAAATTGGAACCTCCCTCGTTAAAAGATTTGATTAACTCTATAGATACAATATCAATGTCATTAAAAAAATTCTCCAGAGTAGTTTTTACAAAAATATTATCCATGGTGTAAATAAATTTTGAATTTGTATATTTTAACATTTCATTGGTATTTTCAATTTTTAAATGAAGCGTATTGAGTAAATCACTTTTTTTCTCAATTATATATAAATTCATAGCTATTGCATTCACAAATAGGGATAAAAGGATAACTGAAAGTAAAATTTTTGTTTTGATTTGCATTTCAATATCTCCTGTACATTCCAGAATATTTGGTCTATTGTATGTATTTTTTAGAACTAAAAAGTTTTACTCTCATCTTTAGCTAAACCAGTAAAGACAATTTCAAATTGAGATCCCTCTCCCTCAATTGAGTTAGCTTTTATGATACCTTTTAACTTAGATACCACAAGGTTGTAAATGATGTGTAAACCAAGTCCCGTTCCCCCAGCTGCCCTATTGGTAGTAAAAAAAGGCTCAAATACTTTGGGTAAAATATCTTGAGGTATTCCTTTTCCATCATCTTGATATATCATGTGAACTTTTTCTTCTTCGGTAAACACCTTGATAACAATTAAACCCTCATCATCTTTATCATAAGCATGCATTAAAGAGTTTGTAAATAAGTTTGTAAAGATTTGGTATATTACGCCGGGATATGTATTTACTTGAATTTCTTTATCACAAATTAATTCAACTTTTATATTGGTGTTTTTCAAGTTATTGAGTAAACTAAATATAACATGATTTATTCTTTCTTCTAAGAAAATAGGATAACTTTCATCTGTTGTTTCATCAACACTAATACGTTTGAAACTTCGTATTAGCTCCGCTGCTCTTTGCAAGTTTGCATGAATGGTCGTATCAAGTTCGATACAGATTCTAAGGTACTCTTCAAACTTATCTTTTGACATCTCTTTGTCCTCATATAAACTATTCAAAGAATTTGTAATATCTTTTAAATGGGTGATTCCCGTTAGACATACTCCTATAGGAGTATTGATCTCATGTGCCACCCCAGCTACAAGGCCACCCAGTGCCGCCATTTTTTCCGATTCTATCATTTGCTTTTGAGTTAATTTTAAGGTCTCTAAAGAATCATTTAAGACTTTTGTTCTTTCATCCACAAGTCTTTCTAGGTTTTTATTTAATTCATTTAATTCAAGTGTTTTATTTTCAGCTATATTTTTAGCAACTTCAAGTTCTTTTTTACTAATGTAAAGATCTAAAAATATTTTTGTTTTACTGATTAAAGTGTGGGCATTAATAGGTTTTAACATATAATCTACCGCACCTTCTTCATAGCCTGTTTGTACGTATTGTTCATCCTTCTTAATGGCTGTTAAAAATATAATAGGGATATTTTTATAATTATCATTTCCCTGAATAATAGAAGCTGTTTCAAAACCATCCATCATTGGCATTTGAACATCCAATAAGATTAAAAAAAACTCTGTACCAATAATCGCTTTTAAAGCATCTTCTCCTGAAAGAACAGTATGAATATTGATATGTAAATCATGAAGTATTCTTTTTGTTGCTTGAAGATTTTTCTTATTGTCATCTACGATTAATAATGAGGGGATGATGTTATTATCCATCATAATTATTCTCCTGTAAGTATTTTTTAATTTCACCTAAAGATAAAACAAAATCAGCACCTGCAATATCTAGTGCACTTTGAGGCATAATATTTACCTGAGCTGTTTTAGGATCTTCAACTATAGCCAAACCACCACATTCTCTTATTTTTTTTAAACCCAAACTTCCATCATTATTCGCTCCAGTTAAAATAATACCTATTAATTTACTTCCATAGGTTTGAGCTGCACTATCAAACAATACATCAATGGATGGTATAGAGTGATTTACAGGCATATCGACTGACAAAGAAAATGTTTTGTTTTTTTCTATTAATAAATGATATCCACCAGGTGCGATGTAAACCGTTTTTGCACAAATTTTTTCATGTTGTTTTGCCTCAAGAACTTCCATATGCGACAATTTATCTAATATAGTATGTAACATCTCAACTTTCCCTGACATTTGATGCTGCACTATTATAATAGGAATAGAAAAGTCTTTGGGCAAATCTGGAATAATAGTTGATAATGCATGCATTCCACCAAATGAAACACCAATAACAATTGCTTCATATTTGTTCATTATTTCATCCTATAGATTTTTACATCTTTGGAAAACTTATCAAAACTTTTATATACAGATGAAAATTCTATTGATTCTTTTTCTCCCAAAATTAAATACCCTTTGGAGGATAAACTGTCTCTAAATAATGTTAAAACTTTTTCTTGTAAGTTTTGCTTAAAATATATAAGTACATTCCTACAAATTATAATGTTCATCTCCCCAAAAACCTTGTCTGTGACTAGGTTGTGGGTTGAAAAAACAATGTTCTTTTTCAAAGTGCCATCAAACTTTGCCATGCCATATTTTACATGATAATAATCTGACAAAGAGTTTTTGCTTCCAGCTTCAAAAAAGTTTTTAGTATAAGCTTTGAGTTTATTAATATCATAAATTCCTGCTTTTGCTACTTCCAAAGAGTGATTATTAAAATCTGTTGCGTAAATCTGACAATAGTCTAAAACACCTTCTTCTTTTAAAATAATAGCTAGAGAATATACTTCTTCTCCTGTAGAGCAACCTGCATGCCAAATATTTATTTGAGGAAATATTTTAAGAGTTGCTAAAATCTCTTCACGTATAGTTTTAAATACCCAAGGGTCTCTAAACATCTCTGTTACAGATATGGACATGGCATTTAGAAAAAGATTTAAAAAAGTTGTATCATGTAAAATTTTTGGAATTAGTTCTGAAATATATTTTAAACCATTAGAAGTAGCAAAATACTCTACTCTTCTCTTAAAGCTAGCCCTTGCATAGTCTCTAAAATCATAACCATATTGTTCATAAATAGAATTAATAATAAGATCTAACTCTAATTCTTCTAGGTTTTTATCAGTCATTTTTTAAATAACCAAACTGTTAACATAGAAAGGAGTTTTTCAAAATTAACAGGTTTTGTGAGATAATCACTAGCACCTGCTTCTATACACTTTACTCTATCTTGTGGCATTGCTTTAGCTGTTAGAGCAATAATTGGAATATCTTTATATTCATCCATCATTCTAATATTTCTCATTGCTTCATATCCATCCATAATAGGCATCATTATATCCATAAGAATAAGTTCAATACCCTTTTGTTCACCAAGTTTGGATAAAGCTGTTTGCCCATTGTCAGCTTCATATACAATCAAACCTGCTTCTTGAAGACGTTTTGAAAGTGCAAAGGTATTTCTCATATCATCATCCACCAATAGTATTTTCCTGTTTGACAATAATGCACTTTCTTCATCCAAACTATACATTGTATTTTTATCAGCAGGAATTATTTTTGTATTCATACTTTGTAAAAATAGCAGCGCTTCATCCAGCTGTTTATCCGTTGCTTCTGAATCTTTTTTAATAACTGTGGCTGAGTATTTTTGTAGTTGATGTCGTTGTTGGGTACTTAACTCTTGTTTTGTATATATAATAATATGGGGTAAAGTAACTGTATCATCATTGGTTATTTCTTCAAAAACTTCAAACCCAGAAATATCAGGTAACTCAATATCAAGTATTACAAAATCAAACACTTCTGAACTTAGCTTTTTGATTGCCAGTTTTCCTTTTTTGACACTTTTAGTTTGTATATCTTCATTGTTTAAGAATTTTTCTATTATTTTTTGATTTTCCGAATCATTATCTACTATTAACGCACTAAGGGTTTCTTTAGATTGTGGCTTGGCAATTTTTGATATAATTAATTCTATATCTTCTTTACACGCAGGTTTGAGCAGATAACTAATAGCTCCACTTTGTAGCAGATTTTGCTCATCATCACGTCCTGAGATGATATGCACGGGAATTTTTTTCGTGGGATTGTTAAATTTCAACTGTTCCAAAACTTTGTTTCCATCCATATCAGGTAAACCCAAATCTAGAATAATGCCATTTGGTTTATACTCTAAAGCTAAATATAAACCATTTTTACCATCACCAGATACAAGACCTTTATATCCATGATTTCTTACAATATTAAGTAGTATTTTGGCAAATTTTTTATCATCATCAATGATTAAAATTGTATTTTCATCTTCCTTAATATTTTGTCTATCATCGGATATAAAACTCTCTTCGTTACTTGGTTTTATATTCTCTTCTAAATTTTCTATTTTTTCATCTGTTTCTGTATTTATTACTTCTAGGTTTTCACTTTCCTCTTCCTCTGAGGAATTATTGTAAATTACGGGTAAATACAAGGTGAAAATACTACCTTTATCCTTGGTACTTTCTAAGTGTATTTCCCCACCTAGTTTTTTGGCCAATTCTTTAGAAATAGCAAGTCCTAGTCCTGTACCTCCATACTTCCTACTAGTAGAGCCATCTTCTTGTTGAAAGGCTTCAAAAATCTCTTTTTGTTTGTCTTTTGAGATTCCAATTCCAGTATCTATAACTGAAAATGCCAAGGTGTCTTTAGTTTGAAGTATTGTAGATATATATTCAATTGATTCATCAGGATGATACACTTTAAGCTCTATTGAGCCTAGTGTTGTAAATTTAAAAGAATTAGAAAGAAAGTTTTTTAGGATTTGCTCTAAACGTTGTGAATCTGTTTCAATTATAGAGGGAATATTATTCTCGCAATAAGCTTTAAACTGTAAGTTTTTATTTTTGGCATTGGCTTTAAATAGATTTGTAATATTCACACAAACTATTTTTGGGTCAACATCTTCAATATGAGTATTGAGTTTCCCAGCTTCTACTTTTGACAAATCCATAATATCATTGATGAGATTTAATAATTCTCCTCCACCTTCATAGATAATTTTTATATCTTCTAACTGGTCTTTATTTAGATTTCCTTTTTTATTATCCAAAAGGCTTTTTGATAAAAGTAGATAGCTATTTAAAGGCGTTCTTAACTCATGGGACATATTGGCTAAAAACTCAGATTTGTATTTACTAGCAAGTGCTAAATCCTCTGTTTTAATTTCCAAATCTTTTCGTGAAAGCTCAATTTGAGTTTTTTGTGATTCTAGAGATTTGGACTTTTCTGATAGCTGTTCATTTGAGTTGGTTAACTCTTCTCTTTGTGCTTTTAGAATTTTTTCTGAGTTTTGTAGCTGTTGGGTTTGTTCTTCTAGGTTTTCATTACTTGCTCTCAACTCTTCTTGTTGAGATTGAAGTTCTTCTGATTGCCTTTGGGTTTCTTCAAGTAAAAGTTGCGTTTTAGCTGTATTATTAATATTGTTGATAATAATTCCAAGACTAAGAGTAACTTGATCCAGTAAATCTTGCTGAATTGAAGTAAACTCTTTAAAGGATGCAAATTCAAGTACTCCTATGAGGTCATTTTCAAATAAGATGGGTAACACTGCAATCATAAAAGGTTTTTTTTCACCTAATGCAGAAGTGATTTTTATATAATCATCTGGAACTTGTGTCAATACAATGGCTTGTGCTTCTTTGGCACACTCTCCTACAAGTCCCTCTCCAATACGAATTTTTCCAGAAATATTTTTACGTTCTTTAAAAGCAAAACTACCCAAAAGCGACAATTCATTATTTTCTTTAATATATAATACCCCATGGCCTGCTTCAAGAAGTTTTGCTAACTTGGAGACAACCTTATCACTCATTTCACGTAAATTGGTCGCACCTTGGGTCAACGCCATTATTTGAGATACGTTTTCACGAAGCCAGTTTTGAGAGGTAAGGTTCTGATTGTTTTTTTGCAATTCTTCTTCGTATCTTTTTTGCTCTGTGATGTCTTTTATATATCCAGTAAAGGTAAATCCACCAATAATCTTAATGTCGCTTATTGATAAAAAGATAGGGAATAAAGTACCATCTTTTTTAACAGCTGTGAGTTCTTTCCCCTCCCAAAGGTTTCCTTTAACAAGAGTACTCATATACTTTGCCAAATACCCGTCATGTTCAGCGGCGATTTTTTGTGGCATAAGGATTTTAATATTTTGACCAATTAACTCATCTGTTTCATATAAAAACATTTTTTTTACTGTTTTATTACAAGAGAGAATTATTCCTTTTGAGCTAATAGAGATAACTGAATCATAGGATGCATCCATCATTGATTTATTTGTTTGTGCACTTTGAGTTAGCAACTGTGTGGCTTCACCATAAAGTTTGTTTTTCATAGCTTCCAACGTATTTCCTAGGGCAACCATTTCAGAAGTTCCTGTCAAAACAACTTCTTCTTTTTGAGTACCATCTCCAATTTTACTGGCTATGTCTACTCCTAATTTCACTGCATTTGATATATTTTTACTTACATATAACAGCAAAAGAGTCACAAGTAAAGCAATAATAGAACTAAATGAAATTGCAAATATTTTAATTTCTGTTGTTTTATCTTCAATTTTCTGTTCTACAACTTTAGTTATATTCGATAATTTTTCCTCCGAGCTATGGATTGTTTTTCTCATTTCTCCCATCAACCCAAGATTACTATTTAAACCTTTTTTCTCCTCAAATTCTACTAGTTTATTAAAGTCTTTTTTATAGGAAGTTAGTAAATTTAATATATTTTCATATTTATTATTTTTATTTAATTTTTCAAGTTGAGTGTTAAATTCATCAAGGTACTGTTTGTCACCTCTTAACATAAAGTCTTTTTCTTGTTTTCTTAATTCATACACAAGAGATAAAAGATTTTTATCATTTGATTCTTTTGCATACTCTTGTACTTTATGAACGCTACTTCTTAAACTACCATATAGTCCATCTGTTGGGTTTAAACCAATGGTTTGTTGTATGTTGACAACTTGTTGAAATATTCTATTATATTTATGAATTATTTGATTAAAGTTATCTGTTGCTTTGGTATCCAGTCCAAAATGAATAAGCGCATTCTTGAACTCCTTGGCTGTTATATCAACATTATTAATCGTTTCTTCAAATTTTTCAAGATATATAACATCTTTTCTTGCTAAGAAATCTTTTTCATGTTTTCTTAGAGTTAACATTTGAATATTTAAATCTTTGATATCCTTTTCCAAGATACCTAATTCATGAAGTTCATTCATATCTCGGTTTTCCATTGCAACAACTATTAAAAAACCAAGTGAAACAAAAAATGAGAGAATCATAAGTATGGCTTTTATAGTAAGATTGTTCATGTTAAATCCTTAAAAAAGAATATTGACTTTTATACTATTCCTAATTTATTAAAGTATGGATTAAAATATTAGATTAAAAAATATTTCTTTAATTAATCAAATTAGTTCACGAACTAATTCCCTTAAGTAATATACATTAAAGAGATACTCTTATATAATTTTAGTTAGATTAAGGAGGAAACTTTTTATGATAAAGTTCTTTCTACATATTTATATTGTTTTTTACTCTTTTTCATTTCTTATGGCAAATGATCAAACAATCAATATCACTTATATCTCTCATGTAAATAAAGACCAACTTTTTGGACAACAAGTTCATCTTTTTTCAAAAGCGGTTGCTAAAGATTTAAAAATAAATCTAAGCATTCAAATACCTAAAAAAAATTTGAACAGATATGAATATTTAAAATTTGCAAAAAAAGTATTTGCACGTAACATTAAACCAGATTTTATCATTGCAATTTTTTATAGAACTATTTCAGAAGAAATTTTAAAATTATCACACAAATATAAAATACCGGTTTTTATAGTAAATACTAATATTCCAATTGATGATAAATATGCCGTTGGAAAACCAAGAACAAAGTATAAAAACTTTTTAGGAACACTTGCTTCAAATGAAACAAAAGCAGGGTATGATTTGGCAAAATACATGATAAATAAGGTAAAACAGAAAACCCCAAATAAAAGTATTAAGATAGTGGGAATTGCAGGTCCCAGAGAAGCCACTGAAGCTATTGAGAGAAATAAAGGATTACTGAAAGCTGTAAACAGTGATGATAGTGTAATATTACATCAAATTTTGTACACAAATTGGTCTCAACAAACAGCGTATAAAATGGCTACACGTATAACGCAACGATATGGAAATGATATAAACATAATTTGGGCAGCAAGTGATTCCATGTCTATTGCAATAAAAAAAGCTCTTATTGAAAATAAACGCATAGATATCTTGACAGGGGGTATTGATTTATCTAAAAATGGAATCAAATCAGTTAAAAACAATATGAATGGTGGATTTGCTTTGATTTTATTATATGACTATTACCATGGTAAAGATTTTGTAAATGAACTAGGAAGTGAAATTAAACTTGATATGTTTTTGCTCTCAAATGAAAATATTGATAAATATCTGTATAAATTCTCAAATGAAAACTGGGATAAAATTGATTTTAGAAAATATTCTAAAACACTAAATCCCAATCTTTTAAATTATGACTTTTCAATAAATTCACTTTTTAACAACCTAAAATAGGCAGTTTATGGTACTTATTGGACTTCTTTTTTTCTAATTTTTTATAAAGAAATATTGGAGTAGAATCTCCACTGTTTAAAATTTAATATGTGGAGGGATCATGGAATTTAATATTTGGTTAACAATGTTAATAGCTTCTATAGCTTTGTCTGTTTCACCAGGAGCTGGTGCTGTTGTATCTATGAACTATGGTTTAAAATATGGATTGAAAAAGACATATCCAGCCATTTTTGGGTTACAAACGGGATTACTTATCCAAACGTTTGTTGTTGTTATTGGATTGGGTTCAATTATTTCAAAATCAGTTATGCTGTTTAATGTTATTAAATGGATAGGGGTACTTTATCTTGTGTATTTGGCATTAATGAAAATATTTGAAAAAGTTGAAATACTCAATGAAGATGAACAAGTTAATTCATATAGTGGGAAAAAAGCTTTTATTTCAGCTATCTTGATAAATCTTACAAATATAAAAGCAACAGTTTTTTTAGTGGCCTTTATTCCACAGTTTTTAAACCCAAATGAATCGATGTGGCTTCAATTTATAATCATATCTTTAACATTATGTACTATTGATGTTATTGTAATGACAGGGTATTCCTCTTTAGCATCAAAGTTGAAATTTTTAGTCAAAGATGTTAAAGCCATGAAAATTCAAAATAGAATTACAGGATGTTTTTTATTACTAGCTGCTGTATTTGTATCAACGGCCAAAAAAGTATAAGTAAATAGGAGATAGTTTTATCTCCTATTTTATATACTTAAAGAACAATCTCTTTTAAGTATTTACTGATTTTAGGTTCATTGTCTTTTCTACATACCATACATGTAGGAATATCTACAATACTTGCATCTATAACTGTTGTTTTTAACTTACTTAAATAGCCAAACTTATTAATGATAGATTTAGGAAGTAGTGATTTTCCCATACCCAGTTCAACACAGGCTAAAATCACTTCAAAGTCAGCAATTTCTATGGTTTCATAGTCTTGTACTCCTACATGTTTATAATATTCTTTTAGTCCAGTATAAAATGCGCAAGTAGCTTCATGTGATATGATGATGTTGTTTTCTATTTGTTTTTTGGGTTCAATTAATAATAACTCATTATCAAATTTGTTTAATACCAGTAATTCAGAATTATTGGGTTCATGATTGATAAAACCAATATCTACTTTATATTCAAGTAATAACTGTGTAATAGGAATACTATTGTTCGTGATTAATTCTAACTGTAAACTGGGAAAGTCTTTGTTTATCTTTTGTAAAAAAGGAATTAGTCTCATACTTGCATTTGAAAAAGTGGAGGCAATAATTAACGTGTTTTGCACGTTAATATTCTTCATTACGTTTTGAGCTTCTTTGAGCTTTTTTATAATTTGTGTTGCTAGGGGAAGAAGCGTTTCTCCCTCTTTTGTTAAGATAATACCTTTTGGTACCCTATGAAATAGTTTATACCCCAAGTTTTTCTCAAGTTGTTTGATCCTGAGTGTTACGTTTGCTTGTGTCACTTTTAATTTTTTTGCACCATTTGTTAAACTTTTTTTGTCTGCAACAGCTACAAATACTTTTAATAAATTTGATTCCATATAACTATCCTTTATATAATCTATAATTATGAATTATTTGACTTAGCATAATTTATTGTAATACAATGAAACTTAAGAATTACAAGGAGAAATAGATGCATAATTTTAATCAATTAGAAAAGGTAGTAGACTTTTACGATAATGAAAATAATTTTAAAGTTGAAGATTATCATCACCAAGATATTTTGAGTTTAAAACAATTTGAAAAAGCTAAAAAAGAGATTACAAACTGGAGTGACTATAAAGTGACTCCTCTTCATGAACTTAAAGAAATAGCTAGGCAAACAAAAGTATCAAATATATATTATAAAGATGAAGGTTTTCGTTTTTCCTTAAAAAGTTTTAAAGCTTTAGGTGGTGCGTACGCGGTAGCAAACTTATTACTTGAAGAATTGCTAAAACATGGTATTGAAGCTACATCTAAAGACCTTTTTAATCAAACCTATACAGATTTTACAAAAGAGATTACGGTATCTTGTGCAACAGATGGAAATCATGGTAAATCTGTAGCTTGGGGTGCAAAAATGTTCTCTTGCAAGTGTGAAATATTTATACATTCACATGTTAGTAAAAAAAGAGAAGAAGAGATTTCCAAATTTGGGGCAATGGTTACACGAGTAAAAGGAAATTATGACGACTCGGTTCGTATTGCTTCTGAATGTGCACAAGACAATGGATATTTTACAGTATCTGATACTTCTTATGAAGGTTATACCAAAGTGCCAAAGGATGTGATGCAAGGATATACTCTCATGGTTGATGAGTCCATAACACAAATGAAAGAAAAACCAACACATGTATTTTTGCAAGGAGGAGTAGGTGGAATGGCTGCTGCTGCTGTTTCTTTTTTTCATGAGACGTATGGAAAAAACTCTCCACTATTTGTAATAGTGGAGCCAATCAATGCAGATTGTTTATTACAAAGTGCGCAAAACTCAAAACCTACCGTTGTTCATGGTGAGTTAGAGACCATAATGGCAGGTTTATCTTGTGGAGAGGTTTCACTTTTAGCTTGGGATATTTTAAAAAATAGTGTATCATTTTTCTTAAGTATAAATGATAATGATATAGGTTCAACCATGAAACTATTAGCAAATGGTAATACTCCCATTGTTGCAGGTGAATCAGCAGTTGCAGGGTTGGTTGGCTTTTTATGTGCACAAAATGACGAAGAATTAAGAAATAAATTAAAAATAAATGAAAACTCCAACATTCTGTTTTATGGAACAGAAGGGGATACGGATGAAGAAATCTATAAAAAGTTTGTAGGACAAACGTCCAAAGAAGTTTTGCAAAATAATAACAAGGAGAAATAATGAGTAGGGATTTAGATTTTACACAACATATCAAAAAAGAAATGCAAACGTGGAGACATGAAATTCATAAACATCCTGAACTTGGCTTTGATGTGAATAATACAGCTTGTATGGTTGCAGACTTGTTAGAAGAATTTGGGATAGAAGTACATAAAAATATTGGTAAAACTGGAGTTGTTGGAGTTCTTAAAAAAGGTGAAAGTAACCAAAGTATTGGAATTCGAGCTGACATGGATGCGTTAAAAATCATAGAAGAAAATACCTTTTCTCACTGTTCAACAATCCCTGGGAAAATGCACGCATGTGGACATGATGGGCATACTGCAATGTTACTTGGTGCTGCTAAATATTTAGCGAGCGAAGTTGATTTTGATGGTACCGTTATTTTTATTTTTCAGCCAGCTGAAGAACATGGGGAAGGTGCAAAAGCTATGATAACAGATGGTTTATTTGAACGCTTTCCAATGGATTCTGTGTATGCTATTCATAATTTCCCTTCAATTGAAGTAGGCCATTTTGCAGTAAGAGCAGGCTCAATCATGGCAGCAGAAGATAATTTTGAAATAACGGTTAATGGAATAGGACATCATGCAGCTATGCCTCATCTTGGGAAAGATGCAATTGTAATTGCTTCTGAAATTGTAACTTCCTTTCAGTCTATTGTTTCAAGAGTTCTTGATCCTATGGACCATGCTGTAATATCTGTTACAGAGTTTATCACAAATGGAACTGTAAATGTTGTTCCTGGTCAAGTTATGTTAAAAGGGGATACAAGATCACTCACTCCTGCAGTACAAGAGCAAATAGAAAAAACTATGTTACGTATAGTTAAAGGCATTTGTGAAGCGTATGGGGCAACGTATGAGTTTGAATATCGTAAAAACTTTGTACCTACTATAAATACAGAAAATGAAGCAAAAATAGCTACTTGTATTGCACAAAGTATTGTTGGAGAGGATGCTGTTATTGGAGATAGTAGTTGTGTTATGACCTCAGAAGATTTTGGATGGATGTTGCAAAAGAAAAAAGGTGCTTATATATTACTTGGAAACGGGAAAGAGGGAATAGGTGGATGTAGTTTACATAATCCCAAATATGATTTTAATGATGAAATTTTAACTGTAGGTGCCAACTTTTGGGTTCAGCTGGTTAAATCAGAGCTTAAAAAAGTTAAATAGATAAAGATACAGAGATTGAAGTTAAAGTAGACTTCAATCTCTGGATAGTTATAACTTATAACAACTCGCAATATTACCAGCTTTGCAAGCTTTTTTATAGTATTGAGTGGCTTTATGTTTGTCTTGCGGTACTCCTTGTCCATAAGCGTAAGCAAGACCTAAAGCGTGGCAACCTTTTGCATATGCGTTATCGCAAGTTTTAATATAATAAGTTAAGGCCTTTTTTTGGTCTTGTTTTAGACCTTTTCCTTCTTCATATAAGGAGGCCAAATTATAACAACCAGCCATATCATCGGCTTCACAGGCTTTATTATAAAGTGAAATTGCTTTTTGAATATCTTTTTTTACGCCATCGCCTTTTTTGAATAAAGTTCCTAAACTACTACAACTTTTCATATTCAAATTATCACAAGATGTAGTCCAAAGTTTAACAACTTCTTCATTTTCCCCATTGCTGTAGGCAACTAATCCATCTTCATATAAATTGGCATATAAACTCCCATAAATTAGAAATATTGATATAAGTAACTTTTTCATCTTGAATCCTTTTTATAACAGTAACATTTAGTTTAAGCTAAGTAACTATCATATCCTAATATTTGCTAACTTAGGATGTTCTTATTTTTTTAAACTTTTTAGTCTACTTAATGAAAAAATATGTATAGCAATAAATATTGGAACGACGTATAAAGGAATCATATTAAATACAACATCTGGAGATTCCTTTGCTAATACAACTATAGCTCCAATATTCAAAACTACTACAAAATCAAGGATTCCAATAATATTTCCCTTGATTATGGCATTGAATTCGTCAATTTTTTTATTTTTAAACATACGGAGTATTGTAATAGCTCCAATACCTGCAGCTATATCTCCTAGTCCTCCAAGATATTGAAACCAAGTTGGTAATACACCTGTAAAAAAGAATAATACTCCAAAGGCTACTCTGTATTGTTGAAGATTTAAAAAATCACTCGTACTCATATTTGATATTGTCTTTTTAAGGTCTTGGCTGAGTGTTTTTAAGACCAAAATAATTGCAACAGGAAGAAAAACACCTATTGTAAATGTCAGTTGTGGTATAGCAGTGGATGAGAAAAACTCACTTGTTATTAAGTTGTAAACTGAATATAACCATAACCCCATTATCGCAAAGCTAATTATTACAGTTGAGTTTTTAGCTCCCGCTTTTTTAAGAAAAAAAAGTACTATAAGAGAAAATATCACCTCTGTAGTTATTAGTAAAATCGTAAAGTTTGTTTCATTCATTGTAATTCCTTTATTTAAGTGTATATACACATTTATTGTTAAATTTTTTTATTCTATTTTTTGGATGATATCATCAAGCATACCATTCATTTTATTCCAGCTTTCTTTGCCTATTCTATTCTCTAACTCATGTTGAGCTTCTTTCCATTTTACATAACCTCTGTCATAAACATCTTCTCCTTTTTTTGTTAAAGAAACCAATTTTTCTCTTTTATCTTCACATTCTCCAATATACACAATTTCACTACGAATTAAAGGTTTTAAATTTCTGTTTATGGTTGTTCTATCCATATTAAGTGCTTGTGAGAGTGCATTGATGTTTGCATTATTTAGAAGTTTAATTGCTGTCATCATCGATGATTGGACAGGTGTTAAGCCAACTTCTTTCATGGATTTAGAATAGATATTTGTGACGTATCTTGATACTTGCCGTAGTTTTGTAAACATACAATTTTGCGCAACATCTTCATAGTAGTTCATTTATAATCCTTATGTGTATATGCACATAGTAGCACATTTTTTTCTTTTTTGTCAAGAGTAGCAAAAATACTTGTCATATGTCACTTCGATAATATTGAAAATTAAAGCAAATTATTGATATTTTGGCAAGTTTACTTAAGAATTGAATCCCCTTTTTTACTAATTTTAAATCTAAGGTAATTTTTTTAGGGTATTCTTTTTTTTTCTTACAATTTGTTAAAAAAGCTGTACCTTGGGATTAAAGTAACCAATAAAATTATTCAAGAAACTAAGTATTCTAAATTGTCACGTAATTGTCTCAATATAAGCTTCAGTTAAGTTTAATGTTAACTTTTAACGATAGAATTTCAAAAAAATTTGAAGGCATAATTTGAAAACTGAAGTTCAAGAAAATACATATACACAAGAAATGAGTTTAAAAGAAGCAATGTTACAGATTGTATTTTTAATTAATAATAAGCGTTTTGACAGTGCTCTAAATATTCTTAAGGGAAATGAAATATCATTATCATCATTAAGTCAAAATAAATCTATTAATAATTTGGAAGACTTTAAAGTATATACAGAAAACAGCTAATAAAATACATAAAATGTATAAAATTCTGACTAAGTTTTGAGTAAAGGTACTGATATTGCAAAAGATGCACCTTTATATTTTTGGTTATTATAAAGATGATAATAATTGTGAAAGCTATACTTCCAAAATAACGAATAAAGAATCTCTTACTGAACCACTCTCAAAACTTTACTCAAAAATAGTAAAACTGCTTCAAATTTCACCTGAAAAAGTAAAGGCTAAATGCTAAGTTGAAATAATGAATATAATAAATTTTTAAGTGACAATGTTAAGTTAAGTTACATTATTCTACCCTCTAGATATATCATAAAAATCTTAAGGAATATAATGTCGACCAAGACAAAACCAATAAAATACACGCTGGGCCAAGATAACTTACAAAAATTCGGTCTGGATATTCACAATCCAGTCTTTGCTATTAGTGCTTTACTAATTTTAGTATTTGTAGTAGCTACACTACTATCCCCTGCTGATTCAAAAGAAATATTAGACTCTGCTAAGTGGTGGGCGATTAATAATTTTGACTGGTTATTTATGCTTTCAGGAAACTTCTTTGTTATATTTTGTTTTCTTTTAATCATATTACCCGTTGGAAAAATAAGAATTGGTGGAAAAGATGCACAAAAAGAATTTTCGAATTTTTCATGGTTCTCTATGCTATTTGCGGCTGGTATGGGTATTGGACTTATGTATTGGTCTGTAGCTGAACCTGTTGCTTATTACACAGGATGGTGGCATACACCTTTAAATGTAATAGCAAAGACACCTGAGGCAAAAGAATTAGCAATGGGAGCTACTATGTTTCACTGGGGATTACACCCTTGGGCTATTTATGCAGTTGTTGGCTTGTCTTTGGCCTTTTTTTCATACAGCAAAAAACTTCCACTTACTATGAGAGCCGCATTTTATCCAATCTTAAAAGAAAAAGTTTGGGGATGGCCTGGGCATATCATTGATATACTTGCTGTGTTTGCAACTATTTTTGGATTGGCAACTTCCTTGGGACTTGGAGCTCAACAAGTATCATCAGGACTTAAATTTTTGTTCGATATTGATAGTGGAGTAAATACTCAAATATTGATTATTGTAGTTATAACACTTTTTGCATTGGTTTCTGTAGTAAGAGGTCTTGAAGGTGGTGTGAAAATTTTAAGTAAATTTAATATTTTATTAGCGTTGTTTTTAGTTTTATTTGTAATTATTGTGGGTCCTACGTTTAATATTATTACAGGAGTTGGAACAACTTTATCTAACTATGCTTCAAATGTTATTGAATTAAGTGGTTTTATAGGAAGAGAAGACAGTGATTGGTTTCATGGATGGACTGTTTTTTATTGGGCATGGTGGATTGCATGGTCTCCTTTTGTAGGAATGTTTATTGCACGAATTTCAAAAGGAAGAACAGTACGAGAGTTTATTATTGCTGTTTTATTAATTCCTACAATAGTTACTTCTATTTGGATGAGTACTTTTGGACTAACAGCACTTGATCAAGTTATTGGAAATGTAGGTGCACTCACAAATGGTATCTCAGATAAATCACTGGCAATGTTTCAAATGTTAGAAAATTTACCATTTGCCACAATTACATCTACTATTGCAATATTTCTAGTTATTGTATTTTTTGTTACATCATCCGATTCAGGATCACTTGTAATTGATAGTATCACTTCAGGTGGTAAGGTTGATGCGCCTGTAATCCAAAGAGCCTTTTGGGCTATTTTAGAAGGAATGGTTGCCATCGCTTTATTATATGTTGGAGGGAACGATGCCTTAAATGCACTGCAAGCTGGATCTATTACAACCGCATTACCTTTTACTGTAATACTTCTAGGAATGTGTTATTCTTTGTATATAGGATTAAGATCAGAACTAAAAAATGTGTGATTTTTAAGTAGAAGTAGGTGGATAACATAATTGTTATTCACCTTTTTGTGTATAATAGTCACTACGGCCAATTATTTAGCCGCAATGAGATACTAATATATCTGTTAAATTTTTTAAATTATTTTAAAGCTTTTTTTGCTTTCTTCTCAGCTCTTTTTTCTTTTAGTGATTTCTCTGATTTAGTTTTAACTGCTTTTTGAACATCTTTACCCTTAGCCATATTATCTCCTTTATGTAATTTATACCTATTAGTATATCAGAATAATTGAATTTAATACAACTCTAATGATATACAAAACTAAAATGAACAAAATTTATACATTCTAACCCTTAACTCTATTTTCAAACTTGTTGAATGGTTTATGTCAAAAACAATAGAATTATCTAGTAGATAAAAAAATATAGTATATTTAACTATAAATATGATATAAACTACGCTATACTTTAGACTTATATGAATGAATATTTTCAAGTTGGTATAACTTCATATGTAAAAGTCTAAAATTTTGATGTCAAAAGTATTAATAGAAGTGCAAATGTATTTTTCACCATTTGTATATTAAACTTTTATAAGACTATTCATCCAGGTACAACAACTTATTAAATATTAAAAAGAGGATTATCAATGGCTAAAATAAACTATAATTATGAAAAACGTGCACGTGAGCTTGAAAAACAGAAGAAAAAAGAAGAAAAGAAAAAAAAGAAACAAGCTCTAAAAGATGAAGGAAATGAGGCATCTTCAGATACACCTGAGGATTCTGAGTCTTAATCTACAATAAGATAGCTTACTAAGTGATGTAAAAGATTATGGTGATAACAGTTCAGAATGTTACTTGCCATTATCTTGATTACTTTAGTTACTTGACTTTTTCTTACTATGAAATCTGCATATATAGTAAAACAAAACTACCTATTGTAAATTTTTATATAAAGCTTCTGCTTTTATAATATCTTCCCTAGATGGTTTCCTTCGAATTGACATATAACATTGCTCTTTTTTCTCATTTTTGTAAGGATATATTGTTGTATATACCCAATAAAAGCCACCATTTTTTGTTTCATTTTTAACATATCCTTGCCACAATACACCACTTTTTATTGTTTCCCATAAGTCTTTAAATGCAGCTTTAGGCATATCTTTATGTCTTACTACATTATGTGGTTTTCCAAGTAGTTCTGACTCTTGATACTCTGCTACTTTGCAAAACTCTTCATTTACAAAGATGATATTTCCTTTCTCATCTGTTTCACTTACTAAAAAAGAATCATCACTTAAAATTGTCTCTTTATCATTTGCCATTGTTATTCTCCCTTTTTATTAAATTGAATGTCACAGTTTTTTTCTTTTAATGACTCAAATGCTTCAAATATACTATTAATACTAATTTCTAAACTCTCTGTAACTGCAATAATTTGGCCATTTTTGTACCCATCTTTGTATAAATCCGCTACATCTTGAACAATGTGATGTACTCTTTCATGTACTTGTACTAAATCATCCCATTCTTGGGTTTGAGCAAACTCCTCATCTTTGTTTGTACTTATCCATTTGCCAAGATTACATTCGTGTACACTTTTAACTTTTATGCTATTGCCTTCTTTACATTGCTCAAAATACGTGTTTTTGAAGTTAATATGATCACATTTTAATTTTGCTATATCAAATATTTTATCACTATCACATACTCTTCTTTTTGATTTTTCATCAAAGTCTGTTCTACTTATAACTGTTTGTAATTGCTCAATTAAACCTTGTGTTAATTCAGCCATTTGACTAATCCCTCCTGCTAATGATGCATTTTCTTGAGTAGCATGGTCTAGTGCATTAACAGTATTTGTAATCTGGCTCATTGCACCTTCTTGTTCTTTTGCGGCGTTTGTAACATCGTCTATTAACGATATTGTTATTGATATGTTTTCATTTAATTCTCTAAAACCAGCGATCATTTGTGTTGCAACTTCTTTACCTTGCATAGCCTTATCATTTGCACTCTCTACTAGCCCTTTAATCTCATTTGCAGCCCCTGCACTCCTACTTGCAAGGTTTCTCACTTCTTGCGCAACTACTGCAAACCCTTTTCCAGCTTCTCCCGCAGTTGCAGCTTCAACAGCAGCATTTAAAGATAAAATATTTGTTTGAAATGCAATTTGGTCAATGATAGTTATAGCTTCTTTAATTGTATTCACTTCATTACTTAATTCTTCCATGGAAGTTGAAGTTTTATTTGCTAAATCAATTCCTGTTGAACTAGATTCAGTAACATTTTTTGCATATTGGGACATTTTTGCAGTGTTTTCACTACTTTTTATAATG
>Ga0105351_1000370_pt1 | contig 21603 bp, 16 predicted proteins | sample EN4Hudsemesocosm_FD_83662 | JGI IMG/M metagenome (GOLD analysis project Ga0105351, IMG submission 83662) | Methane-oxidizing microbial communities from mesocosms in the Hudson Canyon - EN4B Hudson Canyon | ecosystem: Environmental > Aquatic > Marine > Cold seeps | place: Hudson Canyon... | reverse complement strand
GTTAGCAGCCAAGAAACAATTAGTTGAATTAGAACCACTCTATTCTGAAATCATTGAAATTAATTTTGCTAAAGCAGAGGATCTTGCTGAATTGTTAGATAATGACGATGATGGTACTGAAGAAGATACTGACACAGGCTTTTTATCTAGCCGTGGTAGTGTGACAGTTGATGTGCGTACTAACTCATTATTATTACGTGATACGGCGGGCCAATTAGTTCAAATTCGTAAATTGATTGATAAATTAGATGTGCCGATTCGTCAGGTGTTGATTGAGTCTCGTATTGTCATTGCCAGTAATGACTTTACCAAAGAGTTGGGGGTTCGCTTCGGTGTTTCAGGCATCGGCAGTCAAAATAATGGTATTTTTAATGAGGCCACAACATCGGGCACATTAAACGGTACCGATGCGCTGCATAATGGTGATGATTTACAACAATCAGACCGATTAAATGTCAGTATGCCTGTGGTAACACCGGCAGGAACTGTGGCTTTAGCGCTATCTAAATTACCGTTGGGAATGTTACTCGACCTAGAGTTATCAGCAATGCAGGCAGAAGGTAATGGTGAAGTTGTTTCTAGTCCAAAAGTAATTACATCAAATCAGTCTACTGCGATTATTGAACAGGGTACTGAGATCCCGTATCAAGAAGCGAGTTCAAGTGGTTCAACATCGGTTTCTTTCAAAAAAGCAGTACTGAAATTAGAAGTTACACCACAAATTACACCAGATGATAAAATCATCATGGACTTGAAAATCAATAAAGATCAAGCTGTATTTGACGCGCGTTTCCTAGTACCAAGTATCGATACTAAAAAAGTAGAAACACAAGTCTTGGTTGATAATGGTGAGACGGTTGTCTTGGGTGGCGTTTATGAGCAAGAAGAAGGTAGTACATCTTCACGGGTTCCATTCTTTGGTGATCTTCCTTATGTCGGCTTCTTATTTAAATCGACGAAGAATGTGGATACCAAACAAGAGTTATTAATTTTTGTAACACCGAAAATTATTAAAGATAGCCTTAAGCTTTAACGCACTAATTTGCAGTAAATTCACTAAAAGCCGGATTGTGATGATTCGGCTTTTTTGTAATATTAAACACGAGGAATAGAGATCAGGTGGTAAGCGGTAATATCTTTTTAGTGGGTCCAATGGGCGCCGGCAAATCAACGGTTGGTAGACAGTTGGCAAAGACACTTGGCCGCGATTTTTATGACAGTGATAAAGAAATTGAAAAAAGAACAGGCGTATCTATTTCATGGATATTTGAAATGGAAGGCGAAGCCGGCTTTCGTGCTCGAGAGCAAAAGGTGATTGATGACTTAAGCCAGTTAAAAGATATTGTTTTAGCGACTGGTGGTGGTGCGGTATTATCTGACGATAATCGACGTGCATTGCGATCTCGTGGTAATGTTGTTTATTTGTCGGCATCAGCGGAACAACTATTCCGCCGCACGTCAAAGGATAAAACCAGACCTTTATTGCAGACAGATGATCCGAAACAACAAATTACCGACTTGTTAGAACAACGCAGCCCCCTATATGAAAGTGTGGCAGATATTGAGTTGAGAACTGGCAGCCAATCTATCCAACATGCGGTGTCAGAAGTAATTAAACAATTAGAAAATGTAGGACAATAGACGAATGATTACAACTCTACAGGTATCGCTAGGCGACCGTAGTTATCCTATTTACATAGGTGAAGATTTATTATCCCAAGCAGAATTATTAACACAACATATTAAAGGCAGTGAAGTATTGCTTGTTACCAATACGACCATTGCACCATTGTACTTAGACAATGTTTTAGCTTTATTGACAGACTATCGCTGTGAATCTGTGATCTTGCCAGATGGTGAAGAATTTAAAACACTAGATGTAATGAACCAGGTGTTTGACTCTTTATTAACGTCACGCTTCTCGCGTAAAGTAACTTTAATCGCCTTAGGTGGCGGTGTGATCGGTGATATGACCGGCTTTGCCGCTTCATGTTATCAACGTGGCGTGCCTTTTATCCAAATACCTACAACGCTGCTATCGCAAGTTGATTCTTCAGTGGGGGGGAAAACAGCTGTTAATCATGCCTTGGGTAAAAACATGATTGGTGCTTTTTATCAGCCTCAGTGTGTGATTGCTGATACACGAACATTAAATACCCTCGAGGATAATCAACTTTCTTCTGGTTTGGCCGAAGTGATTAAATATGGTTTGATTAACGATCCTGAGTTTTTTGACTGGCTAGAAGACAATATCTCAGCATTACGACAACGCGATCAAACGGTATTAGCTGAGGCGATTCAACGATCATGTCAAGACAAGGCCGATGTGGTCGCTCAAGATGAGCTAGAGCAAGGCGTGCGTGCTTTGTTAAACCTAGGGCATACATTCGGTCATGCGATAGAGACAGGAATGGGTTACGGTAACTTCTTACACGGTGAAGGCGTATCTGTAGGCATGGTTATGGCGGCTGATTTATCACAAAGAATGGGCTGGATCACAGCGGCAGATGTGGAGCGAATTAAAACACTATTAACCGCTGCTGGCCTACCTGTAACAGTGCCTGAAAATATGCCAAGTGATGACTTTATGGATTTAATGTCTGTTGATAAAAAAGTGCAAGATGGCCATATTCGACTGGTATTATTACGAGGCATAGGCCATGCAGTGATGAGTGATGATTATTGTCCAGATAAATTAGCTGAGACCTTGGCTGCATTCCAGTCATAGCCTGTCGGCATGAGTAATCTGACAAATTCATCTGCAGAACCGAGCTATATTGCACGTTTAGCATTACACTCCGCACCGTTTAGTAGCGCAGTTGATTCTCACACATTTTTTAATGGTGAACAGATAGAGCAACGGTTAAATTTATTATTCCACTTGGCGCGCTCTAGCGATAAAGTGGGCTTGCTGATGGCTGAGCAAGGTCAAGGGAAAACGACGCTACTGACTCAGCTTCAACATGGTGCAGGAGATGACCTACGTGTATGTCGTATTGATGTTCAAGCATCACTAGACTTATCAACACTTATTGAACAGTGTTTACGGGCATTTGGCGTCGATGAAATAAATGCCAAACAACAAAATGAGCAGGAAACGTTACTCAAAGAAAGATTACTACGTCTACAAAACCTGAATATTAGACCGCTGTTATTAGTCGATAATGTTGATATTCTTTCATCTGATAATCTAGCGACAGTAATAGACTGGCTATCATGGCAAGGGGAAGATGAATATTTACTGCACGCCATCTTTACGGCAAGTCGTGTTATGCCAGAATTGGATAATATCCATGGTCGACTGCAACGTGTTGATTTGCCTAGCCTAAGTGAAAAAGAATTAGAACCCTATCTAATGCAACGGCTTGAAACTGCTGGCTATAAAGGAGAGTTACCTTTTAGCGCAAAAGAATTAAAGCAAATCTATCGACATTCTCAAGGCTGTCCGGCGCAGGTTAATCAGTTTTCTCATCAGTGTTTACTAGGCATTAAATCTAGTAAAACAGTGACAATGCCGACGAATATGGCAGCACTACTTCGCTGGAGTGGATTGGTGAGTTTAGTTATTATTTTCACCTTATTATTACTGTTCCAAGATAAAATTAACGCTTTATTTTCGCAACAAGATGAACAAAATGAAGTGATTGATCAGACCTTTAATAGCAAGGAGGAAGCCTTAGCGACAGTGGTCTTAGATGGAAGTGAAGTGATAAGCGCAGAGCAAGCGGAACGAGATGAATTGACCTCATTACTTGCTGAACTTCCTACTGTCGAAGGCCAAGCGCCGCAGCTTGTTACACCGGAGCCGCCTGTTGAAACTGAGATGGTTAAGCAAAACAAACAAGCCAATACTGAGCTAGAAGCCGAAGCCGAAGCCGAAGCCGAAGCCGAAGCCGAAGCCGAAGCTGTCGTAGTTGAGCCGATAGTAGAAGCGCGTAGTGTCGAGGTGATTGAACCCGCCGTTGAGAAATTACTGCATCACCAACAAGCGTGGATAAAACAACAACAAGGGACTCACTATACCTTCCAATTAATGGGCTCTTGGAAGCAGCAAGAGGTGCTTGAGTTTATAGATAAATACGCATTATCAGGTGATGTGGCAGAGTTTCAAAGTGATCGAAATGGACGAGTATGGTACGCCCTAATTTATGGGGTCTATAGTAGTAAAAAAGAAGCATTACAAGCCAGTAATGATTGGCCTGAGCCTCTTAATTCCTTACCGTCGTGGTTACGACGTTTTGATAGTGTGCAGAAACAAATTAAAAATACGCTGCCAGCTCAGTAAGTACTGATTCTGCTGTTGTTGCCTCGCTGGCAAAAACAACTCGCCAAACACTTTCTCCATTTATTTTCGACTGGGACAATATGCCTAATCGTTCAAGTCTTGTTAGATTTAATGCCGGAGAGCAGTTAAAACATACTATCCCTGTAGCTGAGTGAAAAACCTGCCAGTGGGTTTTTTGTTTGAGTTGATCAGCAAATAGCTCCGCCTGCTGTAAGCGATATTTAAGCTGGGAAATGAGTACATCACTGCCATCCAACAAGCTAAACCATAGTGGCAGGAACAATTCACCGCCATAGGAGCCGGCTAGGGTCTGTTTTGGCGCTTGTATTAGATAATCGGCATCAATATCCGTCATTACGGTTAATGCGTGCTGATAGAGCAGGATACTGCAAGGTCGAGGTTGGCCTAATGCCTTATGTGGATCAAAACAAACTGAATCTGCTTGTTCGATACCGGCCAAATACGCTTGCTGAGGCAGAAGTGCCAGAGCACCGCCCCAAGCGGCATCGATATGACACCAACTATCAAATTCAGCTGCGATATTAATACATGCACGTAGTGGATCAATGGCGCCTGCCGATGTTGTTCCGGCGGTTGCGACGATTGCAATAGGAGCTTGGGCTTGGCATGCTTGATGTAATTCAGCGATATTCATTTGGCCGCAGTGATTGGTGGCAATCGGCTGAAATTGTAATCCTAATATCTGACATGCTTTGATGATGGAATAATGTGCGGCCTCAGAGCCATAGACAAGCTTGCTAGTGTTCGTGCCCTGTTCTCTTGCCTGCCAAAGTGCGTCGAGATTGGCATAACTACTACCGTGGGTAAAATGACCATATTGCTGTCCAAACAGCTGACAAAACCAAGTAAGCAATTGTTTTTCGATAGCGGCTAACTGTGGATAAAGTTCAGCTGAAAGCAGGTTGCCATTATGTAATCCTGCTAATAATTGACCTAGGCGTGCCGGCTGATTGATCGTGGGGGTCATATGGCTTGCCCACGCAGGATTTTGATGTACATTGCCTTCATTAATAAGGGCGTCTACGATAGCCGCGGTGTGTTGTTGACTGTTATCAATCAGTGCGTGCAATGAGCTTAGGCTAGAAGATAGTTTCTGGCTCATGACAGTTGTAAGTTTAAATGGTTATTTGACTTAGATAATGTGTCAGACAACTCAGTATAAGCTTTATAATCAATGATTTTTGTAATGATTGATAAAGTGGAAAATAGCTGAGCAAAGCCATTATCTATAATCTTATCTGCTGTTAGTTCTTTAATGGATGTGCTGTGAGTTGAACTGTGTTTGATCAGTAAAAGTTGTTCAGCTTGGAGCTGGTCTGCTAACAATAAAGCAATACTATCAGCGCTACTATCCCAGCTTTTTAATAATAAAGGTTCTGTCAGTAGTTCATCATCAGGAAGCCAGATAGAAAAAGCACTTGTGGGCAGTGCATTGCCATTGATTATTTGGCTGCTAGGAGCAAGTGATGACAGTAATAGGCCAAATTGTTTCATTGCAATGATCGCCATATGGTGAGCGGTTTCATCGTTAAAATGGTGATATTGTTGAGCGACACGTACCTGATCGGCAAAAGGGCCACCACCCGGCACAATGACAATAGGCTGTTGTAATGAGTAGGCCGCTAAGGCTGATAACCAGTGAGCTAGTTCAGGAGTGTTATACAAACTACCACCCACTTTAACGATAATCACTTTAGTTGTTCGAGTAGGTTCAGAATAGCTGCGGCCTTATCATGAACTTCTTGGTATTCTTCATCCACATTAGAATCAGCTACAATCCCGCCTCCAGCCCAAAAACGTAGGCGATTATCACTATAAATTAAGGTGCGAATGGTGATGTTACTATCCATTTTGCCATCAAAACCAATATAGGCAATGCTACCGCAATAGAGGCCTCGGCGGTTGGGTTCTAGTTCTTCAATAATCTCCATTGCACGTAGTTTAGGTGCGCCTGTAATCGAACCGCCAGGGAAACAAGCACGTAATAAGGACACCGCGTTTTGTGCTGTTGCTAGTGTGCCGGTAATGGTGCTAACTAAATGATGAACGGTAGCAAAAGATTCTAATGCAAAGGGTTTGGGTACTTTAATTGAACCAGGCTGACAGACTTTGCCAAGATCATTACGTAATAAATCAACAATCATTAAGTTTTCAGCCCGATCTTTGAGGCTGACTTGTAATTCATCAGCAAGCAGTTGATCGCGAACAGGATCGTTTAAATCCCGAGGTCGCGTGCCTTTGATTGGCTTGGTTTCAACCTGATTATCAGCGACTTTAAGCAGACGTTCGGGAGAGGAGCTCAGAATACTCGCATAGGGTGTAGAAAAGTAAGCTGAAAAAGGTGCTGGGTTTTGCTTTCGTAGTAACTTATAAGCATGCCATGGTTCACCTTCAGCTTTAATCTCAAAACGTTTAGCTAAATTCACCTGATAACAGTCACCTTCATGAATATAGTGCTGAATTTTATCAAATGCTGATTGATACTGGTGGCGATTGAGATTGCTCTGTAGTTCGCCAGCAACCTTAAATTCTTCTCGCTTCTCAGTAGCAGTAAGATTACTTAGTTGAGCTACAAGACTGGCCCAGTTATCGAGCGTCTGTGGAATTAGGCCATAACTGGCAAGCCAGCAACGTTGAAGTTGATGATCAGTGACTATGGCCCAATCGTATAGGCCGATAACCATATCTGGAATATGCTCGGCATTATGAGCATGGTCTGGCAGGCTTTCGAGTCTGCGACCTAGGTCATAAGAAAAATAACCTAAAGCGCCACCACAAAAAGGTAAGTCTGATTGAGTGCTGGGCTGATAGTTATCTAGGATCGATTGTAATAAGTGAAAAGGATCGTCACTTGATAGTTCAGGCTCAGCATCATAACGGCTGATAAGGGTATTTTCACTTGTTGTTGCTAAGCTAATAAAAGGATCTGCCGTTTGAATATCATAACGTGCATCAGAGCCATTGCCATTGGCACTATCTAAGAATATTGGCCACGCTTTTTGTCTAATAGCCTCAAAATAAAGTGTACTATCGGCATGATAGGGCAACTCGGCACAAAGAGGAGGTAGGGTTATTTGACTCATGGCGTCTATTTTACTGTAACTTCTGCTTTGCTAGAAGGGCAACTGCAACAGCAGGTGCATGATCAGATGCGTGGGCATCAGATGATGAAATTATTGTATGGAAATCTTGGTATGGGCGATTGAGTTGTTGTGCGCAGTATTGAACAATAAAACGACCTACGCCAGCGCCGATAAGTGGTGCGTTTAAGGGCAGTTTAGCGTGTGCAGAGAGTACCTGTAATATGGCTGCTGTAATTTGATGGCTTTGTTGTTGGGCAAACCATTGCGCTAATTGTGGCCATTGTTGTGGCTCAGCCTCTGTTGCATCCGTACCTAATAAGCGTGCAATACGGCTGGCACAGGCTTGACTATCCCATGGCTGACCATCGGCACTCGTATCTTGAATACTCTCAGGATCAAGCTTGCCTAATAAACACCAAATGTCACCACTGGTGGCAAATACTTCAGCGGCAAGACTGACTAATTGACCATTAAAAGGGGCGCTTTGGCTGATAGCAATTAAAGGCGTTCTGATGGCACCGGTATAGAGTAATTCTCGACTAGTCTGGCGACCAAAGTCATCAATTTCGGTAGGAACTGCAAGGCCCTCAATTAAAGGGATGATATCGCAGGTGGTGCTACCAATATCGACAAAAAGCCCATTAGCGACGGTTTGGGCGGCAAGTGTTGCACTTGCTTGCCAGTTGCGCGAGGCTACTTGTTGCCATGATTGTTTTGCTTTTTCTGGTGATAACCAACCTGATTCAGCAGCATAAACAAGTATATTGTCAGTAGCAATATAATTAGCAAGGCAGCTTAAGATACCCGCCACACCTGCTTGTCGATCCTTGAATATATCAACCAGCTCGCCTGTCATGGTGATAGCTGTCAGATCATCTTGGTTATGAAGTTGCTCAAAAATAGCTTTAATAGCGATCTCCAAGTGTTCAATACCTTGCCATAAAGGACAAGCGACCTGAACTACTTGGATTAGCTGTCCATCATTATCACAGCGAGCCACTTTGACATGGGCACCACCTATATCCCAGCCACTAATCATAGATGTCATACTTTAACCTCGACCGCTTGTCGTTGTAATGATGCCGGTAATGCTGATAAACCATGCTCCATCATTGTGAAGAGAAGTTGTGCTGGATTGTGATTTAATGATTGTCTCAGGCCGCTATACGAGCTTGTTAGACGTGGATTAATATCCAGCACAAAAAGTGTATTATTTTGGACTATTATATCAATACCGATAAAGCCCCATAATCCTACAATAGCCTGATGTACTTTTGCTACAATTTCAGCTGCTTGTGTAACACTCAAATCAGCCTCATCAACACCATTGACAATGCTACCTACAAAAGTCAGCTGGGTATTGTTGAATTGAATTTTCTGCCGGTTAATGGCCAGTATTAGTGAGTCATTACTGTCAGCTAATAAGCTGATACTCATTGGCTCGCCATCGATATATGCCTGAATGATCATTTTATCTAGGCCACTATCATGTGACTCAAGCCAAGCTTCTAATGATGGACTATCAGCTATAAAAAAAGTATCAATACAGCCTGCACCATCGATTGGTTTGATAATAAAACCTGATGGTGAATGGAAGTGTTTAAGTGGCCATTCACAGGCTTTAATTGTTGTTGGTGAGTGGATCCCATGGGCTATTAATTGCTGGTGGCAGAGATATTTATCACTGGTTATTTGTGTTGCCACCGGATGACTAGCCAATAAGCGAGTCTGACTATTGAGTACCTGCTGTTGGATCTCAGTTAAAACACCTTCCGTTTCTGGTGCAATAGGCAGTACCATATCTGCTTGATTGATGGCGTCGAGGTAAGCGCGCTCAAATCTAGTTGAATTATCAATAGTCACAATATGAACGGTGCCATTGTCAGACAAGTCAGTGAGCGCTTCTAGGCGAGCATCGCGTAAAATAATAAGTTCAATAGTTGCTAATTGAACAAGATCCTGCACAATAGCCATTAACATATTATCGCCTTCACGAGCGAGGCTCGCAGGCAGAGACTCGTCAATGAGTGCACCACTGGTGATATGTTCGTAAATAAATAATTTCATTAAAGCTAATTAAAGAATACTGAGGAGTAGGGTGGAAATTATACCTGTCATCGATGTCATGGGGGGAAAGCTTGTTCATGCCCGAGGTGGCGAGCGAGCGAATTACCCACTATTAACGTCTACTTTAACCACAAGCCATGATCCTATCGAAGTGATTAGGGATTTATTAGCTTATGCCTCTTTCTCAACCGTTTATATAGCCGATCTCGATGCGATAATATTGGCTACAAGGAATAGTGAACTTTATACTGAAATAGCACGGACTTTTCCTGATATTACATTCTATTTAGATGCTGGTGTGACAGATAAAGCCAGTTGGCATAGCATCGCGATCGAAGCAAATATCTATCCAGTTATAGGATCTGAGACCTTGCTTGCAAGTGACTGGATTGCCGATGCACAGGTTCAGCAAGGCAGTATTTTGTCTTTAGACTTTAAGCATGGGGAGTTTCTGGGTGAACAACAGTTATTGAGTTCGCCGAGTTTATGGCCTCAGCAGGTGATTGCGATGAATTTAGACTGTATTGCGGCGCAAGGAGGTCCAGATCTAACATTACTTGCAGATTTAAAACAGCGATCTAATAGTGACATCATAGCCGCTGGTGGTGTGCGATCTGAGCAGGATTTGATGGCTTTACAAAAGCGGGGCATAAAACGCGTGTTAGTTGCCAGCGCCTTGCATGATGGCAGAATAGAGAAAACGGCTATTAAGGCTTATTTAGACAAGCCATAAATAGAAACGCCGTTGTCTCTTGCGAGACAACGGCGTTCTAATATAGCTTTTTGTAACTTAATACTTAAAGCTTAGCCTGCAGCGAAAGGATGCTCACTAGCTTTGTATTGTGCTACAACGTCAGCTGCAGATGGCTCACGAGCAACAGCACGTTTGATTGATTCTTTAGTTGCACGGTAGTTCCAGTCTTGGATCTTTTGGTCACTATCAGCAGTTGGAGAGATGAAAACACCAACACAGATGAAGCAATCATCAGCTTCAGCAGCTGGGATTGTGCCATCTTCAACACATTCAGCAACAGCCATTGCAACACCACGTTGTGCTGGGCCGAACATTTGTACAGCTTGTTTCATGTTTTTGATTGTAACTTTGTTAAACATTACTGTAGCTGGCTTAACCATTAGGTTAGGAGCAACAACGGCTAATAAACCGTTAACGCCTGCTTTTTGGTCTGTTAAAGTACGGCAGAAAGCATCTTCTGCTGCTGAGCCACGTGGGCCCATGATTAAATCAATGTGTGATACGTTGTCTAGGTCACCATCTTCAATTACTAAAGATTCACCTACAAGTACGCGGTCGATAACTGTCATGTTATTTATTCCTGTTCCAAAAATATTATTAAAAAGGCCCATTTTACTACCCACCTTATTTAAGGTGAGCTTATACGTAATTCAAGGAACGTATATCCTGCTCAGCTGGCGTTGCTATATTTAGCAGCATCATACTGAAATCCTGTGTGAAGTGAATGCCTGCTGAAACGCGCGCAACAATAATGCAGTTGCGGTCAAATCAGCGGTGGTACCAGGGTTGATGGCATCCCCTTTTAATTCTTTATCCCAGCTATTAAGTTCAGAAGAAAAACTCTTTAAGCCCTTGATTTCACCTGACTTACGTATAAAGTCTTGTGCTTTATCAGTGACCATTTGAGCCGTCCTCTGCCCTTGTTTTCTACCAATTAAGGTATCTGGAATAGACGATAACAGACAAAGATACGCGAAAGTAGTTGCCCATTCAACACTTTCCCCACAATTAATCGAATCTGTCAACTTTTCTAAACCAATATTAAAAATATCGTGATAGTTATTTAGGTATTGGGCAGCAATAGAATCTCGCTCTTTAGCCTCGTTCATTGCCTGTAATAGACTTACTGTGGGTATGTGATTGATATCTTGATCTGCTACGCTACCTAAACCACCGGCATGTGCTAAACGAATAGCCTGATAGCAGGTTTTTGCATCTTCAATACTTAGATTATTCAAGGTGCGCGCTAAGTGTTGTGGCAAATCGCTAAACTTGTCACATTGCTCAATGGCTGCACATAAAGGGGCAAATAATAAAACAATGCCTAAATTAGTATTACAATTCACTACGTCTTGAGTTGCTTGAATTGCTTTTAGAATACGTTCGCCAACAGAGGCATTTTTTATTGTTAAAGCAGGGGCGATGGCATGAGCACTTTTAATAAAGTCAGCTACTTGCATATTATGCCCGTCACTAATGAGGTTAACATTGCCAGGTTTGGGTGCTGAAACTTCCTGTATGCATGCCCAAACAATACTCTGTTGAATGGTGTTAGTACTGAGCATGATCACGTGTATTTGAGTGTGAGGGTATTATACGTTTGGCTAATGCTTCTGCTAAGTGCTTGGCTGCATTGATCCCTGTTGCTTGGAATAAACCTTTCCATGCTGGCACACTATTAACTTCTAATACGGTGTAACTACCATCTTGATTACGAATGAGATCGACGCCAGCATAGTCAGCTTGCACCGCTTGGCAGGCTTTAATGGCGAGTTGCTCCATTTCGGCGGTGATGGTGGTTGCAAAACATTCTGCACCTTGGGCAAAGTTGGTGATCCAATGCTGTGAACGGCGAGACATGGCGGCACACACTTGATTATCGATCACCATTAAACGCCAATCTTGCCAATGACCTTGCTCAAAAGGAGCGATATATTCCTGCATATAAAACGCATCGCCAACGGCTTGAATGGCATCAAACTGAGCGAGATCAGTGATTTTTTCAATGCCCTTACCCATGCAACCAAACAGCGGCTTGATCACCAGTGTTACGCCTTTGCTAAATTGTACTGCGGCAATGTTTCGAGCTAAGGCTTTATTTTCCGTAGCCCATGTTTTGGGAGTGTTGAGCCCAGCTAAATGCAGTCGTAATGAGGTGCGTGCCTTATCGACGGTATGTTCAATAGCGATTGCTGGATTAAATACCGGGACATTCAATTCCGCTAGCGTATGGAGTACATCCATACGTAGGGTAATTTGTTCTAGGCTTCCAGGGGCAATACCTCGCACCATTGCGGCAGCGGGAAGTGCATTTTCAAAACCTGGAATGAACAAGCCACTTGGCTGGTCGAGATCGATAGTACAGTCGGCAAGATCGGCCAAAATGGCGTTAATGCCAAGCAGCTGTAATGCATCTACAAGCTGTTCGCTGTGCCAGCCATGAGTATCGTTAAAAATGACAATTTTAGGTGAAGACATTGATTGTTTAACTTAAAAGCTGGGCTAGTATCACGTGATGGAGACTAGCCCAGAATAATTGCTGTTATAAACCGAATGACGTGGTTAATAACTCAGGATTTAATTCACCAGCAGTAAAACTCTTACCTGTATTAGCATTGGTGACAATCACTTTTGCTGGACTGAACAACATTGGGTCAACTTTGAAGAAGTCAAAATCATAAGATTTGAACACTTCACCAAATGGGCGACCATAGTCTGAAGAGGTATTACTTGGTAATTTCTCCGCTAAGTCTTGTGCTTCTTCATCAGTTGATTTAACAAATAAGTGCACCATGCCGCCGTAAAGAATCGCATCATTAGTACGGCCCATACCTGTCATGAAGTCGCCACCTGGCGGTGCAACGGGTGTCACGCCAAAACCATCAATGATTTTATCCATAGGGAAATGTAATGTATGTGCTTTATGCATGGCCACTTCAAGTACACGGATGGCAATTTGCATAACACCAGCAAGGCTTGATGTCGGTGTTAAAATAAAGGTTAAGTGTTCAGCTTTGATGCCACAGTCTCTGGCGACTTTTTCCGCCACTTCGATAGGTGGAAATGAATCTACTTCTAAAACGATGGTGGTTGTTTCAGCTTCATCTTTATAGCCAAACTCTTTCAAGACTTCTTCTTTACCGGCTAAAGCACGGCCAGGACCAGAACCTAGAGCAAAGAATTTTTCGTGAGACAAACTCCAGCCAGCATATTGGCTACCTAAACAGCTTAAAACAGGTGTTTTAGCATGAACATTGACTGACCATGGCCAGTTGTCAAAACCACTATTAGTGCCTAATGTAGCTGTACCTAGCCCACCCATGCAAATTTCACCAATGAGACGACCGGCTTCTAAACCACCAACACAATTAATTCCAGCATCAACAATGCGAGTACCATTGCTTAACGTGCTGATGTCAAGTTGTAGTGCTTGTGCATCAGCAATGAGACTATCAACTAAAGGTTGGCAAGCGGCATTTACGCTAGTCCAGTTGGCAGAAATAGGGCTGCTCATAGGTAAGGCTCCATATTGGTTTGGTTAAACGGTTAATTATACGTTATGTAGAGCAATGTGTGATCACTCGAATTTTATTCTGCGCTGCTTATGTCATCCATTATTTTTTTTATCGCTTGTACACGTTGTTCATGCATTGCTTTAGCGATAGCTGGGCCTTGTAAACCAGCTTCAACAAAAGGCTTTGCTGTCACTGCTTGAACAGCAAGGAAACAACGCTTAAACGCATCTTTTTCTGGCATAGGTAGATCTTCATAACCCGGGCGACCGCGAAAATCTGCTTCACCGGCCAGTAAATATTGGTCAAAGCGTTCCGGGCGACGAAAGGCATCAAGTGCTTCGAAGACCTTTAAAATTGTTGCTGGGCGGAGTTCGAATAATAAATGAACATGAGTATGATATTCAGCGACTTTTACAGCGAGTGATTGAATATCTTTAGGTACTCGTAGACGTTGACATAAATTGGCAGTGAGCTCGACACTTCTTTTTTCATGGCCAATATGCTGTGGCAGCACATCTTCAGGTGTCGACCCTTTACCCAGATCATGGCACAGTGCGGCAAAACGCACGGTGATTTCCTTACTAAGCTTGGCGGCTTGATCAAGCACCAGCATGGCATGGATGCCGGTATCAATTTCTGGATGCCATTTAGGCACTTGAGGTACACCAAATAAACGATCTACTTCGGGGAAAAGACTGGCAAGTGCACCGGTATCACGCAATGCCATAAAAAATAAGGAAGGTTGATCTGTGTCCAGTGCTTTCACAAGCTCTTGCCAGACACGTTCAGAGACCAAATGATCAAGTTCTTTAGTGGCGACCATTTGTTGAATAAGCTGCGTGGTTTCATCTGCAATGGTAAAGCCAAAACGCGCAGCAAAACGGGCAATACGTAATACACGGACGGGATCTTCTGTGAATGCGGGAGAGACATGACGAAGTATTTTATCTTGCAGATCTTGTTGACCATTAAAAGGATCAATCAAGGCGCCATCATCCGCTTGAGCAATGGCATTAATAGTCAGGTCGCGGCGAGCAAGATCTTGTTCTAATGTTACATCGGGCGCTGCGTGCACAACAAAACCACGGTAGCCTGGCGCCGTTTTTCGTTCGGTACGTGCAAGTGCATATTCCTCATGCGTCTTAGGATGTAAGAACACGGGAAAATCTTTGCCAACTGCTTGATAACCTTCGGCAAGCATTTGTTCTGGCGTACTACCAACCACTACCCAATCTCGATCTTTTGTTGGTAAACCGAGTAGTTGATCGCGGATACTGCCGCCGACAAGATAACAATTCATATCTTTCCAAGTAGTTGGGGATAAAACAGTTTAAGGCTTTTTCGCTTTTACCACAGGCATTCTATTTGATAATGGCTTAATAGCTTGTTTGCGTTGATAGTCAAAAATAGCAGCATAACTCAGCACACTTTGTGTGTAACGTCGGGTTTCTGTATAGGGGATATTTTCAATCCAAATATCAGCCGCGAGATCTTGACTGGGAAGCCAACGCTTTATTCGATGAGGACCAGCATTGTAGGATGCCGTTGCTAACACCGGATTATGTTGATTTTTATCATACATTCGACGTAAATAGGCACTACCGAGTTGTATATTTCTATCTGGGTTTAATAGCTCGGAGGTCTTTTTCAAGGGCTGATTAATCAGGCGAGCAATTAATTGTCCTGTTTTGGGCATCAGTTGCATTAGACCTGTTGCACCGACATGTGAACGCGCCCTTGGGTTAAATGCACTTTCTTGGCGAGCAATACCAAACAGCCATGAGGGATCCAGTCCATTTTTTTTTCCTGCTTTGAGCATGGCGGTATCGTAAACGATTGGAAAGCGTAGATCTAAGGCATCCCAATATTTTGCTTTGCCGAGTAGGGCAATGGTTTGATTGTGCCAGCCCCATTGATGAGTGAGTGTCGCTAATAATTGTAATTCTGGAACCGATAATCTCACTTGCAGTGCATAGGCTTGCCTGCGTGCCTGGAGATTTAGTTTGAGTGCATGAAATTCTCTTAATCGATTCACAGCAGGGCGTTGAGAGAATTTGTCCAGTTCACTTTGTGTGATTGCAATAGGATTGTGATTCATTTGATAGGCTTGCTGTAATTGGTCTGCAGCAAGGAAGCTATAATAATCACGTTGCGGGATCAGCGCTTGATAAATATCGTTTGCATATTGTTGCTCACCTAATTCTGCATGACTACGAGCCAACCAATATTGCCAGCGTGGTGATACCTGCTCATTGAGATTAAGATCTAAAATAGCATCTTGGCTGGCCTGCCAGTCTTGTTGCCATAATGCGGCACGAACACGCCAAGGTTCTGCAGGAATATTGGCAAAAAATTCTAAACTGCGATCTTCACGGTTTAACGCAGCACGGTTTGCGATATAACGTTGGACAGTGAGTTTATCCTGTTCGCTAAAGCGGTAAGCGGGCTGAATGCGTTGCCATGTCTCGAATGCTTTATCAGTCGATTTACGTGCCAGTCGTTGAATGGCATGCTTGATAATATCTCGGTTAAGCGCATTATCTTGAGAAAGTGCGTGTTTGTTGGTGCTAGGAAGCGACTTGAGAATCCGATGGGGTGATTGATGAGCTTGTTTCCATAGCGCTACCATCTTCTGAGCTTGTGCTGGTTTATCAAGTGATTTAGCCAGATAGTTAGCGAGACTAAATTGATTATCATATAAGGCGAGCATAATACGCTGCCAACGAAGCTCATTACTCAGCTGGCTTTGAGCCTGCCAGTATTTAAAAACGGGATCACAGGCTTTGTCTTGTGAACGAGATACTAACCATAGTGGAGCAGCCTCATCTAATGCCTGCTGTCCTTTTCCCGTTGAGATAAGTGCTTGTAGGCGTAAACATTGACGTTTGGCTGATGATGACTGCTTGTAATTACTTAAAAAGACGGGCCATTTTTTATCATGAGCGAGGCGATTCAACCAACGATTATGCAGTCTATCTGCATAAAAACTACCTTGATGATCCTTAATGAAGGTAGCGATAGTGTGATCGTCAGTGTGATTTAGACGATGACTTAAATATAAGTATTGTAAATAAGCTTGTAGTGGATAGTCATTAAGTTGGCTGAGTAATGTATTAAATTGACTGATCTGATTCGTCTGTAGTGCTTTTTGCGCTTGTTGAAAAATGATTCGTTGTTTATTCAACTGTGGTGGGTTCGCGGCAAAACTGTTTGTCATTAACAAAACAGTGAGGCAACTGACAATAAGAACTCGGCTGATAAACATGGTGGGCTAGGCTTGACTTGAGACCGTATTATTGGCTCAGTGCTGCCTCAATTTTATCTAAATTTGGGATATAGGCTATTTTTTTACCAATTTGAATTTGATAATGCAAGAATTCCGAATCAAAGCCATCTTTAGCCAACTTTAATGCTGACTCATCAAGATGAATTAGTTGTGGCGCACCATAACAAGGTAAGGCATAAACGCTAATATCTGCACTGGCATTGATACCGTGCAATACACAGAGTTTATTGGCATCGCTAGTGTCGTAGGTATCTGTTTCTACTAGGCTTTCTAAATCGATAACGGGTAGTTGTTTAGCATGCCAATCATAGTGTCCGACCCAGTATTGAGGTTTATCATCAACGGATTGTATATTATGCGGCATTGGAAAGACTTCAGCTATTGTTGAGTTTGGCAATAATAGATAGTGCTGCTGCAAGGGAATGAGCATGCAAGGAATAAAGTCAGAAGAGTTTTCAGCCATGAGGGTTTCCCAGTTTAGTGCTTAGCATGAGGATAGTTGTTACCAAGTAACTGTTGCATTGTTTCGACAAGCTCTAATTCTTGATATGGTTTTCCTAGGTAGGCATTGACACCAATATTTTTGGCTCGGTTGCGATGTTTATCACCAGTACGAGAGGTGATCATGATAATCGGTAGTTTGGCATATTGCTCAATACCTCGCACTAAGGCTGCAAACTCAAAACCATCCATTCGCGGCATTTCAACATCGAGTAATATAATATCGGGTACTTGTTCATTTAGCTGAGCAACAGCATCGACACCATCTCTCGCGGTAATAACATCAAAACCATGACGTTTTAATAGATTGCCAGAGACTTTACGCATGGTAATTGAGTCATCAACAACCATCGCAATAGGGGTACGATCAATGGCAGGTGATGTTAACTCATCTTCTAGGCTATCATCACTTGCGCGTAAGTCTGTTGTATCTACGAGCGTTGGAATATCAAGGATAAACACAACTTGACCATCACCAAGAATAGTGGCCCCAGTCACCGAGTTAATATGGCCTAATTGTTGGCCCATCGATTTGAGCACGATTTCACGGTTACTATTAATGGAGTCAACCAGTAATGCAATATCCATATCACCAAATTTGAACAGTAATATTGGTAATTGTAATTTAGGATCTTCAGGTAGTGATAGTGGTTTTTCAAGTAGATTAGCTAAGGGAATAAAGCGGTAATATTCACCGTTAAATTCATATTGTGCTTCACCTTCTTGATTTAGTAAGTTTTCAATTTCCCCTACAGAGATGCGTGAACCTGCATAGACAGCCGTTAGAGGGATTGCGAACTGTTCATCATGACTACTGACAAGAAGTGCTTGCATGATGGATAATGTCATCGGTAGGCGGATATTAAAGGTAGTACCTTGTCCTTCAATAGATTGGATTGACAGTCGCCCTTTTAATGACCGAATCTCATTTCCGACCACATCCATACCTACGCCACGGCCTGCAAGCTGAGATACGCTATCTGCTGTACTAAAACCAGAGGTAAGGATTAATTGGATTAATTCTTCATCAGAAGGCATGTTTTCCGGATTGATAAGGTTTTGTTGAAGCGCTTTTTGGCGAACCTTTTCAACATTAATACCTTGGCCATCATCAGATAAAGAAAGTAGTACCTCGGAACCTTCTCTGACAATAGATAAGGTCAACTGCCCCATTTCATTTTTGCCTGCTTGCTTGCGATCAGACGGTGATTCAATACCATGAGCGATCGCATTTCTGATTAGATGCTCAAGTGGTGCAACAATGCGATCAAGTATCGTTCTATCGAGTTCTCGTTCTGCACCGTGTACAGTCAGTATCGCCTGTTTGTTGAGCTCGGAATTGACTTGGCGGATGATGCGTTCAAAACGTGGTACCAGTCGTGTGAAAGGCAATAAGCGCGTATTCATCAAACCTTGTTCTAGATCTGCACTCAGGCGAGATTGTTGTAGCAAAATGGCATCGGAATCACGGACAATATCATCAATTGACTGGGTGATTTCGGTCATATCACTTACACTTTCCGTTAAGCTACGTGATAATTGTTGAATCATAGAAAATCGATCAAATTCGAGTGGATCGAAATCTGATTGTTGTTCTTTAGATTCATCCTCATAGCGGAATAGAATCTGAGTTTCTGTTTCAATTTCTAAATTACGTAATTGATCCTGTAGACGACTAACCGTTGATTCCATCTCAACTAATTGTTGTTTAATAGCGGAGTTTTGCTGACCAACACGGTCACGAGAAATATTTACTTCACCGGTGAAATTAGTCAGGAAGTCGAGTAAATCAGCACGAATTCGGATTTGCTCATTACCTGTGCTTGACGCCTCATCTTGTGTAGATGTGTCAGTCGTTGTTGCAGCGGCCATTGTTTCAGTAACAGCCTGTTTAGGTACGGCCTGGCCGGTGAAATGGGCAATTTCAGTTAATAAATCATGTGCAAAAGGAATGTTTTCTCTATCAGCGAGTAATTCCTGCATTTCAGATAGGCGATCTTGTGAGCGTTGTAATAAGCTGAAGAAATCATCATTAGGCTCTTGTTGTTGATCGGCCACCAAAAATACTAGGGATTCTGTATGGTGGGTCAGATCAGCAATTGGTCGGAGATTTGTTAAACGCGCACCACCTTTGATGGTATGGAGTACACGTTGTAATTGCATCGACGCTTTAGAGTTGTGATGATCTTGTTGCCAATTTGTTATCGCATTATTACTAGATTCAAGTAACTCGGCACATTCTTCTGTAAATGCCTCGAGTAGCTCTGGATCTTCTTGCGGAATGGTAAACCATTCTATTGATGTTTGCGGAGCGAGATTGTCATCTTCTATGCGATTTATAAATGTTTCAACTTGTTGCTCGAAATCGCTTATATCTGCTGCAGGTTTATTTTGAATTAAGTTTTCAATCTGATTATTAATTTCTTCATAACCATGATCGATTAAGGCGACAAATTCAGCACTTCTAAGATCAGATTGTTGGGTTAATTGATCCAGTAATTGGTAAAGCTCAGCAAGGACAGGATTATTGGCATGTTGTGAATTTTCTGTCAGAACTGAAAGTGTTTGGTGAATCGCCTCCTGGTATTGCGGATCATCAGGGTGCTGCTGACGTAGTGCTAATTCTTGAGTATATTGGCTTAATAACTCATCCGTTTCTTCTAGATAAACAACCAAAAACTCAGGATCAATTAATTTTTCTTGCCTCTCATCCTGTTTTTCTTCAATCTGTGGCGTTATTTGAACAATATTTTCCAGTAGCGGCAAAATATCAGGCTCATCAGACAGTGGTGTTTCTAAATAGCAAATAAAGTCATCAAGCCCAGCGATCGTTTCTACCAATAGTGATAAAGCTACGTCATCAAGTGAGATATCGTTTTCGTAGATAACACGTAAAGATTTATCTAACTGTACCGCTACTGCGGCTACCGGCATGACTTGAGCAATATTGGCACAGCCTTTTAATGAATGTGCGGCACGGAGCAGTTCTTTAGGTAGTTTAAAAGGCGATTGAGCTGTTTCTAAAGATGTTTTGAAGCTTGTAATATGTTGTGCTGCCTCATGAAGGAATATCTCTTGTAGCTCATCATCCTCAGATAGATTTGTTTCAACTTCAACTTCAACTTCAACTTCAACTTCAACTAGGCTGTTGATATAAGTTTCAACACCCGTTTCCTGCTGTGTCTCAGTTTGAACTAGGCTGTTGATATAAGTTTCAACACCTGTTTGTTGGCGTGTTTCAGTTTGAACTAGGCTGTTGATATAAGTTTCAACACCCGTTTCCTGCTGTGTCTCAGTTTGAACTAGGCTGTTGATATAAGTTTCAACGCCCGTTTCTTGCTGTGTCTCAGTTTGAACTAGGCTGTTGATATAAGACTCAACGCCCGTTTCTTGCTGTGTATCAGTTTGAACTAGGCTGTTGATATAAGTTTCAACACCTGTTTGTTGCTGTGTATCAGTTTGAACTAGGCTGTTGATATAAGACTCAACGCCTGTTTGTTGAGGTGTTTCATCTTTGCTTTCATCCGTAGTGATACTGGCACTATTGAGAAGTGCCTCAAGATCGTCAGGTTCTGAGAGATCACCTTTGATGAAGTTAGCGATTAACTGTTGAATCGCCTGACAGCTTTCAGGGAGAAGCTTATCTATACTTGATGAAACTGGCGTTGTGCCCTCTATAATATGGTTTAATTTATCTTCAACAGACCATGCAAGTTCACCAATGACCATTGCACCAGCCATTCTGCCACTGCCTTTAAGCGTATGGAAGTGACGGCGAATGGTATTAAGTGTGTCAAGATTATGATCTGATTGCCAGGCAGGAATTAAATGATCCAACTCTGCTAATACTTCGTCGGCTTCTTCAATAAAAATCTCAGCAATTTCAGGATCAATATTTTCAGCGAAGCTTGGTGTTGTATCTAGTTCTGCAATCGATAATTCATCTGCCGGTTCTAGTTCTGCAATCGATAATTCATCTGCCGGTTCTAGTTCTGCAATCGATAATTCATCTGCCGGTTCTAGTTCTGCAATCGATAATTCATCTGCCGGTTCTAGCTCTGCAATCGATAATTCATCTGCCGGTTCTAGCT
>Ga0105351_1000359_pt1 | contig 21925 bp, 21 predicted proteins | sample EN4Hudsemesocosm_FD_83662 | JGI IMG/M metagenome (GOLD analysis project Ga0105351, IMG submission 83662) | Methane-oxidizing microbial communities from mesocosms in the Hudson Canyon - EN4B Hudson Canyon | ecosystem: Environmental > Aquatic > Marine > Cold seeps | place: Hudson Canyon... | reverse complement strand
TCATACGTATGACTTCCACCCTCTTCAATATCCAGTATTGAATTGGGCAGTTTATTAACTGCATCCTTGTAGTCTAAAAGATCATCAGCCATTTGCAATAAAACCATAAAATTCTCTTGTTTTTTGATTTCATCAACTTCTAATGTTTCTAAAAATTGTATATGCTTTTGCGTAACTTCAAACATGGACATATCATAATAATTTGTTGCCATTCCTATTTTGCCCAGTGTTTGATAAGGAGTAATTGCGGGATTTATTAACACCGCTTTTATATTATATTTGTTGGCTAAATACATTGCATAATATCCACCCAAAGAAGAACCAATGAGATTCACATTTTCTTTTTTAATTAAAAGCATTTGGACTAATTGTTCAAGTGTATCAATGGCAAGATTGGGGACATAGGAAAGAGAGGGCAATAGTATTTCGTCCCCAAAATGTTCTTTAATCAGTGTAGCCTTGCCTCCAAGCGCAGATGAGCCAAAACCGTGTATATATATAATCATTGATATCCAATATAAAAGTTTAACTCAATTATATCAATAATTTCTTTATTTCAAGCTCTTTACAATATCATATTTTTCAGTAATTCTTCTTCTTTTTCTATCTCATCAAACTCTGCATAAAAAATGTTCTCAGCTTTTTCAATTCTACGCGTTAGCACACTAAACAACGAGTCAAAGTCATCGCAAAGTTCTATACTGGAATCATTTGCCTTGTGCTTTTTAAAAAAACTCTTTATTTTTTTTGAACTTACTTCTATTTCGGTTTTAAACATTTCTAAAGATTGTTTCAAAGAGGGATGATAGCTTGTGGATTTTTTAAGTGTATCAAGAACTTTGTCATCTTCTTTTTTCATATGAGTAAGAATCATAATCATATTGTCAAAAAGAGCTCTACGCCCCTGAAGTGTCCTCATGCTTAAACGTTTTGCAGTTGCCATAACTTGAATTATTTCATAATTTTCACGTCTCAGTTCTTCTGTAAAATCAGACATTGTTTCTCCTTAATTACAAACTATTACTACTATATATTATACTTAAAAACATCGTGTTTAACTATAAAATATTACATTTATAATAAACAGTATAGCCCTAAAGAGTGTTACAAAAGTGTATATCACTTTTTTATTACAAAATGTAATATTTTTTAGTCATTGAATAATAATATCCTATAATTCTCCCATATAATAAATAGGATTTAACATGGCAAAGAAAAAAGCATCTTTATTTGAGTGTCAACATTGTGGTGAACAAGCAAGCAAATGGCTGGGAAAATGCCCAAGCTGTGGAAGTTGGGAAAGTTTCATTGAATTAAACAGTGATCAACAAGAAGTACTTAAAAAAATCTCAAAGGTCAGTACAAGCAGTTCAAAAGCCAAACCAATTACCCAAATCCAACAAGATGATGTAAAACGTTTTTCTACAAATGATGATGAGTTTGATTTAGTATTAGGCGGTGGAATCGTTCCTGGAAGTTTAACACTTATTGGAGGAAGTCCAGGAGTTGGGAAATCTACGTTACTTCTTAAAATAGCTGGAAACATTGCCAAAACAAATAAAAAAGTTCTATATGTATCGGGGGAAGAGAGTGCTGGGCAAATCAAACTTCGAGCAACCAGACTCAATGCAAATGAAGAGAATCTTTTTTTACTTTCAGAAATAAAACTTGAAGAGATACAAGATGAACTTTTACGTCAAGATTATGAAGTAGTCATCATTGATTCTATTCAAACTATTTACTCTTCACTACTAACATCAGCTCCTGGTTCTGTATCACAGGTGAGAGAAATCACTTTTGAGCTTATGCGTAAAGCGAAAGAATCTAATATTTCTATTTTTATAATTGGACATATCACAAAGGATGGTTCAATTGCAGGGCCTAGAGTTTTAGAACATATGGTTGATATTGTTTTATATTTTGAAGGAGAGTCAAATAAAGAAATTCGAATGTTAAGAGGTTTTAAAAATAGATTTGGAAGTACGAGTGAAATTGGTATATTTGAAATGACGCAAGAGGGATTAGTTAGTGCGAAAAATATTGCTTCAAAATTCTTTGATAAAAGTAAACCTCAAAGTGGATCTGCACTTACGGTTTCAATGGAGGGTTCACGTGCACTTATTCTTGAAGTTCAAGCTTTAGTAACTGAAAGTACTTATCCAAATCCAAAAAGAAGCGCTACTGGTTTTGATCTTAATAGATTAAATATGTTACTTGCACTCTTAGAAAAAAAGCTTGATTTACCATTGAATCATTACGATGTGTATGTAAATATAAGTGGAGGTATAAGAATTAAGGAGAGTTCTGCAGATTTAGCTGTCATTGCGGCCATTATCAGCTCTTTTAGAGACAGACCCATTTCTAAAGAATCTGTGTTTATTGGAGAAGTGAGTTTAACAGGAGAAATTAAAGATGTTTATTCAAACGAGATACGATTAAGAGAAGCCAGTGCACAAGGAATAACAAAAGCAATAATAGCAACTAAACCAAAAAATACATTGGGAGTAAAATGTTTTGTTGTAGATGAAGTACCTAAAATGTTAGAACTTTTTTAAACCAATTGATTTATACCAAATAAAGTACTAACTTATTGTTTTAATTGGTATTATTAGTAAATTTGGATATTATGCGCGAATATAATATACAAGGGCGTAATATTAATGATTGATTTAGATAATCATACAAATTTTGAAGTTGAAACTGTCATTATAGAAAATATTAAAAAATCTCTTACAAATAAAGAGATTGAATTAATAGTAGTAAATAATGATGAAATTCAAGAATTAAATAAAATTCATAGAAACATCGATAAAGCTACAGATGTACTGAGTTTTCCTCTTGACTTTGATATGCCGAACATGCCATTGGGCTCTATTGTAATTTCTATTGATTTCGTAGAATTAAAAGCAAAAGAATATAACCACAGTTGCAACGATGAATTTACTCTTCTTTTTATACATGGACTTTTACATCTTTTAGGGTTTGACCATGAAATAGATGAAGGTGAACAAAGAATCAAAGAAGAAGAATTAATCAAAGAATTCAATCTACCAAACAGTTTAATCGTAAGGAATTCATAATATGGATTTTATAATATTTCTAATATCAATGGGTGCACTTGTATATGGTGCTGATTTTATAATACAACAAAGTGAAAAAATTGCACTTCATTATAATATATCTGCATTTGTAATTGGGGCTACGTTAGTTGCTCTTGGAACTTCACTACCAGAAATGGCTGTGTCAATGACAGCATCATTTCATGGAAATGGCGATATAGCCGTTGCAAATGTTATTGGAAGTACCATATTTAATATTGCACTGGTTTTGGGTGTGGTTTTTTTAATTGCAAAAAAAATAACTCCTCAAAGAGATTTATTTGCAAAAGACTCTGCATGGGCACTGTTTCCTATTTTGGTTTTTATTCTAATGGGATTAGATGGAAAACTCAATGCAACTGATGGTGTTTTATTTATACTTTTAATGATTGCATATTTGGCTTTTTTAATTGGTTCAAATCAAATGGAAGAAATTGATGAAGAGTTGAAAAATGAAAAATTTGCGTGGGGGAAAACATCACTTTTACTTATTGTAGGTTTTATATTTACAATTGTAGGATCTCATTATGCAGTTGAAAGTGCTTCAAGTATAGCGCGTTTCTTTGGCGTGAGTGAATGGATTATTGGACTGTTTTTAATAGCATTTGGTACCAGTTTACCTGAGCTTACCATTTCTATAAAAGCAGCAATGAATAACAATGCTGATTTAGCAATTGGTAATATCATTGGATCAAATGTCGCAAACTTTACAATGGTTTTAGGATTAAGTTCAATCGTTAATACTTTAAATGTAAATTTAAGTACCTATTTCTTTGATATAGCTGCAGCGTTTATATTATCTCTAATGTTAGTGTTTATAACTGCAAATAAACTTTATAATAAAAGTGCAGGTATTGTTTTATTAGTTGTTCTTGCTCTTGTCATACAAAATGGTTTAGCGTAAGGTAAAGACACCTAAACTATTTTGAACAAGATGGACAAAGTCCTGTAAATACCACACTGATATTTTCTAATTTATAATTACTTTTACTTATTGCTTCATCTAATAAAGCTGTTGTATTCAATGATATATCGGCTATTTTATTACACTTACTGCACACCAAATGAGAGTGTAACTCTTTTGTCAATTCGTAAACCGATTTTTCATGTGGAATTTTAACTTCAGAAACAAAAAGTTTTTCTAACATAGCATTAATATTTTTATAAATAGTTGCTAATGAAATAGAAGGAAATTTCATCTTTAATGATGTAAATAACTCATCTATATTTATATGTCCTTTTGAATAAAGCTCATCTACGATTGCAACTCTTTGTGGAGTTACCTTCAAGTTATATTCTTTTAATAATTTTGTATAATCAATCATTTTATACTCCTACCATAGGAATAATACTCTTTTAACTTTAAAGTAAATGTTTATCAAAGGATAAAGATTATTATCTAAGGTCCATTTAAGTTATTCAGTGTCATAATTCTAAAGGAGAAAAATTATCCTTTGATAATATTTATCAGTAAAGGATAGAAGTTTTTTCTTGCTATCATTAAACAAAAAAAAGGATTTAAAAATGAGACAGTATGAAAGTTATAAATGTAACAAATGTGGAAATGAAATAGAAGTTCAAAATGTTGGTGGAGGAACGTTATCATGTTGTGGTGAGGAAATGGAGATGGTGACTTCTAATTTAACGCTGGTTAATCTAATGAAAGCCTTTGCAGGAGAATCACAAGCCAGAAATAAATATGAATATTTTGCAAAAGTTGCACAAAAAGAAGGATACAGAGATATTGCAGAGCATTTTCAAAGAGCTGCAAACAATGAAAAAGTACATGCCAAACTTGAACTTTCACTTCACAATCGAATGTTTAATGATTCAGATAACAATTTTGGAAATACAAATGAAAACTTACAATACGCAATTGATGGTGAATCATATGAAAATACAACGATGTATCCAGATTTTGCACAAATAGCCAAAGAAGAAGGATACAGTGAAGCTGCCCGATTGTTTACAGGCATTGGCAAAATAGAAATCGAACATGAAAATATGTTTAAAATGCTTTTAGAAAGACTGGAAAATGAGGCAGAATTTCTAAGTGAAAATGAAGAGGAAGAGTGGATTTGTGAAGTATGTGGACACGTTCACAGAGGGAAAAAACCTCCAAAAACTTGTCCTGTATGTAAACATCCACAAGAGTATCAATCAAGATTAAATTCTAAAAAATAATTCATACTTTTTAAAGTTGGTAGCGCACCTACCAACTTTTACTTTACAAGGATACAATTAAAACAGTTGCAATGAAAAATTGAATATAATCTTTTATGATTATAAAAATACTACAGTTGTCCTTTTTTTTACTTATATCTGCTTATGCACAGGACTTTAAAATAGCTTCTTATAATGTAGAAAATCTATTTGATTTAAATAATGATGGGACAGAATATAAAGAATACATTCCCAACGATAAATCAAACTGGAACAGACATACGTATACAATAAAACTTAAAAATATTTCACAAGTCATTAATGAATTGGACAGTGACATTTTAGCTTTGCAAGAAGTTGAATCAAAAAGAGCACTTACTGATTTACTGAAATTTACACCACAATATAAATATTCTTCATTTATTAAAAATAAAAAAAGTGCCATTGGACTCGCACTTATAAGTAAATACCCTATTATAAATACTAAAAGAATACAAATTAAAAGCAGTAACCCCTATGCTAGACCCATTCAAAAAAGTGATATCAAAATTAAAAATAAAAACATTACTGTTTATAATAATCATTGGCCTTCCAAGCGAGCTTCTGAAAATGCAAGAATTGAATATGCTTTATCATTACAAAAATATTTAAGCAAAAATCAGCCAAAAAATGATTATATCATTCTTGGAGATTTCAACTCAAATTATGATGAATTTCGAACATTTAAACAGAATAAAAAACTCAATAACACCTATGGAATTACAGGTATTAATCAAGTTTTAAATACAACTGTCAATAAAAAGTTTATTACAAAAAGCAATATATTAAAATTTAAAGACGTTGTACATTACAATCTTTGGCTGGAAAAAGATTATGCTAATAGATTTAGTTACAAATATAAAAACTCCAACAACACACCTGATAATATTTTAATTAATTCTACTTTATTTGATAATAAAAATATTTCCTACGTCAATAACAGTTTTAAAACATTTAAACCCAATTACTTATTCAAAAATAATTCCATACAACGGTGGGTTATAAAAGGTAAAGATAGATTACATAAAGGCTCAGGATATTCAGATCATTTACCCATATACGCACTCTTTTCTACAAAACAAAAGTTTAAACAATTGAAAGATAAGAAGAATAATATTCTTGACTTATCACAGCTTTATGACATAGAAAACCTAGCTAAGGCATCAAAAATATACAATGCTATTGTCATTTACAAAAACAGATCAAATGCAATAATAAAACAAAAAAACAACAGAGCGGTATATATTTATAAAGAAGCCGCCAATTTGGACTTGGGTAAAAGTTATGACTTAGAAATATCAAAAATAAAAACCTACAATGGATTAAAAGAAATTGCAAAAATCAACAAGTCTGTATATAAAAACGATTTTGCTGATTACAAAAATCTTTATCTTGATGCAAATAGAATTAATATTTTAAATTTTAAGTATCAAAATGAAATACTTACTCAGTTACAAGGTACTTATAAAAAAGGCTATTTGTATTATAAATACAATAATAAAAATGAAAAAATAAAACTTTATTCTAAAGATAAATCTCTTTTACCTAAAAATGGGCAAAAAGTTAATATAATGTCGGGACATTTAGGTTTTTACATGTCAAAACCACAAATCATAATATATAAAGAGAGTGATTATATTGTTAATTAAATCTATATTTACCAACAGCAGTGGTATATTATTTTCAAGAATCTTAGGATTTATAAGAGACTTACTCACAGCTTCTATTTTAGGAGCTAATATATATTCAGATATTTTCTTTGTAGCATTTAAAGTACCCAATCTATTTAGACGAATATTCGCTGAAGGTGCTTTCACACAAGCTTTTATTCCAGCCTACGCAAAATCAAAAAGAAAAATCAGATTTTCTTCAGTCATATTTTTACAATTTTTAGCTTTTATTGTTATACTTTCACTTCTAGTAACGGTCTTTGCCACACTGGTAACCAAAGCCATCGCCATAGGATTTGATGAAAAAACCGTGGATTTGGCCGCACCTCTGGTTGCTATTAATTTTTATTATCTACCTTTGATATTTGTGGTTACATTCATGGCTGCACTTTTACAATATAAAAATCATTTTGCAACCACTGCATTTAGTACAGCTTTATTAAACCTGTCCTTAATTGGTGCATTGTTATTATCAAAAAATATGGACAGTTATGAAATAACATTTTATTTAAGTTATGGGGTAATTATAGGTGGTGTTTTACAAGTCCTTGTACATGTAATGGCCATCAAAAACAAAAATCTTTTAAAGATATTTACTTTTAAAAAATCAAAAAAAAATCAAAACACTGAAAAGGAAAGTGAAGGGAAAAAATTTTATAAAAATTTCCTCAGTGCAACAATGGGTTCATCAACGGCACATTTATCTGCTTTTTTAGATACATGGTTGGCCTCTTTTTTAATTACTGGAAGTATTTCTTACTTGTATTATGCCAACAGAGTTTTTCAACTTCCACTGGCTCTTTTTGCCATTGCAACATCAGTCGCCCTATTTCCTATGATTGCAAAGGCAATTAAGAATAAAGATGAAAACAAAGCATTAAAACTTATGAAAAAATCTTTTTTGATTCTTTGTGGTGTTTTAGGACTGGCTACTCTTATTGGAATTGTATTTAATGAATTTATTATCACTTTATTATTTGAAAGAGGTGCTTTTACAAACAACGACACTTCTAATACAGCATTGATTTTAAGCATGTATTTAATAGGTCTTTTACCTTTTGGATTGGCAAAAATATTTTCACTTTGGTTATATGCAAATGAAAAACAATTTACAGCTGCAAAAATTTCGATGTATTCATTGGGAGGAAATATTGTATTTTCTCTGGCATTAATTGTTCCCTATGAAGCTGCTGGACTTGCATTTGCAAGTACTCTAAGTGGTTTTATTTTATTCATTCTTACCATTAAAGAATTTGGGTTTTCTAGGTTTAAGACTTTAATTCTTAAGGGATAAACTTTATCATTTAAATTAATTTAAAATACTTATTAATACATTATATATTTAGGCCTATACTTTCTTAAGATATTAGAAAATTGAATATTTTGGGAGTTTCCTATGTTAATTCGCTATTTAATTTTGCTTTTTATTTCAATTTCTTTTTTATATTCAAATCAATTAGAAACAAAAACCCAAGAAGTAAAAATTGGTGTTTATGAAAATTTAGGGGGAACTATCCCCATGAATTTGAAGTTTGTTGATGAATATGGGAATAAAAAAACCCTGAAAGAATTTATAAATAATAAGCCAACTATTTTAACACTCAACTACTACAGCTGTACAGCTTTGTGTTCACCGCTGTTATCTGGCGTTGCAGATGTCCTAGATAAGATGCAATTAAAACCCTATATCGATTATAATGTTTTAACCATTAGCATAGAACCTCTTGATACACCAGCATTAGCACTTGATAAGAAAAAAGCTCATTTAAATAATATCAAAATACCTTTTCCACCTCAAACATGGAGTTTTTTAACAGGAAATCAAAAAAATATAGATGCTATTTCTGATTCAATTGGGTTTAAATACCAAAAACGTATTAAAGATGGAGTGGTTGATTATTTACATCCAGGTGTAATTATTGTTGTATCTCCAAATGGAAAAATAGCCCGATATTTAAATGGTGTACGATTTTTATCATTTGATTTAAAACTTGCTGTCTTAGAAGCCAGCCAAGAGAGATCAGGCCCAACAATTGCAAACACCCTACTTTACTGTTTTGCATATGATGCCAAAAGTAAAACTTATGTTTTTCAAGCTGAAAAAGTAGTGGGAAGTTTTATGTTTGGAATAGTACTTATATTTTTTATATATTTAGTTCGAACAGGAAGAAAAACCAAGGAGAAAGATGATGGATAATTTAACCAAAAAAAGCTTTTATGATGAGACCCATACAGTTTTTGGACATCACGAAAGTAAATTATTACAATGGATTTTTACAATTGATCATAAAAGAATAGCTCTTTTATATTTAGTTGTTATGATGGCTTTTTTCATCATTGCAATTTTTGTAGCTTTATCCATGAGAATGGAACTGTTTGCTCCAGGGCAACAAATAATGGACCCAAATACGTATAACCAAGCTTTTACCTTACATGGTGTTATTATGATATTTCTATTTGTAATACCTGGCATCCCTGCAGTATTTGGTAACTTCTTACTGCCCCTGTTAATAGGTGCCAGAGATGTATCTTTCCCAAGGTTAAATTTACTGTCTTGGTGGTTATATATGTTTGGTGCACTTTTAGCTGTAATGTCACTGTTTGTAGGACAAGGTTTTGCAGATACTGGATGGACTTTTTATGCACCTTATAGTGTACAAACAGGTACCAATGTAATTTTTGCATTAACAGCAGCTTATATTCTTGGATTGGCTTCAATTCTAACTGGAATTAATTTTGTAGTAACTGTTCATAGATTAAGAGCACCGGGAATGGGTTTTTTCAAAATGCCTCTTTTTGTTTGGGGTCTGTATTCAACAGCTTGGATTCAAATTTTAGCAACTCCTGTTGTTGGGATTACATTGATTCTTGTTATCTTAGAGCGAACCTTAGGTATTGGTATTTTTGATCCATCCAAAGGTGGAGATCCAATTTTATATGAACATCTGTTTTGGATATATTCACATCCAGCAGTATACTTGATGATTTTGCCAGCTTTTGGAGTAGTATCTGAAATACTTCCTACCTTTTGTAGAAGAACAATTTTTGGATACAGATCAATTGCAATTTCCTCAGCAATGATTGCAATCATTGGTTATTTAGTTTGGGGACATCATCTATTAACCTCAGGTATGAGTGAATGGGCAAAAATCATATTTGCATTTTTGACCTTTTTTGTGGCCATTCCAACAGGGATTAAATTTTTTGACTGGGTTGCCACAATGTATAAAGCATCTATAATCTTTGCTACGCCAATGTTATGGGTGGTTGGAACAATAATTACTTTTGCAATTGGAGGACTTACAGGACTAACTTTAGTAACAATAGGAGTTGATGTACATTTACATGATACTTATTTTGTCGTTGCTCATTTTCATTATACTATTTTTGGAGGGGTTGTGTTTATGCTGTTTGCAGCCATGCATTATTGGTTTCCAAAATTTACAGGCAGAATGTATTGTGAACGCAGTGCGAAAAAGGCATTTTATGGAATTTTTATAGGTTTTAATACCTTATGGTTTCCTATGTTTTTAGCAGGTGCTTATGGAATGCCTAGACGATATTTTGATTATTTACCTGAATTTGAAATATATCATAAAATTGCTGGAGTTGGTGCGGTTATAACCATTGCAAGTATTTTGTATATGTTATATATACTTATTAAAGCCATAAAAAATGGTGAGCCATGTGGAAATAACCCATGGAATTCAACAACCTTAGAGTGGCAAATAAGCTCGCCTCCTCCACTTGAAAATTTCAAAAATATTCCATATGTTGACTTTATGCCTTACGAATATGAAAAAGGTCAGCCAAAAAGGGATTTAACAAAAATCATTGAAGGAGGAAATCATGACTGAGACAACATCTCCTGAAATTATTTATGACAAAGAAGGCAATGCACATGAAATTGTCGATTTTAATGATGACTATACAGGTTCAAAACTTGGTTTTTGGTTGTTTTTATTTACAGAATTGATGCTTTTTGGTGCCATGTTTTTAGTGTTTAGTTTTTTCTTTTATCGGTTCAGTAATGATTTTGTAGTAGCTTCTGATAATTTGAATTTAGTTCTTGGAGGGATTAATACCATTGTTCTGCTCTTAAGTACATACTTTATGGGGATTTCACTTCTAAGTATAAGACAAAATAATATTGAAAAATCAAAAAAAATGATTTATATAACAATCATATTATCTATTATCTTTTTAACCATAAAATATTTTGAATGGATGGCAGAGATTCATCACGGTATTTATCCAGACTCCGAAGCATTAAATGCTTTATCCCACGGAGAAATACTTTTCTTTGGGCTTTATTTTACGATGACAGGATTTCATGGAATTCATATCATTGTGGGTATTGGTGTTATGTTATGGGCAGTAAAATTAATAAACAATAAAAAAATTACAGCGCAAAAATATGTTGTGTTAGAAAATATTGCTTTATATTGGGACATCGTACACTTAGTCTGGGTATTTTTGTTTCCTCTGTTTTATATGATTTCTTTTGGAGGTGCATCATGAGTACTGTAACACATGATATGACAGCAGAGATGTATTTAAAAATCTTTGTTGTCTTAATCATATTAACTGTAGTGACATTTTTACAACCCTATGTCATCCCAGGAACCATAAGCGATACAGTTGTAGCTCAACTTTTCATTGCAGTCATAAAAGCTACGTTAATTGGTAGTTATTATATGCATTTAAAATATGAAGCTCCATTGTTTAGGTATATCGTTTTAATGGCTTTAGTTGTGCTTGCAATATTTTTTATAATAACTGCATCAGATGCTATTTTTAGAAACGAATCATTTGATTTGTTCCAATAGGAGGATATTATGTTAGAAGGTATGGAAGGTGTATCAACCTTTGCAGCTGATGTTGATAGAGCATTTATGGTTGTAAACGTAATTTCTGTTTTTTTATTTGTTGTGACGATTGGATCGATGTTATATTTTGTATATAAATACAATACAAAAAAACATCCCCCTGAACTTGCCCAAAATATTGAACATTATACTCCAATTGAAATAGCATGGACAGTTATTCCAACTATTCTATTGGGAATTATATTTTATTATGGTTTAGAGAGTTTAAGAGTGCAAAGAACTATGCCCGTTGGAGATGAAACAATTCAGGTCAAAGTCAAAGCACAAAAATGGTCATGGAGTTTTGAATATGAAAATGGAAAAAAAAGCTCAAAACTCGTAGTTCCTATTAATAAAGACGTCAAATTAACTATGAATGCACCTCTTAATGATGTACTTCACAGTTTTTATGTACCTGCATTTAGAACAAAAGAAGATATCATACCAGGACAGACCACCTATCTTTGGTTTAATGCTACAAAAAAAGGTGAGTTTAATATTCTATGTGCAGAATATTGTGGTACGAGACACTCTTATATGCAGTCATTTGTTAAAGTTGTTGATGAAAAAGAGTATTTAAATTGGGTTAAACCAAAAGTTGCAAAAAGTACAAAACCAAAAGGGTTAGAGATTATAGAAAACAATGGTTGTTTGGCTTGTCATGCATTAGATGCAACCGTACGAGTGGGTCCAGGATTTAAAGATCTTTACAATACAAAAGTCAATGTCACAACTGATTCAATGAAAAAAGAATTATTAAGGGATGAAAACTACTTAAAAGATGCAATATTAAATCCAAATAAAGAGATAGTTGAGGGATTCTTTCCTAATGTTATGCCTGGATTTAAAGGCGTTTTAAACGATGATGATATCAATGAAATTATAAAATATTTAAAAGGTGATTTCAAAAAATCTGCAAAACCAAAATTGGATGCAGTTGAGATATTAAATAACAATGGTTGTTTAGGATGTCACAGTATGGATGGCTCAAAAATGGTTGGTCCTAGTTTTAAAGACATGTACAACAGAAAAGTTAAAATAGGAGTTAATGGGACTTTAAAAGAGATTATTTCAGATGATGAATATCTTAAAAAAGCCATTCTAAAACCAAACGATGAAATTGTTGATGGATATTATCCTGGTATCATGCCTTCATTTGAAAATGTCTTAAAAGATGAAGAAGTTGATGCAATTATCCAATATTTTAACCCAACTAAACAAGAAGTAGTTGAAGAGTCAAAAATAGACGGAAAAGATATTTTGAATAATAATGGATGTTTGGGTTGTCACAGTGTTGATGGTTCTAAAATTGTGGGACCAACCTTAAAAGGTATTTTCCAAAGAAAAGTAAAAATTAATGTAAATGGAAAAACAAATGAGGTAAACTCTGATGAAATGTATTTGAAAAAAGCACTTTTAAAACCAAATGAAGAAATAGTCGATGGATACTATCCAGGTATCATGCCTTCATTTGAAAATGTACTAAATGATGAAGAGATAGATGCTTTAATCAATTATATAAAAACAATAAAATAAGGCAGAAAAATGTTAAGTATAAAAGATTTCATGATATTAACAAAGTTTAATTTATCATTTGCAGTCACTCTTTCAGCTGTTTTTTCTTTTATACTTGTCAAACAAAGTATAACACTTGATTTACTGCTTCCTTTAGTTGCAGTATTACTTTTAGCGCTGGGAGTGAGTGCATTAAATCAATATCAAGAATATAAAGATGATGCAAAAATGCAACGTACTAAAAATCGTCCAATAGCATCACAGAAAATCACTCCCAAAGAGGGTTTACTCATTGCATTTTATTTAATCATTCTTTCCTACATAACCATATGGTTTTCTCTTGGTTTTCAAGGTCTGATTATTTTTACAGCTGTTGTTTTTTTATACAATATTGTTTATACCAAGACCAAAAAAACCAGTGTATACGCTGCAGTTTACGGAGCCATCCTTGGAGTAATACCGCCACTTATTGGTTGGTTAGCTGGTGGAGGAACTGCTTTAGATATTGAGTTTTTAGCTATTGCACTTTTTTATTTAGTTTGGCAAATACCCCATTTTTGGCTTTTGATATTAAAATATCATGAGCAATATGAAAGTGCAGGTTTTAAAACCGTAGCATCAACATTTGGAATAGACAGACTGGAGCGAATTACATTTATATGGTTATTACTGACAATAATTTGTGGTCTGTTTACCATTATGGTTTTTCCTATAAATTCAATGATCATTTTTGGCTTGATGTTATTGCTTGTTTTATATACTTTTAGCTCCGTTATGAGTCTTCGAAAAACACACAAATATATAAAAGTTTTTATGGCCATAAACCTTTATATAACCCTTCTTATGATTCTGCTTATTATCAATATTTTGATATGAAGCAATACTTAGATATAATCCTGTTTTTAGTAAATAATAATAGGATTTAAATGATAGAATTTTTTAAACAATATATACCTTATTACAAAGATTATATAGGCAAATTTTTTCTTGCTTTTATAGGTATGTTATTGGTAGCAGGTGGTACAAGTGGATCTGCTTATGTAATAAAACCTTTAATGGATGAAATTTTCATCAATAAAGATGCTTCAATGTTACAAATAATTCCTTATATTGTTGTAGCTTTATATTTTGCAAAAGGTCTTGGACGTTATATTCAAGCCTATTATATCTCTTATATTGGACAAGATATAATTAGAAAAATAAGAGACAAATTATTGGATCATATCTTAGCTTTAGATATTGATTTTTTCCAAAAAAAACACTCAGGTGAATTAATAAGTAGAATTACAAATGATATTAACAGAATACAAGGAGCTGTTTCTAGTCAAATTGCAGAATTAATACGAGAAACCATAACAATTTTTGCTTTAATCGGTGTTGTTATTTATCAAAGTGCAGAATTGGCATTTTATGGTTTAGTTGTGCTTCCTTTGGCTATTCTTCCACTAACTGTTCTGGCAAAGAAAATGAAAAAGCTTTCGTTTAAATCACAAGAAAAAGTATCTGACATCACTGCACACTTAAGTGAAACCTTTAACAATATAGAAATAATAAAAGCAAACTCCACAGAAAAAATAGAAACTGAAGAATTTGCAAACCATAACAAAAAATTCTTTGAAATTAATATCAAGTCTGTTAAAACAAATGAGCTTGTATCACCTATTATGGAAACATTAGGTGCAGTTGCAGTTGCGGCTGTTATTATTATTGGAGGAAATCAGGTTATTGAAGATAAGTTGTCTGTGGGTGCATTCTTTTCATTTATGACAGCACTATTTATGCTTTATACACCTATTAAAAAAATATCAAGTTTATACAATAAAATGCAAGATGCTTTAGCAGCTAATGAACGAGTTAATGAGTTATTTCAAACACAAGCCCAAATTATTTCAGGTGAGCAAAAATTTCCAAAAGAAATTTCTACGATAGAATTTAAAGATGTAGTCCTTAAATACGGTGATTTAACAGCATTAAACTCAATTAATTTACAAGCTTCTTTAGGTGAAAAAATTGCCTTAGTGGGGGACAGTGGTGGAGGTAAAAGTTCACTGATAAACTTAATCATAAGATTTTATGATATCAGCAGTGGATCCGTTTTAGTTAATAATACAAATATAACAGATATTCAACTGCAAGATTTAAGAGATAATATTTCAGTTGTAACACAAAGAGTTTATATCTTTAACGATACCATTGCTTCAAATGTAGCATATGGACAAGAAATCAATGAAGAAAAAGTAATACACGCTTTAAAACAAGCACATGCTTATGATTTTGTAAATACCTTAGAAAATGGCATTAATACTAAACTTGATGAAGCAGGTACGAATTTAAGTGGAGGTCAAAGACAAAGAATTGCCATTGCCAGAGCTTTATATAAAAACCCTCAAATACTTATCCTTGATGAAGCAACATCTGCTTTGGATAATGAAAGTGAATCAGTTATAACTGAAGTTATTGATGAAGTAAGCAAAGATAAAATCACTTTTGTTATTGCTCACAGATTAAGTACCATTAAAAATGCTGATAAAATTGCGGTTTTTAAAGAGGGTAAAATTGTTGGATTAGGAACTGAAAAAGAACTTTTAACTTCATGTAAAGAGTATCAAAGACTACACAGTTTAGCAACTCTTTAGGATTAAAAATAGCTAATATTTTTAATCCACTCATCATTTTTTATGCAAATAGACAACCAAAATAACAGCTTTACTTATCTCTCAACAAGTATTCAAAGACTTTTGGATAAAATATTAAAATTTTTTAAAGGCGTAGATATTGTTAAACTATGAAACACTAAAGAAAATACTATTTAATTTTGAACCTGAAACGGCTCATCATTTTGCAGAATTAGCATTAAAAGCTTTACCAAATATTCCATTTGTAAATGACTATATGGTAAAGAGAAATTTTATTAATGACAAGAAATTAACACAAGAATTATTTGGACAAACTTTTGCTAATCCAGTTGGACTTGGTGCTGGTTTTGATAAAAATGCAACAATGATTAAAGCGATGCCTGCACTTGGATTTGGTTACACTGAAATTGGAACAATGACTCCAAGACCACAAGCTGGAAATCCAAAGCCTAGAATGTTCAGACACATTGAGGAAAGAACAATACAAAATGCCATGGGTTTTAACAATGAAGGGGCATATAAAGTTGTCAAAAACTTAAAAAAAGTTTATCCATTTTCAATTCCAGTGGGTGCTAATGTTGGTAAAAATAAAACAACACCACAAGAGCACACATTAAGTGATTATAAAATGCTGATAAACAAATTTAAAGATATCAGTGATTATTTAGTCATAAATATTTCAAGTCCAAATACACCAAATTTAAGAGACTTGCAAAATGAAGAGTTTATTACTGAATTGTTTACAATGGCAAAAGAGTTAACTCCTAAACCAATATTACTAAAAATTGCTCCGGATATGGAAGCAAAGACAGCTATTGATTTATGTAAGACTGCTGTTAAAAGTGGAGCTGCAGGAATTATTGCTACTAATACGACTATTGATTATTCTTTAGTGGAAAATCCAAAAGACATTGGTGGATTAAGTGGTGCAGTGCTTGCAGACAAGTCATATGAATTATTTAAAGAAATAGCCAAAGAATTATATGGAAAAACAGTTTTAATCTCTGTGGGTGGAATTGCAGATGCAAAAGAAGCATACAGAAGACTAAAAGCTGGAGCATCATTGGTGCAATGTTTTTCTGCTATCGTTTTTGAAGGTCCTTCTATGGTTAAAAAAATCAATGAAGGACTCTTAGAATTGATGGAAAAAGATGGGTACAGTCACATCACTGAAGTCATTGGCGCAGATCTAAAAACAACGAATAAGGAATAAGGAATAATGAATAATATAAGATACAAAAACTTAATCAAATTATTCATTATTCAATTTTCATTAATAATTATAATCTCAGGAGATTTAATGAGCAGTAGCTTACCAAAGTATTACACTAAAACTTTAGAAAATGGATTAAAAATAGTTGCAATTCCTATGCAAAATGGAACAAACGTTGTATCCACTGATATTTACTATAAAGTTGGAAGTAGAAATGAAGTCATGGGGAAAAGTGGTATGGCGCATATGCTAGAACACTTAAACTTCAAATCAACTAAGAATTTAAAAGCGGGTGAATTTGATGAAATTGTAAAAGGATTTGGTGGTGTTAATAATGCATCGACAAGTTTTGACTACACTCATTACTTTATAAAATCCAGTTCAAAAAATATGGATAAATCATTAGGCCTGTTTTCAGACCTTATGCAAAACTTGACATTAAAAGATGAAGAATTTCAACCAGAACGTGATGTGGTTGCTGAAGAGAGAAGATGGAGAACAGATAATAACCCAATGGGATATTTACAATTCAGACTTTTTAATAATACATATATCTATCATCCATATCATTGGACTCCAATTGGGTTTATGAGTGATATTAAAAACTGGACTATTAATGATATTAGAGACTTCCACAGTACGTATTATCAACCAAAAAATGCAATAATTATCGTTGCGGGAGATATTACAAAAGAAGAAGTTTTTAACAGTTCAGAAAAATATTTTAAAGCAATAAAAAACAGCAAAGATATTCCCCAAACGGTTCATATGGCTGAACCAAAACAAGATGGTGCCAAAAGAGTTAGCGTAAAAAAAGATTCACAAGTTCAAATGCTTGCAATCACATATCATATACCAAACTTTGAACACAAAGATCAAGTTGCATTAAGTGCATTGAGCGAACTTTTAAGCAGTGGTAAAAGTTCATTGTTAAATAAAGTATTGGTTGATGAAAAAAGAATGGTTAACTCAATATATGCTTACAACATGGAATTAAAAGACCCAGGTGTATATATACTTCTTGCAGTATGTAACCCAGGTGTAAAAGCCAAAGATGTTGAAAAAGAGATTTTAAAGATTATAAAACAGGTAAAAGAAGGTAAAATAAAACAAAAAGAGCTTGATAAAATAAAGATTAATACCAAAGCTGATTTTATCTTTTCACTGGAAAGTGCATCAAGTGTTTCATCACTTTATGGAAGCTATTTTGTTAGAGACAATGTTGAACCTCTTTTTAACTATGAAAAAAATATAGAAAAGTTAAAACTAGAAGACATTGTAGAAGTAACAAATAAATATTTAAATAAACAAAATTCAACGACAGTAATATTAACAAAGGAAAAATAATGAATAATTTAACAGGTGCAATGACGGCTTTAATTACTCCATTTAAAGATGGAAAACTAGACACTGTTTGTTATGAAAAATTAATCAAAAGACAAATTGAACAAGGAATTGATGTTGTGGTCCCTGTAGGAACTACAGGTGAGAGTGCAACACTAAGTCACGATGAACACAGAGAGTGTATTGAAATCGCAGTGGCTACTTGTAAAGGTACTAATACAAAAGTAATTGCTGGAGCTGGAAGTAACGCAACTCATGAAGCAATTGGTATTGCGCAACATGCACAAAAAGTGGGAGCACATGGTATTTTATCTGTAACTCCATACTATAACAAACCTTCACAAGAAGGCTTATATCAACACTATAAAGCCATTGCTCAAGCAATAGAAATTCCTGTTATGTTATACAATGTACCAGGAAGAACGGGTGTTGATTTAGAAGCAAATACAGCTATCAGACTTTACGATGATGTAGAAAATATTTATGCCATCAAAGAAGCAACGGGAAGTTTAGAGCGAGCAACTGCACTTCTTAGTCAAAGAAAAGATTTTAAAGTAATCAGTGGTGATGACTCAATTGATTTTGCAATGATGGTTAATGGGGGAAGTGGGATTATTTCAGTTACAGCGAATATTTTACCAAACTTAAAAAGTAAATTAGTTCACAGTGCACAAGAAGGTGATTTAGAAACTTCAAGAAGAATAAATGATGAACTGTATAATTTAAACCATTCACTGTTTGTTGAAGCAAATCCTATTCCAATTAAAGCTGCTATGTATATTGCAGGCTTAATTGATACATTAGAATATAGGTTACCATTGACTCCTCCAAGTGTTGAGACAATGAAATTATTAGAAAAAACACTAGAACAATACGAGGTAATTAAATAATGAAAAATAAAACTTTAGTAATAAGTGGTGCTACAAAAGGTATTGGAAGAGCTACAGCTTATAAATTTGCAAGTAAGGGTGCAAACATTGCATTTACATACAATTCAAATGAACAAATTGCAAATGATATGGTAATAGAATTAGAAGAAAAATATGGAATTAAAGCCAGATGTTATCCTTTTAATATTTTAGAACCAGAAACATATAAAGAGTTATTTTTAAAAATTGATGAAGACTTTGATACAGTTGATTATTTTGTTTCAAATGCAATGATTTATGGTCGAGCGGTTGTTGGTGGATATGGTAAATTTATGAAACTTAAACCAAGAGGATTAAATAACATTTATACTGCAACGGTTAATGCATTTGTTTGTGGAGCACAACAAGCTGCAAAAAGAATGAAAAAACAAGGAAACGGTGGTGCTATTGTATCTTTAAGTAGTACAGGTAACCTTGTTTACATAGAAAACTATGCAGGACATGGTACAAATAAAGCTGCTGTTGAAGCAATGGTTAGATATGCAGCGAATGAACTGGGTGAATTTGGTATTAGAGTTAATGCAGTTAGCGGTGGTCCAATTGACACAGACGCACTTAAAGCATTTACAAACTACCAAGAAGTAAAAGATAAAACAGCAGAACTTTCACCACTTAATAGAATTGGTCAACCAACTGATTTAGCAAGTGCATGTTATTTCCTATGTACAAAAGAAGCTTCTTGGGTAACAGGTCATACACTAATTGTTGATGGTGGAACAACGTTTAGATAATGAGTAAGTCTTTAAATTTACCCAATGCTCTAGCACTGTTTAGAATAGCATTAGCACCCCTAATGTTATGGTTTTTAGTGGACAGAAATAACATTCTGTTCAGCTCATGGCATCCAAGCTGGCTTGATTATTTTGCAGGTTTGATTTTTGTAATAGCCTCTGTTACAGATTTTTTCGATGGTTTTATAGCAAGACAATGGGATCAAATGACAAAACTGGGTGCTGTATTAGATCCACTTGCGGATAAGATGCTTATGTTGGCTGGTTTCTTGGGATTAGTTGTCATAGATAGAGCTTCTGCATTTGCCGTTTTTCTTATTCTTTCTCGTGAATTTTTTATCACAGGATTAAGAGTTGTTGCTGTTGGCGAAGGTAAAAATGTCGCTTCCACAATGGCAGGAAAAGTAAAAACAGTTGTTCAAATGATTGCCATTGGTTTCTTGATTATGAATTGGCCATTTGCAACTGAGCTGCTTTGGTTTGCAGTCGTTTTAACATTATACTCTGGATATGAATATATCAGAGATTATTTTAATAATTAAATAGCGGAGTATTTTTTTGGGTATTATTAATTTTCTTATCGTTTTATCAATCTTAGTTTTTATACATGAACTGGGGCATTTTTTAGTTGCACGTTATTTAGGCGTTACTGTACATGTTTTTTCAATCGGTTTTGGAAAAAAGCTTTTCAGTAAACACTGGAAAGGTACAACTTGGCAATTTGCACTCATACCTTTAGGTGGGTATGTCAAAATGAAAGGCCAAGATGATTCAGATCCTTCTAAAATAGAAGATGGTCATGACAGCTACAACAACAAATCTCCCCTTCAGAGAATTGCAATATTATTAGCTGGACCTGGTGCAAACTTCTTATTAGCTGCATTTTTATATTTCTGTATTGCTATGATGGGAAGTAATGCACTTTCACCTACTATTGGTAAAGTCATGGAAAATTCTCCTGCACAAAAAGCTGGTTTGATGGCTGGAGATGAGATCATAAGAATTAATCAAACAGATATTAAAACGTGGGGTGACTTAAGTTCTGTCATCAAAGGTTCACAATCTGCATTAAAATTCTACATAAAAAGAGACAGTAAATTATATTCTAAAGTAGTCAGTCCAAAACTGAGTGACTCTGAAAATATGTTCAGAGAAAAAATCAAAAAAAGAATGATTGGAATTGCTCCTGCACCAAAAGTCATTGTTGTTAATCATACATTTTTGGAGAGTTTTGGTTATGCCTATGATAAAACATTAGACTCAAGTAAAATGATATTCTTAGGTGTTAAAAAACTGTTACAAGGAATCATTCCTAGCAGTGAAGTGGGTGGAGTTATCACCATTGGAAAAGTAATATCAGATGCAAGTCAATCAAGTATTATTGCACTGTTTTCAATTATGGCTTTGATTTCAGTTAACCTTGGTGTTTTAAATTTACTCCCAATACCAGCACTTGATGGTGGACATATAATGTTCAATTTATATGAATTAATTACCAAACGAAAACCAAGTGATAAGGCATTTATTTATCTCACAGTTGCAGGATGGGTAATTTTAGGTTCCTTGATGATGTTGGGTTTATATAACGATATAGTTAGATTTTTAGGGTAAGGTAGATATAAATATGAATAAAGAACAAGCTGTTAACAATTTAGATACAGTCATTACAAATGTGGAAGCCGCACGACTAAGTTTAAGTGACCATCACATAGTTAAAAT
>Ga0105351_1000348_pt1 | contig 22202 bp, 14 predicted proteins | sample EN4Hudsemesocosm_FD_83662 | JGI IMG/M metagenome (GOLD analysis project Ga0105351, IMG submission 83662) | Methane-oxidizing microbial communities from mesocosms in the Hudson Canyon - EN4B Hudson Canyon | ecosystem: Environmental > Aquatic > Marine > Cold seeps | place: Hudson Canyon... | reverse complement strand
GCAACCTAAGCCAATGGATGTGGTTTCAGATCCTGCCAGTGGTACAGGTGGGTTTCTATTAGCTGCTCATGATTATATGGCTAAGCAGGCGACCTCTAAAAAAGAACAGCGCCACCTTAAAGAGCATGCCATACGTGGAAATGATATTGTCGATAGTGTGGTGCGTTTATGCGCGATGAACCTGTATCTGCACGGTATTGGTGGTGATGAATGCCCGATTATTTCAGCTGATGCTTTAGCAAAAGAAGTCGGTGATGATTTAGTCGATATGGTCTTAGCTAATCCACCGTTTGGTAAGAAAAGTTCTATCACGATTGTTAACGAAAAAACGGGAAAGGCAGAAAAGGAAAAACTGACCATAGAACGGGAAGATTTTTGGGCAACAACCTCAAATAAACAGCTTAACTTTGTGCAGCATATTGCTAATATGCTAAAAATTAATGGTAAAGCGGCTGTGGTAGTTCCTGATAACGTATTGTTTGAAGGCGGTGCAGGTGAGACCGTGCGTAAAACCTTGTTACAGCGTTTTGATGTACATACTTTATTGCGCTTACCCACAGGTATTTTTTACGCCCAAGGCGTGAAGGCGAATGTGATTTTTTTTGATGCTAAGCCCGCATCAAAAACTGCATGGACTAAAGAGCTGTGGGTTTATGATTACAGAACCAATGTACATAAAACTTTAAAACAAAACCGATTAAGTAAGTCTGATTTTTCTGAGTTTATTGATTGTTTTAAATCGAATGACCGTAGCCAGCGACAACAGCTAGAAGAAGTCTCACGATGGAAAGCGTTTAATTACGATGAATTAATCGCGCGAGATAAAGCTAATCTGGATGTTTTCTGGTTAAAAGATGAATCATTAGAAGATACGGAGAACCTTCCAGCACCAGAAATATTAGCCCAAGAAATTGTTGAGCAACTGCAAGCCGCGTTGGATGAGTTCAGAACGGTTGAAGAAATTTTGGCAGTGAATGGGGATTAATAAAGCGCATTCAGTAAAGGATACCCCCTTGTGTCAGAGCAGTTTGTTCATTAGATGAGAATACCACTAACTGACTTATATTCAAGGAATAAGGGGTGGCTTTACATGATTTCTGGGTAACTTAATTAAAAAACACAAGGAGGTCAATTATGGCTAAATTAATTTCTGAAGAAGTAAGACTACGTATAATCAAAATTGCAGAGCAATATAATTTTTCTGTTCAGTTGAAGACGAATAATCAAGATCAGTATGTAAAAAACCTGATGCTTTATTCTAAAGCCATTAATCAAACTGTTTATATTCGTAAGGATAGAGCTATTGGAAGTGGTGGAATTCCAGCCCATTACCAAGTCGCTGTTCATCCTGATTTTTTCAATAAAGCATGGGCAACTTCATCTGAGGGGGTAGAAGAACTCATTAATCGTCAAAAGCAGAAGAATTTACATTCCAGTAGTAATTATAAAAAGTTTCCTGTGTTTTTAGAAAATCATGAGCCGTGTGGCATGTGTTTTAAGGTAGCAGATTATGAAGCTTTAGGTAAACTGTTTAAGCATATGGAAACAGGTAAAATGGGCACAGCTTAGGAATTGTAATAGTCAAGTAAAACAGGACACTTTCTTAGGCCTGTTTCTTATGAAAATGCCTCTCAAACTCTAGGGGTGGTTTATAATCCAGTTTAGAGTGTGTTTGCTTACCGTTATAAAAAGCCAAGTAATCAATAATACTTAATTTTTCGGCTTGAGACTGTACAAAACTTTGTGTAACTGCTTATCATTAATCTCTAATATTATAGGGTAAGTCGTTATGAATAAAAAACTTTCTGTTGGGCTGTTGACGCTCCTATGCCTACTTTTATGTTGATGTCGCTAAATCACTCAAAATAATGGGGAATAATGTTCGGGAAATATACCTTTTCAAGCAGCGCTATAGAGCGACGCAATGGCTATTTACAATAATGAACGGTCTAACATGGAGGCGGTATTGCCCCAATTCATAAATTGAAATTATCACAGAGAAAATATCTACTACTGGTCTCCATTAAAAATGGGAGGGTTACCATAGAACCTATAGAATGGAAAATACGAAAATGATTGAAACAAACAATACTGCTACATCTTCAGTGATACCTACTCAACCTCGTATTTTATATTGGGCAATTAGTGATAAAGAGCACAGTATTCGTAGAATTAAACAATCACTAAATAGAGTTTTTGTTAAATACCCTGCAATTAAAAAGCACTATGCTAAAGAAACCAACAATCCAGATGAGCAGGTCCAACTTTTTTTAAAAGATTTTTTTCCAGAAAACATAATGGTAAATTATTTGGCTGCAAATTTATCATTAACAGATCAAAGTGAAATGAAAATAAAGCTATCCTTACGTGCTCCTAATCATGGTAGGTTTATTCATTTATTAGAACAAAATACAGCTATTTCAGTAAGTGGATATTGGCCAACGAAAACATCAAAACCAGTTTTTATTCCTGAAAATATCTTTATCTCACATAATGATGATCAGCCAACAAAATATGAAATTGAAATTGATGTTGCACCAAGCACCATTGCCTTAACGCGAATAGACCATAATAATGTGCTCACACCAGAACTGGCAAAAAATCTTCCTCTTATTTCTGTAAAAACAGCAAAGAACCTTAACAATTGGCTAGAGTTTATCAACTTTAAACGCGAGCTGGTAAAAGAAAAAAATATTGGATTACGTTACTTAAGATATGAACTAAATAACAAAAACCAGTTGGAATTTACGGTGCTTTCCAGTAGCGTGACTGGAATGGAGCAAGCAAGTAAAGTATTCAGCAGAAAATCATTAGAAGCTTTTGAAGTCAGCATATCTTCAGATATGTGCGAATTTACAATAAATGATGATAAGAAAAATTATAAATCGCCGCGTGGATTTGAATTAGGGCAAATTAAAAATAAAATAACAATATTTCCTGAGCAAGAGGTAGATGCGTTAAATAAGAACTTGGAAAGCCTAGGAATAAAAAACCTAACTACACCAGTGTGGGGTCTTATTGTTATAGAGTTAAACGAAGAATGGGTAAATAAACTAAATAATGAGCCTAATGAGCTAGAGCAAGGAGGTCTATCTCTAGAATATAACAAAAGTAAATCTCGCTTACTAAATAGTATCCCAGATGCAGGGTTTATTTCATTTTTAGATATAGGTGATATTGCTTTAATTAACCGACATGAACGCGTTATAAAAAATTTAATAGAAAGTGAGAGTTGCTATTCCCCTTACTTATCAACTTATCTTTTTGATATAAAAGAAGCGGGTAATATGGAGTATCGCCCAGAAATTCCCCGCTGGTTTAACGAAGATCTACAAGACGCACAAAAAGAAGCTGTTATAAAAATGATAGGGTCGCCTGACTTATGCCTTATACAAGGCCCACCAGGTACAGGAAAAACAACTGTTATAGCGGAAGCAATCTTACAACTTGCAGCTAGAGGTGAAAAAGTTCTTTTAGCAAGTCAAGCACATGATGCCATTGATAATGCGCTTAGCCGCATTCAAAATAATCCAGAGTTACGCGCAATTCGACTTGCTAGAAATAAAGATAAAATTACCGAAGAAGGGGAGGCATTTACCGGTAACCAATCATTAGCACGTTACTATGACAGCTTAAAAGCACATACTTTAGATACATGGATAAAACCCTACCAGAATAAAATAGACACACTTAAAGAGTTAGGTGTATGGCTAGAAAAAGCAGCTTTTATCGAGAAAGACATCGAGAGGGTTAGTGGTGAACAGCAGCAGTTACAAATGGAACACACAGAACTAAATAAACAAAAATATGTAGAACAAGAACTGTATACACAAGCTAAAGTGCAGTACGCTAAAAATAGCGAAATAGTACATCAGTTAACAAACACCATCAACCAATTACAAAACCCCGATACTATTAGTTTTATTGCAGAAGGCGTACTAACTGAAAAAGCAAAACAAGTAGCTGATATCCTATTTTTACTAGCTCAAGCACAAATAAACTTAACACATAGCACTGAAATTTTTAATGCCAACCCTCAGAGTCACGGGCTTATTTTAACCGCCTTGTTTTTACAATGGGAAAAAGTGAAATCTAATATCCCTCAAATGGAGCATGATTTACTTAAATTAAAAAGCGCTGGTACCGCTAGTCTAAAAGACCCAGAAACAGAAGCCAACATACAAAGGTTAACCAAAGAAATAAAAGAAATAGAAGACAAAATTGACGATGACGATGATGATGATGATGATGCTATACAGTGGAGAGCATTGCGCAGAAATCGCAAGCAGCTTCAAAATAGTACACAAGGGTTAAATGCTGAAATTTACTGCATCTTTAATGACAGCCAGCATTTTACAAATATTAACAATGCAGAGAATAGTGCGCAGATATTGGAAGAGCGCCTAAGCCAATTCAAAGAAATAGAAGACTTACTCCCCGCGGCATTAAATACACTAAAGCAGGAACTTAACCTAAAATTAAATACGCTAAATTTAGAAATTCCAGCGACTAAAAAACTAGAATCCATTACAAGTAAAATAAAAAGCATAACAACGAATATTGAAGGTCAAAACCAACATCTACATCAATATCAAGCGCAAGTAAAAAAGTTACTTAAAGAGCTGCAGCTACCCGAGAATATTGCATTTTCAGAGCATGCCCGTGCAATAAGAGAATACTATACTGACTCACAAGAAACATTTGCAAAAGAACAGAAATTACAAGCACCGTGGGATAACTTTTTTAAAGATTGGGTGGCTAACCTAAGCAATGAAACTGCTGCTAGTTCAGATTGGGAGCATCTAAGCGATACATATATAGAAAATGGAAACCTCTTTGCAATGTCATGTAATGAAAACAGTAAAACCTTAGAAGAGGCCGGTATAGAAAGCTTTGATGTAGTAATTATAGATGAGGTTTCTAAAGCAACTCCGATAGAAATGTTACTTCCCCTTATGCGTGCTCGGCGCGCTGTATTAGTAGGTGATCATCGTCAACTTCCGCCCGTATTTCAAGAAAGCCAGGATGCCAAAACCTTTGCCGACAAAGCCGAAGAAACGGAAGAAGATAACCTCAATAGTCTTCTAACAAAAACAAATATCAACCGCTTTGAAAGAATGGTTACAGCCTCACTTTTTAAAGAGCATTTTGAAGGTGCGGATGACACTATCAGAGAGCGCCTAACTGTACAATATCGAATGCACCCAGAGATTATGCAAATAGTAAATAAATTCTACGAAGGTCAACTTATTTGCGGTAATCCAGAAAAAAACCGCGAGCATGGCATTACCTTGCAGGGAACAAAAAATATTTTACTCACCCCTAAAGAACATGTGCTATGGGTAGATACCTCATGTGATTTACAAGGGCAGCGTTACATAGAAAAAGAAGGGCAAACTAACCCCTTGGAGGCTGAACTTATTGCCGATACATTGATGAAAATTAACAAACAAATGCTTGAACAAGGTTTTAATAAACATAATAAACAAAAAGTCGGTGTTGTCTCATTCTATGCGGCTCAGGTTAGAGAGATACGCCAAGCTATAAATCGAAATAATGGCACACTTATGTTTGATGCCATTCATGTGGAAATTAATACCGTGATTCGCTACCAAGGTAAAGAAAAAGCTATCATTCTAATAAGTCTAGTTCGAAATGATGGGCAAGCACGAGAAAAACGCCGTCCAGCAAAAGCAAATGTTGCGCGTTTTGAATTTATTAATGTTGCTGTATCGCGCGCACAAAACCTCCTTATAGTATTTGGAGCACGAAATATGCTTGAATGCCGCGATATTATTTTACCCAGCATGGACTCATCAGGCAGTCAGAAAAAACAAGTATACCGAGAAATATTCGGAGAGCTTGATCGCGCAGCACGAATTTACCCTGCAAGTGAAATACAGCTTGCCCCTTATCAGTCAAAGAAGAGTAAATACAGAGCTTAATCAATGAAATATATACAAAATTTAAATATCAGTATTCCAGTTTTTCAGATTGATAGTAAAATTTCTTACCAAACCATTCGCCAACCTACTGTGTTTGAAAAAAGTATCCTACAGTTATGTGATAAATATAACAAAGAACTAGGCCATTACACATTCGAACAAATTGCAGCGGAATTAAAAGTACTCCCTATATTTTTTAACGATGCTCTAAACTATCTGACTGAATTTAAAGCCATTAAAAAACAAACTGGTAATACACTAGCAGATTGTCAGATTACATCAGAGGGGCGTGAGTTTTTAAGCCGTAACCAACTACCCAGCAACGATAAAATTGAGACCGATGCATTTATTTATCACCCGATCAAAAAAGAATTAATAAAAAAACAAGAGCTCGCCGCATTAAAAAAAATAGACATAAAATTAACTTCCGATGACTTTAACGTTACAGAAGCAGTAGTGCGCGATATGGTAGCTAAACAAATAAAAATGCAATGGGGTAAGGCGAATACGCGTTTAGGAAAAATTACATCAACCCTACAAAACGATATTTTGCAGGATACTGAAACTCTTTCACTCAACATTGATACAAATGGTAACCTAACAATCCTTACCTATGATGAAAGGTTGCAGAGTTGGATAGACTCAGCGAATAAAGTGTTTTTATGGGAAGCCTTACTCAGCCCATTTTTTAAAATAATGCCGACAGCAATTGAAGAAGTAGAAAAAACTCCATGGGAAAATATTAGTGCAGTTTACCCAAGCATAGATAGGCCAAAGCTCAATGAAAATAACAGAATATTACTTAATATATTTAACCACAGTAGCCCCATAACAACAGTACCAAGTATTTACTTAAGTGCAGATAACAAAACTGTACTTAAGCAACAAAATTTAATACTTTCTAAGCAAGCCCTTGGGATTGAAGATAGCTTAGAGTGTATTAGCATTTATAAAGATGGAGAAATAACGACATCTTGCAAAGGTATGAAAAATATCTATTTTGCAGGGCAGGAACATAAGGTAGAGTTGGGCTTTGAAAGTAATGATGATGCCGTATGGAAAATAATAAAAGATACGCTAGATAGCAGTAAATCATTAGATATTATCTTATTCTCAGCACTACTTGATTTAGATAAAGCAATACAAAGATTACCCCAAGCTAGTGTATTGGAGTGCAAAAAATACTACGAGCGCATTAAAGAAATAAATAACCTCGTTAAGCCTGATATGTTTACAGAAAAAATTATGGTTATAGGGGATATAGAAAGCTTTAAAGTAATACGCACATTCATTCCTAACTATAGTATTTCATTAGAGAAGATGACGGATAAATTGGTCGAAAGCTTAATTAACCAAAGCCTAAGTAATAGAGAACCTATTAACAACTGCACAATATCAACATACATAAATCAACTATCCAATGCGTATTTTTCTATCAAGGATAGTGTGGGGGAAGATTTTTTTACTGACCAAAACAGTCTATCAGCGGATACATTAAAGCCAACAAAAAAATTACGAAAACAACTGAAAGATTGGAAGAATAGCCGTACTGCACTAGATGAGAAGCTTATTGGTTTGAATGTAGAAACAGAGCAACTCGACGCAATACAAAAAAAAATTAGTGCATTAGAAAGCACAATACGCATCCATTTTGCCCCCATTCGCTCTGATAGTAAGCGCATTGTAGTAATGGATACAAACTGCTTAATGCACACAAACAGTATTGATAACATAAATGTTAATGATTATGTGATTATTCCTGATACCGTTTTAAGAGAGCTAGATGGATTAAAGCAAAATAACCCACAGAATCCAGAAAGAGCGGTAAATGCCCGTGCCGCCATTCGTAAAATAAACCAACTAAAACATACCCTGTCTTTTGAGGAAGAGCATCCTATACTTCTAGGCAAAGATGATATAAGCAATGATGAAAAAATTATTTCCGTTGCCATTTACTATCAATCTAACGAGGTTATCCTACTGTCGAATGATAATAATATGCGTAACCAAGCGGCTTCCCAAGGCATTACGGCAATATCTAGTGAAAACTACCTAAAAAAAGGCAAAAAAAATGAGTGCACACCATGAAAGACAATATGAAGTAAAACAAAAACAAAGAATTGCCGAAAAACGAGTTAGACAAACTACTGAAGAATACTACGACCGCTACCAGTCTATTATGGAAGATCTTAAAGCAGAAGGGCTTGATGAAGTTGTTGCCAGTGAATATACTCACCTAGCTAATCGTTTGGCTAGATTAAACCAATTATTAAGTAGTGATCCTTTTGCGGCACGCGATATTAGTCTAGATATAGGGCAGGCTATTCATGCACTTCCTAAAACTGCACGAAAAATACGTAGAACAATGGATGAAAATGAATGGAATCAAGCAAAAGAGCAAGCAGAAATCATTGCGATACAAAAAAATCAGGAAAAAACAGCACTAGAACAAGTATGGTTTACAGAAATGCATCAATGGCAAGATAAATTAAGCCGTAACTTGGTCTTAAGTGAACTTAGTGAACTACAAAAAACTTTGTTTATAGATGAATCAAATACGAGCCATGCTGAAATAAAAAAACAACTTAAGCAGTTAAAACAAATAGCTGAAAAAAAAGCCATGGTATACCGAGAAAAACTATCAGTACAAAGTCAGAAAGAATCTAATGTAGAGCTAGTTGAGCAAATAAAAAAAGACATTAATAATAGTCCGCTTTCAGAAAATCGAGCTAGAAGCTTAAGTGAGCAACTGAACAGTATTAGTACAGGTGACAAATCTTCGAAAGAAATACAAAAAATACTGCTTACAACCAGTAAAGAAACGGACCAAGCACATGAAGACGAGAGTGTTCGAAAAGAAGTGGTAAAAGCCGTGTATAAATCACTCAAAGAAGCAGGTTTTATTGTTCAAAAACCAATTCACTCAAAAGACAACAAAAGAGATGAGGTTATTATTGCAGCCTCAAGGCCAGCCGGTAATAGAGCGCTGTTTCAAATCAATTTAGAGGGGAAGTTATGGTATAAATTTGACAATTACAAAGGGCAAACTTGCCAAAAAGATATGCAATTTGTATTACCTAAACTCACGGAAGTCTATGGGGTTGACCTAAGTGATGCTAGCGTATTGTGGCGTAATCCAGATGATGAAGGGGCAGAAATGAAGCCAGTTCCAGTACAACAAACTAACCAAACATAGAGCACATTATGGAAAATAATACACTCAATGCATGGCTAGATGATTTCTTACGCCAAAGCAAAATAAGGCGTGGAATTATACTCAGCGGTAACATTATAGACCTAGCATTTTCAGAAAATAGAATGCTACAACCTATCAATCAGATTATACAAGATAGTCTAAAAAAACAAGGCTTTCAGTATACCGTATTCTACTCGAGAGTCGGGGGGGTTTCTGGTATTTCCTCTGGTGATTGGAATAATCTACAAAATAACTTTTCTGACACAAGCGAGGCAATTGCAGGCGAGGAATACGATATTGAAGAGGACGAGCTAAACAATATAAATTCAATGCCGCAAACAGAATGCACTCCTGCAGATTTCTTTGCTATTGCTCAAAAAGTTATGCTAAATGATATAGCTCCTCGTGTTGCATTCATCATAGACTGGTCTAATTACCTGTTCGGACAAATTAATGCACTATCAGAAACCGAGCGTGGCTGGTTATTACAAATTGCTCATAGCCTGCGTAATGCTAACACAGCAATGGAGGCAGAATATATTGAGAAGCCCCAAAGTCTTATGGTATTTATGGGGCAAGGAGCAACAGCACTTCCACCTGCCATGTATATTGGTAATCCACAATTTGCCGAAGTGAATATTCCATTACCTAGTCGGGAAAGCAGAAAATACCTTATTGAAAGCAATCAGCATATTTTTAATGTGAGTGACTCTTTACTACCCCAGTCACGTGCTTTAGAAGATTTTTCTGATTTAACTGATGCACTAAGTTTACGTGATATTAATAATTTAGCTCGCTTGTCAAGACAGCAGACTGAAAGTATCAGTATAGAGGCGCTCGTCTCGTTATACCGTTTCGGAAAAAAAACATCCCCTTGGGAGCAGCTTAATCGAGACAAACTGAAAACAACCGTAGCAACACTAGGTAAACGCGTTAAAGGGCAAGAGCATGCCTTGGAGTCAGTCAATAAGGTATTAATCCGTGCTTATACAGGGCTTTCTGGGTTGCAACATTCATCTCGGTCACGCGCCCCTAAAGGTGCTTTATTTTTTGTAGGGCCAACTGGTGTAGGTAAAACAGAGCTAGCCAAATCACTCGCTAGCTTTCTATTTGGAGACGAGGATGCCTATTTACGTTTTGATATGTCAGAATTTAATCATGAACATGCGGATCAACGCTTAGTTGGGGCGCCTCCAGGCTATGTAGGTTTTGAAGAAGGAGGGCAACTAACTAACGCTATAAAGCGCCGCCCTTTTTCGCTACTCCTGTTTGATGAAATCGAAAAAGCTCATCCTCGTATTTTAGACAAATTTTTACAAATACTTGAAGATGGTCGTCTAACTGACGGCAAAGGTGAAACGGTTATCTTCTCAGATACCTTTATTGTCTTTACTTCAAATATTGGGGCAAGTAGCGTAAAGCATGATATCGAAAATACAGATGCAGCTTTTAGGGATGCAGTGAGAAATCATTTTGTTAATGATTTAAAGCGTCCAGAAATTTTAGGGCGCATAGGTGAAGCTAATATTATTCCTTTTAATTTTATGACGGATGAAAAAGTTCTTATAGCTATTGCCCGAGCAAAACTAGAGCCTTTAAAAAATCGATTAAAAGAAAAGTGGCAAATACAAAACTTACAATTCAAAAACGAGGAAAAATCCCTATCTACTATTATTCAACAAGTTGACCAGCAAAGTGGGGGGCGAGGCGTACTTAATGTATTAGTGACATGCTTATTTGACCCGTTAGCACAATTTCTATTTGAAGAAGTACAAAATACCGATCAATTAAAAAACAAAACCATTTTAATTGAACAAGCAGGAAATCATGCAATCTTTGATTTTGAAATTATTGAATGAATTATCTTAATATAGCATCCATCATCAATAAAACTGAAGCGGAAGGTCCTGATATGCGTATGGCTATTTGGGTGCAAGGCTGTTTAAAGCGATGCCGGTCTTGCTGTAACCCCGAGTTTTTACCCATACGGGTAGAGATGCTCTTTACAATAGATTCTCTTTGCCACTTAATCCTAGAAAACCAACAAGCGTATGCTATTGAAGGAATAACTATATTAGGTGGCGAACCCTTTTTACAAGCTCAAGGGCTTGCTGAGATCGCCCAGTTTTGCCAGTCAATCGGCTTATCTGTCATGCTATTTACGGGCTATAACAAAGAGGAGCTATTAGAGCCCCAGTTTTTAGGAGCGACAAAGCTTTTAAAACATACTGACTTGCTTGTAGATGGTGAATATAATGCGAAGCAACAGGAAGGTGTACGAAATTGGGTAGGCTCAAGTAATCAAAAGTTTCATTACCTAAGTAATGCGTACTCCAGCGATATTGAAACGCAAAGACTTCATGTTACAAACGAATGGCGCATAACAACTGATGGTACACTAGTAGGAAATGGCTTGCCATTTATTATGAAATGAAATCTTTGTACGGAACACTCAGAATATGTAGATCAAATTCAAGGTTGCGTGTTTGGCGTACAAATGGCTCTTAAATTAGAGGGACTTGATTAGACTTGTAAAGATATGCACTTAGCGGTGACATAGCCAAATAAATTGGCTGATTAAAAAGTTAGATGACAATTGTATTGCCCTCCCTAAAAGAACGTGGGTAAAATAAAAAAATAAGGTATTATAGTAAGGGTTGAACTTGGTTTAGATATTATTGCCTCGCGACTATTATTTTATAGTTAAGGCGTACTGGGTATCTACTTAGAGTGAAAATGAACGACTTTTAGCTTAATTTTAATTAAAACATTTCAATAATGGAGAAAATTCATGAAAAATGAAGTTACATTAAATATAAAAGAAGTAAAAAATATATTAATAGATTCAAATATGAACTGCATTAAAACTAGCTTACCAAGCGATGAGAAAAAATCTATGAATCCTGAAAAAGATTTTGAACAAATGTTTGGAAGTTGGAGAGAGGGTGACTAGCTAAAACTACTAAGAACCTAAAGGTGAATTAAGGGCTAAATGAAAAACATAAAAATAAATTACTGGCGGACTAATAAGTAATATTTTTAGAATGCCTAATTTATAAAGAAGTGAATAGTAAATATTAACATTTCAGCTCTTAATTCACGTTAAAGTCATCTCCTTACACACATCTTTTTACTAATTAAATATCAACGACTTACATGAGTCGCCTAAAAGTAGAGAAGTCAGTAAAATAAGGGGTACAGGAGATTGTACAAAAAATATACAATTACGTAAGTCATTGATTTTTGGTTGTTATGATGCTTGTGTGTAAGGAAATTCGTTAAAGTACTGCCCCTCTGTACTCAACAAGGCAGAACTAGATGAAAAAAGTTTTAAATGCAGTTGGAATTAAATAAGAGTACTATAAATATGGCAAAACCATATAAAATAAACCTCGATACGGCGGCATTGTGTACTTTGACGATTCAATAACTGGGATCTGCAGTCTAAGTTATTGTCGTATATAATGGCAGCACTTCCAAAACCACTATAAGCAAATATGATTGTTCATTCAAATAAAATAATTTGGAGTTTTAAGAAAGTAGAATCATTCAATGACTTCGCAAACAAGAAAATATACAGAATTGAAAAAGGTGGAATTAACACGCCCTATCCTTCAGAAGATCGCGAGATTATTTGTTTTATTCCTGTTTTCGGAGAAGAAGAATTAAACAGTGAGTGGCTTATTTTTTTTGAGGCACTAGGCGCCAACAAGAGCTTTATTGGTTTTAAATTATTTATTTATATCTTAGGTACTAATGAGCCTATTCAGCTAGATCTGCCTATCTTTAAGCAGATTAAATATTTCTGTAAATATTTATCATTAGATTATTATATTTTTCCTTTCAAACTATATGAAGCATCAAATTTATCAGGTTTTGAGTTATTTTCATTTTATACTCAGAGTCAGATTAAGAAGAGATCAGTCTACAAAGAGTTAATTAGCAATGCTACCTTTGAGTCAAAAGATAGCATTGCTCCTGCAGGTTTAGATATAACTGATACAACATCAATAGAAAATGGTTTTTATTCTATATTAAGGCCAGAAGAAAATCATAAATATGTTTCTGCTTTTTTAGAGGAATGTACATCGTATTCTTTGATTATTAATAGAGCAAAAATAAATAACTCTGATATAAAAATACATAAAGAAAACTCTAGGCTAAAAAGGTTGCATTTAATATCTAATAATTTACAGGAAGTCCCTGATTTTTCCAAACTAATAAACCTTGAAGTTTTGAATTTAACTGCTAACAGCCTTATAAATGTAATAGTAGGATCAAACCTCCCCAAAAAAATTAAAGTTTTAAATTTTTCTAAAAATAGAGCGTGTACACTTGTCATAGAGGATTCATTTCCAGAATTAGAAAAGTTGGTTTTGTTTAATAATGAATTTGACTCATTTAATTTAGATACAAAATTCTTCCCAAGTCTAAAATATTTAAATATTGGAAGAATAAAAAAAATTAAAGTTTTACCTGAATTCATCTATTCATTAAAGCAGTTAGAATTCTTATGCTTAAGCTATCTAAAAATTGAACAACTTGATGAAAGGATTTTATCTATGCCTAAATTAAAATACATTGATATTAGGGGGTTGAGTAGTAACCTTAATAATCAAGAAATATGTACAATACTTATAAGAAATGGAATAAAAGTTATATGTTAAATGAATTTTTTACAGATAATCAATGGAATGAATTAAAAGAAACTCTGAAAAATAGGGAGGTAAAAAAAATCACTTTAAATAAAGAAATTGTCACTAACCTATTTACAATAGAAAAACTTAATCGTCATTTGAATAATTCATTACTTATATATCCATATGTATCAGTGAATAATTTTAATAATACTACTAGTAAAAGAGATTTAATAGAAAGAACAACAAATAAATATGAAAATGCTCTGGAAAATGAGTTATCTTTAAAAAATATTTTATTTAGAATTGCTAAGGGTGATACCTTAGTGATAAATAAACTACAGGTATTTGATCAAGAAATTAGAAATATTTCTGATAGTTTATCGGAAATGTTTTTAGCTGATGCTAACGTCAATTTATATTATTCTCATAAGCAAACAATAGGTATAAATCTTCATTTTGATTATAAGGATGTTTTAGCTATTCAAACGCATGGTACAAAACATTGGAGAATATATAAGAAGGAGAAAGCTTGTACCAATGAAGTGATTGATAAACAGAAGAAGCCTGATATTAATAATGAAAAAGATTTTATAAATATAACCACTGAAGAAGGCGACTTGCTTTTTATTCCCAAAGGGGCTTGGCATTATGCCTGTACAGAAAAAAATAGCTCTATCCATCTAGCTTTAAGTTTAAAACCTATTAAATTAAAAGAAGTAATACCTGAAATAATTGATAACTACTTTCCTGAGGTTGGGGAAAAGCCCCTTTATAATTTCACAAAAGAATCTATTCAAGAAAATATAGATTATCTTTTGAAAAAAATAAAAGAAACTAAAGTTGATAGTGATGTGCTTAGTTGTCTTGAAAAAAAAGCTATTAATATTAAGTATAAAGTAGAGCTAGAGTAAAGTCATAGTGAATCAAGTATATGTTCTATTAACGAAAGGGTGCAATTTAAAGTGCTTCTATTGTATTCGTGATTATTCAGTAAAAAATAACGATAGGGTATCCCTAGAAAATTTTGATTATATTTTTAAGGAAATTTTAAAAAATTTTCCTCCAACAGTACAGTTAATACTTTCTGGGGGTGAGCCAACAATATTGGAAAATTTCCATGAGGTTTTAGCCTTAGCTTCACAATATTTTGAGAACATCCTTATTAATTCAAATGGCACAACTAATTATTTTTTGACGAATTCTTTCTACTCACTACTTGAGCATACATCCAAAATGGGTGTCCAAATTTCTATTGATGGGGATAGTGTTTTTCATGACTTAATAAGAGGCGAAGGGTCGTTTAATAAATCAATATCAACAATAGAAAATCTATCTAAAATTAATGGTTGTGATGTTATTATTTCAACTACCGTAACATCAACTAAATTTAAAGAGGAGTTTTTACCTCTTCAAAGTGAGCTAATAAAATATGGATTTAAGAAATGGAATATAAAAAGAGTATCTTATGCGGGAAGAGCTAAAGATAGCAATCATTATCTCAGTACAGAAAACTGGAATACTTTAGTTGAATATATCGAAGAAAATAAATCCCAAAAAAATATATTTATACAAAAACAGTTTGATTTTAAATTGTTAGATACTATTTCAGACAAGCAGCTAGAGGAGCTTAATGTAATGAAAAACTGCGGCTCAGGAACTCAGAAAATATATATATATCCAAATTTGGATGTTTTAGCATGTACTTGCTATGAAAAGTCCCCCTCTGGTAATTTAAATGAGTCCAGTTTAGAGGAAATACTTAAATCTACAGCCCACCAGTCAATTATTACTGATACTATTAATAATAAAATATGCAATAGTTGTCGCTACAAATTGAAATGTAATGGTGGCTGTCTAGGGTCTGGATATTCTTCAGTTGGAATGCTTGGTGTTGCCGATCATAAATGCCCTAAAATAATAGATAATGTATAAAGTAAATATTAAATTCTTAATTAAACTAATATATAGAAAAATAATATTTTATTCGGATTTCTTGTACCAAAAACTTTTTGATGTTTTTTTTCAAAAGGATTTTTCTAAAAATATAATACGCTGTAATTATAAACAAAGTAAACTATACGAAGTAAAAACTATTTTTAAAGCTCTAAATACAAAAAACAAAGTTTTTCTAGATGTTGGTAGTGGTAAGGGGGCTGTATTATTTTTAGCTCAAAAGTTCGAGTTTTCAAAAATATATGGGGTGGAAATAGATGATTACCTGTACTCTATTTCAACATTAAATCTAAATAATAAAAAAGATAATAGAGTTAAGTTAATTAACTCTGATATTTTTAATATAAACATAGAAATATTAGATTCTATTAATGTTTTTTATTTGTTTAACCCTTTTCCTTATAATGAAACGGCTCATTTTGTTTCTTTAGTAACAAGTAGTTACAAAAGAAACAAGAGGGAAATACAGGTTATTTATACATGTAGTAAATATGATCTTTTATTTACTCAGGAAAATATATTTAAAGAAATGAAAAAAATTCATTTTTTTGTGTCTAACTCACCAACTATAATATTTACTAATCAAAGTATTTAGAGTGAATACCTGTAACTTTTTCGGCAGCATAAATATTAAAGTGGATGCAGAGTAGTCTCTACAGTTTCGGTGATTCCTTAAGGTTGGTGTGCTCGCAGCCAAAATTTTGAAAGCGCTTTTTGAATTGTCTAATCTATTAGGTTAAAGTTCTAGCTAAAACTAATGTATTTTTATCCTGCTTTAATTTATAAAGAAAATCAGACCATTCCTGCATCATTGTACGGCGAATACCTATGAGTTCAGCATAGTTGTATGCGGCTTTTACTTTGTTACCTTCTGAGTGTGCTAACTGTCTTTCAATAGCGTCAGTGTTATAGTGACGCAACCATAATTTATAACATCCTAATTGACTATTTACCTTCTAGCTTTAATTCTCATTAGGTAGTGTAAGTTAGGCTAACTACTTTTTGAGCATAAAAATGGCCTATATAGTTCCCTCAGACATCAAGAAAATAGAGTTTAGTGCAGGTAACAGTCACGAGCTAGATACGTTGGCTTATCTACAGAAACATTTACCTAATGATTACACTGTTTTCCACGGAGTGCATTGGTCTAGAGAATATGAATCTTGGACGCACTTTGGAGAGATTGATTTCGTTATTTTGCATAAGCAAGGCAGCGTACTTTTCATTGAGCAGAAAAATGGAGCCCTTGAGGAATCGTCAGGTTCATTAGTTAAACATTATGGTGAAAGTAGCAAGGACGTTGCTGACCAAATACACCGCTCCATCGATAAAGTCAGAGAAAAGTTTCAATGGGCAAATGGTAAGGGAGAGCACCTTGCTGTTGACTATCTTATCTATTGCCCCGACTACCGTGTAAAAACCATTAATGCTGTCGGTATTAGTGCGAGCCGTATCGTTGATTCCAGCAAGAAAAACCAATTAACAGAAGTGATCCAATCACTCTGTACAGCAAATGCTAATTCCAACATAAACTATCAACGTGTAGAACATTTCTTCAGGCAGACGTTTGAATTAGTGCCCGATATACATGCACACAAAGAAAAATTAGAGAAAAGTTTTGTTAGACAGAGTGGGCCTTTAGTTTCAATCCTAGCTAATTTAGAAATGGAACCCTTTAGGTTGAGAGTTGTTGGCACAGCAGGGTCAGGAAAAAGCTTAGTTGTACAAAACTTTATGGAAAAAGAAGTGCAACAAGATAAGCGTATCTTGTTCCTGTGCTTTAACCGACTGTTAGCAGAAAAAAGAAAAGCACTATGGCAAAGAGAGTATAACGATAACTCGCTTATAAAAACCTTCTACGGATTTTGTAGTGAATTCTTGCTGAGTCAGGGAATTACCCTAGACTACAAACAAATGTTCAAACAGCCTGAAATATTTTGGCCTGACGTGCTAGAACAAGTAATGGCTATGGATATTGATGATACGTGGTTATTTGATACGCTTGTAGTAGATGAAGGTCAAGATTTTCAAGAAGACTGGTATGAAATTGCCAAGCTTTTTTTAAAGGATAACGCATCAATATTATGGCTTGAAGATAACGAGCAAAAACTCATTCCAGGTAAAGCAGTCAAGCTAGAGAACTTTGTCACTTACCGATGTAATATTAACTATCGTACCCCAGAAAGCATTGCCCGCTTTATTCTTAATACACTCCCCATCAAGTTTGAAATAGGTAACTCTCTACCCGGATTAGGCGTTGATGTGCATGAATATCAAGAAGATGAGGAACAGCCAAAGAAAGTAACCAATATCATACAAGACCTAATTAGACGAGGCTTTAACCAGGAAGAAATTTATATAGTTTCCTGTAAAGGTGCCAATAAATCTATATTCAGTCAGCATAAGAAAATAGGCAACCTTCCGCTAAGTCATTTTACTGGAAATTACGATCAGAAAGGTGAGCAAGTTATGACAGAAGGTAAACTGCGTTTTGACAGCATCTACCGATTTAAAGGACTAGAATCACCAGCCGTCATTTTAGTGGATATAGATTTCGATAAAGAACTAAACAGTTATCATCAACATATATTATTTTGCGGCATGACAAGAGCGACGGTTAAGTTGGAATTAGTGGTTAAGGCGAGTAGCGAGAGCAGTCGGTTGTTATGTGTAGACTAAGTATCCAGCTTACCTGTCAAGGTGTAACTATTCAGACACCCTAACATTTGGCAATGCCGGTACCGGCAATCCTGACCGCTGACTTGCAACCACTTGTGCTAAATAAATCCACGGAGATTGATTTCTTTTACGGCATGTTTCGATCACGCTGATTAAAATAGCAAGCACGCGCGCGCCATTTTCCGAGCGTGTACCATAGCAGATGCCACGCAAAATAACCCAATGACGCAGGGCTCGCTCCGCCTCGTTATTTGTTAAGGGGTGATGCGGCTGATCTAAAACCTGAAAAATAGCCTCCCAATCATTGAGCATTTCTTTGGCCAGTGCCGCCGTTTTTTTGTGCTCATGGGATTGCAGCTGTCGGCATATCTGCTGATAAAGCAGTAATTGTAGGCTGTAGGCCTCAGATAGCGGTGTATCGGGGGGCATTTCTCGTGCCTTACGCACCGCATTGATAAGTTCTCCCAGTAAATCGAGTGTTTGTTGACCAAAAAGCTGCGCATCTTGATTTAAGCTTTCTTTGAGCCCTTCGGCTTTCCGTAGAAGGTGTGCCCAACAGCGTAATCGACTCAGGTACTTGCGGTAAACTGCGTAGCCATCACTCATTAACCAGCCGCTATAATTCTCTCCTAAAAGATTATTCATCAATTCAGCACTCCGTGTAGCAATCCAATAAGCGGTGATACGATCGGTACTAAACACCCACAACCACAGTAATGTGGTGTGCTCCATCCATGAGGACTCATCCACATGCAGTAATTCGCTCTGGACAATTTCCTGCATAAATTGGTCTTCAAGTGGTATAGCGGCTGCACCACTTTCATGTAAGGTGTTATTAATCGTACCGATACTTAATTCAAGGCCTAGCCAGTCAAATAAAAATTCTTGAATACGTGCGCGCGATAAGCGCATACGGTAGGCCAGGCAGATGATCATTGCCGCAAGTCCTGGCCCCACTAAACGCCATTCGGTGCGGATAATGTCAGGCAATTGCACAGGGCTTGTTCGGCTTACTTGAGCTCGTGTGATATGCCCTTGAATGCAACTTATCTCAAAGAGTCTATGCTTAGTGTTTGTTAGATGGATACCTGGATGAGCCACATTAGCCCATTCAATATCGATCGTTTCATACGCCGCATAAGCAACGGCGTCTTGCGCATTCAAGACTTGATGGCAACAATCACATATTCCAGGATAATGATTTTTTTCATCAGTAATAGCTAACTTTTGTGTTCGGCCAAAACCTTGTGTGCTAGGCTGTTTACCAGGCTTACTAGTATTCTTATTTTCAGCGGCTGGTGGCTTACTTTTTTTAGATGGGGGCGCTTTAGCAGACTCTTCTGGTTCGGCTTGTTTGTCCGTCGTTTCTTTTTCTGAATCGTTAGCTTTATCCCAGGGCGCTTCTTTACTGGATGGGCGAGAACTATTACGTGGGTTTTGACTTAGGCGTTCACGCGCTTCTTTTAAATCATTCAGTAGCTTGATTGATAGGTAACGTAATTCCTCTTCCGGTAAATTTAGAAGTTCATCTTCATCGATCTGGCTTAGGTCTTGGTTACTCAGTTGCATAGGGTGAATAGTAATACTTTTTATGGCGGTTGTGCAATGTTCTTAAGTCGGCGCTGTCAATTTTTTATATTTTTAGTGGGGGTCTCTGAATATTTACACTTGGTCTAGTCTTCCTTCAAAATAGATTGCTAACTGGGACAATGCTAATGTCCAATTATAGATTGGCATAGACCATTTTTCAGTGGCATTTAATATGCGGTGTTTTTCAATATACATTTCAGTAACGCTAATTGCAGCATCAGATATTGATAAGCCTAGAGTTATGGCCTGTTCAAACTTTAGTTCGTAAATATTTTGATTTTTTTCCAAGATAGCTGCAATTCAGAATAGTTGAGTTGTGTAGCATCAGTATAGAGCATGTTTTTATTAAGGAGGGGCAGATTACTGATATTATTTTTCAGGGGGGGGCATTTTTTCAACGCTAAACTTCAAATCGATCAATATTGTTAAAAATCAGCGAGGGATTGACGCCAAAGGTATCACGAAAGTAGCGGTTAAAATGTGCTGTATCTGTAAGCCCTGCTTCAATGATTGTGGGCTTCTGTAAACCCTACGCTCCAAAAATTGTAATGGCCTAAGGATAATAGTGGGGCGCTAACGTTGACTGGGTAACAGTTAAATTGGCTGCTGGATGACTTTGATATTATGACCTTTCATAGCCATATTTGAATGAGCGCTAAAAAACAGGTGTAAAATAAAGCCTTAGAGCGTAATTTACCTGAATTCAGGATACCTAAGACTTTATGTTTTGTTATTAATTATGTGTTTTGTAGTTGTTCAAGGTAATTAGACCAAGACTGCATCATTTTTCTCCTTTCAGGAAGGTGTTGTGCGTAATTATAAGCAGCTCTAACCCCATTGCGTTCGCAGTGAGCTAGCTGTCTTTCAATAGCATCAGGGGACCAGTTCATTTCGTTGAGAAATGTTGAAGCCATACTTCTGAATCCATGGCCGGTCATTTCATCTTTTGTATAGCCGAGTCGCCTTAGTGCTGCATTAATTGTATTTTCACTCATTGTACGGGAGGTAGACCTTATGCTTGGGAATAAATATTTTCCACTACCGGTTAAAGGGTGGAGCTCGGCAATAATTTTTAAAGCTTGGGCGGATAGAGGAATAATATGTTGAGAGTCTTGCTTCATTCTTTCTAGAGGAATTCTCCATTCTTTTTTCTCTAAATTAAACTCTGACCATTCTGCTTTGCGCAACTCACCTGGTCGTAAAAAGACATGGGGGGCTAAGCGAAGAGCACAGCAAGTTGTAAATGTACCTTCATATCCATCAATAGCATTTAATAAGGCGCCTATTTTTTTAGGGTCTGTAATGCTGGGGTGATGTTTTACTTTTAATGCAGGTAGTGCGCCAATTAATGGAGCGGAAATATCATGTTTAGCTCGGCCAGTAGCAATGGCATACCTAAATATTTGTCCGCAGTTTTGGCGAATGCGGTGGGCTGTTTCGTGAGCGCCTCTATTTTCTGCTCTTTGCATCGCTGCAAGTAGTTCAGGAGCTTCAATATCTCCGATTGCTCTAGAGCCAATCCAAGGAAACACATTATTTTCTAAGCGGCGCAATACTCTTTTACTGTGATTGGGGGACCAAATGGCAGTAAACTTTGTATGCCATTCTAGTGCAACTGCTTCAAAAGTATTTTGTAACGTGGTTTCTTTTGAGGTCTTTCGATAAATAATGGGGTCAACACCCTTTTCAATTAGCTTTTTTACTTCAAGTAGCTGTTTACGAGCATCACCTAAAGGAATTGTTGGGTAAGAGCCAATTGAATAAGTATTACGTTTACCATTAAAAGAGTAATCTATGCGCCATAGTTTATTACCTTTTGAGGTAACTAATAGGTACATGCCTTTCCCATCGGAAAGTTTATATGATTTATTTTTTGTTTTTGCTTTCTCAACTTTATTGTCGGTTAATTTCATTTTACGGTATCTCCTATAAGAGAATTGTAAAATACCGTAAGGGGTACCGTTAATACGGTGAGATGCAATGAAATTAACTGATACTTCGTGAGACAAGTATTATTGCTCAAAGGTAGGCAGTACTTGCCGTTTGGGACTAATTGAGACTTTCTAGAACTCTTCAATGGTACCGAGGGCCGGAATCGAACCGGCACTTCCGAAGAAATCGGATTTTGAATCCGACGTGTCTACCAGTTTCACCACCCCGGCATAGAAGAGTTGGTAATTATATGTAATTTACGTAGAT
>Ga0105351_1000347_pt1 | contig 22207 bp, 18 predicted proteins | sample EN4Hudsemesocosm_FD_83662 | JGI IMG/M metagenome (GOLD analysis project Ga0105351, IMG submission 83662) | Methane-oxidizing microbial communities from mesocosms in the Hudson Canyon - EN4B Hudson Canyon | ecosystem: Environmental > Aquatic > Marine > Cold seeps | place: Hudson Canyon... | reverse complement strand
TTTTTTAAAGAGCGCTTTGAGGAAACAACGTATTGTCTGCAACAAAGAAGCGAGAATTATACAGCCCTCACTTAAACTGTCAATCTTTTATTTTCCCATCCTGCTTACCAGTAACTGGCTGGGCAACCCAAGAAAAACGAGCATTCTACAGGGTCTCAGCCCACCGTCAACAGGAAGAAGTTCCCGATAGTTACCCCTATACTCTAAACTGTTGATACCTTGGCAAATTTTCTTTTCCCTACTTGGATAATATGTTCATTACCCTTAGCTATTACTAAGTTTCGGTCTTCCATTTTCACGCTATCGATCTTAACTGCGCCTTGTTTAATCATTCTAAGTGCATCTGATGTGCTCGCTGTTAAACCAGCATCTTTAATAATATTGGCAATTGCTAGCCCATCATCTCCAACAATCAACGTCACTTCTTCAAGATCATCTGGAATTTGGTTTTTCTTAAACTGGTTAGCAAAACCTTCTCGCGCATCGGAGGCATCTTGTTCGCTATGGAATCGAGCGACAATCTCTTCGGCAAAACTCTTTTTGATATTGACTGGGTTAGTTCCTGACGCTACTTCATCTTTCCACGCTTTAATCTGGTCCAAGCTTTTAAAGCTTAATAAATCAATATAACGCCACATCAAATCATCAGAAATTGACATTAACTTTCCGAAGATGTCTTTAGGGCTATCATTTATACCAATATAGTTACCTAACGATTTAGACATTTTCTGAACGCCATCCAACCCTTCTAATATAGGCATGGTTAATATTGACTGTTGAGGCTTGCCATACGCTTTTTGTAATTCACGTCCCATCAATAGGTTGAACTTTTGATCCGTACCACCTAACTCCACATCGGCATTCAATTCAACTGAATCATATCCCTGTATTAAAGGATAAAGGAACTCATGAATTGCAATTGGCTGCCCACCTTTATAACGCTTATCAAAATCATCACGCTCAAGCATTCTTGCAACCGTGTGATTAGATGCCAAGCGAATCATATCGGCTGATGACAGTTTATTCATCCAATGAGAATTGAATACGACTGTTGTTTTTTCTGGATCAAGAATTTTAAACACTTGTTCTTGGTACGATTTCGCATTTTCTTGGACTTGTTCTGGTGTAAGCGGTTTACGCGTCACATTTTTTCCTGTTGGATCACCAATCATTCCAGTAAAATCACCAATCAGAAACAAAATGTCATGCCCGAGGTCTTGAAACTGTTTTAATTTATTTAATAGAACGGTATGACCTAAATGAAGATCAGGTGCAGTAGGATCAAAACCTGCTTTAATACGTAGTGGTTTACCTGTTTCAAGCTTTTTAATTAACTCACTTTCGACTAAAATCTCTTCTGCTCCACGTCGTATTTCAGCCATTGCTTGCTGTACAGGAACCATTTTTTTCTCCAAGTAAATATTTAGTTGGCGCGAATATTATCACAATATGGGCCAAGAAAGGCTTCCATTACAATGGAAATACTGCGAAAATGCATCGTTAACACTGTCACTTAGAGTTTAAATTATGAAGCGGAACAGACTGACACGATCCCCAAGCCAGAAAAACTTATTCTCTACCACTTCTGTTCGAATCAATAATAATCGAAGTCTATTTGCTCTTTCATCACTTGCTTTAGCGGGTGTTTTTATTACATCAATTGTATTAGCTACGGGAAAACCTGAAGATCCGAGCACGCAGTCACAGGTTATTAACTTACCTAATCTTCCAGCAGAAATGCAGAATATCTCTAGTCTCAACATATCAACACAATCAATTTCACAAGCTAATGAAACACACACTTCAGCCACAGCCCATCCTATTCGAACTGAAACGGTTGCAGCTCCCAAAGAACAACTTGATATCTCCCTTTCAGAACCTATTACACTAGGTAACATAGTCAATATAGACACAGATAACTCTGTTGTTGAAGAGGAAAAGTCAGCTCCAGTAACAAACTGGCAAGAAGTCACTGTAAAATCTGGGGACAACTTATCTTTAATCTTTCCTCGTGTAGGCTTGTCTGCTCGTGATGTATATAACGTTGCATTGCTAGGAAAGGATATCAAGCCATTATTGAACCTCAAGCCAGGTCAAGTGATTCGCTTTGATATTAATGATGAGCAAGATTCAAAACAATTACGGAAAATCGAATTACAACTCACTCCAATCCAAACACTGAATGTACTATCAACATCAGAAGGCTATCAGGTAACATTAGATACTCGTGAAGTAGAACAACGTCAAGTACATGCATCCGGCACAATTCAAAGCTCATTATTTGGAGCAGGTATTGAAGCTGGTTTGTCTGATAAGTTGATTATGGAATTAGCTTATATTTTTGGTTGGGATATAGACTTTGCGCTTGATCTTCGCAAGGACGACACATTTATGATGATTTATTCTGAAGATTATCTTGATGGCGACAAGATTGCTGATGGTGCTATTTTGGCTGCCGAATTTACCAACCAAGGTAAAACCTTCCGTGCTGTTCGTTATACAGATGATAATGATCGCAGTCAGTATTACTCACCAAAAGGTGACAGTATGCGTAAGGCGTTTAGCCGAACACCTGTTCACTTCTCACGTATCAGCTCTAAGTTTAACCCCAACCGTAAACACCCTGTATTAAAAACAAACAGACCACATCGTGGTGTTGATTATGCAGCCGCTAGAGGTACACCAATTCTTGCAACGGGTGATGGTAAAATAAGCTTCAGAGGAACAAAAGGTGGCTATGGCCGTACGATTGTATTAACTCATGGCGGAAAATATACAACGCTATATGCCCATATGTCTAATTTCAAAAAAGGCTTAAAAACAGGTAGTCGGGTCAAACAGGGACAAACTATTGGATTTATTGGAAGTAGTGGCTTAGCCACTGGTCCACATTTACATTATGAGTTCCGTGTTAACGGAGTCCATCGCAATCCATTAACCGTTAGTTTGCCAAAAGCAGAGGCGTTAGCTAAAAAATATCATAAAGACTTTGAACAGAAATCACAGCCTCTATTAGCTCAACTTGATAACCTCAATAGTACAGCTTTAGCTCTCAACGATTAAAAGCGCATGGCTGATTACTATATTGGTGTCATGTCAGGAACAAGTCTTGATGGAATTGATATTGCTATCACTTCATTTTCTGACGTTGGTGACTTCAGTTTTATTACAGCAAAGACCTTTCCATTTCCCGAACAACTCCATTGTGAGCTGCAATTATTAATTACTAATTACCATACCGATTTACAAGTGTTGGGACGTATTGATATTGCTTTAGGCCAATTGATAGCTAGCTCTATTAACCAATTATTAGTCGAACAGAAATTAACTGCGGATGATATTGTTGCTATAGGCAGTCATGGTCAAACTCTATTCCATGCACCAAATGAAAACTATCCATTTAGTATGCAGGTTGGTAATGCTGATGTAATAGCAGAAATCACTGGTATAACTACTGTGGCAGACTTTCGACAGCGTGATATTGCCGCCGGTGGTCAAGGTGCGCCTTTAGTTCCAGCATTTCATCAAGCCTTATTTTCTTCAGAAGATGAAGATAGAGTTATCATTAATATTGGTGGAATTAGCAATATTACTTATTTACCAACATCATCAAATAAGCCTGTTATAGGTTTCGATACGGGCCCTGGGAATGTATTAATTGATTATTGGATCCAATCACAATTGGATAAACCTTATGATCATGGGGGAGTATGGGCTTCATCTGGACAAACTAATGATGAATTGCTAGCGGCATTAATGAATGAATCTTATTTTAATAAGACCGCTCCTAAAAGTACTGGCCGAGAGTTATTTAATAAGAAATGGTTCGAAAACCTCCGTGTTCAATATAAGAAACAGATTAGTGCTGCTGATATTCAAACCACACTTGTAGAGTTAACCGCTCTGACAATTGCCAATGATATTAAGAGGTATGCTAATTCTAGCCAGCATATTTTTATCTGTGGAGGTGGAGCCCATAACGATTATTTATTAGAAAGATTACAAAGCTTACTTACCCATAAAAAGGTCTCAACTACTGAGTCATTAGGTTTACATCCTGACTGGGTAGAAGCTTGTGCCTTTGCCTGGCTGGGCTACAGGGCGATGAACAAGAAGGTAAGCAATTTGCCTTTAGTTACTGGGGCTAAGCACTCTGTTGTACTCGGTTCTATTCACCCTGCTTAGCCTATTCGTCTAAAGATCGTTCATAATCCTCTGCTGATAACAGCCCTTCAATATCGGCACTATTATCAGCTTGAATTTTAAATAACCAACCTTCACCAAAAGAATCTTCATTGATAATTTCAGGCTCATCTTCTAGCTTTGTATTTATAGCTGATATTTCACCACTTACGGGCATATAAATATCAGAAGCTGCTTTTACAGACTCTAATAACATACACTCTTCTTTAGCAGAGAAACGTTGGCCAACTTCTGGTAAATCAGCAAATACCAAATCGCCCAATAAATCTTGTGCATGATCAGTGATACCTACTATCAACTCACCAGCGACATCCGATCTTACCCATTCATGAGTATTAGCATACTTTAAAGTACTAGGGTTATCGCTCATTCTTAACTACGTCCATACAATTTATTTAAATTATTTAGTCTGATAGAACAGGTTTCATCTACCATATCCCAATCAAACTTCCAGCCCCAGTTACCTTCTGTTGTTCCTGGAACGTTCATTCTATGCTCGCCATCAAGGGCAAGAATATCTTGCATAGGCAAAACAGATAATTGAGAAACAGATGCCAATGATGCTCTAATAAGCACCCATGGAATTGTTTCCTGCGAACCACCAAGGTACTCATACACCCTTATTTTAGTGTTTTCATCTAACTCATTAAACCAACCTACAGTCGTATTGTTATCATGTGTGCCCGTGTAACTAACACTGTCAAGAGTATGCTGATGAGGTAAATAAGGGTTACTCGCATCATCACCAAATGCAAATTGAAGGATCTTCATTCCTGGCATGGCATACTTTTCACGCAATGCCGTCACTTCATCAGTAATAATACCTAAATCTTCTGCAACTAAAGGTAACTCACCAAAAGTATCAACCAATTTACTGAATAATTCATTACCAGGCGCTTTTACCCATTCACCATCAATGGCTGTTTCACAACTTGCAGGAATTTCCCAACACGCTTCAAAACCTCGAAAATGATCAATACGGATAATATCAAACAATTCTAATTGAGTTTGGACACGCTGTTGCCACCATAAAAAATCCTCTTCACTGTGCTTATCCCAGCGGTATAACGGATTTCCCCAACGTTGTCCGGTTTCTGAAAAGTAGTCAGGTGGAACACCTGCTACCATTTCGGGTTGACCTTGTTGATCTAAAGTGAACAGGTCCGGATTTGCCCACACATCAGCACTATCATGTGCTACAAAAATAGGCATATCGCCAAAGAGTAGAACCCCTCGTTCATTAGCGTATGTTTTTAGTGCATGCCATTGCTGAAAGAATAAAAACTGTCCAAATCGACGAATATTTAAGGCCTCATCCCGATCTTGTCGTATTTTTTGAATAGCATCAACTTCCCGATCTCGTAATGGCTGAGGCCACTGGAACCAAGCTGTTGTATGATTTAAATGACGAATTTCTCGATACAGTACATAATCATCAAGCCAATAATTTTGCTGCTGACAAAAATCAGTAAACTCTGACTTTTCAAACTCCGTAGCCCCAGCTGTAAATTGACGATAGGCATGTACCAGCGTTATTAAGAATGTATCCCCCGCTATGCTTTCATCAGCCCAAGCTTGTTGCTTAACCATATCCAAACATATCAACTGTGCATTTGCAGCATGAGCAGACAAACACTGATATGGAGAGCCGTCACTATGGGTTGGTCCTAATGGCAACATTTGCCATACCGATACGCCTGATTCTTGTAAAAAATCGACAAAACGGTATGCATCCTCACCTAAATTCCCAGAAGGCAGACTCGTTATATGCAATAACACCCCTGCTCTTCGCTGCTGAAATACTTCGGCTTGCTTCATACTTTAACCACCTCGACGCATTGTTCCGCCTTGCTCGATACCGCCACCACCTTGAGAGACTGTCTCAGACAAACTTTGAGGAACTTCTTCGCCAAGCATTTGATATAAATTAGATAAGTGCAAACGGAATAATCGTTCAAAATCACTCACGCTATCTGCTGAGTTGTAATCTCCAAACCACCAGAACCAGTCCGATCCTTCACATATAGCTAATTGTCTAGATAACGCTAATGCAGTGTCTGAATCAAATGTTGTTTCAGATAAGACTTTGTCATATACCTGTTTAGCTTCGCTTAATAAATCCCAACCTCGGTTTTTATCAGGATCGCCGATCCAGGTAGAAAAAGATCCATAAACCCAGCTACCTGCAACCATTTTAGGTAAAACAGCAGGGGTCACACCTTTTTCTAAAGATTCCGAGAATGTTGTAATTTCAATTTCAGGATGCTCAGCTAGTCGTGAATAAAGAGCCTGTAAGAAATAGAATCCATTGTAAGAATAATATTCCCACGCATTTTCACCATCTAAAATAACAGATAAAACACGATCCTTATCGCCGTCTGTATTAGATTTAATTGTGAGTAAATGATTAATAAAATCATTCACAGCATCATCTGCGCCCCACTTAGTGTAGGTGAAACCTATTAAATCTGACAAGCCATCGTTACGGAAAAAACAAGCGGGAGAAGCACCTGGTAACTTATAGGGTTTATGCACACTTGCATCTTGCATCTCAGACAAGTTAAAACTATTTCTGAGTACATTCTCACCCGTTGCAGCCCATGTAAAGCCATGTCGTGAAATAAGCTTTAAAGTATCTTCTGACACGGCACCTTCAGATGGCCAACATCCTTTAGGTTTAAAACCAAAGAAGGATTCAAAAACACGTAAACCTTCTTCCATATGCCAATGTGCACGCTCTTCACCACCAGGGTAATCCGTGATTTCCGGTAATGGTGCATCAGGCATAGCTTCTAATGTCGTATTGATATCCAACATTAATGGAATAATCGGATGAGCATAAGGCGTCACAGAAAGTTCAACGCGACCAGACTCTGCTAAACGGCGATAACGTGGAATAAGATCATGCAATAACTCACCAATAACAATCATCAATTGGCGTCTATCATGGAAAGTAAATAGCTTCCCTTTTTTCATCAATGCTTGTACCCGCACATCAGAACGTCTAACAGACTCTCCCATCCATGCTAGGTGATACCAAACCACCATATCAATTATAAACTGATCATTAATATAATTGAGTTGTTCAACGTCTTCCAAATAGTCTCTTGCCATATTAGCCAATTTGGAAAAATGTGGAAAAGGGGCTATTAACTTTTCATCATTCGCACGCAAACAATCACTTATTAATTTTTTTCTTTCTTCAGCATGTGACGGTTGAACAGGTGAGTCCAATGCAATCAACAATGGATCTTTTAACCTACCAGTACCTTTAAACCGAGAACTTACTTGCTCATCATAATCAGCTATTTGCTCAATTAACGTTGGTGCAAAGTTGACTACTGCTTTTGCACCAGGCACATTTTCTAGGTGCCACGCCATATCTACATAATCTTTAATCGCATGTAAATAAGTCCAAGGTAACTGGTACATGCCTCCCATTGGTTCACTGTATTGTGGCTGGTGCATATGCCAGCATAAAACGACTTTTAACTTATCTGACATAACGGTAATTCTGTCCTAACATTTCTGGTGTAACTAAAACCACACCTTCTGGAGATATTTCATATTTTTCAGCATCAGCAACAGGATCTTCACCAATAACTGTACCTTCTGGAACAACGCAGCCTTTATCTAATACTACTTTTTTCAATCGACAATTCCTGCCAATACTTACATCTGGGAGCACAACACAGTCTTCGATAACAGAGTAACTATGTACTTCAACTTTAGAGAATAAAACTGAATGTCTTACTGTTGAACCAGAAATAATACAGCCGCCTGACACCATAGAATCTACCGCCATACCTCGACGTTCATCATCATCAAAAACAAATTTCGCGGGAGGTAGTTGTTCTTGGTGCGTCCATATTGGCCAATCGGAATCATATAAATTCAACTCTGGCGTTATTCCAATTAGTTCAAGGTTTGCAGACCAAAAGGCATCAATTGTGCCCACATCACGCCAGTAACCTGGATCATTTCCCTGTACATCTTTATATGGAAACGCAATGACCTTATATTTTTCAATCAATGAAGGGATAATGTCATGCCCAAAGTCATTTGTAGAATCAGGTGTATCTGCATCTTTAATTAGCTGTTCGTATAAAAAATCAGCATTAAAGATATAGATCCCCATAGACGCTAAAGCAATATCATCTTTCCCTGGCATTGGATTTGGATTTTCCGGTTTCTCATCAAATGCGACAATACGACGATTCACATCAACGGACATAACACCAAAAGCTTTAGCCTCTTCGAGCGGCACAGTTAAGCAACCAATCGTCATATCTGCATTTTGAGCAACATGCTCTGCTAACATATCGCCGTAATCCATTTTATAAATATGATCACCCGCTAAAATAACAATATATTTTGGATCATGATTTCTTAGAATATCGATATTCTGGTAAACAGCATCGGCGGTACCTGAATACCAACCTTTTTCAGTACGTTGAGATGCAGGTAACAATTCAACAAACTCACCCATTTCACCACGCATATAGCCCCAACCTTGCTGGACATGGCGCATTAATGAATGAGCTTTATATTGCGTTAAAATTCCCACACGACGAATGCCAGAGTTGACACAATTGGATAGTGGAAAATCAATAATTCGAAACTTACCTCCAAAAGGAACAGCTGGCTTAGCTCGCCAATCTGTTAATTGTTTCAAGCGTGAACCTCGTCCTCCTGCTAAAATAAGTGCCAATGAGTCTCGAGTGAGACGGCTGACGAATCGCGTGTTACTATTGTCCGACATGGGGCTTCTCCAATTAGGTAAGCAATCAAATTCCTACAACTTGTATACTAGCCTGCCACAAGCATGCCATAGACATCAACAAAAAATTTAAAGGAACTTCACTATTATGGTTTTAACTAACAATTTGACTGAAGATTTAACCAAAATTATCGAAGCACGCCACCATGATCCATTTTCAATTTTAGGTGTAACAAAAACAGGACAACAATCAACAGTTACTGTTTTTTTACCTGATACACAAGAAGCATATTTAGATAATAATTTAGTATTAAATCGTATTGAAGGTACCGATCTATTTCAGTGGACTGGTGACCAGAAGCAACTGAGTGAACATTACCTCATTAGCCGTATAGCTGGGAATGGCGACCAAGTTAAACAACATGATCCTTACTCTTTTTTACCACAACTATCAGAATTTGATTTACACCTATTTTCGGAAGGAAAGCATTGGCATGCTTACCGAATTTTAGGTGCTCATGAACACCAAGTAGACGGTATTGATGGTGTGTTATTTGCCACTTGGGCACCTAGTGCACAACGTGTCAGCATAGTTGGTAACTTTAACCAATGGGATGGTCGTAAACATCCAATGCGAGTTCGAGGTAGCAGCGGTGTTTGGGAGTTATTTATTCCAGGTGTAAGCACCGGTGAGCTTTATAAATTTGAAATAAAAAATAATGATGGTTCATTACATTCAAAAATGGACCCTTACGGCCAACAATCAGAATTACGGCCCGGCACAGCATCAGTAATCGCTAAAAATAGTCAACATGCTTGGCAAGACGCCGAGTGGATGGAGAAAAGGGAGAAGGCAGATTGGTTGCACTCACCGCACTCAGTCTATGAAGTACACATGGGCTCATGGCGACGAAATGAAGATGGTGAATTTCAAACCTACCGTGAAATGGCCGAGCAAATGGTGCCTTATGTTAAAGAATTAGGCTTTACTCATATTGAGTTACTGCCTATAACAGAGCACCCTCTTGATATTTCTTGGGGTTATCAAACAACGGGGTATTTTTCACCGACTAGCCGTTTTGGTTCACCTGATGATTTACGTTTCTTCATTGATACCTGTCATCAGAATGGTATTGGTATCATTCTTGATTGGGTGCCAGGGCATTTTCCTAAAGATGCTCATGGCTTAGCTCGTTTTGATGGTAGTGCATTGTATGAACATGCAGATCCACGCCAAGGAGAGCATCAAGACTGGGGAACATATATCTTCAACTATGGTCGCAGTGAAGTTACTAACTTCTTATTATCAAGCGCATTCTATTGGCTTGAAGAATTCCATATTGATGGCTTACGTGTCGATGCAGTTGCATCTATGCTCTACCTTGACTACTCACGTGAAGAGGGTGAATGGGTACCGAATCAGCATGGAGGGCGTGAGAACTTAGAGGTTATTGAGTTCTTAAAACATATGAACTCCGTACTACATCAGGAACATCCTGGTTGCCTAATTGCGGCAGAAGAGTCAACGTCTTACCCTATGGTATCCCGACCAGCACATATGGGGGGCTTAGGTTTCTCAATGAAGTGGAATATGGGTTGGATGCACGACACTCTTGAATATATGCAACAAGATTCAATTCATCGGCGCTATCATCATGACTCACTTACATTCGGCTTGCTCTACGCCTTTACTGAGAATTTTGTCTTACCTTTCTCACATGATGAAGTCGTGCATGGTAAAAAATCAATGGTTAATAAAATGCCTGGCGATGAATGGCAGCGTTTTGCTAACCTGAGATTACTTTACACGATGATGTTTACCTACCCTGGTAAGAAATTATTATTTATGGGTTCAGAATTTGCCCAAGGTACGGAGTGGAACTGTGAAAAACCATTAGACTGGTATGTGCTCGATTACCCACTTCATAATGGCATGAAGAGCTTAGTAGGTGACTTGAACAAACTCTATACATCCACACCTGCACTTTATAGTCATGAGTTTGATCCGCATGGTTTTGAATGGTTGGACTGTAATGATCGTGAACAGTCTATTCTCAGCTATATCCGAAAAGATAGTGAAAGCTATGTTATTTCGCTCTTTAACTTTACGCCTGTAGTACGTGAAAGTTATCGAATTGGCGTCCCAGATCTAGCTAGCTACCAAATAATCATGAACTCTGATTCTGAATATTATGGTGGTAGTAACGTTGAAAATAAGCAATCTATTGAAGCTGAATCAATTCCATGGTCAGATAAGCCTTATTCAATTCAAATTAACCTTCCACCACTAGCAGGAATAGTGTTGCAAAAAGCATAAAGATACTTATCAAATGCCATAGCATTTTCTGCTATGGCATTTGTATTTAATCTTCGTCACTTATTTCATAAGGTGCAATATCTAAGTGCCTTTCGTCCATTTCATAAATTGTATCTGCTGAGCCTACAACTAGTGAGTCAGGCTTACAGGCTACTTTGTAATCTTTATTTGGATAATCAGCTTCTGCTAAGACATGACGAATTGCATTTAAACGTGCACGCTTCTTACAATCTGATTTAACCACCGTCCACGGTGAGTCTTTCGTGTCCGTATAAAAGAACATGGCTTCTTTAGCTTCCGTATAATTATCCCATTTATCCAATGAAGCTAAATCTATATCACTGATTTTCCACTGTTTTAAAGGATCACTTTGACGTGCATGTAAACGGCGACGTTGTTCGTTTCTACTCACGGAGAACCACAACTTAATAAGTTTAATGCCACTGCGAGTAATCATACGTTCAAAATCAGGACATTGACGCATAAACTCAAGGTACTCTTGTGGTGAACAAAACCCCATGACTCGTTCAACCCCTGCACGGTTATACCATGAACGATCTAGTAATACGATTTCACCCTTTGTCGGTAAATGCTGAATATAACGCTGAAAATACCATTGACCTTGTTCACGTTCATCAGGCTTTTCTAATGCTATGACAGGAGCTCCACGAGGGTTTAAATGTTCAGTAAAACGTTTAATAGAGCCTCCTTTTCCTGCTGCATCACGGCCTTCAAAAATAATCAGGTATTTTTGCCCTGTTTCTTTAACCCAATGTTGGAATTTTGCTAACTCAATTTGTAGGAGTTTTTTCTCTTTCTCGTATTGCCCCTTCTTCATCATTTTCTTATATGGATAATTTGCCGTTGGGAAAATTGACTTTTTAGGCTGGTTAGCAATCTCATCACTTGGAGCTAGATAATTAGTTCCTTCGTGAGCAAGTGAAATATTTAGCGCATCTTCTGTTATATCAGTCATAAAAACTCCCTTAAAATATAGACTATTCCAAATTCTAAAAAAAAAGCCAATATTATAATAATAACTGGCTTGTTTTTTTACTCTTGGATTATTTCTTAAACTTATTTAAAGCGTAATTCTCGAATCAGCTTAATTAAATTAGTGGTAGAACTATCGTGGACAGCAATATCACCATCACTTTGCACATCAGGCAATATCGCTTTTGCAAGCTGCTTACCTAATTCAACGCCCCATTGATCAAATGAGTTAATATTCCAAATTGTACCCTGAACAAATACTTTATGTTCGTACAGTGCGACCAACTTACCTAACATTTCCGGCGTTAATTGTGGGAATAGCAAAGTATTACTCGGGCGATTACCTGGAAAAACTTTATGCGGTAATAATGCTTCAAGCTCTTTACCTGTATAACCTTCTTTTATTAATTCTGCTCGAACTTCTTCCGCATTTTTCCCTTTCATCAAAGCTTCTGACTGAGCTAAACCATTTGCTAATAAGATCGATTGATGATCAAGATCAGGATAATGGCTATTCACTGGTAATACAAAATCAACTGGAATTAATTGAGTACCTTGATGAATAAGTTGGAAATAGGCATGTTGTCCATTCGTTCCAGGCGTTCCCCATATAACTGGGCCCGTTTTATAGCTAATTCGTGCACCTTCACGGTTTGTCACTTTACCGTTACTTTCCATATCTAATTGCTGCATATGATTCGGGAAGCGTGCTAGAGAATGATCGTAAGGGACGATTGCCTGTGTTTGAGAACCAAAGAAATTAACATACCACACACCTAGTAACCCCATGATAACAGGCATATTTTCTGCTAATGGTTGAGTTCTAAAGTGGTTATCCATTTCATGAGCGCCATCAAGCATACGCTCAAAGTTATCCATACCAACATACAGAGCAATAGGTAAGCCAATTGCACTCCATAATGAATATCGTCCGCCAACCCAATCCCAAATCTCAAACATATTATCGGTATCAATACCAAAAGCAGATACTGCTTCAGCATTTGTTGAAACCGCGACAAAATGTTTAGCCACGTCTTCTTGTGATCCAGACTCTAAAAACCAAGCTCGGGCTGATTCAGCGTTCGTTAACGTTTCTTGTGTTGTAAATGTTTTTGATGCAACAACAAATAGTGTTGTTTCAGGGTTCAATTTATCTAATGTAGTACTTAAATCAGTCCCATCGACGTTAGATACAAAATGAACACCCATACCCTCAATACCATAAGGTTCTAAGCCATCACAAATCATTGCTGGGCCAAGATCAGAGCCTCCGATACCTATATTGACAATATCGGTGATTTTTTTGCCACTAAAACCTGACCATTCGCCATTATGAACTTTGCCACAAAAATCTTTCATTTGCTTTAATACGGCATTAACCGCTGGCATGACATCTTCGCCATCTACCATAATCGGTGTATTACTACGATTTCTTAATGCAATGTGCAATACAGCTCTATCTTCTGTATTGTTAATCGCTTCACCGCTGAACATACGCTCGATCCAGTCTGTCATATTCACAGACTCTGCCAATGCGACCAGCTTTTCCATCGTTTCTTTTGTAATGCGGTTTTTTGAATAATCTAACTGCAAACCACCACAATTCACTGAAAAGTGGTGCACACGATCTGAATCTAATGCGAACTGTTCACGCATCGATAAATATTTCAGGTCAGAATAGTGACGTACTAAAGATTGCCATTCAGGTATGTTTATAGGAGTCATAGTCTCTTCTGTTTTTATTATAGTTTTAGAAAGTCTGCTAGGGCATCCCACGCGACCGTTTCCTGTTCGCCTGTTGCCATTGTTTTCACACCAACTACCTGTTGGCTTATTTCATCATCACCAAGAATAAGGGTCCAGCGAGCCCCACTTCTATCTGCTCGTTTAAACTGGTTCTTAAAACTACCACCACCGCAGTGTGTGATCAACTTCAAATTTTCAATTTGATCACGTAATGACTCAGCAAGTATTAAAGATTGCTTAGCTGCATCCTCGCCTACAGCGACAAGATACACATCTACTTGAGGTATAGCTGGTAGTGCATCATTAGCTTCTAATAATGAAATTAAGCGCTCAATACCGATAGCAAAACCAATCGCTGTCGCCCCTTTCCCGCCTAACTGAGCAACTAAACCATCATAGCGCCCACCTGCACAAATTGTACCTTGAGAACCTAATTGATCAGTTACCCATTCAAATACTGTTTTACCGTAGTAGTCTAAACCTCGCACTAAACGTGGGTTAACTTCATACGCTAATCCGGCATCATCTAAACTTTGGCATAAGGTTTCAAACTCTTGTCGAGATTCATCATCTAAATGATCTATCAGTTTAGGTGCGGCATCATTTAGTGACTGCATTGCTGGGTTTTTACTATCCAAAATGCGTAGAGGATTACTATGCAAACGACGCTGACTATCTTCATCTAATTTATCTTGATGACTTTCAAAATAAGCAATTAATACATCACGATACGCTAAGCGTGCTTCAGTCGAGCCTAATGAGTTAATTTGTAATGTTGCACCTGTTAAGCCAAGTTTTTTCCATATACGCGCAGTCATTAAAATCATTTCAGCATCAATATCAGGTCCTTTAAAGCCATAAGCTTCGACACCGATTTGATGAAATTGACGATAGCGCCCTTTTTGTGGACGTTCATGGCGAAACATGGGCCCCATATACCAAAGGCGTTGTGTTTGATTTAATAAACCGTTTTGCATAGCTGCACGAACACAACCTGCCGTTCCTTCTGGACGTAATGTTAACTGGTCCCCATTACGGTCATTAAAGGTATACATTTCTTTTTCAACAATATCTGTCACTTCACCGATAGAACGACAGAATAATTCTGTTTTCTCAACGATTGGAAAACGGATTTCTTGGTAACCATAGCCTGATAGCACTTCTTTAAGTGCTGTTTCAACAGCTTGCCAGTAAGGGGTTACATCAGGAAGGATGTCATTCATCCCACGGATTGAACGGATAATCTCTGCCACGCTTAACTCATGTCCTTTATCGGTATAATTTTTTCTGGATGTGATACTTGCTGTTGCCGTGTAATTCGCTCTCGAATCTCACGTTCTAACTCATCAACAATTGTTTCATTATCTACTTTGTGACTAGGTTTACCATCAACATAAACTAAGTTGGGCTCACCACCAGTCAAACCAACTGCCGCTTCTTTTGCTTCACCGGGACCATTAACAATACAACCGATAACAGCAACGTCCATTGGCTCTAAAATATCTTCAAGGCGACTTTCTAATTCATTTACCGTTGAAATAACATCAAACTGTTGACGAGAACATGATGGGCAAGCAATCAAGTTCACACCTTTATTTCGAATTCTGAGACTCTTAAGAATATCAAAACCCACACGAATTTCTTCAACGGGATCAGCGGCTAATGACACTCGAATAGTATCGCCTATTCCTTGTGAAAGTAGCATGCCTAAGCCAATAGCAGACTTGACAGAACCAGAACGTAAACCACCTGCTTCAGTGATGCCTAAGTGTAATGGTTGCTCAATTTGTCCAGCCAGTTTTTGATAAGCATGGACAGTCATAAATACATCAGAAGCTTTTAAACTTACCTTAAATTCAGGATAATTTAAACGGTCCAAAATATCGATATGTCTTAATGCCGACTCGACAATGGCATCAGGAGTCGGTTCACCATATTTCTTTTGTAGGTCTTTTTCTAATGAGCCTGCATTCACGCCAATTCGAATGGGAATCCCATGATCACGTGCACTATCAACTACAGCGCGAACACGGTCTTCTCGGCCAATGTTGCCAGGGTTTATTCGTAGGCAATCAACACCCAACTCAGCAACTCGTAAAGCAATTTTATAATCAAAATGGATGTCAGCAACTAGTGGAATATCAACACGTTGTTTGATTTTTCCAAATGCTTCAGCAGCATCCATGGAGGGCACTGAAACTCGAACAATATCTGCACCCACATCTTGTAATGCCGTTATTTGTGCCACTGTGGCTGCAACATCACAGGTTTCGGTATTGGTCATGCTTTGAACCGCTATCGGGGCATCACCACCAACAGGCACATTACCCACCATAATCTGGCGAGATTTTCTTCTTATAATGGGGGAATCATGAGACATCTAAAGATCACCTTCATCAATAACTTCAACAACACTATCTGAAAAAGTCACTTCACCCTGCGGTTCAGACAGTCCGTATTCAACTAACTTATCATTTTGATACCATTGCTGGTATGCAAAGCCTGCAATTCCAAGCGCAATTAAACCAAAAAAAAATGAGAACCAAGGAAAGCCTTTAGTTTCAATATCAAATCTCTTTATAGCTGGAGCTTCTGATGCAACAGTTTTATATTCATGATTAAAGGCTGACAACATCTCATGTTCAGGCAGGTTAAGGAACTTAACATAACTAGAAAAATACCCTCGTGCATAGGCTCTTCCATGCAAATGCTCCCATTGCCCATTTTCTAAATGCTCAACATATGTTTTCACTAAACGTAATTGAGCCGCAACCTCAGCAATTGTTAATTTCTTTTCTTCCCGTGCAATTCTAAGACGCTCGCCTGCACTCATCGCTTGTTCAATTACGACTTCATCCACCTCAGACATATTTAATACCGCCCATTTTTAACATCTTGTGCTTCATCAGAATCTGGAAACCGAGCTCGTAACAATAAAGAATAACTAGCAACAGCATCTTGGTCACCTAAATTATTTTCAACTTTAATTGCGATCAATAAGGCTTGTGGAGTCCATTGAGCAACCTTTTTATATCGTTCAATATAAGATTGAGCTTCTTCATAATCAATATTTAATAGTTTCAACTCTGCCATCTGTAATAATGACTTCGCTAAATTTGGATTAAGCTGCAATGCTTTACGAAAATAGCGCTCGGCCAATGTTTGATCAGGAATTCGATTAACACACAAGCCTGCATTTTCATAAGCTTGAGCATGATTTTCATATAATGGGTTTTTAATCGCTTCTAAAAAGTATTGCTCAGCTTCAGAATAACGCCCTTGCTGACATAAAAAGGCACCATAATTATTATGTGCTGAAGAATAATCGGGCTGTCGTTCAATCGCCTGCTTAAAATGATATTCAGCTTTATCCATCTCTTCTAATCGCTGATACAAAATTGCAATCGTATTATGTGCACTCGGTAAATTAGGATCTTGAGTTAATGCTTTCTCTAACTTTTCTAATGCGATGGCATAATCACCGCGCTGCAAATAGTTCAAGCCTAAACGCATATTAAGTTCCGCAGCTTTAGAATCTAGAGCAACATGTTGTACAGGGCGCGTACCTCCTGTCGAGTTACAGCCAATTAATGCACTAAAAGCGACAAAGATCATCCATTTTTTTAATCTATTCATCAATGAAATGTTACCACTTTTTCTTCTGCTAACCGTTGTGTTCTTTTGGTTTTATCTTGCACTTCACCTGCTAATTGTCCACATGCTGCCACAATATCATCACCACGAGTTTTTCTAATGGTAGCAACAAGACCCGCATCAGTTAGTAGCTTTTGGAAACGCTTAATCACATTTCGTGATGAACATTGGTAATCTGTTCCTGGAAATGGATTGAATGGAATAAGATTAATTTTTGTTGGTAAGTCTTTTAGTATTCTAACTAAATCTTTAGCATCTTGTAGCGAATCATTAATGCCATCCAGCATCACATATTCAATGGTAATGTGTCGTCGCTGCTTAACATCGACATAGCGCTTACAAGCTTCAAGTAATACCGCAATAGGATATTTATCGTTCAACGGTATAATTTCACTGCGTAATTTATCATTTGCCGCATGCAATGAAATAGCGAGACTAACATGGCAATCTTCACGTAGCTTATCAATCATTGGTACCATGCCTGACGTGCTCAATGTTACTCGACGCCACGAAATGCCATACGCTAAATCATCACGCATTAAATTCATAGCTGTAATGACATTATTGTAATTAGCTAAAGGCTCGCCCATACCCATCATCACCACATTCGTGACTACACGGTTACCTTTTGGCGCTTTACCTAATGTTTCATTTGCCAACCATAACTGTCCGATGATTTCGCTAGCTTCTAGGTTTCGATTAAATCCTTGTTGAGCTGTAGAGCAAAAGGTACATGCCAATGCACAGCCAACCTGCGATGATACGCATAACGTACCGCGCCCATCTTCAGGGATATAAACAGTCTCAATTGAGTTACCGCAAGATAATTTAATAATCCATTTACGAGTACCATCTGTTGAAATGTGTTCTTCCAACACTTCTGGTGGTGTTATTTCAGCAGTCTCAATTAATTTTTGTCGCAAGACTTTGCTCAAATTTGTCATTTCAGCAAAATCTACAACTCGATATTGATGTATCCATTGCATTAGCTGACGCGCACGGAAAGGTTTTTCGCCTATTTCAGCGAAAAACTCCTCCATACCCTTTAGGTCTAAACCTAATAGATTTGTGCGCGACATAATGCTACCGAATTCTTATCGAGTACGGGCGCAAAGTTGATCTTCTGTGAAGAAGTAAGCAATTTCACGTGCAGCACTTTCTGTTGAATCAGAACCATGCACTGCATTTTCATCGATGCTTTCTGCAAAGTCAGCACGAATAGTGCCTGCATCAGCATCAGCAGGGTTTGTTGCACCCATAAGGTCACGGTTTGTTAATACTGCATTTTCACCTTCTAAAACTTGAACCATAACTGGGCCCGAAGTCATGAAGCTAACCAATGCACCGAAGAAAGGACGTTCGCTGTGTTCTGCGTAAAAACCTTCGGCTTGTTCTTGAGATAAGTGAATCATGCGTGCAGCAACAACACTTAAGCCTGCTTTTTCAAAGCGTGCGTAAATGTCGCCAATAGCATTTTTTGCTACTGCATCAGGTTTAATGATAGAAATAGTGCGTTCAATCGCCATGTGAATCCCCGTTTTAGGAAGTTTAAAGAAAATCAAACTATTCTATCATTATGAGCCGCCGGCCCGTTAATCATATTTATTATTACCCCTCTTTGACCTTCTTTAGATACAGAGCCCGCCACTTTAAAATGATGAATGAAAACCAAGGACTAGAGAAGCAGCACGGCACTGTAACGCTTGACAAGGGCTGGCCACTACCTGCACATTACACTTTAATTTTATCTTCCTAATCGTCACTTTGAAAAACGGCACGTTGAAGTAACACGGGTATACTACCCACAAACATTAATAATTATTTGTACCTAAAACCCTATGAACTCACCATTTAAACGTATTGGACTTTTTATTCGCAAAGACGATCCTGTTATGGAAAATGCAGTCGTACAAGTAACTGAATATTTATTAGCACAATCACTCACTGTCATTGTTAATGAGCCCTTAAGTTTTTTAGCTGAACTTAATGTCGTATCTCTCAGCGAGTTTCCCCAGCACTGTGATTTAACGATTGCTATCGGTGGAGATGGCACTCTTCTATCAGCATCTCGCGCGCTATCAGGCACCGATTTGCCTATTGTTGGTATTAATATTGGTCGCCTCGGTTTTCTTGCCGATGTCACTTTAGCGAAATTGGAATCTCAATTATCAGAAATTCTAGCCGGACATTTTAGGGAAGATACCCGGTTTCTAATGCATGCGACTATTATTAGTGATCACAAAAAGCACCCTGTTGGTAAAGCCATGAATGATGTTGTCGTTCATGCGCATCAAAGTCTCCATATGATTGAATTTGAAACTTATATTAATGGTCGGTTCTTGAATAGCCAGCGAGCAGATGGCCTTGTTATTGCGACACCTACTGGCTCAACGGCTTATGCGATGTCTGCAGGTGGGCCCATTCTTGATGTAAACCTAGATGCACTCGTATTAGCCTCAGTCTGTCCTCATACTCTAAGTAATAGGCCTCTAGTCGTAGCAGCAAGTAGCATCATTGATATTGTATTAAGTGAAAGTAATACAACCACTGCGATGGTAACCTGTGATGGCCGACCAGGGCATATATTGCAACCTGGAGATACGATTCGTATAGAACGTCAGACAAGTACAATAAAATTACTACATTTAGAAGATCACGATCATTACTCAATCCTACGTGCAAAACTAGAATGGGGCCGAAAACTGACATGCTAACCACACTCTGTGTACGACACCTTGCCGTAGTCGAAGATATTGAGCTAAACCTTAGTGAGGGCATGACTTCTCTCACCGGTGAAACGGGAGCAGGTAAATCTATTTTAGTGGATGCCCTAAGCTTAGTTCTTGGTGATAGAGCTGATTCAAAAATGATTCGCTATGGCCACGATCGCGCTGAAGTATCCGCTAGTTTTGATACTCAAAAAAATAAACCACTACAACACTGGTTACTTGAGCAAGAACTTGATGATGATGAACAATGTCATTTACGTCGTACAATTAGCAAAGATGGACGCTCTCGTGCATATATAAATGGTCGTTCGGTATCACTTACCCAGCTCCGTGAAGTAAGTGAACGCACGATTGATATTCATGGACAACACGCTCATCAATCATTGCTAAGAACCGAAACACAACGAGAATTACTCGATACAGTGGCTAAGACTAAACCACTTATTGATGAACTTTCAGTCGCATATCGCCAATGGCAAACACTGCAGCAACAATTAACTCTTATTCAGCAACAATCTCAAGAGCAATCTGCACGTCTCGACTTATTACACTATCAAGTAAAAGAGCTGGAACCTTTTGAGCTAACTGATGATAATGTTAAAGCGCTATTGCATGACCAACAGCACTTAGCGCATGCATCACAGTTAATTTCTAGTGCAGAGTCTGGGGTATATCAACTATTTGAACAAGAACAAGGTTCTGCATACAGCCTCATTAGCAGTGCGCTTAATGAATTAGAAAAACAACAAAGCATTGAGCCTAAGTTCAGTAATAGTGTCGAAATATTAAACTCAGCATTAATCCAGCTCGATGAATGTGGAACTGATCTTAGACATTACCTAGATTCTACAGAAACCGATCCGGCTCAGCTTGATGAAATAGAAAAACAAGTTACACAGCTACATGCATTAGCACGTAAACACCAAGTAGAAATTGAAGAGCTACCTGCCCATTATCAAAAATTATGCGATGAACTTGCCACATTAAACAACCTCGATAGCGATAGTGAACAACTACAATTACAGCTCGATGAACAAAAAAATAGCTGCCAAAGCTTATGCGCCCAGATTAGCGCCCAACGCAAAAAAACAGCCATTCCTTTAGCTTCAAAAATAAGTAAGTCAATTCAAGAACTAGCCATTCCTAATGGTCACATTGAATTTATTATTAGCCCCATGTCTGATAATTCATTTACTGAAACTGGCTCAGATAAAATTCAATTATTAGTCTGTACTAATCCAGGTCAACCTGCGGGTGAACTAGCTAAAGTTGCCTCTGGCGGCGAACTGGCTAGAATTAGCCTAGCAATTCAAGTGGTTACAGCAGGAACACGTAGCGTACCTACCTTAGTCTTTGATGAAGTTGATGTGGGTATAGGTGGCGGTATAGCTGAAATCATAGGAAAACACCTTCGGCAACTAGGTCATTCACAGCAAGTTATCTGTATTACTCACTTACCTCAAGTTGCTGCTCAAGCGCATCAGCAGCTGCATGTAAGCAAGAAGCAGACTGGCGACAGTACACATATCGATGTCTTAAAGCTAAACAAAGATCAACGCACTGAAGAAATTGCCCGCATGTTGGGTGGCGTAAATTTAACAGAAAAAACACGTTCACATGCCGAAGAAATGCTCAATAACGCAATCAATTAGTATCAGATTATTGGCAATGACGACAAATACCATAGATATAAAGACTATGGTCTGTCATTTCGAATCCCTTTTCAGCGGCAATAGCATGTTGTCTTTGCTCAATCACCTCATCAACAAATTCTTCAATTTTGTTACAGCGCACGCATAATAAATGGTCGTGATGAGAACCATCTTCAAGTTCAAATACAGCATG
>Ga0105351_1000339_pt1 | contig 22472 bp, 21 predicted proteins | sample EN4Hudsemesocosm_FD_83662 | JGI IMG/M metagenome (GOLD analysis project Ga0105351, IMG submission 83662) | Methane-oxidizing microbial communities from mesocosms in the Hudson Canyon - EN4B Hudson Canyon | ecosystem: Environmental > Aquatic > Marine > Cold seeps | place: Hudson Canyon... | reverse complement strand
GATTTATCAAATATTGTTTCAACAGTACTTTGCAATTTTTCTTCTATATTTTCAACAATACTCATAGAACACCTCCTACAGCTTTTACAAACTCATCTAGTTCTTCTTTTGTTCTTTTTTCAGTAACACTTATTAACACTCTATTTTTGCTGTTATCATACAGATTTGATAAGTTGATTCCAGCATAGAATCCCAACTTACTTAATTGGCTTAAAAAGTCATCAGCACTTAATTTTGTTTCAATAACAAACTCATTAAATGTTGGTGCACTGTTGCAAATTGTAAGTCCATCAATTTGTGATAATTGTGATTTTAAATATTCACTTTTATCAAAACATAACTGAGCCATTTTTGAAAGACCATCTCGGCCAATTAGTGATAAAAAGATTGTACTTCTTAAAGCCAATAAGTTTTGATTTGAACAAATATTTGAAGTTGCTCTTTGCCTTCTGATATGTTGTTCTCGCGCTTGCATGGTTAAAACAAACATCTCATTTGCATCTTTATCCAATGTTTTACCAATGATTCTTCCTGGAAGATTTCTAATATATTCTTGTCTTGTAGCAATCATTCCAAAAGAAGGACCACCAAATGAAAGATAGTTTCCTAAACATTGACCATCAGCACTCACAATATCAACACCTAAACTTCCAGGATCTTTTAACATCCCCAAAGATACTGGATATGCGGACATAACGGCCAGTGCTTTGTTTTCATGAAGTTTATTTATAATTGATGTAAAATCTTGAACAGTTCCAAAAAAATTGGGATTTTGGAATAAATAAGCTGCAACTGTATTATCAATTTTCTCTTCAACTTTTGAAAAATCCGTTTTATCTGAACTCATATCTATAACTTCAACTTCAATATCTCTGAATTTTAAATACGTTTGGACAACTTTAATATACGTTTCGTTTACTCCAGCATCAATGAGAATTTTATTTCTTCTGCTGATTCGTACTGCCATTAAAGCAGCTTCAGCTAGTGCTGTAGCACCATCATACATAGAAGCATTTGATATTTCCATACCTGTTAATTCACAAATTAAACTTTGGTATTCATATAAAACTTGCAGTGTTCCTTGTGAAGCTTCTGCTTGATAAGGAGTGTAAGCTGTATAAAACTCTGATCTTCCTGATAGTGCATCAACTGCACTTGGAACAATATGATCATAATAACCACCACCTAAAAACATCACTTTATCAGTAACATTTTTAGCAGCGAGTTTTTTAAACTTTGAAAAAGTAGTAAATTCATCTAAACCATCTGGAAGATTCATATGTCCAACTTTTAATTCAGCGGGTACAGAATCAAATAAATCCGATTCTTTTTCTAAACCAATAACATCTAACATCTCTTTGATATCGGATTTGGTATGAGGAGTATATGGCATAAAATCTCCTTACAGAGTATTTACATATTTAGCGTATGAATCACCATCCAATAAAGAATCTAATTCCGCAACATCACTTAACTTAACTTTAAAAATCCAAACATTTTCTGCATCTTTATTGAGCAATTCTGGTGTATCCAATAAATCTTCATTTATTTCTGTAACCAATCCTGATACAGGAGCATAAATATCAGATGCAGCTTTAACTGACTCAATAAATGCAACACTTTCACCCTCTTCGATTTCACTGTCTATTTCAGGAAGTTCAAGAAAAGTAATATCACCCAATTGCTTAATTGCATAATTAGAAATCCCAATTATTGCCGTATCATCCTCTACTTTTACCCATTCATGTTCTTCATTAAATTTTATCATTGAATTTCCTTTTAATTTTTATTTGTTTATTTTTTTTCTATAAATGGAAGTGTTGCTTTATTGGCTTCTATACTTCCTCTTTTATCTTTAAGCTCAAATGGCATTTCTTCATTAAACTCACCTGTGTCAACCATGGCTAAACCAATACCTACATTTAAAATAGGTGAAAAAGCTGCTGAAGTAACAAAACCTATTTTTTTATCATTTTGATACACTTCAAAATCTTTTCTTGCACTTCTTCTTGATGTTGTTTTAAATGGTATTAAAATTCTGTTTAAACCTTCTTCTTTTTGTTTACTTAAAGCAGCCCGACCTACATAGTCACGTTTAAGATTAATAAACATTCCTAAATTTGCTTCAAGAGGTGTAATTTCTTCTGTTAAATCATTTCCATAAAGGCTGTATCCCATTTCAAGCCGTAGTGCATCTCGCGCACCTAAACCTGCAGGTTTAACTCCATCATTTATTAAAGCATCCCAAATTTTATTTGCGGTATCCCCATTGATATAGAGTTCAAATCCAAGTTCGCCTGTATATCCAGTCCTGCTTATCAGACAATCTTGTCCAAAAATTTTAGTTTGAACAAAAGAGAAAAATTTGAGTTCATCTAAATTAATATCAAAATATTTTTCTAAAGTAAATTTTGATTTTGGACCTTGAACATCCAATTTTGCAAATTCCAATGATCTGTCATCTAATGTACCCACTTTAATTCTTGAGCTTAGCGTTTTAAAATCAATTGCAGCTCGTGAGGCATTAACAACTATCATTAATTCATCCACTTTGAGTTTATATACAATTAAATCATCAATAACTCCACCTTCATCATTAAGTAAAAAACCATATTTACATTTTCCTACAGGTAAAGCTTCAATATCAATTGATACCGCACTGTTTATTGCACTTTTTTCTATATCACCTTTGAAGAAAAATTCTCCCATATGAGAGGTATCAAATAGAGCTACATCATTTCTACAATATCCATGTTCAGCTATGATTCCATCATACTGTATGGGCATATCCCAACCACAAAAACCAACATTTTGAGCATTTAAAGCTTGTTGTTTATCATAAAGCGGTGTTTTAAATAATTCTTCCATATGTATCCTTTAAAAAGTTTATATATTTATTTTAAAGTAAAAAAGGGGCACAAAAGTATCAAAAAAGAGTAAATTTTAAAATTTTTAATGGATTAAAAAAGAGTATGAGTAATAAGTAAAAATCGTACGTTTAAAAAGATGACAAGCAATAATTTTATTGCTCATCATCTTCATTTCTTACTTTGCTAGTAAGTACCTTCTGTGTAAATCACAAAATTTTGAGCCAGTATTTTAAGTTCTTCTTTTACATTTTTTTGTAAACTCTCATTACTGATATCATCTAATATATCACAAATTTTATTTGCAATAATTTCAAACTCTTTCTCACCCATACCACGAGCTGTTAATGCGGGACTCCCAATTCTAATACCAGAAGTTACAAAAGGACTTCTTGTTTCACCTGGAACAGTATTTTTATTTACAGTTATTCCAGCATTTTGTAGTGCTGCATCAGCATCTTTACCTGAAAAATCTTTATCTAAAAATGAAACCAGTACTAAATGATTATCTGTTCCACCACTTACTACATGATATCCTCTTTTCATAAGAACATCTGCTAATAATGCTGCATTTGTTTTGACTTGTTGGGCATACACTTTCCAAGAAGGATCTAAAATTTCTTTGAATGCTACTGCTTTTGCTGCAATCACGTGGATAAGTGGACCCCCTTGAATTCCTGGAAAAATGGCTGAGTTAACTTTTTTAGATATAGCTTCATCATTTGTCATAATCATTCCACCTCTTGGACCTCTTAGAGTCTTATGAGTTGTTGTTGTAACTACATCAGCATAAGGAAAAGGAGACATATGAAGGCCAGCTGCTACCAGTCCTGCAATATGAGCAATATCAGCAAACAAAATAGCACCCACTTCATCCGCAATTTCTCTGAATTTTTTAAAATCAATTTCTCTTGCATAGGCACTTGCTCCACAAACAATTATTTTGGGTTGAGTGATTTTAGCAATATCCAAAACTCTTTCATAATTAATTCTTCCATCAAGTTCAACACCATAAGTAAATGAGCTGTAGTTTTTACCTGAAAAAGAAGGTTTGCTTCCATGAGTCAAATGTCCACCATGACTTAAATCCATACCAAGAATTTTATCACCGGCTTTAATTAAAGCAGCATACACAGCACCATTTGCTTGACTACCTGAGTGAGGTTGAACATTTGCAAAAGTACAACCAAAAATTTCACAAGCTCTGTCGATTGCTAACTGTTCTGCACGATCAGCAAACTCACATCCACCGTAATATCTTTTGTAAGGATAACCTTCTGCATATTTATTGGTAAATACTGAACCCATAGCTTGCATCACAGCCGGAGATGTGAAGTTTTCACTTGCAATCATTTCTAAATGATTGGTTTGTCTTTCCAATTCATCTTCGATTATGTCAAAAATTTGCTCATCGACTTCTTTTAGATTTTTGTTTGTAATAAAACTCATTTTTAGTTCTCCTATGTTTTAAATTTATCTGTACATCCAGTTTAAAACATAAAAGAGGAACAAAAGTATCAAAAGCATTAAAAAAAATTTAAATTTTAAAAGTTTAGAAATTTAATTTGTATCCAGCACCATATATATTTTCAATTGCAGTTTTTGGCAGTTTTTTTCGTATTCGTTTGATAATATCTTTGAGTTTAGTTGTATTGGTTTCTAAATCTTCAACATCACTCCAAAGATGCAAAGAGATTTCATCCAAGTTAAAAATTCGATTTTGCTGTGAAGCCAACAGTTCGAGTAAAAGCATTTCATATTTTGTAAGTTTAACATCCACATCAGATGATTTAAGTTTTTTACTTTTTTTATTCCATACAAAACCCTCTTCTAAATGAACCAAATCCAAGTCTTGCTTGAACTCTTGTAATTGAGATACTGCCTCATTGAGCGCATTTTTAAGCTCACTTCTTGAAATGGGTTTGGGTAAATATTTTGTTAAATTAAGTTCAGCTGCAAAAAGTAATTTGTCCTGTTCTAAATGTGCAGTCAGTATTATAATGCGTGTTTTTTTATCTTTAGTTCTGATTTTTTTCGCAACTTCAAGACCATTTATTTTAGGCATATTTATATCTAAAAGTAAGATATCAGGTTTGTTTTTTTCATACTGTTTTAACGCATCTTCTCCATTGCTGACCGAATAAACTTCTTTAAAAAATCGATTCAAATAATTGGTATAGTTCAGTCTTGTTTGTTCTTCATCTTCTGCATAAAGTATCGTATGAAATTCCATGATTATTCCTTTTCACTGTTTAAAATAATTGAAAATTTTGCACCTGCTTTTTCATTTTTTACATTGAGTTTTCCATGCATACTTTTTTCAACAATCATTTTTGCCATACATAAACCATGACCTGTTCCTTGAGAATGGGGTTTAGTGGTAAAATAGGGATCAAAAATTTTATCAAAATATTTATCACTGATTCCTCCCCCATTATCCAAAATTTCTAAAACTGATTTATTCTGCTTTTTATCAATAAAAATATGTATTTTTGGGTATTTAATATTCTGATCAACCAATACATCTTTTGCATTGTTTAATAATACCAGTAAAGCTTGAACAAACTCTTTTTTCACACCCTTGACATAGGAGTCTTCAATAATTTCAAGTTTGCATTCGATGTGTTTTGATTCAAGTAATTTATACACCAACTCAAAAGAGTTATCAAATGCTTCTTTAATAGAAAAAATTTCACTGCTCTCATTGGGTTGTAAATACGTATTGAAACTTTGTATAGTGTCTGACATATAAAAGGTCATTTTTTCTATTTCATTCAGATGCGATTCTAAAACTTTACGGTTAAGTTTTTTATCATCAAAATCTGCTTCTATATTTAAAACCACCGAGTTTATTTGTGAAAGAGGTTGTTTCCATTGATGAGCAATGTGAGCCAGTGTCTCTCCAACTGCTGCAAGTTTTGATTGAGCTATTAAAAGTTCATCTTTATCTCTTAATTCTAAGAGTTGTTTTTTGACTTCTTCTTCCAGTTTTTTATTGTAATTAAAAGAATCTCTTCTTTTTGAAAGAAAATACAAAATCAATAGGACAGATATAAACACAGCTATTACAATATAATTAAACATAATTATTCCTATTGTTTTAAAATTACAATTTCGATTATACATGGATATTGTTTAAACGTTAATATTGATATTTTTTATTAATTCCATCTTAATGTAGTATTGATAGAATACGCCAAATTTTAAAGGATTAAAATGAAAAAATTACTATTAGTACTGATGTTCAGTATTTTAAGTTTTGCACAAGCAATCAATATTGGCGATACCTTGCCAACAATTACACTTCAAGATCAGTTTGAAAAAACACACACCATCTCAGCAAATAGCAAAACAATTTTAGTTGCATTTGATAAAGACGCCAGTGATATACTTAAAGAGTTTTTATTAAAAAAAGAAGATAACTTTTTAAGTAAAAACAAAACGGTTTATGTTGGTGATATTTCAGGAATGCCATCATTGATTTCAAAATTCTTTGCCATTCCAAAAATGAAAAAATATCCATTTTCAATACTATTTTTAGATGATAAAAACAGAAATGTTTTTTCAAAAAAAGAAGATATGATCAGTGTTTACACTTTAGAAGATGGAAAGATTAAAAATCTTTCACACGTCTCAACTAAAGAAGAATTAGCAAAAGTATTTAATTAGTTTATTAACTTTCTAAAAGCTTCAATAATAGCTTTTAATTCTAAGGCTTTAACTCTATTCTCAACTGAATCAACACTTTCAGTTGGGGATACGTGAATTTCTTTTTGAAAAATAAATTCACCTTCATCATAATTTTCATTAACAAAATGAATCGTAACACCTGTTTTATCCACTTTTGCTTTTACAACAGCTTCATGTACAAATCTTCCATACATTCCTTTACCGCCAAAATTTGGTAACAGAGCAGGATGAGAATTTACAATTTTATTTTTATACGCTTGTGTTAAGCAAACATCAATTTTTTTCATATATCCAGAACAGAATATGTAATCACATCCATACTCTTTGAACGTTTCTAATATTTTTAAATCGATATTTTCATTTGGGTATAATTTACTGTTGATACAATAGTTGTTGATATTTTTTTGATCAGCTGTAGTAAGACAATTTGCATTTGAATTATTTGAAATCACCACTGCAATTTGTGCATTTAATATTTTTTGTTCACACGCTTCATTTAAGGCTATGAAACCACTTCCATTATATGAAGCCAGTATTCCAATTTTTGTCATATATATTCCTATTTTAAAGCGCAATTATACATGTAAATTGTTTAAACATTCAATATTTTGTATTTTTAATATAAAAAAAATTGTTTTATTTAAATAAGCCAGAGTTTATTCTGCTATTACTACTTGATTACGACCACTCTCTTTTGCCACATATAAAGCATCATCTGCTCTTTTTAATGTATGTTCTATATTATTAGAATCTTTAGTTTCTTCATATTGTGAAAGACCGATACTTACTGTAAAACTTATTCTATTCGTAGAAGTATCTACTTCAAGTCTTTGGATATTGCTTCTTATTTTTTCAGATATTTTATGGGCACATCCTAAAGATGTATTATGAAGGAAAATTACAAATTCTTCGCCTCCAAATCTTGCAACAATATCACTGGTTCGGACATACTCTTCTAATTTTTTTGCAAGTAGAATAATGACTTTATCACCAATTGAGTGTCCATAATTATCATTGATATTTTTAAATTTATCTATATCAATAATACAAATACATACACATTGTTCACTTCTTTTAGCCAAAGATAACATTCTTTTTGAAAATTCTCCAAAATATCTTCTGTTAAATGCATGTGTCATAGGATCTCTGTTGGATAAATCTCTTAACTCATCATTTAATTTTTCCAATTTATAATTTGTTTTATGCAAAGAAGTTTTATCATAGATATATAAACACACCAATTTATTTTCCACATCGTAAGGCACGATTGTAATATCTTGTTGCATTGAATCAAAAATATCATCAATGATAGAACTTGTTTTAATATCAATTAAAAATTTATGAGGATCAACATTGTAATAAGAAGGATTATTTGTAATAAGTACTGCTTTTATTTTTCTTTTTAGTTTTTTTGCATTAATATATGAAAATTCTTCACATATATTTTTATTTTTAATATCATCTTCTTTTATGTTTGTTCTTATTTCTAACCAATAATTCCAAGCTAAGATATTTAAATCTTTATCCAAAATAATAATACCATTATCAATTGTATTGAGTATTATGTCATTTTTAATCATTTTAATACTCGTCAAGAACTTTATTTAATGCCTCTTTAATATATAAAATAGAATCATCTTTTGACAAAATTAAAAGTTCTCCTTTTATATTTTGTTCTTTAAATTTTATAACGGTTGAAATAATAATAATATAATTGTATTCATTGACATAACTGTCATTAAATTCATCAGAAGATTGAAATACTTTAATAGATGGAGGTGAAAATGTAATGGAAGCTTCAATTTGTTCAGAAAATCTGCTTAATGTTGTTGATGTTATTATATTTGAAATTTCAAGTACAACATCTTTTAATTCTTCTTCAATGATTTCATCATCTTCTAAATCAAATTCTTTTCCTAAATTACAAGCAGATTCTTCACCAATAATAAACATGGTTTCACCACTGATTGTTCCATTAATTAATTGACTTGTCACATAATGTGAATTATTTTCTTCTAATTTATTTTTGAAATATTCTTTAAATTCTTCTAAGCTTGCTGTCCTAATATGAGGAATAGACAGTGTTGCAAATCGATCAATGATTTCAGCAATAGCTGCAGTTGCACTACCATATGAAATATTCATCAATTCTTGAAGACAATCAATTTCATCCTCGTCTAAAGTTAATTTATCCTTCATATTAAACCCAATGTCTCTAACATACTTTTTAAATTATCAGGATTAACTGGTTTTTTAATAAATCCAATGGCTCCGTTTTCTTCAGCTTTTTTCATTGAACCTTCCTGTATATCAGCACTGACAATTATAATTTTTGCATTTTTATCAAATGTGCAAATCTCTAATGTAGCATCGAAACCGTCTTTTACTGGCATAGTTAAATCCATAAAACAAATTGTAGGATTATGTTCTTTATATAAATTAACAGCTTCTTCACCATTTGTTGCTTCAATTATTTCATCTGTTTCACCAATAGTATATTTGATTGATTTCACAATCATTTTTCTTGCCATTTTAGAGTCATCTGTTATTAATATTTTCATTTTTTATCCTGAGCTTTTTTTAGTAAAAATTATACAATATTTTATGATTATAACAAAATTTTATTAAAAAACTGTTAACTATCTTAATTTTTTCTTATTTTTTTAATATACATTTTAAATTTTATATTATTCGACTATTTACTTTATTCTTTGTGCATGTGTCAAAGCAATTGCAATGGCATCAGTGATATCAAGTGGTTTGATCTCTTTTTTTATTCCAAGAAGTCTTTTTACCATAAAAGCAACTTGTTCTTTTGTAGCTTTTCCATTTCCAGTTACTGCTTTTTTAACTTGTAATGGTGTGTATTCAGCAAAATTTCCAAAATTTTGTAATACTTTTAAAGAGATGGCTCCTCTAAATTGAGCCAATTTAATCACTGTTTTTGGATTAAATGCATAAAACATATCTTCAATAGATACTTCATCAATGGTATGATTTGAAAAAATCAAATCAAGTCCTTCTGTCATTTCTACTATTTGTTCTTGAAGTATTTTTGTTTTAATTTTAATAAGACCTGCTTCAATTAATTTTACAGAACTTTTCTCTTTTTCAATGATTGCATATCCACAATTTATTGTTCCTGGATCTATGCCTAAAATCTTTTTTTTCAACGTTTTTTCCTATTTTTTTTAAGATAAAATTCAAAATTTTTTAATGTTTATTCACATAAATCACATAAAATTTGAAAATCTATTCACATACGTAAAAGTACTGTATAATCTTACATTTTATATTACAGTTAACTTAAATTAAAAAGTTTTTCACGTAATTCATCACACTTTTATCAAATGCGAATTACTTTTATTAAATTTTAGATACAATATCTACCAATATTATTATAAAGAGTCCATATTTTATGACAACTAAAGAAATTTTAACATTTTTAGAAAAAGAAACAACAACAATTGATTATGAAAGATATTTAAAGCAGCTAAATTATAAAAAAAATTCATCTAATGAAGATCTTGCTGTATTTGAAGTATCCAATAAATACATAATTAATTGGATTAAAACAAAATATACTACTCAACTAAAAAATGCCTTTGAATCTTTAAACGGAACAAAACCAGCTATTGAAATAAAACTAGCAGGTGAGCGAATAAAATCTAAAAAAGATATTATCGATAAAGAGCAACAAAAATCACCAGCAGAGAGTACGATGCTGAACCCATCGTACTCATTTGATAATTTTGTAGTAGGTCCTTCAAATCAAATGGCCTATAATGCAACACTGGCTGTTTCTAAAAAACTGGGTATTATTTATAATCCACTTTTTTTATATGGTGGTACGGGTTTAGGAAAAACACACCTTTTACAAGCTTTAGGAAACTATTCTATTGAACTGGGTAAGAGCGTAATATACGTAACTATTGAACAATTTATGAATGATTTTACCTTTTCAATTAAAAATAAAAATATGGAACACTTTCGTTCTAAATACAGAAAATGTGATCTTTTATTGATTGATGATATTCAATTTTTATCCAATAAAGAGCAAACACAAGAAGAATTTTTCCATACATTTAATGAATTACACAATGAAAAAAAACAAATTATAATGACTTCAGATAGGCTACCTTCACAAATTGGTGGTTTAGTTGACAGATTAAAATCAAGATTTGAATGGGGTCTAACTGCAGACATCCAACCTCCAGGGTTAGAGACAAAAATTGCTATTATAGAAAAAAAGTCAGAATTAAATGGAATTACCTTAGACAGAGATGTTATTAACTATATAGCTGCAAACTTAGATAACTCAATTCGTGAAATTGAAGGGGTATTAATTAGAATTAATGCCAGTGCAAGTCTTTTAAATCAAGAAATAAATTTAGAATTGGCTCAATCTTTGTTAAAAGAACAAATCAAAGAACAAAAAGATAATATCAAACTTCCTGATATCATCGCTATTGTGGCAACTGAGTTAAATATTAAACCAAGTGACATCAAATCTAAAAAAAGAACAGCCATTGTAGCAAATGCAAGACGAGTTGTTATATATCTAGCTCGAGAATTAACACTAAATTCTATGCCAGATATCGCTAAATTTTTAGGAATGAAAGATCACAGTTCTATTTCTCATAATATTAAAAAAGCCAATGCATTAATAGAAAAAGATGAAAATTTTAAACTCATAATTGAGAATTTAAAGAACAAAATTATAAACAAGGACTAGTAAGAAGTTTTAAATATGTGAATAGATGTGAATAACTTTGTAATTTTATTCAACATCAACTCAAGCGATGAAATAGAGTCTGAAGATATGTTTTCATCTATTCACATTGTCTACTACTACTACTAAAAAAAGAAAATATATAAGGGGTTAAAAAATGAAATTTACAATTGCGAAATCTATTTTTGAAAATGTAGTATCATCACTACAACCATTTTTAGAAAAAAAAGATGCCAGTGCTATTACTTCACATATTTATTTAGAAGTATTAAACTCTAAATTAATATTAAAAGCTACTGATTATGAAATAGGTTTAGAATCACAAATTACAGATTTAACTGATACATTTGATGGTAAAGCTACAGTTAATGGTTCTAATTTATTGGGTATCATTAAAAGATTAAAAAATGATGATATCATTATTGAAGCAAAAGACAATGATTTAATTATTAAACAAAATAAATCAAACTTTAAACTTCCATCATATGAAGCCAATGAATATCCTGCATCTACTTCAATGGATAATTTAAAGACTTTAGATATTAATACTATTAATCTTATAAATTCAATCAGAAAAATAACACCTGCAATTGACAATAATAATCCTAAGTTTGAATTAAACGGTGCCTTATTAGATATCAAAGCAAGTAAAATAAATTTTGTAGCAACAGATACACGAAGACTTGCTGTTTCTCATTTACAAAATATTTCAAATGAAGAGACTCAAATTATCATTCCTAAAAAAGCCATCATTGAAATACAAAAACTATTCTTAGATGAAGCGTCTATTTCTTATGATGATACAAATTTAGTAATATCAACTAAAAACATGAAATTTTTTACAAAATTAATTAATGGTAAATTTCCAGATTATGAAAGAATTATTCCAAACTCTTTAAAATATAATTTATCATTACCAAAAGCTGTTTTAGTAGAATCAATTAAATTAGTTACTTCACTTTTCTCTAATATCAAAATAACATTTAATTCAAATGGAATTATATTTGAATCATTAGATGAAGACAGTGAATCTAAAACACAAGTTGATATTAATTTAAATATTGACAATGAATTTTATCTTGCAGTAAATGCAAAATATTTACTTGATTTTTTAAGTTTAACAAATAATGAAAATATTACTGTAGGATTCAATGAATCTAACTTGCCTTTCTATTTAGAAGATGAAAAATTCTTTACAATAGTTATGCCAATAGTATTAGAAAAATAAAAGGAACACAATGAGTAACGAATATAGCGCTGGCAATATTAAAGTTTTAAAAGGTCTTGAAGCTGTAAGAAAAAGACCGGGTATGTATATTGGTGATACAAGTGTCAACGGTCTTCACCATTGTGTTTACGAAGTAGTAGATAACTCTATTGATGAAGCAATGGCTGGATTTTGTGATACGATTAAAGTAACGATTACAAAAGAAAATTCTTGTATTATTTCTGATAATGCCAGAGGAATTCCAACAGGAATGCATCCAACTGAGAAAAAATCAGCTGCAACGATTGCTTTAACAGTACTTCACGCAGGTGGTAAGTTTGATAAAGATACCTATAAAGTATCTGGTGGTCTTCATGGAGTAGGGGTTTCTGTTGTAAATGCTTTATCTTCTGATCTTAAAATGACGATTTACCAAAATAAAGAAGTACATTACCAAGAATTTAAAATAGGGATTCCTGTTGAAGATTTAAAAGTTATTGATACATGTAGAAAAACAGGTACAACTATTGAATTTTGGCCAGATGCTACGATTTTTGAAACAGTTGATTTTCAATTTGATATTTTACAAAAAAGATTTAAAGAGATAGCATATTTAAACTCAAATATTACTATTGAATTAAAAGATGAAAGAGTAAATAAAAAAGAAATTTACCATTTTGATGGTGGACTTGCACAATTTGTAAATGATTTAAATAAAGATCATGCCGTTTCAGAACCTGTTTCTTTTAACGTAAGTGAAGATGATATCGAAGCAGATTTTGCGGTTATGTATAATGCAACGTATACAGAAAAAACGTTATCATTTGTAAACAATATTAGAACAATTGATGGGGGAACTCATGAAGCTGGTTTTAAAGCTGGACTTACACGAGCCATTGTAAAATATGTAAATGAAAACGCTGCAGCTCGTGAAAAAGATACAAAAGTTACTGGTGATGATGTACGTGAAGGTTTGATTGCTGTTATTTCAGTAAAAGTTCCTGAACCACAATTTGAAGGACAAACAAAAGGTAAACTTGGAAGCTCATATGTAAAACCTATTTGTCAAAAGGTTACTTTTGAATCATTGGTTAAATATTTTGAAGAAAATCCATCACAAGCCAAAGCAATTATGGAAAAAGCTATGATGGCAGCACGTGGTAGAGAAGCTGCTAAAAAAGCAAGAGATTTAACACGTAAAAAAGATGCGATGACAGTAGGAACACTTCCTGGTAAACTTGCAGATTGTCAAAGTAAAGATCCTGCAATTAGAGAACTTTACCTGGTGGAAGGGGATTCTGCTGGAGGTTCAGCAAAACAAGGTCGAGATAGAGTTTATCAAGCAATTTTACCACTTAAAGGTAAGATTTTAAATGTTGAAAAATCAAGATTAGATAAAATTTTAAAATCGGATGAAATCAGAAACATGATTACTGCACTTGGTTGTGGTATTGGTGAAGATTTTAATCAAGAAAAAATCAGATATCACAAAGTTATAATCATGACCGATGCGGATGTCGATGGATCTCATATTCAGACTCTGCTTCTAACTTTCTTCTTTAGATTTTTAAGACCAGTTATTGACAGCGGATATTTGTATATCGCTCAACCACCACTTTACCGATACAAAAAAGGTAAAAATGAAACATACTTAAAAGATGATACTGCACTGTCTAACTTTTTAATTGGAAATGGATTAGAAAGTTTTGAGTTTGAAGGTATGGGGTATAATGACTTATTAGATATGTTTAAAACTGTTGCAGCATACAGAGCAATGCTTGCGAACCTTGAAAAGAGATATTCTCTTGTAGAGGTATTAAAACACTTTGTTGAAAATAAAGAGTTGGTAGGATTAGAATTTCCAGTACTGTTTGAAAAAGTAGAAAAATTTCTAACTGACCGAGGTCATAATATTTTATCAAAATCAGTAACTGAAAATAAAATACATATTTTCGTTCAAACCAAAGAAGGTCTTGAAGAGTTATTGATTGATGATGAAATGTTCAGCTCTCCATATTTCACAGAAGCTATTTATATTTTTGATAAACTGAATGAAAGAGATTTATCTTTATTTGAAGGAAAAGATTTAATTGAATTATTAAATGATATTGAATCAATTGCTAAAAAAGGTGCATACATCCAAAGATATAAAGGTCTTGGTGAGATGAACCCAGAACAACTTTGGGAAACAACAATGATTCCAGAAGCAAGAAGACTTCTTAGAGTAACAGTAGATGATGCAGAATTAGCATCAGATACCTTCACACTGTTTATGGGTGATGAAGTTGAGCCAAGAAGAAATTATATAGTAGAGCATGCGAAAGATGTAGAACACTTAGACGTATAATCTAAAAGACATCTTTTATTCAATCTCTGCGTTGGAGGAGTAATTTTTACTCCTCACGTACAGCAGTACGCTCCTTCGCAAAAATTATTCCCCCGCCTTGACCTTGAAAAAAATATGACTTTTATTAAGATTTATCTTTTGTTGGATTATATTTAAAAAATAAGTATAAACAAATTATTAACATTAAAATTGATAAAACATTATTATTGCCGTAAAAGTGAAAATTATTAGTAATCATATATATCCTTGTAAGTGTAACGATTAGTAACATTACAACAGCAGAATATATAAATGTCAACTAAAAGTTAGATGTTATATAACTAATTGTTACATTTAAAATTTTAGCTTCTAACACTAAGAAAAAGATTATTTAAATTATATTGACATTTTGTATCTTCTAAGATACAATTATATTATAAAATAGACTAATATTTAAAAGTGATTATATCTCAAAAGCAAGAGCTATTTTGAAGGAAATAAACAATGACTAAAATTAATGATTTTGATGTTTCACAATATTTAGACTCTAAAGAGATGATTGCCCAATATTTAACGCAAGTTATAAACGAGGGTGATATGGATGAACTTCTAAGTGCTATTGGTTATATAGCAAAAGCCAAAGGTATATCTCAAATAGCCAAAGATACTGGGCTTGGTCGTGAGAGTTTATATAAAACATTTAATAAGTGTGCAAAACCAAAATTTGAAACAGTTATTAAAGTTTTGAATGCTTTTGGTGTTAAATTACAAGCTACGGTATAATTTTAAAATAACACAGAGGAAACTTATATGGAAAACTACCTTTTATTTTTAGTTGTTGCTATTATCACTGTTTTAAGTCCAGGTCCTGGAGTAATTTTAACGCTTACTAATTCTATTCGATATGGAGTTTCCGGTTCTATTGGTGGTATTTTGGGAATTTCTTTTGGAACTTTTATTGTTGCAGGTATTAGTGCTACGAGTTTGGGTATCATATTGGCGACTTCCACGGTTGCATTTACTGTTATGAAATTTATTGGTGCTGCGTATCTTATATATTTGGGTATTAAATTATGGAGATCTCCTGCAATAAAAATTGATGATTCCAATGTAAATATTAAAAATAGGAAATTACAATTTGTTGAGGGATTAACTATTCAGCTTACTAATCCAAAAGCGGTTTTCTTTTTTATGTCAGTATTTCCTCAATTTATGGATTATTCTCATGATTATGTAAATCAGTTTGTACTTTTGGTTGTCACTTATAGTCTTCTTGTTGTTACTATTCATTTATTATATGCATTACTTGCAAAAAAAGCACGTCATTGGTTAACCACACCAAAAGGTGGAAAAACCGTTAATAAAATTGGCGGTGGAACATTCATGTGCTTTGGTCTTGGATTGGCAACTGCGAGTAAATAAACTCATATAAATTCACAGCTCAAATATATCATAAATGTAATATTCTTAGCAAATATTGTAACAAATAATAAAATAAATAGTTTAGATATTTATTACTATGCCTTATTTAAGGCATTTGAATTTTTTGAATATACATTCAAACTTATAATACTAATTTAGTTATAATTTTAAATCGTTTTTTAAAATTAATAATTAAGTAGTAAAATGTATAATTCAAATACGCGTTTTAAATTTTTGCTTTTCTTTTTTCTCTTTTCGATAGGTCTTATAGTGACATTTATAACGATTGATGTTTTATACTTTTCAAATCAATTAAAAACCACACTGAATAAAAATGCAGAACAAACAATTTTTGAAAAAGAATACAATCTAGCAAAACCCTTTAATATAACAAGAGATATCTTAATATCAATGAGAAAATCTAAACATTTCAATAAATATACCAAAGGAGAAGAAGAATATAAAGAAGACATCATTGATATGTTTAAAACCATTGCTTTAAATGATAAAAATATTATGCAATTTAGATATCTTGACGAAAAAGGTTTTGAAAAAGTAAGAATAGATAGAAAAAAAATTGGGGATGATATTCTTGTTATAGCAGATGACAAGCTTCAAAATAAATCCAATAGGTATTATTTTGATGATTCGAAAGAAAAAATACTTGAAAAAGTTTGGTTTTCAAATATAGATTTGAATATGGAAAAAGAAAAAGTAGAAAAACCCTTAAAACCGACATTAAGAGCTATTTTACCCATAAAAAACAATGACAAATTTGATGGTATTATAATAATAAATTATTTTATGAAAGATATATTATACAGTTTAGTCAATACTCCTTTTTACAATTTAATGCTGATAAATGAAAAAGGGCAGTCACTTGTTCATTATTATGACAAACTCAGTTGGAGTTTTTATAACAACAAGAATTATACTATCAAACAAGATTTCCCCAATGAGTATCAAAATATAATTGCAAACAGTACAAACAATAATTCAAAATATGTATCTAAAAAATTAAATCTTCCTACTTTAGAAAAAATGATACTGATATTACAACTAAAAAGTTCCTATTTAGTTGAACAACGTCTAGAAAAACTCAACCAATATTTTATCATATCGTTTATTGTTATCATCCTCGCACTTATTATGAGTATTATATTTTCAAAACATTTGCAAGCACTGCTTGAGCATGTAAGTAATACAAAAGCCTCAAATAAAATGTTGAAAAGTAAAGTCAGAGAAAAAAACAAAGAACTTTTAAAATACAATGAAGAATTGAAAAATTTAAATGAGAATTTGGAAAACAAAGTTAAAGAAGAAATAGAAAAAAATAAAGAGAAAGAAATTCAACTGTTTGCACAAACAAAAATGGTTGCAATGGGAGAAATGATAGGTAATATTGCACATCAATGGAGACAACCTTTAAGTGTCATATCAACCATAGCCTCAGGTGTCAAATTAAAATATAATTTTAAACAATTGGATTATGAAGATTTGCCCAAACAAATGAATGAAATTGTAGATAAAACAAAACACTTATCCCAAACAATAGATACATTTAAAAATTTTTTAAATGAAAAAAAACTATTTGAAGAAATTATTTTGCAAGATGTCATAACATCATCCCTCAAAATAATTGGAAGTTCTCTCAAAAATAACAATATAAATTTACAACATAATCTCATTGAAAATAAGCCCATTACAGTATCTACAGTTTCAAATGAATTAATTCAAGTTTTTATTAATATACTCAATAATGCTAAAGATGCTATCATGGAGAAAAAAATTCAAGATCCATGGATTAAAATTGATGTAATTAAAATGGATGATGAAGTGCATATTATAATTGAAGACAATGCTAAAGGAATTCCTGAAGATATAATTTTAAGAATATTTGAACCCTATTTTACGACAAAACATAAAAGCCAAGGTACAGGATTGGGACTTCATATGAGTTATAAAATTATTGTTGAAAATCTAAAAGGACAACTCTATGCCCAAAACAGTGAACATGGTGCAAAACTTTTTGTAAAACTTCCACTAAAAGAAAAAATATAACAATCTGCAATACAATTAATTTTAAAAAATAAAATCTACTATACTTCTTATATATAAACCCAAAGGATATAAAATGAGAATATGTGGAATAGATTTAAAAGCAAATAATACAATTTTAAGTGTAATGGATACCAATGAAGATGATGATATAGTTGTGTATATTGATATGAAAACCAAAAAAATCACACTAGAAGATGATGAAAATCAAGATGATGTAAGAAGTTATTGTAATGATTTATTGATTTTTTTAAAACAGAATAATATTCAAAAAATTGCCATAAAAAAACGAGCCAAAAAAGGAAATTTTGCAGGAGGTGCAGTTACTTTTAAAATGGAAGGATTAATTCAACTCAATCCTCATTGTGCTGCTGAACTTATTTCTTCTCAATCCATTGGAGCCTATGAGAAAAAGAATATTGTGGATTTCCCAAAAGAATTAAAAAAGTACCAAGAACACTCATATAAGGCGGCATTAGCTTCAATTAAATAAACTGTATATAATAATAAATAATTTTTATTATTACCAATAAATCTTCATCTTTAATTTTTAATAACAAATTATCATTTAATTGTCACATTCAAATTATATAATCAAAAATTATATTCAAGGGGTGTATATCATGAAAAATTTGTCATTAAAAATTAAGTTGGTGCTTATAACGTTTTTCTCATTGATAATTTTAGCTACGGTTTTAGCTTCAATATCGGTTGTGAACATGGAAAAAGCATTAAAAAATGAGAGTAATTCAAAACTGACTTCAGCACGAGATTCTAAAATCAAACAAGTAAATACATTTTTTAACAACAGAATCAGTGATATTTCAATTTTATCAAGAAATAATGATGTTATTAATTTGGCAAAATTTTTAGATGAACAAATTAAAAAGAGTGATTTGGAAGCTGAGGATACCTATCCTACGGACAGTTACGCTGTTCAGGAAACAACAGAAAAGTATCAAGAGTTTTTGCAAAATTATATTAAAGTTTATGCCTATTATGATTTATATATTATCAGTGAAAAAGAGGGTTATGTCATGTTTTCAGCTGCCCAAGAGTCTGACAATGGTGAAAATTTAAGTACAGGAGAATTAAAAGATTCTGGACTTGCCCTTGCTTGGAAGAAAGCAAAAGAGTTAAAAAGACCCGTATTTGTTGATATGAAACCTTATGAACCTATAGCAGATACCCCTGCTATGTTTTTGGCAGCTCCTATTTATATTAATGGTTCATTTAAAGCCGTACTTGCATTTCAGTTGAGTAACTCTTCTATTAATGATATCATGAAATTTAAAAAAGGATATGGTAAAACTCAAGAAGATTATTTAGTGGGAACAGACCATTTAATGAGAAGTGACAGTTTTTTAGATCCTAAAACACACTCTTTAGAAAAATCATTTGAAGAGCCTAAAAAAGGAAGTGTAAAAACAATAGCAGTCAAACAGACCTTTGCAACAAATAAACCCCATATTCAAATTATAAAAAACTACAAAAATAAAGAGGTGTTATCTGCTTATGCTCCTGTACAAATTGATGAGGGATTAAAATGGGCGATTGTCTCAGAAATTCAACTTGAAGAAGTGTTAATTACCACCAATGAAGTTAGAAACAATATTATCATTGCAACATTGATTATATTAATCGTTATTGTATTTTTAGCGTATGCATTAATTAACTATAAAGTCATACGTCCATTGGAGAGATTTCAAAGTGGATTAATGGAGTTCTTTAAATATTTAAATAAGCAAAGTGATAGTGTTGAACCATTAATAGCCAGTACCAATGATGAGATTGGTTTGATGTCAAAAGCTGTGAATGAAAATATCTTAAAAATTCAAGCATCCATGGATGAAGACAATACGTTTATTCAAGACGTTACTCAAGTTGTTTCACAAGTCAAAGATGGTAAATTTGATCATCAAATTACAAATGTTTCTCAAAATGATTCATTAGAAGAGTTGAAAAAAATCATCAATGAAATGTTAGAAGTATTATGTAAAACAGTCTGTACCGATGTTAATGATATTACTAAAATATTAAATGAGTATCAGCACTTAAACTTTAATCCCAGATTAGAATGTAGCATTGGAAATGTTTCAAATGGTTTGAATAACCTAGCAGAAATTATCAATGAAATGTTGGTTGATAATAAACGAAATGGACTGATATTAAATAACAGTGCCAATACACTGTTAGAAAATGTTGAAAAATTAAACAATAACTCAAACCAAACAGCAGCTTCTTTGGAAGAGACATCAGCTTCGCTTGATGAAGTCACATCTCAAATCACTTCAAATACTCAAAAAATAACACAAATGTCTTCATACTCAAAAGAGTTAACCAGTTCTGCAAAAAGTGGTGAGAGTCTAGCTAATAAAACAATCGAATCTATGGATGAAATTAATTCAGAAGTCACAGAAATCAATAATGCCATTGGTATTATTGACCAAATTGCATTTCAAACAAATATTTTATCTCTTAATGCAGCAGTAGAAGCAGCAACGGCAGGTGAAGCTGGAAAAGGTTTTGCTGTTGTTGCTCAAGAAGTGCGAAATCTTGCAAGCCGAAGTGCAGATGCCGCCAAACAAATTAAGGAGCTTGTTGAAAAAGCCACATCAAAAGCCAATAATGGAAAACAAATAGCTGATAAGATGATAGAAGGTTTTAATACATTAAATGAAAATGTAGATAAAACAATGGATTTAATAAACTCTGTTGAAACCAATTCAAAAGAACAACAAAATAGAGTCGAACTTATCAATGAATCAGTAACGCTGTTAGATGAAAAAACGCAACAAAACGCAAATATAGCAAGCAAAACACTTGAAATATCACAAAGTACGTTAGATATTGCAACTCAAATTGTTCATGATGCCAATGAAAAAGAGTTTATTGGAAAAGATAATATTGATTTGAATAAACCTAAAGAAGAAACAGTAGATGAAGAACCAGCAATTAAATCAGAAAAGAATAAAAATACAGTTCCTCTTCAAAACTCAAATAATGAAGAATGGGAAAATTTTTAAAATGGTAAGTATACTTTCATAAAAGCAATAAGTATAAGAGACAAAAATCACTTATACTTATTTTTATTGGATTGTTTTATTTAAACAGTTGGTAAATAGAAGAAAAGTCTTCACTTCCTTTACCCATCATTTTCATTTTTGAATACAACTCTTTTGGTGCGCTTGCACTGTAAAGAGGTCTTTTTAAACTGTATGCTAAATCTTGAAGACAATGCAAATCTTTATTAATGGCATCATTTGAAAAGTGTGGTGAAAAATCTTCATCTATGAGCTTTTGTGTTTTTGCTTTTAAAACCAGTGATTGTCCACCTCCAACTCCTAATATTTCAAGCAGTTTAGATTTTTCTATATCACACGCTTCTCCTAAGGCTGTACATTCTGCAATTGTTGACATAAATGAACCCAAGCATAGATTATTGATAAGTTTCATTTTTGAGGCACTAGAAGGCTCTGGTAGATGAAAGATTTCTTTTCCAATTTTTTGTAACAATGGTTTACAAGAATTAAACACTTCTTTTTTTCCTGAGCAAACAATAGTAACCAAACCTTGAAGAGCAGGAGTTACACTTCCAAAAACAGGTGATTCTAAGTAAGAGCCATTTTTATTTTGAACCAAAGAGTGAAAAGATAACACTTCTTCATAATGATTTGTTGATAGATCAATGATTGTTTTTCCACTTAAGTCACCACTTAATAACCCATTTTCGCTGACTAATATATCTTTAACCGCATTTGAATCAAACAGACACATAAATACTGTATCACATTTTTGGATAAGTTCTTTGGGACTGTCAACTATTTCATATCCTAAATCTAAAACTTTTGATTGTGTACGGTTATAAATAATAATTTCTTCGTCCATATCTTGAAGTCTTTGACAAATTGACGTTCCTAAATTTCCAAGCCCTATAAATCCTATACTCATTTTTTTCCTTAATTTTTAATTCTATATTATTTTGTATTTTTTCTAATTTGAGTGATACTTTTGCCACCAATTCCATAATTATCTGTAGATATTTCATCTATGATGACAACAGCAGATTTATCACCTCGTCCAAATATTTTACTGAATAATAAAGTAATACCTTCAATGAGTTCTTCTTTTTGTTCTACTGTTGCTCCACCATCTTCTTTTGTCATTTTT
>Ga0105351_1000329_pt1 | contig 22714 bp, 16 predicted proteins | sample EN4Hudsemesocosm_FD_83662 | JGI IMG/M metagenome (GOLD analysis project Ga0105351, IMG submission 83662) | Methane-oxidizing microbial communities from mesocosms in the Hudson Canyon - EN4B Hudson Canyon | ecosystem: Environmental > Aquatic > Marine > Cold seeps | place: Hudson Canyon... | reverse complement strand
TTAGTCAGGTAAAAACCTTCCCCTGATTCTTCTTCAGATAGCATACCCTTTGCCATATCGATTAAGCTTTGAGGGTGAATGTTAGAAATAAGAATGTAGTGGATGCCATTGAGTTCAAAGGTTAAATCAGAAAATGAAGGCCATTGTGAAAACTGAACCTTTGTCTTATTGAGCAACAAAGGTGTCCCTTCGAGAAGTTCTTTCTTGGTCTCTGCTGGCTGAGTCAAAGCAATCATGAAAAAGGCATCATTATAAAAATAAGCAGCAGCCGTTTGCGAATTTGTCTGCTGGTAAAATTGATGCTGACCAAAGCTCCAAATATCATCTTTATCTAGCGGCCAGCGAATATCGGTACTAATTCTCTCTCTCGCTTGTTTGTCCGATAGGCTCGCACGATTGAAATCCCAAAATAACATATCGGTTTTCTTCGGTACTCTTAATGATGGCAATGATATCTTTTCTTGGTTGAATGCCATTTCTGTGTGAGTAAACTTTGATGTGATACCGGAACTAAAAGAATAGCTGGCTTGCATAAAAATGGAATGATGATAATCGGCAAAGCTATTCACCTTGGTAATTTCAGAATCACTATCTTTAGCAATAAAATCAAGCCCTACGGATAAGCGTTCAGCGATATTGATCGAAGGTTTGAATACTTGTTCGTAGCGTTCGTTATTATACCAATAAATATTCTTTACTTGTTCAAGTCGGCTCGCTGAGGTTGGTGATTTTAGTCCTTCAAGTTTTATAGCTCTGCTAGTATTTGGATTATGAAGTAAGATTGCGTGATCATTAAACCCCGCTTCAAATCCAGTTAAATGGCTGGGTTGAGAAACGGTTAAATGAAAGTTGTGTGGCTTTTTAAATAATAGCTGGCTGACGACTTTATCAGGGCTGTTTGAATGGGTTTGTTCAATTACCGCAGTGTAGTTTTCAATTTTATTGAGATTGTCATGAGTTCTTGAAATCCAATAGGAGTGAGAGCCCCCTCCCAGGTTAGCGCTTGATAAGAGTGGTGCGCTAACTGCGATAAGAATAATGATTGTCTTAGCTAGGAGGGTAGTCATATAAAATCCTTTTGAAATCGATAGCGGAGTTCGTTGAATGTTTGAAAAAATAAACCTTATTCTGCGATGAATTGAAAGCGAGCAATAACCTCACCCCCAATTTCTACCGTTTCAGAGAACATGTCTGCAGGGCGCACCCAGGTCGAAGGCGCTTCATCGGCGTAGCGAGTTTCATAAACGACAAGCCACTCTTCTGTTTCACTATGACGAGCAAGATCAATGACTTGATATTCAGCTCCTTTATAATGGCGGTATAAGCCTTTTTTTATATTCGGTTTTTTATTCGAATTTATAACTTGGTTCACTACTATTTACCTTCGCTCGGATTTTTCTGGTTAAACTCTGCCAGTTGTGCCGGTGTAGCTTTTTGCTGGTGCTTCTCTTTCCACTCAGAATAAGGCATGCCATAAACGAGTTCACGGGCATCTTCATAATCAATTTCAATACCTCGTTCCTCGCCCGCGGCTTTATACCACTTAGATAAACAGTTACGGCAAAAGCCAGCTAGATTCATGAGGTCGATGTTTTGCGCGTCTTTACGTTCGTCGAGGTGTGCTAATAAACGACGAAATGCTGCGGCTTCTAATTCAATATTGGATTCTAATTTTGACATGGAAATTCCTTACAATTATTTGGCTAAAAATGTTGATAGCCCATTGATTTATTTTGCACGGGTTGACTATCTAATAGAACCCAATTCTTATTGCTCTGTTTTTTTAGACTTTCAACCTTGCCAATGCGATAACAGCCGAGATCGTTTAATTTTTTAGCAACGCTTTTTGGAGCAGTGAATAATAACTGATAATCATCTCCCCCGGTGAGAGCAAACTGTAAAGCTTGGTTTTGACCAAATTGTTCAATCGCTATTTCATTTAACGGTATGTGTTGGCTTTCAATATTGATACAGCAATTGGACGCTTTTGCGATATGGCTAGCATCTTGAAGTAGGCCATCGGAAATATCCATGGCACTGTGCGCCAATGTTATCAGTTGTTGCCCTAAAGCAATCTGAGCTTGGGGGTAATAATAGGCCGCGGCTAAACTGGTATCGTTTTCAATATTTGCTTCTGGTGACTTTAGTATATTGCTTAAGGCAGCAGCAGAACGGCCAATTTGACCTGATAGCCACACATCATCATCCAACTGCGCTTTAGTTCGGGTTAACGCTTTACCTGTCTGTACCAGGCCTTGAACTTGAAGTGTAATCACAAGGGCAGGACTAGACGTTGTATCACCGCCAATTAAGCTTATGTCATATTCGTTCGCGCAGGATCGTAGGCCGCTGCTAAAGGATTGAAGCCACTGTTGAGAGGTGTCTTTTGGTAAGCTTAGGGCGAGATGAAATGCTTGGGGGTTGGCGCCCATTGCTGCCAAGTCACTGATTGCACAGCGCAGGGCGCGTTGTGCAATTAAGTCAGCGGGTGCCGTAGCTGGGAAATGAACGTCGGCCACTTGAGTATCAATACTCTGAACCAGTTCGTAACCATTAGGCACCTGTACGATGGAGGCGTCATCGCCGACCGCGCAAATAATGTGTTCATTATTTTGCGGCCAGTTAAAACAGTGTTTAATTAATTCAAACTCTGTCAGCACGATTTTCTACCTAACTTTCATCGTAAATAAATATAAAAGGACTAAGACTTTTTAATCGAAAGAGTATTTTTACTTTCGCTAGTCTTGCCGCTTTTAGATTTAATTTTAGCCGAAGGTACTTTAAATACCGGCTTGGTAGTTTTCTTCGTTGCAGCTTTAGGCTGAGCATTGGGTTGTTTAACTTCAACCGTGCGTACCTGTTGTGCAATTTTATCGACAACGCCATTAACGTATTTATGGCCGTCAGTTGCACCATAAGATTTTGCTAATTCAACGGCTTCGTTAATCACAACTTTGTAAGGCACATCAATACGGTGCGCCATTTCATAAGTGGCTAAACGAAGAATCGAAAGTTCAACCGGCGTTAGTTCTTCAGAATCACGATCCAATAAAGGTTGGATGATTTTATCTAACGCGGATAACTCACGTGGCACTCCATGCAGTATTTCGTGGAAGTATTCCAAATCCACTTTGCTCATGTCGTTATCAGCGCGGAATTCAGCTTCAATCTTAGCTAAATCTGCGCCCGCCATGTGCCATTGGTAAATGGCTTGCAAGGCAAAGCTACGCGCTTTGCGACGAGCCGCTGGGCTAGCTTTTTGAGTGCCTGATGTACGAGACATAGCTTATGCCTCTAATGCATTAAGTAGGTTAACCATTTCGAAAGCAGACATTGCAGCTTCTTCACCTTTGTTACCAGCTTTTGTGCCAGAACGTTCGATAGCTTGTTCGATAGAATCAACGGTTAATACACCGAAAGAAACAGGAATACCAAACTGCATTGCTACTTGGCCAAGACCTTTAGTACATTCGCTAGATACGTATTCGAAGTGTGGAGTACCACCACGGATAACAGCACCTAGAGTGATGATGGCGTCGTATTTACCGCTTTGAGCTACTTTCTGAGTGACCAATGGAATCTCCATGGCACCAGGGCAGCGAACAACAGTAATGTTTTCTGGCTCAACACCGTGGCGAGTCAAAGAATCAACCGCGCCTTCTAATAGGCTTTCAACAACAAATGCATTCCAACGGCCAACAACAATTGCATACTTACCATCGTTAGGGGTTAAGTCGCCTTCAATAATTTCTACAGTCATTTTCATTTCTCTTCTGTTTAATCTGTTTTTTCTTGAACAACGCCGAGGCGCTTAGTTCGTGTATTGTTCTGTATTAGGTAGTTCCTTTTCGGGGGCGCTGCAAGTACTTCCCTGTAAGCTCGGAGATCCCATCCATGGGATCTGACGCCACCAAAAACGAACCACCTAATACAGCACCCCGAAAGGTGCTTTAAATTCATTACCACCAACTAATAAATGGTTGACGGTTCACTGGTGAATTCTATCTTTTCTTTCTTAGCAGTAAATAATTCGAAATCTCAAATTTGATTGCTGCTAGCACTTCGCGTATCGGTATTAGGTGTTTCGTTTAAGGCCGTGTAAAAGAGGGATCTTTTACCCGAGTCTACAGGGAGAGCGAAGCGACGTATTCACGACGTGCCGCCTAACGAAATACCTAATATCGATAACAAGCGCAGTGCGGTTCGGAAACCAAAACCGTCCACGCTTTTAATCTTTTAATCTAGACCTAAGCTTCGTAAGGAATATACTCAACAACTTTCAAATCAAAGCCAGAGATGCCAGCATACTTAACCGGAGAGCTCAATAAGCGCATCTTTTGCACGCCAATTTCACGTAAAATCTGTGAGCCTGTACCAATCGTTAAGAAAGCACCAGAACTATCAACGTTCGGGCTCTTAACAGGCTTAGCTTTACCCAAATAAACATCTAAGTTAGACGCGACATCTTCAGGCTGACCTGCCGATAATATAACCAACGCCCCAGTGCCTTCTTCAGCAATTTTCTTCAGTGCAGCATGGCTAGACCATGACTGAGTATCAGGCTTTTTAGCGCCTAAAATATCACGTAAGAAATCACCGGTTTGCACACGTACGATGCAAGGCTCATCACCTTTAATATTGCCTTTGGTTAAAGCAATGTGGGTATCACCTTGGATGTTATCGACAAACTTGTGCAGCTGGAACTCACCAAACTCAGTATTGATGGTTTCACCAGCGACTTCATCGATGGTTTTTTCATTCGCCATACGATAGTGAATCAAATCCGCAATGGTACCGATTTTAATATCGTGCTTCTCGGCGAAGATTTCTAAATCTGGACGACGCGCCATGGTGCCATCGGCATTCATGATCTCAACGATCGCAGAAGAAGCGGTTAAACCTGCAAGGCGGGCCAAATCACAACCTGCTTCGGTATGACCTGCACGGCTTAATACACCACCAGGGCGAGCACGTAATGGGAAAATATGACCTGGTTGAACGATGTCTTCTGCTTTCGAGTTGGTATCAACTGCAACACGAATTGTCTTCGCACGGTCAGCGGCAGAAATACCGGTGGTGACCCCTTCAGCCGCTTCAATAGAAACCGTAAAAGGCGTGGCAAACTTCGCCCCGTTACCGGCAACCATTGAAGGTAAACCTAAATAATCACAACGTTCACCGGTTAAGGTTAAGCAGATAAGTCCACGGGCTTCTGTCGCCATGAAGTTAATGATATCTGGGGTAACTTTTTCGGCAGCAACAATGATATCGCCTTCATTTTCACGGTCTTCATCATCCATCAGGATAACCATTTTACCGCGACGCATATCATCAATGATTTCTTCAATCTTATTTAAAGCCATTACCATTCCTAAATATTGTTCTAACAGTACTTATTATTTCCAAAAACCATTTTGTGCCAGAAACGCTTGGCTGATACCGGATTTTGGTTGTTCGTTATTCTGTTGCATCATACGCTCTAAGTAGCGTGCGATAACATCCACTTCCAAGTGAACAGAGTGTCCCACTTGATAGCCTTGTATTACCGTTTCCTGCACCGTATGAGGCACGATATTTAAATCAAATATCGTGGCACCCGCTTGTGCATCTTCAATCGCATTGACGGTTAAGCTCACACCATCAACTGTGATTGAGCCTTTCGCAGCAATGTACTTAGACAATTCTGCAGGGGCTTTAATTTTAAAACGTACCGAGCGCGCATCTTCGTTACGGCTTAAGATTGTACCTAAACCATCCACATGGCCTGTGACCATGTGGCCACCTAAGCGTGTCGCTAACGTCAGTGCTTGTTCAAGATTCACCGACTTGCCGCTTTTCCAATCTAAAATATTGGTATGAGTGATTGATTCTTTGGACACATCAGCCCAAAAACCATCACCGGGTAAATCAACCACGGTTAAGCACACACCGTTGGTGGCTATGCTATCACCCAGTTTTACATCACTGAGATCGAGCTTGCCGGTATTAATGCGTAAGCGGATATCACCTTGCTTGCTTTGGCTCGCAACGACCTGACCTACCGCTTCAATAATTCCTGTGAACATTAACTGCTTCTCTTCAATACTAATTTTAGGTCATTCCCCACCATTCGCACATCTTGCCAATGCCAGCGAATCTGTTGATCCATTTTGGCAAACGGCAAGTTGAATGCAGGACGAGCATCACTACCTAATAAGGTCGGCGCGGTGAAAAGTATCAGCTCGTCGACTAAATCTTGTTCTATAAAAGCACCGGCTAATTTCGCACCGGTTTCCACCAAGACTTCGTTGATGCCTTGGCTGGCTAAATCTTGTAACAGGCTGGTTAGATCAACCTGCTGATTGCTATCACTTGCACTTGTTGTCGCTTGTGCTGATAAATAACTGACCTCACATAAGTCGCTATCAATGTGCCACTCAGGTTTATGGGGGCTAGCGATCATCACCTTGCCTGCATGAGTAAAGATATTGGCCGTCGCCTTCACTCGGTGCTGGCTATCTATAATCACGCGCAAAGGCTGGCGGATGTCGCTGCTAGCTTTCGCATGAATGCGAACGTTCATCGCCGGGTCGTCGATCAAAACCGAATCAGCACCTCAAATAATGGCACAGCTTTGGGCGCGAATTTTTTGTACTTCAGCACGGGCCTCTGGGCCAGTAATCCACTGGCTTTCGCCACTTTGCATCGCCGTACGGCCATCTAAACTGGTGGCCATCTTTAAGCGTACGTACGGCATTGGCTTGTTGTTAGCGCTGGCCATACTCATGCGTTTAATAAAGCCTGGATTCAGTTTAGCTGATTCTTCTGCTAAGCAATTATCCACAACCTCAATACCTGCAGCACGTAACATATCAAAGCCATTACCCGCGACGGCTGGGTTGGGGTCTGTCATCGCACCGACAACACGAGCGACTTGAGCATGAATCAAACCTTGTGAGCAGGGCGGTGTACGGCCAAAGTGGCTGCACGGCTCTAGCGTGACATAAGCGGTAGCGCCTTTCGTCAAATTACCACGCTTATTGGCATCGGCAATCGCATTAACTTCGGCATGGCCTTGGCCAGCTTTAATATGGAAGCCTTGACCTATAATTTCATCGTTCTTAACCAATACACAGCCCACTCTTGGGTTGGGGCTGGTGGTATATAAACCTTGTTTCGCTAGCTGAATGGCCTTGGCCATGTATTCTTGATCGCTGGCCATGTCAATTCTTAGCAGCTTCGTCAACTTGCGTTTGCTCAACCACCTGGGTTGAAATTTTTTCGATCTCTTGACGGAATTCGTCGATATCTTGAAAGCTGCGGTATACCGAGGCAAAGCGCACGTAAGCGACTTTATCAAGCTGCCTTAATTCATCCATAACATATTCACCCAGAATGAGGCTTTTGATTTCGCGTTCACCTAGGGTACGTAGTTTATGGTTAATTCGGTTTACAGATTCTTCGACCTTATCGATGCTGACAGGTCGTTTTTCGAGAGCGCGGTGAATACCAGCGACTAATTTATCTTCATTAAAAGGTTCACGAGTACCATCTTGTTTGACGATACGGGGCATTACTAGCTCTGCTGTTTCAAACGTTGTGAAACGTTCACCACAGGCCTGACATTCGCGGCGACGGCGAGTTTGCTGGCCATCAGCGACAAGGCGGGAATCGATAACTTTCGTATCGTGTTCACAGCAAAAAGGACAATGCATAGTAAAGAGCGCGCTTTTAAGGTTAAAAGTCGCGCGATTCTACTGCATTTGTGCGAAATTATCTAGTTAATCACTTCTTCTATCCACATCTTTAATGCGGTCAGTGCGTCTGGACGAACAAAACTGGCGTGGCCTAAAATATTATCAAGTAGGCCGTAGCTGGGTAATAGAGGCTTATTTTGCACTAAACCAAAGCCCTCTTCATAATAAGCGCTTGTCCTGAGTTGGGGGACATCGGTCAGGCTAGGCACGATTAATGGTAGGTCAACGATTTCAGCTAAAGCCTCCGTCGCAGGGTTATATACAACCTCATCCCCTAAGCCATATTGTACGACCAGCTTTCGAGCTTTACGGCCGTGTATGGGGTTCTTTATATAGTGCGCAAAGTTAATGGCATCGCCGCGGTTAAACTCTTGCTGAAGTAACTGAATGAATAAGGCGGCTTCTCCAGCACTTGCATTCTCGGGGATCAGGTTCTCGAAACCAAAGGTTTCAAATAGCATCGAGTGGGTGAGAATGTTGCTAATACCAACCCCCGCGACCTGTAAAAAAGCACTCTTTAAATCGACGGCACTGGCGATAAAGCTGGTACCTAATACACCCCCCATGGAGGTGCCTTGGTAGTGGATATTGTCGATATCAATATCGGGCACATCAAAACCACCGGAATACCAATACTTGTGCCACCAAGCGCTACCCGAAGGGGCAACATCGAGGGAGGACATTGAGGTTTTAATCGCGACCATCAAAGAAGACATATCCAAGGTCGATTGAACGACCATGCCCGATAGATGGGTAAATTTTTCAGGGTTAAGAATTTTGAAGATATCACCGCCATCATGCTTAGAACGTGAGCCATGATTGGGCTGGTCGATGGCGATCGTGGCGATACCATTTTTTGCATTAGTATGGCCAACCGTGAGCAGCATGGTTTCTTTAACAACGCCAACGCCGTGGCCATAAATAGCAATAGGCGCTTTACCGTGTTTAGACGCTATAGGAATCATTAATAAAAAGTCGGCCCAATAAGGCTTACTTTCGAAATCATCAGAAAAGTTCACTCGTCCACTTGAATCTCGAAAATCCGATAATAGCACTTGCCCTGTGATCGAGGCGGCGTAAGGCCAGATATTAATTTGCGTGGTATTGATGTTACGGACGGGATGCTCTTGCTGATTGATTTTATCGATCAATTTATACAATGGATCGTTATTGCTGCTTTCGTCGGCAATGGTGAACTCAACAAAACTCACTACCTGTTCTTGGCTAATACCGAATTGCTCCAGTTGTAATAAAGCATCTTGCATGGATTGCGCATCATGCCAGTCTGCCGTTTGCTCGATGAGCTGCTGCATCGGAGGGGAAGCTTGGAACGCAGTGCCTTGCATGGTTTGTAGATTATTGGTCACAACGGCAGTATAGGTATGGCCAAACTCAAAGCGTGAACGAGGGAATATCTCAATGATGTGACTGGCTTCGTCAAAGCGGCTGTTTTCTGCGTAATGGTATTTCTGTGTACGAATAGGGTGGACGAGACCGGTATCTTGGTCAAAAACATAGACACTCTTGCCGCCATTTATGGGCAAGCTATTTTCATCAAAATCAGCGGCCAGCTCGATCATAATAGGGCTAGCGGCAGAGAAGCCGGTGGCCGATGCAAAGGACTGAGTTGATGTTAGGTTGGCAATCTTAGTTTCAACCGGGTTGGAAAACAGGCCGCCTTTTAAATCAATACGTTTGCCGGTGGCAGAATCACTATCTAGCTGAGTATAAAAGTTACTAGGAAAAGGCAGGGCACAGGTAGAAATAGAGAGTGGGTGACAAACTTGGCCAGATAGTACCGACGTGCTGAATAATAAGCAGATCGTAATGACGCTAAACTTCTTCCATGTCGCGATGTCCATGTTCGCCCTTTAACTTACAAAAAACTAGTAATGTAATTTTAGGTTACTTTTTGGCATTTTGGTAATTAAAATTTGTTTTTTTATAATTAAGTCAATAAGAAGCTGCAAAGTGAGCAATTGCGGCATTAAAGCGGATGGGGAGAAACAAAAAAGCCCAGCATAGTGCTGGGCTTTTTAGGTATCACGGCTTCTGCTTACTTATAAACAGGCAGTGTTGCGCAAAGTGCTTGCACCTTAGCTTTTACTTCAGCTTCAACCGCATCGGAAGAACCGTTTTCTAAAGCCGCAAGAACGTCACAGATCCAGTTAGTCAGATCGATACACTCAGCTTCTTTGAAACCACGGCTTGTAACAGCAGGAGAGCCGATACGTAGACCCGAAGTAACAAAAGGAGAACGTGGATCGTTAGGAACAGAGTTCTTGTTCACTGTGATGTTAGCGCGGCCAAGAGCAGCGTCAGCATCTTTACCTGTGTATTCTTTGTCGATTAGATCAACTAGGAACAAGTGATCGTCAGTACCGCCAGAAACAACCTTGATACCACGGCTGATGAACGTCTCTGCCATTGCTTGAGCGTTCTTAACTACCTGAGCTTGGTAAGCTTTGTAGTCGTCTGCCATAGCTTCTTTGAAACAAACCGCTTTAGCCGCGATTACGTGCATCAAAGGGCCACCTTGAGATTCTGGGAATACAGCAAAGTTAAGCTTCTTGTTTAGATCTTCGTCTTCGTTCGCTAAGATTAAGCCACCACGTGGGCCACGTAGAGTTTTGTGAGTTGTCGTTGTTACAACATCAGCGATGCCAACAGGAGATGGGTAAACGCCAGCAGCGATTAGGCCAGCAACGTGTGCCATATCAACGAATAAGTAAGCGCCAACAGAATCAGCGATGTCGCGGAAACGCTGCCAATCAACCACACGGCTATAAGCAGAGAAACCAGCAACGATCATTTTAGGCTTATGTTCTTTCGCCAATGCTTCAACTTGATCGTAATCGATTTCCCCAGTCGTTGGGTTCAAACCGTACTGAACCGCGTTATAGATACGGCCAGAGAAAGATACAGAGGCACCGTGAGTCAAGTGACCACCGTGAGCAAGGCTCATACCTAAAATGGTATCGCCTGGCTTACAAAGTGCCATGTAAACCGCACCGTTAGCCTGTGAACCCGAGTGAGGCTGAACGTTAGCGAACTTAGCGCCAAACAATTCTTTTGCACGATCGATTGCTAGCTGCTCGATCACGTCAACGTGCTCACAACCGCCGTAGTAACGCTTACCAGGGTAACCTTCAGCGTACTTGTTAGTAAGTTGAGAGCCTTGGGCTTCAATTACACGAGGGCTAGTATAGTTTTCAGAAGCGATAAGCTCGATGTGGTGTTCTTGACGAGCGTCTTCAGCTTTCATTGCTTCCCATAAAACTGGGTCGAAGTCGGCAATATTCATATCACGGCTAAACATACGGAGATTCCTCGTATAGAAGGGTTCGGATCTAGAGTAATTTATGGGCGGCATTCTACATTAAAGTTAAGGATCTGACACTTGAAAAGCTGTCATTAAGAACATGACTGTTCTTCATTTGGGCTAGTTTTTGTCTGATCGTTGCAAAAATGATTGATACCTGATTGCTTGGTCAGCTTTGAGTAACAACTTTTTACCTAATTACGTCACAAGCTATACCGATCACTCTGTGAAATGTGAGCTTAAAAGCCTATGCTAAATAAGTTGCTAGTAAGTAGTTCTCACGATGAAACCAATTTATCCGCTGATCTTGTTATTGTTCTTCCTTTCAGCCTGCGATGTGCAGCCTCCCAGCTATGAAGGGGATTTGTCTGATCGCGATTCCCTACCTGGAGGGTCGCTGCCGTTAGATAGTGGCGCCGAAAATATCTGTGATGATGACCTCGCCCAATTTGAGCAGACGCTTTGGCAACCGGTTTTAGAGCAAAGTTGCGTTGATTGTCACCGCGCAGGAAATCTTGCATCAACGACTAAGTTAGTCTTTGACCCACTCAGTTCCCGCAATAGCTTTGCTCGTTTATTAAATTACTCCTTGGTAACGGAGCAAGCCGCATTCTTACTGGATAAGCCGACGGGAAAAACCATTCATGGTGGTGGGCAGAATTTCACTGACGATTCGGCTTCTTATCAAGCATTAGTAACCTGGTTAGGACAAAGGGATAGCTTTGGCCAGTGCCAAGGAACGGTTAAAAATCTCTGGCAGGGGGTAAATCTTTTATCCTCACAGCAGACGTTGCGTAAAGCCGCGATTTTATTAGCCGGCCGATTGCCGACAGACGCTGAGAAAACTCAATTATCCGAACAAGGGGATGGCAGCCTAAAGGCCTTGATTCGCAGTTTTATGGTTGGGGATAACTTTACTCAATTTATCGAAGAGGGAGCGAATAGCCAATTATTAACCGATAAGTGGAGTAACGACCGCACCCCGGCTTTAGATTTAATTTATGACGGCGGTCGCTTTCCTTATGTTCAAACCCGCATAGGACCTTTGCAAGAAGCGGTAGATAATGCCGTTGATGATGCCGCACGATTGCAAGCACAGCAGGCGCTTGGGGTCACGTGGCAGAATACCAACTTTGGTCTATCGCAAGCGCCGTTGAAACTGATTTCTAATGTTGTGAATAACGAGCAAGCTTATAGCCAGGTATTAACCGCTAACTATGTGATGGTAAACCCCTATAGTAATGATGTGTATCATACCGGTTTAAGCTTTAGCGATACTGAGGATAAAGATCTCTGGCAGCAAGCTCAGATTACCGATGGTTATGCCAATGGTGATATTCCGCATGCGGGTTTATTAACCGATACTATGTGGTTAGCACGTTACCCATCAACGGATACCAATCGCAATCGCGCCCGTGCTCGTTGGGCATATTATTTCTTCCTTGGGGTCGACATTGAAGGCACCGCGACCAGAGCAACTGATGCCGCCGCATTAATGGATACCAATAACCCAACCTTAAATAACTCAGCCTGTACGGTATGTCATATCGTCATGGATCCGGTCGCGGGCGCGTTTCAAAACTTCGGTGATGGTGGCCATTATCGAGACAGTTGGAACGGCAATGATTCGTTACCGAATAGCTATAAAGAGACGGATGATTATCACCAAGGGGATCTTTGGTATGGCGACATGCTGGCCCCTGGATTCAACGGCACAACGATGGCCAGCAGTAGCGATGAAGCAAGCTTGCGTTGGCTAGCCTATGAAATGGTCGCCGATGAGCGCTTTGCGACAGGAACGGTAAAATTTTGGTGGCCCACTATTTATGGCAATGAACTGATCGTCGTCCCCACCGCAACAGAAGACAGTGATTATGCACAGAAGCTGGCGGCCTATAATGCGCAGCAAAGTTTAATCGCGAGCTTCGCTGATGGCTTTCGTTTAGGCAGTGCTGGGACCGCAGAAAATGGTTCGTTAAACTTGAAAGATTTGCTTGTAGAAATGATGGTCGCGGAACCTTTTCGTGCGCAATCCTTAGCTGAGGCCAGCGAGGGTGAAAGTGAGGCTGGCAGTGAAATTTCATCGATGGGGGTGGGGCAGCTATTAACTCCAGAACAGCTGGACCGAAAACTACAAGCGCTCACCGGTCGCAGCTGGCAACACATTTGGAACGCTGAAAATAACCAGTTGTTAGAAGATTATTATGGCTTATTCGGGGGGATCGATAGTGATAGTGTGAGTGAAAGAGCAACCGAATTAAATACTTTAATGTCGGCGGTAGCGGGCAGAATCTCCCAAGAAATGTCCTGTCGCTTAGTGATTGATGAATTCGAAAAACCGCTGACTCAGCGCTTATTATTTAACTTAGTCGAACGTAGTGATACGCCCTCATCCAATGAGGCGGCGGTGCGGGCTCAAGTGAATCAGTTAATCGATCATCTATGGGGCAGTCAGGTATTAACGGAGCTGGCGATAGAACAAGAGCAGGCGTATCAATTATTCAATGCGGTATGGCAAGATCGAATCGACAATGCGCCGAGTACTTGGCTATATCATAATGATGAAACATCGGGGCCGAATGCTGGTGATGATGATGAATTCTGTGTACTCGATTGGGATAACGAACAAGCACTGCGTTTTGATGAACACCATACAGCTCGATCTTGGATGGCATTATTAACTTACTTACTCAGCGATTTTGCTGTGCTTTATGAGTAATCAATAGGTTCTGCATTAGATGATGAAACGACGTAACTTTTTACAACTGATGGTCGGAGCAGGCTTAACTACAAGCATGCCGGCAATGCTCAATCGTGCGCAAGCGGCAACGGTAGAAATTGAGCCTTATAGTGGAGATTTTTATGTCTTAATCGATGCGGAAGGCGGTTGGGATGTTACGAGTCTATGCGACCCCAAGCAAAGCACGAGCATCAATAACTGGGCGTTAAGCGATACCACAAAAACCATTACGGGCTCACCGATTGAATATGCGCCGTTTGCTCATAATGAACGATTCTTTAATCAGCATGTGAATGACATGCTGGTGGTTAATGGTATTGATGCTCAAACCAATGCCCATCAAGCTGGCCGTCGACATAATTGGAGTGGGCGTTTAGCGGAAGGTTATCCATCTTTTGCGGCATTAGTGGCGGCGATTAAAGCCCCGCAACTGCCATTGGCTTATATTAGTAATGGCAGCTATAACCATACTGCAGAATTATTAACCTATACCCTAATGCAAGATCCTAGTGCGTTAAATAAATTAGTCTATCAAGATCGTTTTCTCGATTATGATCCAGAAACATGGGATGCGCCTCAGCATTATCATCGTAAAAATACTCGCGAAATCATTGCAGAACAGCAAGCACTGCGACTCGAACGACTAAAAGCGAAGCAAGGCTTGGCCAGTCGGTTAGAAAAGTCGATTACGCAATTCTCTAATGCCAAAAATGGTCAGCCATTATTAGACCGTTTAGCGGCGAATATTCCGACCACATTAGTGGATTATTTTGATCAAGATGGTGAGTGGAATCCTCTATTACGCCAAGCACAAATTGCCTTAGCAGCCTATAAGTCGGGTTTGTGTGTGAGCTGTGATTTATTATCTTGGGGTTTTGATACCCACTCGAATCACGATACTGATCATGCGACGTCGATTCGACGTTTGCAAAATGGGATTGAGTTTTTATGGGCGGAAGCCGAACGTCAAGGCATTGCTGATAAAGTGAAGGTACTGGTCTCTTCTGATTTTGGCCGCACCCCTGAATATAATGATGGTAGTGGTAAAGATCACTGGCCAATTGGCAGTGCGATTTTTATGCAGAAAAATGCAAGCTGGGGTAACCGAGTTGTAGGGAAAACTAATGCCAACCATGAAGCGCTTAAAATAAATCCAGCCAGCTTACAGCAAGATGATAATGGCATTATTATCCAGCCAAAAGATATTCAGCAAGGCATGAGAGTCTTAGCGGGAATTGATCAGCATCCGTTAAGTTTGCAATTTCCTCTTGAGGCAGAAACAATTGATTTGTTTAATACCTCAATCAGTACACTTTAACGGGCTTTGCTATTTTAACTAAACTTCCTCTTGCTCACTTCGTTGCTTTACGTATTCGATTAATTGTAATGCGGGTACCGGCTTACTAAAGAAAAACCCCTGTACTTCTTCACACTGAGTCTGTTGCAAGAACTCCAGCTGTTCTTTCGTTTCAACCCCTTCTGCAATTACCCCTAAACCCAAATTGTGAGCCATAGAAATAATAGTGCGAGTGATCTGAGCATCATCGGTATTCTCAGGTAAGCTGCGAATAAAGCTTTGGTCAATTTTGAGGGTATCAACGGGAAATTGTTTTAAATAATTCAATGAAGAATATCCGGTACCAAAATCATCAATGGCCATACGCACGCCCATGGCGCGTAAACGATTCAATACCTCTAGAGTATGCTCAAGGTCATCAATTAAAATACTCTCGGTTAATTCAAGTTCTAATTGATTCGGATCTATGCCAGTTTCTTCAATGACTTCTTGTACTAAATTAATGAAGCCAGGTTGTTTAAATTGTCGTGCCGACACATTGATTGCAATTCGATCAATGCTTAAGCCGTCTTTCTGCCATTTGGCCATATCACTACAGGCTTGGCGCAATACCCATTCGCCGATTGGAATAATCAGCCCGGTATCTTCAATAATAGGAATGAAGTGGCCCGGTGGTACCATACCCTTATCGCCATGATGCCAGCGTAATAAGGCTTCAACACCTTGCATGTGACAGCTTGTCGTCGCATATTGTGGCTGGTAATAAAGTTCTAATTCATTACGTTCAATGGCATAACGTAAATCATTTTCGATTTCTAATAATTCAACCGCTTTTTTATTCATGTGCTCATCGAAAAATTGCACATTGTTACGGCCATCATCTTTCGCGTGATACATGGCCATATCGGAATTTTTCAACAGCTCAGTCACTGTTTGCCCATCATGGGGGAAAATAGCAATGCCAATACTGCCGGTTAAAAATAATTCGCGTTGTTCGATAAAGAAAGGCTGTTGTAGCGCGTGTAGAATTCGCTCGCCTACTTTAACCGCCGTATTAGCTGCGCTATCCGCAGATTTTTGATCCGCTAGGGCAATCGTAAATTCATCACCACTCATGCGAGATACGAGATCTAGACGTTTAATACAATTCTGTAAGCGACTAGCTACTTCTTTTAATACTCTATCTCCTGCGGGATGTCCCATAGAATCATTAATCGGTTTAAAGCGGTCGAGATCGAGAAAGAGCACCGAAATATGAGTGTTATTTTGGCGTGCGGAAATGACCATCTGATCTAAGCGTTCATGCATCTGGCTGCGATTTGGCAAGCCCGTTAGCGGATCAAAATAAGCTAGCTTATGAATGCGGCGCTCAATCACTTTGCGCTCGGTAATGTCTGAAACAATAATAATTAGATTCTGAACCTTACCCGAACGACTGCGGGTCGCACTGATACCGGTCCAGCTGACGCGCTCTTCGCCATTCTTACGTAAATAGTGAACTTCCCCTTGCCAGTAGCTATCCTTGATAACCGCTTGGCCAACCTCAGCATAAAAATCATTGCCATGGAATTTAGGGTTAATAATATCGTCAGGTCTTAATCCGCGAATTTCATCTAGGGTGAATTGGCTGCCTTCAAAGAAAGCGGGATTAGCATTAATGACGTAACCCTTATTATCGGTTACTAATATCGCTTCGGTACTATTGTCGAATACCTGGCCTGCTAATAAGAGTTCACGCTCTATTTGACGTGCTTCAGTCACATTTCTCACTACCCCAAAAATGCCTTCGAGGTTTTTATTTTCATCCCAAAGATAACTGGCTTGAACTTCAATAATTAACTCTTGCCCACCTTTGCAAGCGGCGGGCATATCCATTTTGAATATGGCGTCACCGGTTTCACGACTGGAAGTTGAGGCATTTTTCAACGCAACTTTTAACCGGTGATCTAACTTACGCAAGTCTCCACGAGTAAAGACGCCATTGACGGCTCCACGATAAATTTCATCGGGGTAATAACCCAGCATGGTATAGATGGATGAGCTAATAAAGGTGAAATTTAAATCGGTATCAACGGACCAAATAACATCACTAACATTTTCGGCTAATAAACGATAACGACGTTCATTTTCGATAAGAATTATTTTATCTTCAACTTCTTCGGTGACATCCCGTACCGAGCTTATGTAACGACAAACCAAGCCATTCTCGTCGTAATCAAATGCGGTATTGGTAAATCGAATCGTGCGCCAGTTACCTTGGCCGTCTTTTAGTCGGCAAATTTCAATAACCGTATCACCCGATTTAAGTCGTCGAGTTGCCTTTATCAGTTTTAATAGTTTATCTGCATCATCTGGGTGGAATTCCATATTCCAATCATTAGACATTGGGCTAGTAGGTTCAGGTAAACCATACAATTTATTAATGCTGCTATTGCAGTATTCGATTCGGGGAAAGAGTTTTTCATCGAGAGAAAGGACATAAACCATGTCGACAATTTCGTCCATGATTTTCGCCCAGAACTGTTCGCGTTGGTACAGTTCCCCCGTTGCTTTTTTACGTTCTGTGATATCAATAAACGTTATCAGGGCATTATTATCACCACCGGCATGAAAACTAATGTTTACCCATAGAGCAATATCGCTGCCAGTGAAATCTGTTATCGTAATTTCAAATTCATTCCAGCTACGGCCTTCTTCTCTTGACTGCTTAATATGTTTTTTGAGTGTGTTCTCCTGATCGAGCATGAGTTGAGGAAAGGCATGAATGAGGTGCTGTTGATCTTCGGCATGGAATAATTCGATGGCCGCATCATTAGCATTGATAATACGAATCTGTTCAAAATCTAACTGATCATTCTTTGGCAAAATCATAATGCAATGAGCAATGGCTGCTTCGTCAAAAATAGCCTTATAGCGAGAGCGACTTTCTTCCAGCGCCCGGCGGTTAATAACTTCATCCGTCACATCGCGCAATAACCAAACTACCCCGGATATCTTTCCTTGTTCGTATAGCAAGTTGTAAGACTGCTCAATAATATATTCTTCATTTTGGATATGCAGATGAAGTTCTCGATGCTCTTCTTGAATCAGTTCTAACTCTTTGATCGATAAGTCTTTAGCCCATAACGAATTTTCATCAGGCCAGAGGTCCGTTAACGGGGCTCCAATAACTTGTTGATAGCCTAGACGACTGAATATTTGGCTGGCCTTAGGGTTAATATAAGTGATGATCTTATTTGAATCAGTACTAATCACGGCTTCATCAATCGACATCAACGATTTTTCTGCGCGCTGCTCTATTTGGCGACGGGCGGACGCTTCAAGTAATTGCTTGCGTGTAAGGTTTTGTAGGTAAAATTTTAAGCTAAAAGCGATGATCAAAAATATTACCAGGATGATGATGCTAGGCATCAACGTTTGCCAGACGACTCTGGTTAAATAGTCTATGTCTTTAATCGCCAATAATTCCCAAGGGGAGGCGGCAATTTTGCGACGATAAGATATATTGTTGATTACAGACTCAAGCTCTATCGCATTTTTTTCCGAATGATATTGGTTTTCTGAAATAATGATTTTTTTCAGCTCTTGGTCATAGAGTGAAAGTTGGTAGCCAGGGAAGCCGCCATTATAAATTATGGCTGAAAATTTGTTGTAGGGTCTGCGTACGATAAAACCATATACCTGATCCTGATGATCAAACCAGTTAATGCTATAAAAACCACCATCTTCTCCATAATGATGAGCAAAGAAACTGCTCGTCGATACACTTTTATTGGCTGATTTTTTGATTAAACTTTCTTCATTCTCAGCTAAAAGTGGGCCGTCAATAAATAGCAAATCCCCTTTGGTATTGACGATCATGTAAGCGGTGATATTGAAAAAGGTTTTGTTTACTTCTTGGCGCAAAGCATATTGAAGCTTAGGGTCATTGTTGTGAATTAACTGAATCAACGTATCTTTGTGAATATTACTGAAAACCTGATTAACGTGGATAGAGGCTTTGGCTGTGATTGACGCTTGCGCGACAAAGCTATCGACGGTGCGAGACATGTCGAGGTGATAATTGATTTTGGCTTCATTCCATTGACGCCACGTATGAGCAACTAGCACGAGAGATAAAAATATAAAAAACACCGCGAAAATAGTGGTGAAGGATTTATCTTGGCTTAATTGTGTGTCCTTACTATCAGAGATGGTACTATTTTGCGACTGAGTACCAGAATCTATAGGGCCTTGCATATTAGGGATGAGGTCCACTTTATTATTACTACTTTGTGAGTATAGAGCGAAAAAGCAGATTTGCCTTAGAAATTCGATGCTTGAATTGCTAAATGGCCGACTTTTCAGTAGTTTTACAAACAATCCTAATTTGAATCAATTTTAGCGGAGTAGCCTAGTGGCTCAATACGTATATACCATGAACCGGGTAGGCAAGATCGTGCCACCTAAGCGTCAAATTCTAAAAGATATTTCTCTCTCTTTTTTCCCTGGTGCCAAAATCGGTGTTTTGGGCTTAAACGGCTCTGGTAAGTCAACGCTGCTGCGTATTATGGCAGGGATTGATACCGATATTATTGGTGAAGCGCGCCCTCAGCCAGACTTAAATGTAGGCTACCTTTCACAAGAACCAGAGCTAGATCCTGCGAAGGACGTGAAAGGCAATGTTGAAGATGGCTTGCGTGAGTTGATGGATGCTAAAGCGCAGCTAGAGCAAGTGTATGCAGACTACGCGGAGCCCGATGCTGATTTTGATAAACTGGCGAAGAAGCAAGGTCGCTTAGAAGCGATTATTGAAGCGCAGGGTGGACATGATCTTGATCGTCAGATGGAGATTGCGGCCGACGCATTACGCCTGCCACCTTGGGATGCTGATGTGACCAACTTATCAGGAGGTGAGCGTCGTCGAGTTGCGTTATGCCGCTTGCTGATGTCGAAGCCCGATATGCTGTTATTAGATGAACCGACCAACCACCTGGATGCGGAATCGGTAACCTGGTTAGAAAAATTCCTAGAAGAATACCCAGGAACCGTGGTCGCCATTACCCACGATCGCTACTTCTTGGATAACTGTGCCGAGTGGATTCTAGAATTAGATCGCGGTCATGGTATCCCTTATGAAGGTAATTACAGCTCTTGGTTAGAGCAAAAAGAAGCACGTTTAGAGCAAGAAGCTAAATCTCAAGAATCTCATAAGCGTACCATCAAGCGTGAATTAGAGTGGGTGCGTTCTAATCCGAAAGCCCGTCAGGCTAAGAGTAAGGCCCGCATGGCCGCGTTTGAAGAGCTTAATTCGAAAGAATTCCAAGCTCGTGCTGAAACCAGTGAAATCTATATTCCACCTGGACCTCGCTTGGGCGACAAGGTCATTGAATTCAATAATGTGACTAAGTCTTATGATGGTCGCGTACTATTGGACGATTTGAGCTTAAGTGTTCCGTCTGGGGCGATTGTGGGTATTGTTGGGGGTAACGGTGCGGGTAAATCAACGTTATTCCGCATGATCGCAGGCTCAGAACAACCTGACTCGGGTTCGATTGAACTGGGTGACAGTGTGAAATTAGCGTTTGTTGAGCAGCTTCGTGATCAGCTAGACGATAATAAGACGGTTTGGGAAGCAGTTGCCGATGGCGCAGAGAACTTCATGATTGGTAATTATGAAGTATCGAGTCGAGGTTATATTGGTCGCTTCAACTTTAAAGGCGGCGACCAGCAAAAGCGTGTTGGCGACTTATCCGGTGGTGAGCGTGGACGTTTGCAGCTTGCTTGCACCTTACGCCAAGGGGCTAACGTACTGCTACTCGATGAGCCGTCAAACGATCTCGACGTGGAAACCTTACGTGCACTAGAAGAAGCGGTATTAGCGTTTCCTGGTACCGTGATGGTGGTTTCGCACGATCGCTGGTTTCTAGACCGCATCGCAACCCACATCTTAGCTTATGAAGGTGATTCTCAAGTGAACTTCTTTGAAGGTAACTATAGTGAGTATGAAGCGGATCGTAAGGCTCGTTTAGGAGCTGATGCGCAGCCTAAGCGGATGAAATATAAGCGCTTAGCGTAATCCTAGGCTAGCGCCCTGCTAGCTTAGACACATTCGAACCCTTTTTAGGGTTTGAACTTGGCATGTTTGCACCTACGCAGGCATGCCAAACTAGCCCATCATAGACTTATTCAATCGCTCAATAGCCTTAAATCTAATAATAAGTCCAAGGGTTTACCACTGATGACACATTCCAATATCGAGACGAATCCACATTCTCATGCACTGGGTGGCAAGGTTGAAATTAAACCACGCCATATGTCTTTCCCATTCGAAGAAGTACAAGAAACCTTCTTCTGGGGCGGCAACTCCATATTAACGGTTTTTGGCGGGGCATTATCTTCTACCTTTCCTCCTGGCGAAGCTGAGTTTATTGAGTCTGTGCGTAACTACCGGGATCAAGTAACGGATGAAACCCTCAAGCAACAAATAAAAGGCTTTATTGGCCAAGAAGGTCATCACAGTCATCAGCATAAACAAGCGAATTTGGTATTAAAAGAGCGCGGAATTGATGCGGTACGTTTAGAAAAACATCTAGAAAAAGACATTAAAAAATATATCGGCCGTAAGCATGTGAATAACAAGTTTCGCTTAGCGATGACAGTCGGTATGGAACATTTAACCGCGATTATGGCGGAATTTATTCTAACCAATCCCGACGTTTTAGATGATTTAAATCCAACGGTCAGAGAACTTTTGTTTTGGCATGCCGTTGAAGAAATTGAACACAAAGCCGTTGCCTTTGACGTCTTTATGTTGTGTGAGAATGATCAGAAATATTTGCGCCGAGTATTACGCTTGACCGCCGCCTTATTCACAATACGAATCGCTTGCTACATGGTGGCCCTGTTAATTTGGTCACGTAAACGCCCTTCTTGGAAAGACATTAAAGAATTTGGCTCTTTTATGTTCAATAAAAAGAAAGGCTTGATACCGGGTATTCGCAGCAATTATAAAGATTACTTTAAAGAAGGCTTCCATCCTTGGGATCACGCTAACCAAGATCTTGTGGATATGTGGAAAGAAAAAATGTATCGCCCCGAGCATGACCTAGGCTTGCAGCGAGCAAATGCGAAAGCTGCAAAGAAAGCTGCAAAGAAAGCCGCTGAAGAGGCCGCTGCATCCGCTACTAATTTAGACAGTGGGCTTCCTGCTTAGTCATTAGCTTCATTGTCAGAAAATAATAATTAGAAATAAAAGAAAGAATTTTGGTTACAGATATGAATACAGAAGTAGATTATGAAGTCGTTATTATCGGTACGGGTTTTGCCGGTATTGGAATGGCGATTAAATTACAGCAAGCGGGCATCCACTCATTCAAATTGATAGAACGCAGTGACGAAGTGGGCGGCACCTGGCGCGATAATACGTATCCAGGTTGTGAGTGTGATGTGCAATCACACCTGTATTCATTTTCTTTTGAACCGAAAGCGGATTGGTCGAAGAAGTATTCTACTTGGCATGAGATCCGTGATTATATTATTGATGTTGCCGATAAACATGACCTGCGTAAAAAGATTCAATTTAATACGCGCTTAGAAGGTGCCAAATTCGATAAAAATTCAGGTACCTGGTTAGTTAA
>Ga0105351_1000328_pt1 | contig 22727 bp, 20 predicted proteins | sample EN4Hudsemesocosm_FD_83662 | JGI IMG/M metagenome (GOLD analysis project Ga0105351, IMG submission 83662) | Methane-oxidizing microbial communities from mesocosms in the Hudson Canyon - EN4B Hudson Canyon | ecosystem: Environmental > Aquatic > Marine > Cold seeps | place: Hudson Canyon... | reverse complement strand
GTGTATGAAGGAAAAAATGATGCATCCACCTGGATTAACCTCATCGCCAAGCACAAATGCACCATATTTATTGGTGTACCTACCATTTACAGACAGATCATTCAGAAGACTGATTTTAATTTAGATAACGTGCCTAGCCTTCGTCATTGTATGTGTGCAGGTGAACATTTGTCTGACGAAGTGCTCTCAGCATGGAAGTCTAGATTCAAACAAGATATCTATGAAGCTATCGGCATGTCTGAGTGCTCTTATTATATTTCCCATAACAAATCACAAGCTATTCGCCCCGGATCTGCAGGTTTACCACAACCTGGACATGATATAGCGCTTATTGATAAAGATGGAAAGCCAGTCAACACAAATGAGGAAGGTATGATCGCCATCCCTCTTAGTGACCCGGGGCTGTTTATTGAGTATTGGGGGCTAGAAAAAGAAACTCAGCACTCACGAAACGAGAGCTACTTTCTAACTGGTGATTATGCTCGCCAAGACGAAGAAGGTTATATTTGGTTTCTAGGACGTAAAGACGACATTATTAATAGTTTTGGTTACCGCATATCGCCCCATGAAATTGAGCGGATTTTAAAAACTCATCCTAAGATTGCAGATGCAGTGGCGGTTGAAGAAGCGGTAGGCAAGGATAAAAGTATTGTCACTGCTTGCGTGATATTGCATTCACCCAAAGAAAAAATAGCGAGTGAAGAAGAATTGATCCAATTTTGCGAAGAACACCTTGCTCAATACAAGGTTCCTAAGAAGATCGCCTTTATGACTGCTTTCCCAAGAACCAAGAACGGCAAAGTGCTTCGTAAGAAAATAAAGCAGGATTTATCTAACTAGATGTTTACTGCGGCCTAACGGTGTGGAATCTCATTCTATTTGAAATCACTATTTTCCATGAGGCATCCGAGGTTACCACCAAGCTTAGGCAGGTACATGGCAATCAGGGGGTTCTATATTTCTGGAACTCGGCGTCTATTTCTTCATCGGTCATGGTGTCATAGTTATCAATCCATGTGTCATGGACTTCTTTGAGTCTTTTATCATGTTCTTTTCTAAGTTCTTTGCGTAGTTTGGCGGCTATATAGCGTCCTTTTTGGCGGTCTCCTTGAAAATCTAGCTGTGGTACTGGGCTCGGGTTCCCTGTCTCATCGACAGCGACCATGGTGAAATAGCAGCTATTTGTATGTCTTTTCTCGTGTGTGTGAATATCTTCCGCGACTACCTTTACGCCCACCTCCATAGAAGTGTTGCCGACGTAATTGACTGAGCTATAAAACGTGACCACTTCACCTATTTTAATGGCCTTTTTGAAGGTAACTTGATCGACTGACAGGGTGACAGCGTATTGCCCGCTGTATCTTGCCGCGCAGGTATAGGCTACTTGATCCAATAACTTTAAAAGATTGCCTCCATGCACGTTACCTGAGAAGTTAGCCATGTCAGGTGTCATTAACATGGTGAAAATAACAGGTTCGTTTGAACCGTAAAGCGTATCGGCCATGACCTCACTCCTCTCAAGTTTCTAGGGTAGTCAGTTTAACTGTAGTCGAGAAATAAAGGTTTATACTAAGTAATAAAGAAATCGTAGTACCTGCCCAAAAATTCGCTGTCCACGATTTTTCGTAAACGCGCCGATGCCACTCAGCTAGCTTTCTTAGTAATCCCCCCTCTCAAGCAAACATTTCTGGAAGAATTTAGTCGTGTGATCCGCGAATCGCTCTGGATATTCTTCATGAATAAACAGCTTACCTGCTTCATATACTTCCATCGCCGCTCCGCCCAGAAATTGAGGCATCATCTCCTTGGCTTTCTTTATTGCAAAAAACGGGTCAAGCTCTCCCCACAACAACAAGGTGGGTGCTTCTATTTTACGATGTACTAATTTGAGTTGATGTATTTCCTCAACATTAAAATGTTCTAATAATTGAGTTTGCCCTAAGCGCACGGAGTTAGATTTATATAGGGGTTCCACAAATAAATCAAAAAACTCGCCGTCTATTAATGAAGTCTCATTGAAACAACTCCCGAACCCCATAAGCGAGTGGCGTAGCGCTTTGATGCGCACAGCGTTGGCAATTAAAGCCATTCCACCCGGTGTTTTTCCTGCTGTTACCAACAATCGCAACAATAACGACTGGTAATTTGGGATTTCAGTATTGCCCAGCACCATTCCAAACACTGCCTTTGTTTCCTGCGCAGCTAAATACCGTGTCACTACGCCACCACTATCATGGGCGATGAGGCCATATTGTTTTAAGCCTAATTGCTTAATGGCGTTGAGCAACGTTTGTGTATGGGCGGCGAAACTAAAATCTGTTTCTTGCCCGTATACTGTTTGGCCTGCACCCGGTAGATCAAAGCAATGGCAGGTAAAATGCTGGGCAACGATAGGGATAATGTTGCGGTAGGTCGCGGAATGCAATGGCCAGCCGTGAATGAAAATTAGATCCGGTCCTGAGCCGGTGCTCCAGTAGGCTAACTTACTGTGACCAACATCTATAAAGCGGTGGGGTGTCGTGAAGTCAATTATTGAGGCTTTTTTGTTGGTATCGGAAGTGGCTAACTCGGGCTTAGAGTCAGCGAATGCATTAGTATTTGATTTCATATTTGTCTCCTAATTGAATACGTCCAATAATCTTGATAGATCGGGGAAATTTGGGCAATTACCTCTAGAGGTAAGCGACTCAACTTTCTGATTAGGTTACTATTCGGCTATGGCTAATCATTCAAACGATTCAAAAAACACCTTGTTTCCAGCTTTGCTGAAATATTGGCGTGGTACTCGCGGCTTGAGTCAACTCGACTTAGGTCTTGCCGCTGATGTTTCTGCACGGCATGTTTCATTCATGGAAACAGGGCGCGCAAAACCCAGTAAAGAAATGGTGTTAACCCTCGGTAGCACATTGCAAATACCTTTACGTGAGCAAAATGCACTTTTGCAAGCGGCAGGTTTTGACAAGGAATTCGACGAACCCAGTTTTTCGATGTCAATGGACAGCCAGATCGGAACAGTACTACAACTGATGCTCGACAAACACGAACCCTACCCAATGATTATCATGGATTGGGGCTACGACCTGCTTATGAGCAACAAAAGTGCCAGTAAGATGTTGATGATGTTTGTGAAAGATCCAAGTGCGATTACGACACCCATCAACATGTTTGAAATGATTTTTCATCCAGGTTTGGGTAGGCCCTTCATCGTTAATTGGGAAAAGGTCGCTCGCACGCTGCTTGCACGATTGCATCGGGAGGCATTGCTTAAATCTCATGATGGGCGACTTAATAACCTTATTAATAGAATCTTTGATTATCCGGGTATTCCGGAAAGTTGGAGACACCCGGATTTTTCTCAATCCAGCCAGCCGAACTTAACGGTCGATCTCAAAAAGGGTGATTGGGAGTTTAGTTTTCTCACAACAATGACCAACTTTAACGCCCCTCAAAACGTCACGCTCGAAGAGCTGCTCATCGAAAGTTACTTCCCAGTAGACGATAAAACCGAAGCCGCTTGCCAGGCAATATTTAGCTCAAAATGAGGTTCTGTCGAAAACAGCATTTTGTTACTTAGGGTCATCTCGATTGGTTTAGATATTAAAAATTCACCCTAGATTAATGTCGGCTCATAGCTTTTCTAAGCCAAACCTTATATCCGATAGTTAGACAGTGAAGTGGCAACTCTGCCTAAAACAGGGGGAGTTCAGGGTCCAGCCAGCGTACCTTTGTGGGCGATCTTTAAGTAGTTGGTAATATTTACTTGACCACTTTTGCATATGAACTTCTTTCAATTTCGTAGACCTCTACTGTTAAAGAAACCCCCGAGGAAAATAGTTCGTTTAGTTGATCCAGTATTGATTGAGCTAGTTTATTACGCTGCTCTACGTTACGGCCAGATAATATTTTTGCAGTAACGTGAACAAAATTTTGCCGGAGAATACCGGAGATGTAGTGATTAAAAGGTAAAGCCCTAGTCTTTATATCAGCAGCGTCAAATAGCTGTGAATTCAAAGCCCCCTTAAAAACCGAATTAAGCAAACTAGATAGCTCAACTTCTGACTCTAGTGGCTTTGAATATTCAACTATGCAATGAGGCACTCAACCCTCCTCTGGGATGAGGGCAAGTAAATCTGTTACTCCAACATCTATATCTAGCTGACTAAATAATGTTGTTACTTGTCCCCTATGGTGTGTTTGATGATTGTAAAAATGTTGAACTAAGAAACCAAACTTTTTCTTAAAAGGTTGGCCTTTCATATTATTAAATGACAATTCAAGATCATAATCTTTCTCTGAAGCCTCTAGAGAAAACTTTAATATAACTTCATCCATTTTTATTCTGGCATTTTGAAGTTCATTGAACTCAGAGTGGATTATTTCAGTCAACGCAGACGGTTTAGTCAATGAATTCATGTACTGAAGCGATTTGTAATCTTTTGGGTGTTCTGCAAACCTTTTTAACCAGACAATGTCACCAACTAATATATGGTTAAGAGAACCTAAAATTGACCCAAAAAAGGCTCCACGATCCTCTCTAAACTGAAGGTCATCAAGCTCAGCAGCTGCACTATAGACTTTCTTATTCATCCACTGATTGTACTTGGCCATTAATTCAAAATTTTGCTCAAGAGCCATAATTCTTCCCTAGGTATAACGTTGAGTTAATGTTTTTTTTCCTTGTTATTGATGCTATAGAACATAATATACTGGATTTTTGTTTTAAATCAACCACTTCACAAAGAGGTACGACTATGGGGGCAAGTAAAGGTATTAACATGCATTTGAAGTGGGCTAGAGTCCAAAAACAGAAACTATCCTTGCTTATTGGCAACCCTAGTCATTGGAGTCATTGGGGCTCAACTAATGCACGTCTGGTCTTGTGATCTTAGCGGGCCTTTTGAGGAGTAAGAAAGTGCTTAGGCTTAACTATCGCTCTTGGCGGTTAGCAATCCTTTTTCGTATTAGGTTTATCGTTAATTTCAGGAGGCAAGCGATGGCATCTCTTCGCCCTAAGCCGTCATAAACAACCAGCGTCACGTTGACTGCTCCAGACTCATAGCTGAAGTTTTCAACTTTCGAAAAATTAGTAGCTCGTGCCATTTAAAGGAGTAAGGCATTGTCTTGTGGGCGGTAGACTGACCACTAATTCGTGCCTAATTATTTTTCAGATTTCATATTAAATAATTTGATTTAAACTCAATAACGGACGTTCAGTATCAATGAGGAAAATTCAAACTTAAGGTTAAAAACTAGCCCAATATAGACATTGAGCTTTTAAGGGTTAAGCGCCAATTCCTATTGAACAGGCTAGTAATGGCCAGGAGGGTCTCTCTTTTTATGACAATGATCCCTTCTTTTAAGTAAGAAGAATAGCGTTGCATTCACCGATTGAATTCACACATAAAAGCAGGCATTACTGTTACAAAATATAAGTGTCTGCGTTTATTATTTTTCTATTATTCATCTCATTGAAAGTAAAGTGTAATAGAATTAAGGGGGATAGGAAACTTAGGGGCAAGAGAGCATCTTATCTATAAGCCCCAAGTGCGCGTCCTAACACAGCGAGTGTTTCCCCTGAGTAGAGCAATACCAGATAGTATTGTTCTACTTAGTAGTATTAAAGAAAAGCAGTTTCGGTTTTTAAGATGGGTGTCTTATTAACGTTAGATGAATATATATAAAGGTGTGATCAAGGTCATTTCATAACCTGCTCACTTCGAATACTCTGCAATCAAGGCTCACAACTTTCACAGGTCAAAAACCATGAACATACAGTTTCTAAAAAACCTATTCTTATCCACACTCTTCCTTTTAAGCTCAGGGGGAGCATCGCTACTGAGCGCTAATGAAGCTGAGCCAATGCAACCTGCCCAGAGCGCTCATACTAACAAGATGAAAGTATACAAATCGGCCAGTTGTGGCTGTTGCGGCGACTGGATTGAACATATGAAAGAGAATGGTTTCAAGTTGCAGGTTCATAACACCGATAACCTTAACGGTATCAAGCAAAAAGCAGGGCTCACACCACGGCTCGCCTCTTGCCATACGGCATTTATCAATGGTTATGTTATTGAAGGGCATGTGCCTGCCAATGATGTAAAACGCCTTCTAGCTGAAAAACCAGATATCAAAGGCCTTACTGTACCTGGCATGCCCTCTGGTGCCAATGTACCCGGCATGGAAATGTCACCCGATAATGCAGAATTTGATGTTTTGGGTTTTAAAGAGGACGGAACCGTTCAACGCTGGAGCCACTATCAATAACTCAGTTAAAACCTAGTCATCAAAATCATATATATGGAACCACTATCCACAACAACCTGCCACTGACTTATATTGAGGGAACAAATGATGGTAAAAAAACTACTTAAACTAACGCTTTGCGCAGTTGCTGGAAATGCCTTTGCCGCATTACCTATTGCAACTGCAGATGAAAATGACGTGATATACACCAACGGTAAAGTCTACACCGTCGAGAGTGCCCAACCTTGGGCAGAAGCCTTTGCTCTGAAAGATGGCCGCTTTGTCGCCGTCGGCTCAGACGCTGATATCAAGAAACTTAAGAATGCAAAAACCCGGGTCGTGGATCTCGGCGGTAAGTTCGTCATGCCGGGCTTTATCGATTCGCACATCCACCCTCTTCGCTCGCAGCTGATGGAGGATGTAGATATCTCAATCAGTGCTGCTACTCCCATCACCCCCGATGTATTCGCCGCCAAGGTAAAAGCATTCGCAGACGCCAATCCAGATAAACTCTGGTTGACCGGTGCTCAGTTTTCTTGGGGAACGTTTAAGGAGAGCAAGATCAATTCTGCATTTATTGATGCAATTGTAAAGGATCGCCCAGTTGTAATAGAGGATGAGACTGGTCATATTTCTATCGCCAACAGCAAAGCATTGGAGATAGCCGGAGTTACCAGGGATACCAAGGACCCCACTGGTGGTTATTTTGGTCGCAATGAGGATGGCTCTCTTGATGGTTTGTTGTATGAAACGGCGGCGGCAGAGGTTATGCAGCACGCCCCCAACTATACAGAAAATCAGGTTTACAATGCCGGTAAGAGGGTCTTTGTCAAACTGAGTTCACTCGGTTTTACGGGGCTTAAGATTGCCCAGGGTGACCATCTCTGGATGGGGGGCATAAAACGTTTGGATGAGGAGGATTTGTTGAATATGCAGGTCTCTCTGGCACCCTTCGATCAAGACTTCTACAGGCTCTACTCCAATAAAGAAGCGATAAAAAACCGGGCAAAATTCGAGACCGACCATTTTCGTATTGACTCAGTAAAGTTGCTGGCCGACGGCGTACCTTTTGGTCAGACCATGTATATTAAAGAGAGCTATCCTAACTCGGACAAACACGGTGTTCCTTATACCCCCCCCGCCGAGCTGATTAAAAAAATAGTCGAATACAATGGAATGGGGCTCAGTGTCATGGTGCACTCCACGGGTGATGCCGCTGCCGCTCTGGTACTGGATGGCACCGAAGAATCGATGCGAGTCAATGGTGTCGAAAAAGTCCGCGCACTGCGTAATCACATTGCCCATAATGTAATTGTTGATCAAACTGATCACGACCGCATGAAATATACCAATGTAATCATGGAGTTTTCACCCTCATTTTGGTTCCCTCGCCCCATCGTTGATCAGGCCGAAGCCGACCTTGGCCCGGTGATGCTGCAGAAGGTCTGGCCGGTCGGCCCAACTCTGCGTGCCGGCGTTAATGTTGCCATCGGCTCCGACTGGAACCAGGCACAAGCTGACCCGTTTATTAACACCGAGACACTGGTAACACGCCGCAAGCCAGGTGGTTTAAAAGGTGACACGGTGCTAGGCAAAGAAAGCGGCGCAACGCTGGAGCAGATTCTTCATGCCTATACCATGGGTGGGGCTTATGCCATGCATATGGAAAACGAGATGGGTTCCATCAAGCCAGGTAAACGCGCAAACTTTATTGTGCTAAGTCAGAATCTGATAGACATTCCCAACAATAACATTCACAAAACCTTTGTTCGACAAACATACTTCGAAGGAAAGCTCGTCTACGAAGGAGATAAGAAAGTAAGCTTCTAGGGTTTAGATGATGAAGGGGCTCCCTAACAACACACCACTGGGTGTCCCTTTTTAATTTTTCACCCAATCCCCCCAGTCTTTAATTGAATTGGGTTCTCCATGTTCGCGGAATAACTTTGGTAAGCTTTGAGGGCACCTTCTGTCGTATTTATCCTGACAGAACAGATCTAACTTATAGTGGCTTTGTAACCCTTGAGCCCAGGCATTATCCCAAATATCTTGTAACTTCCTGTAGATAATCGGGTCTGCTCGACCTTTTGTCGCTCGCCACGGCCAGTTAGATATTTTAATTGTTGTTTGCTCATAGCTCTTGTTGGCCATTCTAACTAGAAGCTCTGCAATGACCTCAGCACCTAACTCTGTCAATGATAACTCATCAATCGAATCAATATCGGCACCAACCAAATTAACAACTCTTTTGTTTAAAAACTCCAAGTCCAGGTTGCTGGCTAGCTCATACCCCAGGTTATCCAAGAGCCTAAACAGGGCTAAGTGCCACTGATCTTGTGTAAAGCGACCATCTTTAATCGCATTTTTCACGGCCAGTGAGTTAGATGATTTGGTGTTAATATGCTTTAACAGGTCTGGATAAACTTGTAGTTGCTGAGACGGAACATGACTTAGCAATTCCAGTAATTTTTCCTGATTAGTAACAATTTCTGCAAGCTGCAATTTTGCTTCATTCGTAAGGTTGGGCATGAACTCTCCTTTTACTAGGTTTCATCATACCTGTTAGAAAAGTCTAGTAAAGAAAGCTGTTAGATAATAGGGGCATTATTAAAGGAGAGATACTTATGAGAAATTCTGATTTTGCAGCCTTTATCGCCGTAATAGTAGCCGTTACTATGACTGCTCTCGAGGCTAATGCACAAGAACCATTAACTGGAGTGCCACCTATTGAATACCAGGTTGAATTAAGTAATGAACGATCAGAGTTTTTTACCGTTGAGGTGCGGGGTTCATCTTATGAGCGGGGCTATCAACATGGAAAAACCCTTCGAAAAGTCATTCGTCCTGCTGTTAGTCGATATAAATACGACCTGGTTTCAGATCTGTTGAAGACGTTAGGAACAGAGTATCAGTGGGAAGATTACAAAACATTTTTCTATGAAGAAACAGGCCTCTATAAAGCAGCTGTTGAACAAGTTCCCGAGTTGGTTGAAGAAATTAGAGGTATTGCCGATGGCGTAAATTTGGATTTCAAAGATGTTTTTGCCTACAACTTAAACTTTGATGAAACGTTTTGGGTGTTAGAAAAAATGACCGGCACCGACCCTCTGCTCGCCATGGAGAAACAAGAACAAGGTTCCTCTATCGACGGCCATTGCTCACATGGTTCCGTATGGAATAATGGTAAATCGACGGTTGGCTACACTCTAGATTGGGTAAGGCATTTTGAGGGGACACAGACACTCATCAAACATGTAAAAAATGATGGTACGGTTATGCTAATGACGACGTATGCCGGCACGCTAATTGGCCATGGAATCAACGTAACTAACGGGTATACCTTTACACCCCATTCTAAATTTCAATTGGAACATAATGTTGAAAATGGCCTTGCCCAGATATTTATCTACCGAAAGTTGTTGGAAGCCGGCAGCGTTTCCAAAGCCATTAACTTTCTAAGAGATGTAAAACCGGCTGCCGGGTTGGCATATAGTTTAACAAACAAAAATGGCACTCGTGTTTTTGAAGTTTCAGCCAATAAAATCATGGAATTTAAAACTGGAGAGAACTGGATGGCCATTGCAAATGTGGCCCGAGTCAACAATGATCTGTCATCTAGCTATCTCGAAGAGTTTGAGCTACAGGGGCAGCCTATTGATATGACAAAACTACCTCAAGGTTACTGGAAGTGCAATCAGGACAGCGTGAAACGTTTTGAACTCATCGCCAATGATATTAGAGGTCGAACGGTAGATGATATGACTCCAACGAAATGGGAAGAAACGTTTAGCAAGTACCCGTTAAACAAACCAGTAAATGAAAAATTGGCAACATCGAATTTATGGCACGTGGTAGAGATTGATGATCAATTTATCACTTATCATGTTTCGCCTGGCAACCCTGGAAATCACCCCCTGGAGACATACCGGTTTAAGTACAACTAAAGACAGGAGAACTGTCTGTGGCGGTTAATCCAGTCATTAGAAGAAGAGAAATCTTTGAAAGCAAACCCTCGTAACTGAGGGTTTGCATCTCAACCAATAATTTATTGGTCTCTATTCACCCACTAAAATGAGTAACCTACTGAGACACTAACCACGTCATATTCAAGATCATTATTCAGGTTACTACTGGTTGACTCGTGTTGATAGCTACCATAGTTAACACTACTATCCCAGCGTTCATTGAAACGATACCCCAAAATCCCGTAATACTCCAAGTGGTCGTCAGTATCAAGAGAGATGCCCAGTACTTGCGCGGTAAAACTAAGCTTCGGAGTGAAATAGTACCCTACATCTGCCGTCAATAACGGATAAAAACGCCAGTCTGTTTCACTACCTTGTCGACCACCGTCAGCAAGATCGATATCAGCAGAAATATACTGTGCAACAACACTTGCTCCCGTATTGATAACCCAGGCAGTGTCAGTTAACCACATGTACTTCCATTCAGCGGACATCGACCATACTTTATATGCAGATATAACATCTTCCCCTGATGTGTAGGTTTCACCACCGAAGGAAATACTCTCAGAAAGGGTTGCCGTATCTCTAGCTTCATAAGGCGTAAATGTGAAAATAGTTTGTTGATCGTTATATAACTGATGCTCAAGAGAGATTGAGGCAAAGGTGTTCGGCTCCTCATTTCTATCAAAGTCCAGAAGGTCAAATTCAGCATCACCTTCAGATTGAAGTTTGTTGTGACGGGTGCTTGCCCCCCCAATACTCAACACATAACGCGTATCAAAATCAGCATTTTTATCTGACGTATTTAATTTGCCATTAGGATTAAAGCTAATTTCAACTCCAAGCGAATCTTCACCAAGTGAGGGGTTTACGGTTAACGCACTTTCATGAGGTTCAACCCAATACAGTGTACTTAGCGTTGCTATACTGGCCCCTGCGATTACATCATCCATAAAGTGCCGATTAGCCCAAATTCGGCTCCCACCAACAAAAGCGGCTGCACCGTAGGCAGGCACTCCCCACCGGCTGCCATATCGAGTATAGATATAAGATGCACCACCAAAAGCGGCGGCCGTATGACCTGAAGGAAATGAGTTATGTGTGCTGGCATCAGGTCTCAGCTTCCCCATTCCCAGCTTAAGAGAGTGTACGATAAGGCCATTGGTGACCATTGCCTTAGCGTACATTTTAAGACCCTCATCATCATCGATCCACCAAGATCCGGCCAACGCAGCAACAGGAATTGCAATCTGTAAGGTGTCACCCAAGTCAGAAATGTCACCTTTCTGACTACTGTAAATATCGCTCTCCGCTACGCTGTGGCTGGCTAACAGCGTTACCATTGATATACAAATACTTTTACCAAAATACTTATTCACAGTCTTCTTCCTACATCCAGTTTATTGCGTTTAGGTATTTATCTATTTGGACCATTTAAAAGTAGGTCGAAACATTAAAAAACAGGTTTTGATCGTTCGTTAGACCCGTTTCCTGTCCTCGCTTGAAAGAACGAAGGTCTTGATCAACATTTTTCTGATAACTAAGGGTCCAAATAACCGTAGGTGTTATGCTTCCACCCACATGAGCATCAAAGTTACCTGCCCCTTCATTTTTTAATTCACCAGAAACAAACTTTACATAGTTAGGCCAAATTTGAACAAATGCACCTTCCCACCAGTTAGTTGGCGTATAAACCAGCAGCGGAGCCAAACTAATACCCACGCCATTATGGTACTCAAACCGTTTATCCCAGGAATTAACGATACTGACCGGAAGATAGAAACTGATAGTTTCGCTAACGCCGAAAGCAGCCATACCGCCAATAGAGACAACATTCTGCCCGTCTGTGCCTTTTAGCTCACCAGCGACCTGTAAATCGACCTGACTGGCAAAGCCGCGAAAACCTCTCGTTACACTGTAATCCATTTCAAAGAGATGAAACCATCGCGCACGTGAATTTGTAAGCCCTGAATTAGACCCTGGCTCCTTGCTACCTGAGTGGTTACCATAGCCAAACTCAAAAAGTAGCATGTCATTGGGGGATAGACCTGTATTGCCTACGACACGCGCTTCTACCATGCTTTCGTCATTTGTATAGTCAACGGCTTTTAACCCGACACCAGCATAGGTATAGATCTTTGTGGGATCTGAAGCATCAATTTGCTCTTCAGCAATAACGTTACAGCTGACTGCCACTGTTGTTGCCCAGATAAAAGCGACTGCACGCTGATTAAATTTCATATTTCCTTCCCTTTAATTTGAAAAAGTGTAAGCAATATACCGATATGCGCCATTTATTAATTAGAGTTATAAGCATATAGTATATAAAAATTAGCGTCCTTTCATTAAAACAATAAGTTAAGATACTGATATATACATACTCGGATTTTAATCATAAGTTTTAGTGGCGCACTTATGACTAAAATCCGCAGTTAATTATACCGCTCTCTTGTAAAAATAACGGATTAAACTTTGCGATATCCATGTTCAAACTAAACCTGTATTACCCACTTAATAAACATTGAAATATGAATAGGCAAATTTAAATGCCTAGCAAGGAGTTAAACTACTCATGATTATAAATAAAAAATTACTCGCTATGTGCACCGGAGCATTACTGGTTGGTTGCACAATAGCCGAGCAGCCAACAGCTACCACAGCAGCAATAAATTCTGCCGATGTTATTTATACTAACGGTACTATTTTTACCGTTAACGACAAACAACAATGGGCACAAGCATTTGCCATTGACAACGGAGAGTTTGTTGCCGTTGGTTCAACTGAAGACGTACTAAAGCTTCAAGGTGAACAAACCAACGTAATAGACTTAGGTGGCAAGCTAGTAATGCCTGGGCTTATTGATGCCCACATTCATTTAGGTTCTTGGTATGGTGCAAAAATGCTAGAAGGTAAGAACTTGAGATTTCCTCAAGGCGCTTCTATTGCGACTATGCAAGAAATGCTGGTAGATTATGCTGCAAAAAACCCTCAACTAGCGGTTATTACTGCTGAGAATTATACTTCAACACTTTTTGTAAATGGCGAGCCTAACAAAAGTGTTTTAGATGAAATAATTCCAGACCGACCTGTCGTTATCATCTCAGACACTGAGCATGAAGCATGGTTAAATAGCGCCGCTTTAGCGCGTGTAAATATTACCGCTGATACCAAAGATCCACAAAATGGTACGATTATTCGAGACCCAAAAACTGGTGAGCCATCAGGCACATTAAGAGAAGCCGCAGCAGGCCTTTGGGGCTGGGCTGAGATGCCAACATTAACGTTAGAACAAGAAGTTAATGGATTAAAAGAGTTACTACCTTACTTAAACTCTTTAGGGCTAACCTCACTTAAAGTACAACATGCGCAATTGCAAGAAGCACAAGCGCTAAAAGTACTTGATGATAACAATGAGCTTTCAATGCGCTTTTCACTTGGGTGGACACTACTAAGCCCACTAGAAGTTAAAACTGAAGAGACATTAAGAGAAATCATTGCTAATCGTGGCGATTTTAACTCAGACTTAATCAACCCTGATTTTATCAAAATTAACATTGATGGCACGCCTACAGGTACTGCATTTTTATTTGAACCTTATGAAGGCACAGACTCTTATGGCGACGTTTTTGTTGCTGAAGACCAGTTAGCCGATTATATTGCCGAGTATGATGTATTAGGCCTTGGCGCTACCTTTCACGTAATGGGTGATGCGGGTGTTCACCGCGTAATTAATGCCATTGAAGCTGTTAAAAAGCGCAACGGTTCATTAAAAGCTCGTCACCAAATTGCTCACTCAACTATGATCAAAGCTGAAGATTTACAGCGCATTGTTGATTTGGGCATTGTCGCTGAGTTTTCACCACCAGATCTTATTTTTGATCACCCTGCAAGTTCCATTGTTGAAGGTGCTATTGGTGCAAAACGCATGGAACAATATTCACCCATGAAGCAACTTGTTGACTTAGGCGGTAAAGCCGTTATTGCCTCTGATGGACCATTATTTTGGAGCCCTCCATTAGCTGTGCTTGCCAAAATGTCACGTCGTGTTTACCCAGATGGTAAAACAATGTCGATGGCACAAGTGGTAAAATCAATGACTCTTGATGCTGCTTATATTTTAAATAACGACAAAGCAGTGGGTTCAATTGAATCAGGTAAGCATGCTGACTTTATCGTTGTTGACCGAAATATTTTTGAAATAAAAGCAGAAGAAGCTGCAAAAGCTGAAGTTTTACAAACGTTTATTGGTGGCGAATCAGTTTACCAAAAAGCACAGTAAGCTTGAAAGAGAAACCATAAAAGTTGAACAGGCTGTTTGAGTATCTATTTAAACAGCTTTTAACTTGGAAGGTTACTCTTGTGAAAGAATGCAGATAAGTACAATTTAAACATCAAATACATAAAGCTGACTTTATCTTAACCGTAAAGTCAGCTTTATTTTTTTAGGGCATAAACTCAGCCGATAATTATATCTTTTATTATTGCGCTAATAACACCTTAAACTTATGCCCAAATCCCTATGTAGACACCTGTCTGTCAACTTGCGAGCCTTAGAATCCGTTTTTTACTCACGTAATGGCAACAGAATTAGCAAAAGAGCTCTGATTTAATCAAAAACCATCAAAGCCTCTGTACAAATTTTGTTCACATCTGTTTTCAGGCGGCCTTATCCCGTCGCTTTCGTTTTTACCCCCTTTTAAGTTACGTTATATCAAGTGCACATCGAATCAAACCTTCTTAATGATAGCGTCACTTCTTGCAATAATGATATATTCAGTAAGTTTGGTCGCTAACCATCATACAACCAAGGCTTTCTTCTTTTTGGGATTTCTATTCAGGGATTCAGGGATTCAGGGATTCAGGTTATATATGACAATATTTTTTAAAAAAATGTCGTCAAAATGAAAAATGGAACTAGGAATGAAAATATTCAAATCTAAATTACCGATTACATTTTGTATAAGCTTAACCATTTCAGGTCATGTGTTCGCAGAAAATATTGCTGATGTAATCTACCAAAATGGCGCTATTTATACGGTGAATGAGAAACAGAAGTGGGCCGAAGCCGTCGCTATTGATGATGGAAAGTTTATCAAAATTGGCTCAAATGAAGAGGTTTTAAAGTTTAAAGGGAGCGAAACCAAGGTCGTCGACCTGAAAGGCCAGTTCGTTATGCCAGGCCTTATTGACGAACATATTCACCCTGATATGGGAGCCGACAACTATCTGAACGTATTTATAAAAGCCTCAGATAGCTGGGATGTTATTAGCGATAAAATAAAAAAGTTTCGCAACAACAACCCAGATAAAAAGTGGATATATGGTGGCACCTTAAACTGGCTTGCTGATGATAGTGGTCTTATTGCCGGCAGTGAAGTGCCATCGAATAAAAAAGAACTAGATAAGATTGTTTCGGATCGCCCCGTAGCGTTATGGGATCAAGGCGCGCACGCTATGCTACTCAACTCTATGGCTCTGAAAGAGCTGGGCATTGAAAATGATACCGCGCCCCCTCCTGGTGGCATTATTGTTCGGGATAAAAGCGGCGAAGCTACAGGCGTAATTAGGGAGACCACTAGCACTCTCGTCACAAATGCATTGGACAACCCCCCAGCAGATATATGGACGGAACAGGGCATGAATATGTTCCTGCAAGAGATGTCATCCTATGGTGTAACAGGGGTCAATGATGCTTACGGAACAAAAAAGAACCTGGATGCCTATCGCAGCCTAGAGAAAGATGGCAAGCTGAATACCTATGTGCATGTTAGTCTCGCAACACCACTGGAGTTTAACGACCCGGAGCAAAAAAAAGGAGCTGACACTTTAATTCGCAACCGGGCAGACTACGCTTCCGATCTAATTCACCCTAATGCGGTTAAGTACATAATGGATGGATCTGCTGCTGGCCAGACCGCAGCAATGCTAGAGCCTTTCCTTGGCACAGATCACCGTGGAGGCTTGCGTTATGATTTTAGTTTGGTTGAAGCTGAAATAAAAAAATATGCTGAGTTAGGCCTGGCATTTAAAGTACACGCGATCGGAGATAGAGCCATTCGTGGTGCATTGGACATATATGAGAAGCTACCGCCTAAAACCCAGGGAACGATGAATAGTGTTGCCCATGGAACTTTTATCTCACCTGACGATATTAGCCGTTATTCTCAGATTGGTGTTGTATTTGAAGCATCGCCTGCACTGTGGTTCCCAAATGATGGCGAAGCAATCATACGAGCCGATATTGGTGACCGAACAGATCATTTATGGCCAATTAAAGAGTTAGTGCGTACAGGGGCGCTAGTCTCCTATGGTTCTGACTGGACCGTGTCTTTAACACCCAATCCATGGATCGGTATGGAAACAATGGTAACTCGTGAAAAACCCGGCGGTTCAAAAGAGACACTGGATGCCAAGCATGGAATTGAAATGGCTACAACAATACAGATATTTACGCTCAATGGTGCAAAAGCAATTGGCCTGGGGGCTAAGACTGGTTCCATTGAGGAAGGTAAATATGCGGACATGATTGTGCTGGATCGCAACTTGTTTACCGGTGATATTTATAAAGTACATAAAACCAATGTGCAGAAAACCATTTTCCATGGAAAAGAGGTTTTCCAACGTTAAAGTGAACTCTTATCATTGAATAGGCTAGGTAACTTAGTTATCTAGCCTATTTTTTTGCTCCACTGAAACTTTAATCTTTATTCAATAGCCTGAAACTTAACATACAAAGTTACATTGTATTTGTATTATCAATAAACAATACTTAAGGGTACGGTAATAGAAGAGTGGCTGTGAAGAGGAGAGAAGAGTGAATAGGTCAGTCTCTAGAATAATCTTTTCAACTGTCTTATCAGCCTTATTTACTCCCGTAATGGCAATCGATCTTATTTTACCTCTTGTTGACGGTTGGGCAGAAACAAATGGTAGGGGCTTTGGAGCAGAGGTCGCAAATTTGATCATTCAAAATGGGGATTTTCCAGATACTCGAATCAAATACCTGCCTTTTGCACGAGCTATGCACGAATTTGAAATAAAAAAATATGGCTGCCTGTTAGGAGGCGACCAAGACTTGATGAAAAAGTTTACAGGTATTGAGAGTATTAGCTCTGATCCTATTTTGGAGTCAAAATTTGTAATTTATTCTAATAAAGAAGACAAAGTCGCACATTTAATTAACGACATTAAAGGCTATAAAGTGGGTTATGTTCTTGGTGGTAGTTTGTCAGCCTATGGTGTTGAAGATATTGAAACAACATTTATCCCCATACCAAACTCTGAAAATGGTTTTAAAATGTTAGAGTTTGGGCGAATAAACTATTTTATACACTACTTCCCTGAAAAAATTGAACTAGTTAAAGATTCGGTGTTTGATCCAAGTTTATCCCTTGTAGAGTACAGTGACCGTTTTCAGTGCCATAATTCATCGGTCCATTTTGACTTTCTCAAGAAGGTGAATAACTCTTTACAAGAGATAAAAGATGCTGGTTTCTACGATGAAGTTTTCAATCGTTATTACGGTGCCCAGCCTAAAAAAAATAAGTAAAGAGGAAGCTCAGGGAGTTACCAAACTGTATTGTTCCAAACCCAATACGACTACCAGCAAGTCCGTAACAGCGACTCCAGTCTATGTTTGCCCAAGGTAAGCTCGATTATGTTCTCCCTCCCCCCCTTTGTAACGATGAAATGGGCTCGTTAACCAAAATTTTGCGCAGATTCAAGTTAACCTCAAAGGCCACATTGATGCGTTGCAACGTGAAACAATACATAGGATACGCCTTAACAGTGAACTGAGAACAACCAGCCAGATTCAACAAAGTATACTCCCCATTGCTAGTGAACTTAACGACACTACATTAGGTTTACAGTTATCGGCCTATTTGCTGAAGAACTCGTGGTAAACACCATAAACTATGGTTATGATGATAATGCCTGCTAGCCTATTTCAATATTAATTAACCATGATGCTGGCAGATAACAATGACCTTTGTTGATCGTGCCAAAGCATTCAACCCACTTGAACTGGGTGATGCGCATCTGGGTACTCCAGAAGAGGAAGATGCCGTTGGTGGGCTTGGGGTTCACCTGGTAAAAGAGATGTGTGATTTTTGCAGTTATGAGTATGCGTCCAGTGAGAACCTTTTACTGTGAAACTGCTTTTTGAAGAACTAGACGAATAAAATAAGGATAGTGTTATGTCTTTAACAATAGATGTCGTGCACCGAACCAAAAACTGTACAAAAATGTATTTAATCGGTCGCCTTGATACTAACACCGCACCGCAATTGGAAAGTATTGTAAACAAGGAACTGACTAATAAAATTTGCCTGCTAACCTTTGACCTGACAAGCCTGGATTATATCAGTAGTGCGGGTTTACGCATTTTGTTTAAGACAGCCAAAACCTTAAAGCAAAAAAGCGGGCACTTTGGGCTCATGCACCTGCAGCCACAGATTCAAAAGGTTCTGGATATCGTTAAGGCCCTGCCTGCAGTCCCTATATTTAAAAATGAGCGGGAAATGGATGAGTACTTGGACGCAATGCAGATGAAAGTACTTGATAGTGAGGATTAGCTAGAAAGCTGTTCGAAACGACCTATACATAGCATTTCGGGCAGCCTTTAAATACACCTAAAAATCCCCCTGTATCACGAAAAGTCGACCCTATTTTCCATCAGGACGAATACCCTACCAACCAAGTTATTCTTCATGGATAACAACGTACTTGAAAGCCCTTCTCGGTTTAAACCTCGAGTGGTAAACTGACTTATTCACTAGACCAGACCATCAAAAACCTCCCTTCAATAAAAGGAAAGGTGCCATATAATACGGCAACAAAACTGTTCATCTGCTGTGCATACGATAAATCTGACTGCTACTGATTTAACCGGTGAGTTAATATTACGAGATTAATCATGGAAAAGAATAATGTATCTGAAAAACACGCCTATCTATTATCGCTATTTGGCGCTTTTTTTATGGCTGTACTAGGGTTGGGATTCGCTTATTTAACGCACTCAGAAGCCATTTTGTTAGATGGCGTGTTTTCGTTAATTAATATGCTCATGATAGGACTTACTCTATTTGTGTTCTTACGCATTTTGCCGGTTGTTAATGATCGATTTCAATTCGGTATGGCTCAGACTGAGCCGATGCTTAACCTGATTAAAGCTATTTTATTTTTATGCGCAGTCGTATTTGCGATTTATTCCGCTATCATCGCACTGATACTAGGTGGGCGAACGATCGATTTTGGCCTGGGTGTTTGGTATGCGTTGATTGCTGGTACTGGCTGTTTTTTTATCGCTGCCATTATTCATCGTATTAGTAAAAAAAGCCCTTCTCCGATGCTCGATGTTGAAAAGAAAGGGTGGATGGTCGATGGCTTTTTGAGTAGTGCGGTATTTTTTGTTTTTATCGTTGGGAGTTTATTAAAAAATACCCAGTGGGATATTTATCTAAATTATGTTGATCCTATAATGGTGCTATTAATATCCATAGCGATAATTCCGATACCGGTAAAGATTTTTAAAGATAACTTTTTTGAATTGTTACTATCAGCGCCATCTTTGAAAGTACAATCAGAAATTGATGATAACATTCAAGAAGTATTCAAAGACTACCCCATTGATGACTTTTACATAAGAAGCGCAAAAACGGGGCGCTATTTTACGGTTTGGATCATGTGCCTAAATAACGAACAACACCCTATGACGATGTTAGATTATGACGCCGTTCGTCAAAGACTCTATAAGAAATTTGATGTTCCGGCATCGAAGATGTATCTCTATTTGGAAGTTACTACAAAACCGCAGGTTTATGAATTTGAGATAAATAATTAGTGTTGGAAGCAAATACATTCTTAAGTCTCTATAGGATGCCACCCCCTTACAAATTGACCCTCGCTGCCAGGATTTTCGGCAATAGCAACAGCCCCCAACATGCTGAACCGCACAAACACCTAAAATGTTTGCTTTGCTCTGTTTACCTATTTAAGCAAGAAGCTGTCGAATGAAAATAAAGACCGAACTTCCCCATTGCAAAAGCAAATGTCTCCTACAGGGAAAGTTCACGTCTTCGATTTGTAGTTGAATCACCGAAATATAATGTCTGCTTTTGGATGGGTCGCTCAACCTCATTTGAAAAAATGAAAGGCATAAAAAACTTCGCTTAGCTGGGTTTTCGACGATCAGATTTAAATAAAAAAGTTGGCTAGGGCGTGGTTCTGAGAAATTCTATACAGAACCCTAATGACGGCTTTTGGCCGTTTGGAGCCTAAACAGAGCCCAAGTTCGCATGACTCCTAAGTGGCAACTCCAGTCTTTGAAAAACACAAATAGCTTCGAATAAATGAGAAAAGTTTTAATATATAAAAGAACACTTTTAATGAATCTCACATGTTGGCTTTCGACCTAAAGCGATCATTTTTTTAGTGCTAATTTTAAGGGCTTTGACCCCTTTCAATTCACTTTTAATGGAATAAAACCTCACTAACGTGAAACCCAGTCCCATCGAAAATGGAAAAGGCCCTTTAAGAGCCTTTTTGTGGACTTCACGTTAGTGAGATTCGACATACCGCAGGAAAACAACACTACCCTAGAGTAGCGCTAATTTTCTCAAAGCGTGAAACTAGATCTCTGGCGCTAACAACAACAGGCAAGTCAATCATTTTACCTTTGTACTCTACAGCGCCTTTCCCCTCCGCAAGCCCTTTATCAAAAGCCTCAATTAGCCCCTTTGCATGTTCCAGGGCGCTAGCACTTGGTATAAATCCTTCATTAAGCATTCCTGCCTGTGTTGGATGAATACAAAAAGCCCCCACAAAACCTAACTGACTTGCGAATTTTATGGTTTTTCGGAAAGCATCTGCATCACTGTAGTCAGCAATTGAGCCAGGAAACCCTAAAGGCACAATCCCTACTCTGCGACAGGCAAAAGCAATCATCTGATTTGGCAATAAGAGTGTTTCAGGAATAGACTGCATACCTGCGGAAGCTGAGAAATCTTCAGAGCCTAAAGTAATAGACACAACTCGGGAATGCGAGTCAGCAATTTCATCTAGCTTAGGTAAAGCTTCTACCGATTCAATCATCGCGATTAACAGTGTATGACCTTTATCAATACCACGCTCTTGCTCAAGTTGATCAATTCTTTCTGCAATCGCCACAACCTGCTCTGCACTTTCCACTTTAGGGATAACAATAGCATGAACTGCAGCATCGATAGACGCATCTAAATCCTGAAAAGCCATCGTTTCATCTAAATTAATACGAACCAACGCAGCTGCGCCATCTAACGATACTATTTTTGCAGCCTCAATAACCTTACCTCTTGCTGAATCTTTTTCAGCTAGAGGAACACTGTCTTCCAAGTCCAAAATATAGGCGTCTGCGCCACGTGTGTGAGCTTTAGCTACAAATTTTTCTATATGTACGGGTATAAACAATAAAGAACGCCAACCCGGATATGAAGAATGAACCATAATATTAATCCTATCTATTAGCTTTCAGCGCTTGCTAGCTTTGCATCTAGTTTCATACACATTGCATTATCGCTATCTACAGACCATAGCTGTAATTTATCGCCTTCCTGCTTGCCTTCAACTTTAAAAGGCTTATCGTCAAAAGTAGGTCTTACTGCGCGAAACTTTATATGACTAATGCGCTCATTGGGCAATTCAGATCGTTTAAGTTCCATTAGCAAAGTAACTAAAAGAGGGCCATGAACAACCAATGCAGAATACAACTCTTCTTGAATAGCATAATTACGATCGTAATGAATACGGTGACCATTAAAGGTTAATGCAGAGTAACGGAATAACAATACTGGGTCAGGTGTAATTACCTTGCTCCATAATGGCTCTGCAGGTGGTGTTTTTACAGGAGGTAATGGCGCATCTGCCGCGGGTTGTTCCCGGTAAACAATGTTCTGTACTTGGCTGATACAAAGCACATCATTTTGAAAAACTTGATGCTTAACTGCTACAAAAACAAGTGTACCCGTACTTCCCTCTTTTAATTCCACAGACTCAATAGTTGAAACTCTGGTCGCTGCTTGGCCTATTTTTAATGCTTGAAGATAGCTTGCTTCTCCCGCTGCCCACATTCTTCTAGGTAGAGGAACAGGTGGTAAAAAACCTCCTTTTGCAGGATGACCATCAACACCCGTTGCTGATGCTTTGGGCGTAGGTAAAAAATACATCCATTCCCAAAAAGGCGGTAAATCATCTTCTTTTTGAGGTAAGTTTTCGTTATCCAGAGCCGCCGCCAGTGCTTGTGCAGGGAACAGTGCAATGTCATCCACTAACGTTTCTTGCTTTCCAACCCATGTTTGTAAGTGCGTAATATCAATAGCCGACATAAATTTGCCTTTTTTGCATAAAAATTAAAGCATTACTTAATTTTTTTATAAGGAGTTAATCATAAATAAGGAATTAAATACCGCTAACAATGCCATTATCGTGGAGCTTACCAATCTGAGCTGAGGCTAAACCTAGCACTTCAGACAAAACTTCATC
>Ga0105351_1000320_pt1 | contig 23034 bp, 22 predicted proteins | sample EN4Hudsemesocosm_FD_83662 | JGI IMG/M metagenome (GOLD analysis project Ga0105351, IMG submission 83662) | Methane-oxidizing microbial communities from mesocosms in the Hudson Canyon - EN4B Hudson Canyon | ecosystem: Environmental > Aquatic > Marine > Cold seeps | place: Hudson Canyon... | reverse complement strand
TGGTTGAAAGAGCAAATACAAAAGCCAACGAAGGTAAAACTATTGCTAACTCAATGATTGAAGGATATATTGGGCTAAACGAAAGCATAATTAAATCTGATGATTTAATTAAACATGTATCAAGTGCTTCAAAAGAACAGTTAATTGGAATTGAACAAATAAACGATGCTATAAATAGCTTAGATCATCAAACTCAAGAAAATGTTCAAATTGCCAGTAAAAGTAATGATATCGCTCAACAAACAGCAAAACTTGCAGCTGCAATTGTTGCAGATGTTAATACAAAAGAGTTTATTGGAAAATGATGAGCTATTTGTAATTGAAGAATATTAAATATTTAAATTCTGAGAATAAAAACATCTAACTGGGTTTATTCAAAAATGGCACATAAAAAAGGAGCAAATATAAAATATCTATATTTACTCCTTTAAAGTGTTAACGTTTGTAGATTATGAGAATAAAATAGTGCTTAAGAACCTTTTAAACCAGCTCTCATAGCTGCAACGGTTGAATCTGTTGGTTCTATTCCTGTAAACAGACGTAAGGCCAATACACCTTGATATAAAAGCATGTCTTCACCATCTTTTACTCTAAGACCCTCTTTTTTTGCAAGTCCTAAAAATGGCGTCTCTTTTCCATAAATACAATCAAATGCAAAAGTCGCATTTAAAAAGATATTTTCAAGTCTTCTTTTTTCAAACGGAAACTCTTCATCTTTTAAACCAGCACTAGTACTGTTTACTATTAGATCAAAACTGTCTAACATGAAGTTATTCCAAGTATGAGTTTTACATCCAAGTTCTTTGAAAAATTCTAATCTTTCTTTACTTCTGTTTAGTACAGTAACTTTGATATTTTCTTCTAGAAGTGCAACTGCTATTGCTTTTGCAGTACCACCAGCTCCAAGAATCAATACGGTTTTTATTTTTCCAAAGTCTTCAATGGCTTTTATAAACCCTGGGGCATCTGTATTATATGCAACAATTTTGTCTTCTTCTTTTATATACGTATTAGCTGCACCAATTTTATTAGCAAGTCCTATTATCTCATCTGCTTGAGCAAAGGCATCCTCTTTGTATGGTACAGTGATATTAGCACCACTGATATTTTTATCAAGAAAGGTTTTTTTTAAAAGCTTTCCTGCTTTGAGGTGATACTTTTCGTAGTTTGCGTTAAACTCCAAGTCTTTAAATCCCGCATTTTGCATTTGCGGTGACTTAGAATGTTCAACGGGATCTCCAAAAATAACAAATTGTTTCATACTATTTTCTGACATATTTTACCTTTGTTTAAAAAATTATTTTATCTAAATGTAATTGAAAATTTAATTAGTGAGTTTGTTTTTTAGTTTTCTATCAAAACACTCAACTTGTATACCATTTTTATCACTTGCAACTATTATGCAAAGTTTTTCAGGTGCATTTTTAGGTATAAATTCATAGACTCTAAAGTTCCAGCCTTTAGCTTCCACGTCATAAGAGTTAGAAGGAACCACTTCATCACCAAAACTTTGTAGTTTTTCCCATACTCCTGCGTTTAAAAACGAGATGGTTAAGAGTAGAATAACAAGAGCTTTTTTCATAAATATCCTTATTTTAACATGATTTCTGGATTATAGCGTAACCATTCAGGTTTCGCATCTTCGTAGAGTGTAAATACGGTATAGTCTTTTACTTTAGCTTCAAACTTGTTTGGTGTTGAAAATGAAAGCCCTCCTAAAACAACACTGGTTAACGAATCAGCTTTAATATTTGCCCCCATTAATGATAAATCAATATCAATACCACTTACGTTATAAAATTTTGTGTTTGTTCGAATAAGGTTTTTATATTTATCATAAATAAACAGTTTTATATTTACAAACTTTGCATTTGTATGTAAATCTATTTTCTCTATTTCTCCTACTTGTACCTTTTTATAAAATACTGGAGAGTAGGTTGTAAGTGAGCCACTATGATTAGCATGAAGTATTATTTTAAGGCCTTTTTTGATTGTACTATTTGATGGTTTGTCATGATAAACATAAAAGGAATTCTTTCGTTTTCCATCCCCTTTTAGGATATTTATATAAGAGCCTTTTATGATGGTATCTAGTCCAGAAACTCCCTTTAGTGAGATATTTGGTTTTACGATATAAAATGTAGAGTTTTTAGAAGCGATGTTTTTATATTCGCTATAAATATATGCTTTTGCATTTAATGTTTTGAGATCACTGTTTAGTTTGATAGTAGTTACTTTACCTACTTGAATCCCCTTATACACGAGTTTTGTATTTTGTTTATCTAACCCTTCTATATTTTCAAAAGTTAAGTTAAGAGGGTATTTTTTGATAGGTAAATTTTCAAAGTCATCATATAGTTTATATTTAAACATAGGGTAAATAGTATTGTCTTTTGTCTTAAAATTATTAGACAAAATAATTCCACCTTTTAACAATGTTTCAAAAGAGGTGAGTTTTACTTCTAAACCTTGAGCTAAACTGGCATTGGCTTTAATGGCACTTTGTACATAGAATTTACTGTTAGAGTTGATGATTTTTTTGAAGTTATTTTTTATGAATAAAACAGCATAAGGAGCACTGCTTAGATGATCAAAACTTTCAATAAAACCTATTTTTGTATTTCTATAAAAAATAGGAGTATCTGTTTTTAGCTGAGTGTTTTCATCTATTTGGATTTTTATTCTTTTCCCATCACTGTACTTTTGTTTTACTTTTAAAAGGTCTATAAAACTATCATACAGCCAATATCTCTTTTCATTGTACTTTGATTTGCTTTTAGTGTATTCAAGTCCAATTCCACCGTTTATTAGTGGATCAATCCCTTCGAAGTTTACTCGAACATCAAAGTTTTTGGCTTCTATTAAAGGTGTGGATATAGAGTAAAAAAGAGTTTTTGCATTTATGAGGTTTTTATATTTTGTTTGAATACCTGCTTTAATGATAATATCTTTTAAATTTGGCGTAAACTTGTATTCAAGAACAGAACCAATTACAACATTTTTATAGAAGATGTTACTGCCTACTTTTAGATTATAAAGTTTATCACTTTTGATTACAATTTTAAACATTTTCTTTTTGAGTGCTTTTTCTTCTGATTCGTATACGTTAAACGTATTGTTATAAGAACCAGTTCCAGGAATAATGTTGATATGACTTCCTTTAATAAGTGTATCTACATTTTTCATTTCCATGAGACCTAGTTTTGCTTCTACTTTATAAAATTTTGTGCCTTTGTTGTTAAATCTTTTGAACTTTTTATCCATAAATACAGTTGCAACTATTTCTTCTTTGTCATTAAACATTAAAGATTTAACTTTCCCTATTTCTATACCTTTATAAAGTATAGATGTTTGGTTTTTTGTAATACCTTTAGCACTTTTTAGTATGAGCTTTACCACTGTTTGGTCTTGTTGTAAACCTTTTAAATCTTTGTATAAAACAAATTCTTTATCTTTTATTTCTTTGGATGCATTATCTTGAAGGGTTTTAAAAGTAATTCCTCCAGAAAACAAGGAAATCAAGGAATCCATTTCAAAATTTACCCCAGCTAAACTAGCATCAAATTTAACTCCACTTACATTCCAAAAGATTGTTGAATTATTAATAAGTTTTCCATATTTTTTTTGAATATTGATATATATTTTTACTCTGTTTTTTAGAAGTTTTGTAGCAATAACTTCTCCCACTTTAAACTTTTTATAAAAAATAGGAGTCCCTATACTAATGCCTGATAAATCATTGGCATTTAAAGTGATATTTACACCTTCTTTATCATGAAACCTAAGTGGTTTTTCCATAAGACCTGTAAATTTGTATTTTATTGGCATGTCTTTTATTTTTTTTGTGTCAATTGTTTTTGGTTTTACTGCTATATATACACCACTTATGATTGTATCAAGTCCAGAAATCTCACTTACACTGAATTTTGGTCTTACAATCCAAAACTGTGTTCCTTCTCTTGTGATAAAATCTGCTGCTTCCTTGTTTATTCTAATATGGGCATTTATACTGTTTAAATCTTTTCCTACTGTTATTTTTGTGATTTTACCAAGGTTGTATCCTTTATATACAACAGACGTTTTACCTGCTTTAAAACCATTACCACTTTTGAAGTTTACTACAATATCAATACCTGCTTCACTGATACTTTTATATATAAGCCATCCAGTAGCCATTAAAGCTATTAAAGGAATAAGCCATGTAATACTGCTACGTTTTCTTTTCTCAACCACTGCGTTTGGTATTTCGTTAGTCATTTTTATTCCATATTAATTTAGTATCAAATGTAGTTGTTGCAACAATTGTTACAAGAATTACAAGCGTAAAGTATGTTGCTGCACTTCCTGCTTCAATAAAAGCAATACTCTCCTCTTTTACAAGTGAAGTTAAAAGAGCAACCATATATATATCTAATATTGACCATTTCCCAATAAGTTCAATAAACTTATAGAGTTTTAGTTTATAAATTTTGTTTATTCTATTATTATAAAAGTTAAACTTCATTGATAGAAGGATAAATAACATTCCTAATAATTTAAATAGTGGTATAACGATACTTGCAATGAAAACAATAATAGCAATTAAAAGCATTTCATTGTTGGCTAAAGATATGATTCCTGACATAATAGTATCAGGGGAAATATTTCCAAACTTTGAAATATGCATCATCGTAAAATAATTTGCAGGAATATATAATATGAGTCCTGTAAGAAGTAATGAAAATGTAAGTGCATATGAGTTTTTAAATGTTTTTTTAGAGATATATTCTTGGGTAGTATGTATTTTATTCATGGATAGCAGAAAAAAGACTATATAAGCTATGAAAAAATAAATATTAGAATGAATAGTAACATCAGAAATGTCAATAAGTTTTATATATCCTACTAGAAGAGCTAATAAATATACTTCGATAAAACTTGTTTTTTTAGTAAAATTGTAGACTCTGTTGAGTGATTTTATTTTAATAAAATCTACAATACCTTTTTTGTGTAAGTAAATAGCAATAATAATAAAGGAGTTCATAATAGGAAAAACAAAAGCCGTTAAATAAATAATAAGAGAAACAAAGTTAAAGCCTTGCTCTTGTAGGGTAATAGCACTTTGTATAAAGGTAATTGAAAACTCATTACCAACAAGTTCAAAGGTCATGATAGGATAAATGTTTGCAGGTATAAAAAGTATAAGTGCCGTAATAGCATATATAACAGCAAGTGTAAAATTTTCTTTGGAGTGATCGTAGTAAATGGTACTAAAACAACGAGAGCACAAACCTTTTTTGTATTTACCTAAATCTACTTTTTGGTTTTTTTGTCCACAATGATGACAAGTAGTTATTTCATTTTTAGTTTTATCTAAATCACTCATAATAAGACCTTATCATATAAATACTTTATACCGACCTCAAAGTACTTATAGTAGATGCTAAATTACCGCATAGTGTTTAAGTATAAATTTGCAAAATAGAAATTTTTTAATTCGTCGTTTATTACGCTAATTTTGTTGTTTATATTCTCACATGTAAGTTTTGTGACAGGATTGGGATTCATATAATACAGTTGTGAACATATAACAACGGAGTCATATAAGTAATTTCTACTAATATGTAATTTATTGTACTGTTTTAAATCATCAATAATAACACTTGAAAAAACGTTTACAGCTATGATGGCACAAACCATTCCAATGACTGATGAATAAAATAATCTTTTTAATAATACTTTCATTCAATCATTATACTATTTAATAATTTAATGACAATTTAATGACACAATTAATTATAGATTTTTAAGTGCCACTACTTTAAAATACGAGTATTATTTCATAAGGAACCAGTATGATAAAGAGTATTCTAAAAAGAGATGGGACGTATAAAGATTTTGTACCCTATAAGATTGAAGACGCCATTAAAAAATCTTTTAAAAGTGAACATATAACCTACGACAACGCAGTTTTTTTTAATGTGATTGAAAAACTAAAAGAAAAAAGAATAATAGCAGTTGAGGATATACAAAACCTAATAGAAAAAGAGTTATATAAAGCCAGATACTTTGATGTCATGCGTTCTTTTATGATATACAGACATATGCATAAAATGCAAAGAGAACATGTCCTAGGACTTGATGAGGATACTACTTATATTAATTCTACTCAGACTATTGAAGAGTATATCAATGGAACAGATTGGAGAATTAAAGCAAATTCAAATACAGGATACTCTAATGCTGGATTGGTTAACAACACAGCTGGAAAAGTGATTGCCAATTATTGGTTAGATAAGGTTTATTCTAAAGAAGAAGGATATGCTCATAGAAATGGGGATTACCATATACATGATTTAGATTGCCTTACTGGGTATTGTGCTGGATGGAGTTTACGTGTATTACTGGATGAAGGTTTTAATGGAGTACGAGGAAGAGTAGAAAGTGATGCTCCTAGTCACTTTAGAGAAGCTTTAGGACAAATGGCTAACTTCTTAGGAATACTTCAAAGTGAGTGGGCAGGAGCTCAAGCTTTTTCATCATTTGATACGTACTTAGCCCCTTATATATTCAAAGACAAGTTAAGTTTTAAAGAAATCAAAAAAAATGTTAGAAGTTTTGTATATAACTTAAATGTTCCAGCTCGTTGGGGACAAAGCCCTTTTACTAATATTACTATTGATTGGACAGTACCAGATGATTTAAAAGACCAAATTCCTACACGTGAGCAATTACATCTGTTTAAAGATATTCAAGATGTTGATTTATTAGAAGAAGCTAAGAGTAGAGGAGTAAACTCTTTAGATGAAATGACGTATAAGAATTTTCAAAAAGAGATGAATCTTATTAATAAAGCATATTATGAAGTAATGACAGAAGGGGATAAAACAGGTCAACCTTTTACTTTCCCAATTCCAACAGTAAACTTAACAGAAGACTTTGATTGGTATGGAGAGAATACAGACTTATTATTTGAAAATACTGCCAAGGTTGGATCTTCTTATTTCCAAAACTTTATAGGTAGTCAGTATAAAAGAGATGAGAATGGCAATTTAGTAGAAAATGAAGAAGCATATAAACCAGGACACGTAAGAAGTATGTGTTGTAGATTGCAATTAGACTTAAGAGAGTTACTAAAACGTGGTGGTGGATTATTTGGTAGTGCTGAAATGACTGGAAGTATTGGTGTTGTAACTATTAACATGGCAAGACTTGGATTTTTGTATAAAGGGGATAAAGATAGACTCTTTCAAAAACTAGTTGAGCTTATGGATTATGCAAAGTCTACCTTAGAGAAAAAAAGAGTCTTTATTCAAGACCTATATGACAGAGGACTATTTCCATATACAAAAAGATACCTACAAGGTTTTAACAATCACTTCTCAACAATTGGTATTAATGGTGTAAATGAAATGATTCAAAACTTTACAAGTGATTCCTATGATATTAGTGATGATAGAGGTATTGAGCTTGCGGTTGAGGTATTAGACTTTATGAGAAAAACAATGGTTGAGTATCAAGAAGAAACAGGAAACCTATATAACCTAGAAGCAACTCCTGCTGAAGGAACTACCTATAGATTTGCTAAAGAAGATAAGAAGAGATATGGGGATTCTATTATTCAAGCAGGAATGGGAGATAACATATATTATACAAACTCTTCTCAAATTCCAGTTGATCATACAGATGACCCTTATGAGGCATTAAGCTTGCAAGATGACTTGCAGTGTAAATATACAGGTGGAACAGTACTTCACTTATACATGAAAGAAAAAATAAGTCAAACAGAAGCTTGTAGAAAACTGGTTCGAAAAGTGATTTCAAATTTTAGATTACCATATATCACAGTAACACCTTTATTCTCTGTATGTCCAAAACATGGATATATAGCAGGAGAACATGAATACTGCCCTAAATGTGATGACAATATCTTAGAAGAAGAAAGTGCATAGTAAGTAACAATAAAAAAACTTTAAAAAGGAAAACAAATGAGCAAAAATGAAATTTTAACAAAAATGAATGAAAAAAGAACAAAGTGTATTGTTTACACAAGAGTTATGGGATACCATAGACCAGTTGAGAGTTTTAATGTTGGAAAAACAGGTGAACACAAACAAAGAAAACAATTTCTTGAAAAATAAAGAAATTTATGACTTGACAAGATTTACTCATTTGGACTATCCAAATGAGTTGGCTTGTATTGTTTGGTTTAGTGGTTGTAATATGAGATGCCAATATTGTTACAATGACGACATCGTTTTTAATAAAGAAGGAAATTACTCTTATGATGAGGTATTAGACTTTTTAAAAAAAAGAGTAGGGCTACTTGATGGAGTTGTCTTAAGTGGAGGAGAAGCCACTTCTAAAAACCTTATAGAATTTTGTCAACAAATAAAAAAACTTGGTTTTTTAATAAAACTGGATACCAATGGCATAAACTACAATAAAATTAAAGAATTAATAGAACTAAATCTTTTAGATTATATAGCTTTGGATTATAAAGCAACTCAACAAAAGTTTGAAAAAATAACTGCTTCAAATAAATTTGGTGAGTTTAATAAAACTCTTTTATATCTAGTTGAGCAAAAGTTTAACTTTGAAGTTCGAACGACTCTTCATAGTGATTTACTTAACAGTGAAGATATAAATACAATTATTGAAGACTTACATAAAAAAGGGTATAAAAATACATTTTATATTCAAAGGTTTGTAGACACACAAACAAATATAGGTAATATTCATAGTGAAGTAACTAAATTTGTAAAAAACGACATTAGAAGTGATCTATTGGACGTTATTTACCGATAACTTAAATATCATACAAATAAAACCTCAATAATTATCTGTAAAACAAGTAAACAGAAATAAATATATTAATAATTATTGATAAAGACGTTAAAAAAATAAAATCATTTGTAAAATTAGATGGTTTGGTATCACTAGCAGATAAATTAGGCGTAGCCAATTTTAACAGTTTTTTAAATATTTTTTTAACATCAAAAAAACTACTTGTATTATTCAACGTAATAACTCCTAAATTATTGGTAGTAAAAGTTACGAATAATATACAATTAGTTCTTAAACATATCTTAACATAATATATGAAAAAGTTATTAAATTATAAAATAAATATTATGAAGGCTTTATTTCTAGTATATAACCTTGTCCACTTACATTTTTGATTAAGTTTTTCGAGCATTTTGTTCTAAATCTTCTTACAAAAGTTCTTATTCTTTCATCACTTACTGCTTCCTTTGTCCATAGTGTTGATTTTATATTTTCAAGTGTTAATACTTTGTTGTTATTAGAAAGAAGTAGTTCCAAAAAAAGCTTTTCTCTTTTTGTGAGTTTTACCAGTTTGTCATTTTTGTACAAACTTTTGGTATTGTTGTTAAAACTAAAACCATCTTCTAATATTATTGATTTTTTCTTATTTAGTTTTAGTGCAATTTTTTCAATATGTTCTATAAGTTCATCTGGATCAAAAGGTTTTATAAAATACTTGTTTATGCCAATATCAATTGCTTTTAAGAGTTTATCTTGCTCTGCAAATGCGCTTAATATAATGATAGGAATATTTTCATCTAACTCTTTAACTTTAATAGTCATATCTAAACCATTAAGGTTTGGCATCATGATATCTGTAATAATAATATCAGGTTTAACTTTTAAATACTTCTGAAAGCCTTCATTTCCATCTGTAGCAAGTATAACACTATAACAATAGGAACCTATTGCATCTTTTAATAACTGTGCGAGTTTGGGTTCATCTTCTACTATTAGAACTTTTAAATCTTTGCTTAACTTATTCATTATCATCACCCATTGGAATTGCAATTATGAACGTAGATCCATTTTTTTCATTTTCTAAGTCAATAGTACCACTTAAACTTTGCTCAATTATCATTTTTGACATAAAAAGTCCAAGTCCAGTACCTGCACTTTGATGTTTGGTTGTAAAATAAGGTTCAAATATCTTTTCTTCTAATTCTTCAGGTATCCCACCTGCATTATCACCAATTGCAATAGTGGCATAGGCATGCTCATTGATGGTAGTTTTATCAATTTTTATTTTTATCATTCGACTTGATATCTTATTTTTATTAAAAGCATCAATGGAGTTTTTAATTAAATTTATTATTACTTGCGATAATTCATTTAAAATTCCCAAAGCAGAATAATCATTATATATTGTTCTAATAGAAATACGCTCTTTTTCTAGGGTTTTGTCCATAATGGAAAGTGCATCAAGAACAGAATCTTTAAGTAAAAAGTTTTCTTTTGGTTTATTAGGATTGAAAAAATTTGTAAAATCTTCAATGGTTTGAGACATACTTTTGATAACTATTTTACTGTCATTGTAATAGTTATCAAGTCTTTTTATATCTTTTTGATGCGCTGATTTCTTTATATTAAACAATGCAAGAGAGAGCTCAGACAAAGGTTGTCTCCATTGATGCGCAATATTTGCTAACATCTGTCCCAGACTTGCCATTCTTGATTGCCAAAAAAGTACTTTTTGATTCTGCTCATTTTTAAGAACTTCATCTTTTACTCTTTTTTCTAATGTTTGATTTAATTTTTTTAGCTGTTTTGTTTGTTCTTGAACTCGAAATTCTAAGGTTGAATTTAAAAAATCCAGCTCATTATATTTTTCTTCAAGTTCTTTTTTTAACTCTACTTCTTTAGTAACGTCATAACGAATAGCAATAAACTCTTCAATATCACCATCTTTGTTTAAAATAGGTGTCACTGTTGTATTTAAATAGATTGTTTGGCCTGTTTTTGTTAAATTTTTTACCATACTTTTGTATGTTTTTTTAGCCTTTATAGTATCCCACAGGTTTTTAAAAGTTGATGTTGGAACATCTGGGTGCCTTACTATATTATGGTTTTTTCCAACTAGCTCTTCTTCTGTATATCCACAAGATTTGCAGAACTCTTCGTTTACAAAGGTAATTATTCCCTCAGTATCTGTTTTAGAAACGATGTTGCTGTTTTCTATGGCGTCTTTATATTGTTGAAGCATGTTTAAAAATATACTTTGATATCTTGGTTGTCTAACACTTTAAATCTAATCGTATAATTATAAAGTAAATCAGAAATTTCAGCGATATTTTGAAGTATGAGTTTATCATTACCCAGTTCTTTTTTTTCAAATTTTTCACTGTTTTTATTCCATTGATAACAGCTAAATGCCTCTAGTTTTTTAAGAATTTCACTGCTTAAATATTTTTTTTCTTTTAGTGGTAATTTTATTGTAAACTCAGCACCAGTATTTGAAACATCATTGAAATCAAAAGTTTGATTTTGCACGTGTAGATTCCCATTCATGTGTTTTGAAATAATTTCAGAACTCATATATAGACCAATCCCTGTGCCTTGTGCTTTGTGTTTTGTCGTAAAATATGGATCAAATATTCTATTTATAATATCAAGAGGAATACCACCAGCGTTATCTTTGATTTTAATTATTGCATAATATTTATCTTTGAAAATATCAACAAAAATATACTTTTGTTGTGTGTGTTGATTTCCTTCAAGTGCATCTTTTGCATTGTTTAAGATATTCATTAATACTTGAATTAAGTCACTTTCAAGACCAATTAACTCAACATCTTGTATATCAGTAATGATTTGTATATCACTATTAGAATACTTTGAGTTTATTAACTCTTGCGTTTTATGAAAAGTATTATTCAAATTAAATAGTATCTTTTCTTTACCTGATTTAAAGAAGTCCCTGAAGGTATTTATTGTTTCAGAGAGGTGTTTGGTATTGTTTAAAATACTACTAACAGATCGGTAGAATTGTTCATCATCTAATTGTTTGAAATCTTTTTGAAGTTTCATTCCACTAGCAGCTGTTGATATAACAGAAAGTGGTTGTCTCCATTGATGAGCAATATTTTCAAGCATTTCTCCCATAGCAGCCATTTTTGACTGTTGAGAAAGCGCATAATCTTTTTCTCTGTTACTTTCAACTGCTTTTTTAATCTCAAATTCTAAATTTGTATTTATCTTTTCCATTCTTTTTTTATACGTGATATCAATTCTAAGAGCAGTGTAGCCAATAACTTTTTTATCTTTGTCATAGTTTGGATAAATCAGTACTTCAAACCAAAGATCGTCTCCATCTTTTGTAAGATTTTTCATTGTAGTTTTGAAAATTTCACCTGCTTGGATTGTTTTCCATAGTTTTTCATATATTGTTTTTTCATTATTAGGGTGTCGTACTATTGAGTGTGGTTTTCCAATAAGTTCTGCTTTTTTATATCCAACACATTTACAAAATCTATCTGAGGCATAAGTGATTATACCATCTAAATCAGTTTGAGTCATCGCAACATAGGAGTTTGTTAGCTCCATAGAATCATTGAGTTTTTTAGTTTTATCATTTAATAATTCTTTTAATTTTAGTTGAAACTCTCTATTTCTTCTTCTATATGTCATAAATATTTTTTTAATAACATCTGAAAAAACAAACAGTAAAACAATTGTAATAGCTGTTGTGAAGATACTTAACATAGAAATTTTTGTAAGTGTTGACTCTGTTATTTGTGCGAGTTTTTTTTCTTTTTCTTCTAGTAAGTGTTTGATGTCTTCTGGGTAAAATCCAGACCCAATAGCCCATTTCCAATCATAAAAACCCTTTACAAAAGAGACTTTATTCGATAATTCACCTACTTTTGTACCAGGAATCCCAATATACTCGACAAACCCCTCACTGTTTTTCGCTGCTTTTATAATCTCTTTTGTAATTTCAAACCCATTTTTATCTTTTAAATTGATTTGATTGGTATTTTGTAAATCATTTTTAATATGATTTATAAAATTTCCCTCATAATCAATAATAAACACATAACCTGATTTATCGTATTTAATTTGATTGATTCTATTAAGTACATTTTTTTTGACTTCATTTTCAAAATCAATTAAATACTCACCCGTTCCAATAAACCAATCAAGAGGTTCAAACAACATTGTGTAACCAATTTTTTCATGCATAACATCTGTATGATTTGGTTTATACCAATACCAAGTATAAAAGCCATGTTTTTTATTTTTTGAAATTTCTGATAATTCTCTTATAGTGTAGTTATTTTTAGCATCTTTAAAGTCCCAAAAGTCCTCACCCTCAAGCTCTTTTGAACTAGGAAAGAGTATGTTTTTTCCAGTAAGTTCATAGATGAAATAGTAGCCTCTTTTATCGTTAAACCTTATATATCTAAGTGCTTCTTTAATCTTATGAATAATAACTTCTTTTTTTAGATGTTTATGTTCTTCATAAATACTTGATGCAATAAAATGTGCTTCTTGAACTTTTTGTTGTATGTTGTTTTTTAAATTTTTGAGTGCATTTTCTTTTTCATAACTTACTAAATCATAGACAAGCTGTACATCTTTTTTAATAAGTTCTTTATGTTGTTGCATAAAGTCTTGCTGTATTCTTTTTGAATCTGACTTGAAAAGTTTGTCATTTTGAGAAATAAATGTATAGGTTAAAACGATAGAGAAGACAATAATGATAATAATAGGAAAAAATTTTATAGAAGTTAAAATTTTCTTTTCGTTATTATTTAACATTATTGCCCCTTTTGTATATCAATTATACTATATTAATATAATAATACTTAAAAAAATAAATAATTATTTTTTTATAAAGTTACTTTAATAATTTACAAGCCTCTTTTGCATGATAGGTAATAATAAGGTTAGCTCCAGCTCTTTTAAAACTAAGTAATGTTTCCATCATAACTCTATCATAATCAATTAATCCAGCAGCTCCTGCATTTTTAAGCATAGCATATTCACCGCTTACATTATAAACAGCAAGTGGAAGATTTGATTCGTTTCTAATATCTCTTATAATATCAAGATACGAAAGTGCTGGTTTTACCATTAAAATGTCTGCACCTTGTTTTTCATCTTCAAGTGATTCTTCAATTGCTTCAAGACGATTGGCAGGATCCATTTGATAACTTCTTCTGTCTCCAAAACTAGGAGTACTTTCAGCAACATCTCTAAAAGGCCCATAATAAGCAGATGCAAATTTTGTAGAATAACTCATAATAGGAAGATCTTTAAATCCATTTTCATCAAGAGCTGTTCTTAATGCTTCTATAATACCATCCATCATACCACTAGGTGCAATCATATCAGCACCCGCTTTTGCATGAACAACAGCTTGTTGTGCTGAGATTTCTAAAGTTGCATCGTTATCTACTGTTTGCGTTTTAGGATCCATGATTCCACAATGGCCATGATCTGTATATTCACAAAAACATAAATCTGTAACAATAAACATATCTGGAAATTCTTTTTTAATGGCTTTAATTGTTCTAGAAATCAAACTTTGTTCACATAAACATTCACTTCCAACAGAATCTTTAACATCTGGAATAGCAAAAAGAATAATCGAATTTAATCCTAATTCTTGAATTTCGCCACACTCTTTCACGATTTCGTCAATACTCATTTGAAAAACACCTGGCATTGATTCAATTTCTTTTTTAAAATTTTTACCTTCTTTTACAAAAAGAGGGTAGATGAAATCATTAGAACTTAGTGTTGTTTCTTGTACTAGTCCCCTTAAAGTTTCATTAATTCTTAATCTTCTAAATCTTTTAAACATTTTATTTACCTTTATTGGATATAATCGTGGCTATTTTAACAAGTTAAGGTTTAAATATATATGAATATTGAGCAATCCGAAATTGCAAACTTACCTACAGTTCATGGTAATTTTTTAATACAATCATTTAAAGAAAATCATAAAGAACATTTAGTCATTTATACTGAAAAATTTAGTGATACTCCAAACATTAGAATACATTCTGAGTGTTTAACTGGTGATGCTATTGGATCTATCAAGTGTGATTGCCAAGCGCAGCTTAATTTTTCTCTTGATTATATAAGTAAAAATGGTGGAATGGTAATTTATTTACGCCAAGAAGGTAGAAACATTGGACTTTTAAATAAAGTGAATGCGTATGCTCTTCAGGATAAAGGAATGAACACTATTGAAGCAAATCATCAGTTAGGTTTTAGAACCGATGAGAGAAGTTATGAAATAGTCGAATACATTTTAAAAAAATTTGATATTAAAAAAATTAATTTATTGACAAACAATCCAAAAAAAGTGGAAAGTTTAGAAGATATTGAAATCGTTGAACGAAAACCAATTATTGTTGGTATTAATGCAAAAAACAAAGAATACTTAAAAGTAAAAAAAGAACAAATGGGGCACTTATTATAGTGAAAAATACAAATGAATAATGAACAATGTAAAGATATTGGTTTAGAATTTGATAACAAATTCTACCGACGATGTGCGCAGTTTACGTCACTTTTACAACAGTGGGGTAAGGTACATAATTTAACAGCAGAACTTCAAAGTGAAAAAATTGATTCTAATATACTTGATTCAATTTACCCTTTGACATTTTTAAATAACTTTGAGTCTTTTGCAGATATAGGAACAGGTGCAGGGTACCCTGGACTTTTACTTGCAATTGCAAGACCTGAAGTTAAAGCTGTATTAATAGAGCCAAGAAGAAAGAGAGTTGCTTTTTTAAATTTTGTTAAAAATGCACTCGATTTGAAAAATGTAGAAATTATTTGTGACAGAGTAGAAAATGTAAAAGATATGTCTTTTGATCTCATTACTTCAAGAGCTGTTACTAATACAGCTTTGTTGATGGAGTTAACAAAAGGTATTAGTACAAATGATACAGAATTTCTATTTTATAAAGGTAGTATGTTGGAAAACGAAATTCAAGATGCAACACTTAACAAATTTGAAATTATAAATGTAAAAGATAGAAACTTTTTATATATTAAAAAAGACTAACAAAGGAATACGTAAAGATGATTTTTAAATTATTAGCTGTAATAGCTGTTTTATTTTTGGTTTATTTGGTTTTTTTCAAAAAAGGAAGAGAACAAGAAATTAAAGATAAAAAAAATGAATCAATTTCAGACGAAATGATTGAGTGTAATTCTTGTGGCACTTTTATTTCAAAAGATGAAGCAATACTTTCAAATGCGAAATATTACTGCTCAAAAGAGTGTATAAAATGATTTTAATTGGTGATGAATTAGTTCCGTATGAGTCTATTTGTAAAATAACAGATATCTCAAAAATCAATGATACAAAAGCAAATTCAACACTTTTGTTTACGTATGATATAGATTTAATTAAATATTGCCAAAAAAATCTGCTTAAAACTGCGGTTATTGTAAAAGATATAAAAGAGTTGATATATGCTTCAGAATTTGATACTTCATATATTATTTGTGAAAAAGAATTTGCAATTGATGCGCAAAAAATAGCAGAAAATTATATGTTTGATTCGAAAATTTTAGTTGCTATAGAAAATAGTGATGAAATTGTGTGGACAGCACTGAATGAAATAGATGGTGCAATCTATAAGAGTTTACTGTGAAAAAATATCTGTTTCTTTTAGTCTTTGTTCTAAGTACTGCTAATGCAGAATATATTAAGTGGTATTATAACTATGACAAAGGTCACCAAGAAGCAGTAAAACAGCACAAAAGTATTATGCTTTTTTTAAAAGATGATAATGCAGAATCTGTAAAAATGTTTGAAGAGACTTTTTCAAATAGAGATATAATTAAAATTGTAAATAAAAACTATATAAGCATTCAGTTACCTTATGGAACAGATCAGTTTCCCTTAGAGCTGTATTATACGCTTGAACCTGCATCGTTATTTTTTGCAACGGAATATGAAATTTTATTTGGTGAAAAATTTACAGGACATGTAAACTCTGCAAAATTATTAAAAGTTTTAAAACAGTATCAGGAACTAGAATAAATGAACAAGTTAACAAATTTTAAAAACCAATAAGAAGGAAAGATATGAATGGCGTAGTTGACGTAATAGTGATTGTGATTTTTATTGCAATTCTTGCAGTGTTTGTTATTGGTTTTAATAGACAAATGTCAGAAAAAAATGAAAAAAGATTAAAAGAACAAGAAGAAAGATTAGAAGAACATAAAAAAAAATTAGACAAACATGAAGATAATAAAAGTAAGGATGATATAAATGACTAAACCATTATTAATAGAAATTGGAGTTGAAGAACTACCTGCAATACCTTTCTTGAAAGAGTTGCCAAATATTGAAAAAAAATGGAGTGTTATTCTAGAAGAATATAAACTATCATGTGATTTTGAATTTTACTATACTCCAAGAAGATTAGTACTTTGGCACAAAGACTTTTCAGTATCACAAGAAGACTCTCTTGTTGAACAATATGGAGCACCTGTATCAATAGCATACAAAGATGGAGTTCCAACAAATGCAGCACTTGGATTTGCAAAAAAATGTGGTGTTAGTATTGATGAAATAACTACAGCAACAAAACCAAATGGTGAAGTTTTATATTTCAAGAAAGAAGTTAAAGGTGCAAATGCTTCAGATTTATTAAACGAAATGATTAATAAATTCATAAAATCACTTAACTTTGGTAAATCTATGAGATGGGGAAGCCGAAGTGATAGCTTTATCAGACCTATTAGAAGTTTAAGTATGGTTCTTGGTTCTGAGCTGGCTGAAGGTGAACTTTTTGGTATTCAATCTTCAAAATCAAGTTTTCCACATAGAATGATTTCTTACGAACCGTTTACATATAATGAAGCAAGTGAGTACTTTGATCTTATCAAACAAAATGGCGTAAATTTATATCCAAATGAAAGAAAATCACTTATTTTAAAACAAATGAAAGAAATTGAGTCATCAAATAATATTTCTATTGAAATAGATGAAGAACTTTTAGAAGAAGTAGTGGCTATTACAGAATTTCCAACAGCACTACTTGGAAAGTTTGACGAAGAGTTTTTAGAACTACCTCCTGAAGTTATTGTAACTTCGATGAAAGAACATCAAAGATACTTTGCTGTTTACAAAGATGGTACTTTAACGAATAATTTTATTGTTGTTTCAAACTCAAAAACTACAGATTTTTCAAAAATTATTGAAGGAAATGAAAAAGTATTAAGACCAAGACTAGCTGATGGAATGTTTTTTTATAAAAATGATTTAGCAAATGGCTTATGTAATGAAGGACTAAAAAAACTTGTTTTTGTTGAAGGTTTAGGTTCTATGTATGATAAATGTGAAAGAGAAGCATCAATTGCAGCACATTTAGCAAATCTTTATGGTATCGAAGAAAAAGCGCTTATAAAAGAAGCTGTGATGTTAAGTAAGGCTGACTTGATGTCTGAGATGGTTTTTGAATTTACAGAGCTTCAAGGACTTATGGGATACTACTATGCCAAAATTGCTGGGAAAGATAAACTAGTATATACAGCCCTTAAAGAACAATATCTTCCTGATGGTGAAGATTCAGAGCTTCCATCAAATAAGTTCTCTGCAATTATCGCACTTTCTTATAAACTAGATAGCCTTATGGGATTGTTTAGTGTTAATAAAATACCAACAGGTTCAAAAGATCCTTTTGGTCTTAGACGTGCTGCTGCTGGAATTGTTAAAATTGCAATTGAGCATAAAGTTGAATTTAATTTGTCAAATATTGTAGATGCACTAGTTGATACTTACCCAGGATTAGATAAAAAGAAATTGATTGAATTTTTCAATGAAAGATTGTTTAAAATCTTTGATGTTAACCCTTCTGTTCTTAAAGCAGTACTAGGTAGTGGTGAGCAAGATGTCTTTAAAATCAGTCAAAAATTATGCGCACTTAATCCAATAGTTTTAAGTGATGATTTTAAAGAATACAGTACTACATTTAAAAGAGTTGCAAATATCATTAAAGATATCAATACTGAAGAAACTTTAGAAATTAACAGTACTTTATTAGAAGAAGAGGCTGAGAAGAGCTTGTTTACACGATACAGTGAAGTTACAAGTAAAAACTATGAATGTTACTCTGATGAATTAGATGCACTTTTTGCACTTAAACCAGAACTTGATAACTTTTTTGATAAAGTTTTTGTAAATCATGAAGATGAAAAAATCAAAACAAATAGAAAAAATCTTATTGGTCTAACATATCAAGCCTTCAAAAAAATTGCTGATATTAAAGAAATCTCGATATAACTAATGTTCTTTCCTGATGAATGGACTCAACAAGAGTTATATAAAAATACCATAGAATTAGAAAAACAAGGAATTAAGGTTGTATTAATTGATACAATCTTAAAACCCTTAGAAAAGATAGAAACAACTACATATAACCCCTTTGTACTCTCAGAAATGCCTAAAAATACTGTATTCGTTTTTTATTGTGATACAGGCAAAATGTCAAAAGAGAGACTCAACTTCTATAGATCAAAACTTCCAGATTATACTTGTATTAGTTTAAGAGGTGGAAGAGCTTATTGGAGACCCAATTATACACTTGAATCTGAAATCAATAAGAATATATAATTAAGGCGCTCTCATGATATATGACTATGTAATTGTTGGTGCTGGCATTGCTGGGTGTAGTGTTGCACATTTTTTACATGAAAAAGACCACAGCAAGTCAATACTTTTAATAGATAGAAACAGTGATGTTGCTATAGGTGCTAGTGGAACAGCTGGTGCATTTTTATCTCCACTACTTGGAAAAGATAACAAATTTAAGACCTTAGTTAACAAATCATTAAAATTTAGTACTGCCTTCTATAAAAAAATTGCAAACGAATTTGTCATAAACAAAGGGGTTCTTAGAATTCCAAAAAATGAAGAAGATAAAGAAAAGTTTTACTCATATATGGAGTTTAATGATTTTGAATATGAACTAAAAGAGCAGGGTGCATTTTTCCCTATTGGTTCAAAAGTAAGTAGTTATGATATATGTAAAGTTCTTTCAAAAAAGTCTGATAAAAAATTTAATTATGAAGTAGAACATATTAATTTTGAAGAGGGTATTTGGGCTATAAATGATGAAATAAAAACTAAGAATTTAGTCTTAACTACGGGTGCTGATGTATCTCTTATAGAAGAGTATTACTTTAACATAAGGGCTGTTTGGGGTCAAAGAATTGATGTCAAAACATCCACTTGTATACCATTTAACTACCATAAAGAGTGTTCAATTTCCGTGTCACAAAAGATAAAGGATGAAGAAGGACTATATCTCACAACAATAGGTGCTACACATCATCGTTTTAACTGCGATAAAGAGGTTTGTAACTATTGCCTTAAAATCCCAAATATGAATAACTGTAGCTCTTTTGGATATACTAAAGAGGTCAATAATAGCGATACGGTTAAGCTGCTGGATTTGGCAAGTGATATTATGGATTTGAAAGATGTAGAGATACTTAATACAAAAATAGGTGCACGAGCTTCAAGTGTTGATTATTTCCCAATGGTTGGAAAATTAATCAATACAAAAAAAACATTAAATAAATTTCCCTACATAATGCATGGAACAAATGTTCAAAAAGAGAGATTTGAGTGTTATGATAATTTGTTTGTATTAAATGGTGTTAGTGGAAGAGGTTTCGTTTTATCTCCTTATTTGGCATCACAATTGGTCGATTTTATGGTTGAGGAAAAAGAGCTTGAAGATGAAATCACGGTTCACAGATTATTTGTAAAATGGGTAAGAACAAAAAAAGCTAAAGAGATAATTACGAAAAAAGGTTATCTAAATTAAAAGGAACAAAGGAAGTTAACGTGTTAAAATTTATTAACTTAGTATTATTTACAATAACAATTGTCGTAGGAATCACTTTTTTTACAGCTAAACCACCTACGAGTGTAAAAGCAGTTAGAGAAAGTAGTTTTGAACTTTCAACAAAATACTTCCCTAAAAGTGTTGAAGTAGTGGGAAGTAATAAATTTGTGAAAATTGAAGAACTTTTTAAAAAAGATACTCAAACACTTCTTATTGTTGGAAATCATGACAGTATGTCTGTTATTAAAGATTTAAAGAAATACTTTGAAATTAAAATTCCTTATGTAATGATTGCAAATATATCTAATGCTCCATGGTTTATTAAAAAATGGGCAATTGCTGACAAACTTAAAGAGTTAGTAGTCAATATTGAAGATCCAATGATATATGATGATGAAGGATTTATGGTTGGTTCATTAGGTCTAAATAATACAGAACCTACTAAATACTTCGTATACCTTGTAAACAAAGACGGTAGTATTAAAAATATCTATATAGGTTCTGTTAAAGAGGGTGCTTTGGAAAACGGAATCACTGAAGATGAAATTAAAAGTTCTTTGAAACCTATTTTGGAGTTTCTGAAGTAAAAATTTTAAGCTATAATATTTTATGAACTTTTTTAAACAAAACTGGAATAAAATATTTATAGTTGTGTTTTCTATCATTGTAGTTGTTGTGGCTTTTACGTATATTCTTGATATTAAAAGCAAAGAACTCGTTGATAACTCTTTTACACAAGCTGTGGTTGTCTTTGGAAGTGCTAAAGCGTTAAACGCTGTGATTTCCTTAGCTCAAGGTACGGAGCTTGATTTGCCCTTTATAACGATTGCAATTGGGGAAGTCCTTGACCCTATAAATGACTTGATTGAACAATTTGCACTTGTAATGCTTGCAAGTATGACATCTCTTGGTATTCAAAAAATATTAATGAGTTTTGTAACCAGTGGTTTTTTTAATGTCATTTTGGCAACGTGTATTGTGGTATTAAATCTCTGGGTATTTTTTAGGTTTTCCAAAGATGATAAATTTAGACTTCTCTTTTTTAAAATAACTGTCATATTAATCTTTTTACGTTTTGCAGTACCTTCTATGTCTTTAGTAAATGATTTAGCCTATAACCATATTGTTAAACCTCAGTACAATATAGAACAACTCAATGAAAGTATAGTGGGTGTTAAAGAAGAAGTTGCAAAAGTTATGAACCAAACAATAAAAGAAAAAGAAAATAAATCTATCTTGACTAAGTTTACAGAAAAACTGGACTCTTCTTATTATACTTCAAAAATACAAGAGTATCGTAGTGCAGTTGAAAATTCAAGTGAATATATTGTTGCTTTGATAATAGCGTTTATATTTCAAACAATATTTTTACCACTGGTTTTTCTTTTTATGTTGTACCATTTTATTAGAGGTATTTTTAATATAGGAAGATAAATATCAAGTATTTAAATTAGGCATTAAAAAAGGGCAGGTTTACAAAACCTGCCCTTTTTAGTTTTAAACTAGCTTTTATCCAATAATTGAATTAAAAGTAGCTGATGGTCTCATAGCAGCTCGTGCTAACTCATCATTTAATAAATAGTATCCACCGACATCTACAGCTTTACCGTGATCTGCAACAAGCTCAGAAATAATTTTATCTTCATTTTCGCTCATTGTTTTCGCAATTGGTGCAAATTCAGTTGCTAATTCAGCATCAGCAGTTTGATTTGCAAGTTCTTGTGCCCAGTACATAGATAAATAGAAGTGAGAACCTCTGTTATCAATTGAACCTAATTTTCTTGCAGGAGATTTATCTTCTAAAAGAAATGTTCCCGTTGCTTTATCTAAAGTAGTAGCTAAAACTTGTGCTTTTTTATTATCTTGTGTATTTGCAAGGTGTTCAAAAGAAGCCGCTAATGCCATGAACTCACCTAATGAATCCCATCTTAAGTAAGACTCTTCTTCAAATTGTTGAACATGTTTAGGTGCAGATCCACCAGCTCCTGTTTCAAATAATCCTCCACCTTTCATTAATGGAACGATTGATAACATTTTAGCACTAGTTCCTAACTCTAAAATTGGGAATAAGTCTGTATTATAATCTCTTAAAACATTTCCAGTTACAGAAATAGTATCAAGTCCAGCTCTCATTCTCTCTAATGATTTTTTAGTAGCATCAACAGGAGCCATAATAGAGATATCTAAACCTTTTGTATCATGTTCTGGAAGATATTTGTTTACTTTTGCAATCATTTGAGCATCATGACCTCTATTTTCGTCTAACCAGAAAATAGCAGGAGTATTAGATAATCTAGCTCTTGAAACAGCTAATTTAATCCAATCTTGGATTGGTGCATCTTTTGCTTGACACATTCTAAAAATATCACCCTCTTGTGTATCAAAAGAGAATACAACT
>Ga0105351_1000316_pt1 | contig 23231 bp, 24 predicted proteins | sample EN4Hudsemesocosm_FD_83662 | JGI IMG/M metagenome (GOLD analysis project Ga0105351, IMG submission 83662) | Methane-oxidizing microbial communities from mesocosms in the Hudson Canyon - EN4B Hudson Canyon | ecosystem: Environmental > Aquatic > Marine > Cold seeps | place: Hudson Canyon... | reverse complement strand
TTTCTTATTATCAATCATACGACCGATTAATGCCATAACAGGTACCGCCATCGAATTGCCAATCGCTTTATAGCGTGGTGAATCAGGGCAGTTTTCTGCCTCTTTTCCACGGTGTGGGATCTTCGTAAAATTATCAGGAAATCCTTGTAATCTTTCGCACTCTACAGGTGTCAAACGACGCACAGCCGTTGACATAACAGGCTTACCATCTTTATACACTACCGCATGACGATCGCTGGTATTCAATGTAAAGCATACGTTTTCATTGAAGCCATTACCTTGAGGACCTGCGGTATCAGCACGACCAATCATCGAACCTTGAATCGCAACAGCATGTTTATCACCGGCTGTCAGTGTTGGACTTGGATCACCATCTTTGCCAACACCCAAGCCATTGCCACTGCCATCACCATTGCGAGTATCACCACCGCCTTTGTATCGCGTCGCTTTATCATTGATAGGGATGCACACGGCCTGTCTCGAGGTCGCACCTAAAGCAAAGCTTTTTTCATTATCAGTAATAGGATCTTGTGTAGCGTGAACGCAAATTAAATCAGTCGGTCCTTTAAAGTCTCGAGCACTCACCGTACTGGCTTTTTCACCACTACCAAACGCGTCGTAAGATTGCTTGTCAAACGCCACAAGGGTTTCACTGCCCATTCCTACTGCGCCACCATGAGATCGCAAAGTACCAACGCCTTCTTTATAATTGGCAAATCCTGCATCACTAAACGCTACTGCTTCTCCGCCACCGCTTGCAGCGACTGATTCAGGAAGGGCGGCAATGTCTTGTTGCGCTTTTCGGCTCTCCTTAAAATCCCCAAGCAGGCTTTCGGACTCAACATGTAACGATGCGGAACGTGCCCAGTTTCCAAGATTTGATAAAGATAAGTATGTGTCTTGTGATAAGGCACTGAGACGATCAAGGTCGGTATCAACCCGCTTTTCAATAAATGTTTTTTGTGTGCACTTTTTCGCATAACGCTCATATTCCTCTATGGCTGTGTAAAATAAAGACTCCTCGGCAAATAAAGCAAGGTGGCTATCGTTTTCATCAAGGGGACTTAACCGCATTGCAACCAAAGCAAATAAGTTAGCTACCAATAAGCTGTCCGCTATTGTCATTGATGTATGCTCGTCCTCATCAGTTGCCCTATCTAATAAGTAAACAACATGATCGATGCTCTTTTGCACCTCCCTACTCACCACACCCAAATGCTTGTGCAACCATGTTTGTAAGGCTTCAGTCCATGGCATCTCAAACTGATCGTCAAGATGACTACTCATCATTCGGTAGCCGTCTAAATTCAAACCAGACAACACTGAACTTTTAGTCATCAATTTTTGATCTTCCAAGTGATCTGCCAGTAAAAGCAAAGCCGACTTAGCAAAGGTTTCAGCCATCGTGACATCAGTGAGCTTAGGATTGACATGGTCGGCTTCATGTTTATGGCACACTAAAAAGATACGGCGCCTACGTTGCGGCACGCCTAACCACTGAGCATCACGTTCAACTAAGTCAATGATGTAGCCTAATTCTGCTAAGCCGTCCATAAGGGCTTGTAAGGCGCCTGTTTTTTCAGATAAGACGCCTGGCACATTTTCCCATACCACCCACTCAGGATCGGCAATCGATACAATGCGTAAAAACTCTAAAGTTAAGTTACCACGAGGATCTTCCAAACCCTTACGAAGACCGGCTACTGAGAACGCTTGGCAGTTATGCACGATCGCGTTATTAGCAGTATACGAGTTATCTTCATCGACTTCTATATTAAAGACTTTCTCTGTATCACCTGTCTCAGTAACTGAGGCTACATGGATCCATGCAATATCGTCAAGCACGACAATATCTTCACCCTCCGCCATCGCGCAAAGAATTGTCAAGACTTCCTGTCGATTGTTAGATGACGCTAAAGGCAAGCCAATTAAATCATTTGGCGTTAATGAACCCGCCTCTTTCCAGTGAGGTGCTGACAATGAACCGTCATCTCGACCGCTTCTTACATAGTAAGGGTGGTTGTGCGTGGTGCGTGTTGGAATGATGCAGCTTGCTTCTACTAAAATAGTAGGCTTTACATCGCCGCCAGTACGCACTACTTTTTGATAGCGATTCTTATGGGTAAGGACTTTATCACCCACCTTAATATCTTCAATGGCTTTTGCGTCACCCTCAACAAGAATACTGGTTCCTGCGACAAAGCAGGGAGAGCCACCAACCACTAAGTCAATGTGCCCTAATTTCTCAAGATCAGCATGCATTACCTTAGATACATCCCCTAAATTGGGAATATGAGGGTAATGATGCTTTAGAACGGCACTTGGGAAGGGTTCAATTTCGCTGAAGCCAACCGGCTCCCAGCCCAATGAATGCCAGGCTTGAGTGGCTGCTTCGATGCCAGAAAATAAACTTAGATAACGCATATAATAGGATTTGCCTTTGATTAAGGAGGTGTATTATAAACATATTACAAATTAAAAGCAATAGTAATTACACTTTTCACTACACGGAAAACGTAGAAGTAGGCCGTGCAAAAAAGTTAACTTACTTCCTGAACAAGCAAAACAAGCAATAAAGCTAAGAGGAGTATATTTCTTGTTAAGGTGCTACAGAGGTGAAACCACTGAGAGATATCTAAATATGTATAGAGGACTGTATAAGAAAAGATAACTATTATTTGATCCCTATAGCAGGCTTTAAGCTGTCCACTTAATAATAGACATAAGCCTACTGCACTACAAAGTAATCCTCATCCACTGTGAGAGAGTCGGCTATTCATAAGTAGGGCTTAAATACCATTAAGTAAACAAGACCTAAGATAGCGATAAAAGCAGGAACACCTAAAGCAACCCACCTTCTAAAGAGTTGACTAAACTCCATAGGTAGCTCTCCCCCTTCTAAAGTAGTCTTCGCTAACGCATGCAATCTATATTGCATAAAGACAACAGGTACCCAACAGAGCCCTATTAATATAAACAAAGACACCACAAGCAAAAACCAGACAGAGCTATAACTATAGCCGTTAAGCTCCATAAGCCAAATGCCCGTGACAAACTGAGTGAGTACCGCAGGGGTGGTAAAAAGCCAATCTGCCAATACGACATGTCGTGCTGTTGACGCAATCAATAAGGCGTTTCGCGACCGCGCTGCCATCAGTATGAAAAAAGCAATACCGGCCCCCGTTCCCACCAAGACCATACTGGATAAAATATGGATGAGCTTTACAGCAAGGTAACTATCCACTCACGCACTCATCAAAGTAAATACCAAGATCGTCCGCATACGGTTTGAAATCGCTCATTGAATACAAGCCTAAACACGGCGTTGCGCCCACCGTGTTTAATTCACCTGAAATAAGCTTCTCAGCAACGATAACAGCCGACAAGGTGGGAATGTATGGCCCAACCCCATTTAAGGCGTGCAGAGTCCATTTTACCTGCTTATATTTACCTTCGGTGTCGCTGCCTTTTATCTCCACCTGCATCGCACCCTTATCGGTGCCAAATGATTTAAATAGCTTGCTGGTATGAATAATAGGGCGCGTCATCCCCGACCAGTTTCGAATTAAATGCCATTTTGCTAAGGCGGCCATGCCGACCATGGTGAGATGTAAAAAAGGCAGCTCTAAACTGGCTTGAAAACGTACGGCGCCAGCAACATTATACCGATCAGGAAATAACTCCAAATCAGGCACATTGACATTCGCCATCCAGCGCTTACCAATAATACCGCCAAAGTCGAGGTGACGAGGATCCATCCAGCCATAAGCACTGATCCAAAAGCCGTTTTTAAATACTAAAAAACGCTTACCCGTATAAGAAAGAATACCCCGAATGGTCGCTTCACCCCGCTCCGATTTATTGCCTGGCGCTATAGAGACGTTAATCTCACTAATAGTGTCAAAAAGTGACGCATAATGGTCAATCACCGCAGAGGACAAACCCGGCACTGAACTGGCACCACTCACCACTAAAACCTTCTTCTCTTTAGCGTGTTCGTCTAATTTTTTAATATCACAGACGAAACGTCTATCATCAGCTAAATCAATATAGTGAGCGCCAATAGCAATACAAGCTTCAGGTACTCGGTGATCTTGACCTTGAAACGGTCCGCCTGTGTGAATAACAATGTCTGGCATGGCACGGCTAAGCTGCGACATAACATCTTCTTTTTTAATATCGATTTGAATAGGGTTTAAAGCGGCAAGAGCAGTGGGTTGAAGCTTACCCACCAAAGACTCAGCCTTACTGAGTGAACGTCCAGCAATAAACAAGGTAAGATCGGGGTTGGCTGAAAAATGCTCGACAATGCGCCTACCAAAATTCCCGTAACCACCAATGAAAAGAATACGTTTAATAGACATAAGTTTGACTATACCACTTTTTATTTAATTAAAAAATATTAATATGCAATTAATTATCCATTTATAATAACCAGTTCACATTAAGGTAGTATTAAGTTGATTTAGATAGAGTATTATTCTATAATAAACCATGAATAAAGCCCCACTATATAATAGCGCCCAAGATAAGCACTATTCTCACGATCAAATTATATCGGCATTATCAGCCGCTGGCTTTACCTATGCTGATGCTTTAATAGAGACCGTCAACTATGACACCGTCATGGTTAACGGTCTACTTGATAAATGCTTTAGTGAGCTTAACGTATCCCACAAGTTCACTTTTGATGAGCAATGCACCCTTTTCGACAACATAAGCGCCCTTACACAAGGACAAGTCATCTTAAATGGGGGACGCAAAAAGATTGCTTTAAAACGCTTGTTTGGCTTTGTAGCTCAAGACATCTCCCTATTAGATGATCCCGCACTACTCACCTGCTTTGATACTATTTACCATATCAAACGAGGCAATGATGCTAATGGCTTGGGCGGAGGTAAGATCTTAAGTTCGATTTGCCAGTCCTTTAAAGGCAAAAAGATGTCTGCAGAGGATGAGCAATCTATTTATGAGTTTGTGTTGGCACTACTGAAAGCCTACCCTACTGTAGATAACTGCGATCCTAAAGCTAACTTACGGCAAGCCGTCTTTGCAGGGCAGTTTGCAGTCGCCACGGCCATTATCGATCACTTAAATATTAATGTATTAGATAACAACTTTTGGCTAAGCCATAAACAAGTTAACGATCCCTTTAATATAATAGGTCGTGTAGAGCATTACTGTTTTTTAAAAACAGAGACGCCTAATCACAATAAGGACAACCAGGAGTCATTAGGTAGCTTTATCTTATAAAGATCACTCCTGTTTGACATCCTCCCCGCCCTAAAGAGACGAGGCTTTTCGCACTTTTTTTGGTAATGGCAACAGTCCCTGTTGACTCGGAGCTAATCATATCGTTTGAGCTCGCAATAAGCGAAAGGAGCAACAAGGGGAAAACAAAATATTTAACAGTCATACATCAATCAACCTTACCAATGTTCGTATCACAATTATATTACACAATAAAACAATCTATGCAAGAAATATTTGTCACATGAATTGAATTTAGACCTTTCACTTCAAGATTGTAGATTCACGCTATAAGCTACGGGTTAACAATATTAAAGTTAAGTGAATTAACCGCTAATAAGCCAATGGGAATAGCCAGCTACCTCACAAAATTAAGGCACAAAAAAACCCGCCAATTTCTTGGCGGGTTTTTAGGGTTGACCCTTAAGGTTAGGTTACTTCGCTTTCATTGTGTACTTGAAGTGCTTAGCCGCTTTATCAGCGCCATTTTTGCCGCCGATACCTTTAAGCAAGGTTGACAATTTCACGCCGTCTTTATCTTTAGCTTCGATAGTGACCTTAACATCTGGTGAATGCGTGCTAAATAAGTCAACTACAAATTCAGCCGCTTCTTCTTCAACCCCTGTCATCTCACCTTCATCTTCAATCTCAGACTTAATATCTGCCAACATCATCTTACGGTAAGCTTCACCAGTAACAGGGAGGTTTTTCGATTCAAGTTTGTAGCTCTTATCTTCAGCTACAACCGTGTAGGCTGCGGCTGCAAGACCATCATCTTCATAAGTGAAAGTGAATGACTTGATGGCTACGTCTTCAAATAATCCCATTGCTCGCATTGGATTGCGCTGAAGACGGTTAACGTCTACTTCTTCCATGTCAGGGAAGTTAGCTAACGACAATGATACACCCGCTTCAGCCATGTCATCCATGCCCGCTTTAGCAGAGATATTGAATTCGCCTGTCTTAGGGTTCAATGAGTAATGAAGCTCCTCATTGTAAGTAAACTTGCCTGAGTCAAAGCCTAATTTAGCAAACATTTCTGAGTCGCGCTTACTCATATTCTCTAAGTCAAACTGCATTTCAGCACCCTTAACGAAAGAATCGATACCGTAAAGCATCGTGCCCGCTTTATTAAATTCTAAGTTAGAGAAGCTGATCTCTTTAAACTTAACTGATGGCATCTCGGCATCATCTGTTTCCATGGTTAAACCTTGAATGTTTAATCCTTGAAATAAAGATAACATTGACATAGGATCCATTCGCTCTAATGATGCAAGGGTGATTTCCTTGTCACCTGCATTGTATTCAATGGCTGTATCATCAACAGATAATGACATTTCATCACCAGCACTGAAGTCGACGCCTGAAATACTGACTGTTGCTGATTGTAAAATCTTTGCTTCATCATCAGAAAATACAGGGTTAGAAAGCGTCACACCATTAATTGATAGTTCGCCATCATTTTTCTTTAAAGATAAGCCTGAAATCTCAAAGCTGCTTGAAAGAAGGTTGGCGTTAACACCTGTGTATTGAACATCTAAACCTGACTTCTCGTTGAAAGAAGTGATTGCAGCGTCTGCACGTTCGAGTGCAACAGCATCTGCCTTACTATCTGCTACGGCGTATGCGCCACCGGTTACTGCAAGACCTACTAATACCGCGATTACTGATTTGTTCATGTGTAAAATTTCCCTTTTATATAAAGTTTGTTTAAGTTTGTTTCAACTGCGAACCAAGGCTTGTTAAGAATAATTCATCTTTTACTGCATATTGACCTGACTGCCGTTAATTTCGTAACTGCCATATCATACAGAATGAAAATAAGCAATCTTTATCTCAGGCAAAAAAACCCCACCACGAAGGCAGGGGCTAAACAACTTAAAGAGGAAAAACTAATGAACAATGCTTGCTATCAGTTGTGTGTATTATATACAGATACCACTAAGATGGTCAAGTATTTTTTAACTAATTTGAACATTGACCTGAAAAAGAGGTGACTTCTTTTTCGTTCATTTTGTCATCTGACGAACTTTTACCGCCAACCATTTCGAAAAATTGGTCGTCCAAAATATCTGCGGTCTTTGTCTTGCCTTCTTGATTTAAGTAGACAACGGTAGGGGTTCCCATGATACCTAATTTAGTCATTAACTGAAAATTAAGCTCCATTCTTTGTACTACTTTTTCGTTAGCTGGCACAGTTGGGTATCCGCCCGTACTGAACATCATTTCATTGATAGCGTATGCTTTATGGGGATCGTTTGTCATGCCCATAGAGGTAATTTTTTGGTAGCCATTTTGCTTGCTAACAAACGAAACGGGGATCATTCTGAAGGTGACGCCGTTGCCTTGGTAGCGTTCTTGATGTGGCCAGAACTGAGCACATGCGCTGCAGTTTGGATCAACAAAAACATAGAGTATTTTGTTGTTCTTTAGGTCTTCGTTTTTAGGGTTGATTTGTAATGTTTCGCCCAGCGCTTTCCATGCTGCGTCACCCTCTTGATTTAACGCTGGTGGTGCCACCTTAACTTGTGGGTTTGCTGCGAGAACCTGTTTTGCAGCTGCGACACTTTGAGGATCATTGTTGGCAATATTGTCATTGGCCAACCAGGTTGCAACTGGATCGTTACCAAGGCGATCCATGGCTTGAGCTGAAAGCACAATATCTTGGTTTTTAGTTGAGTATAAAAGTGCCTTATTACCGCCGTCTGGATCAGAAATTAACCACGGTGTTAAGCCTTCAATTTTAGGCAGGGAATCAGTGCTTGAAACGCTCATGCCATTTGCCTTCATTTGCACCAATAATGGGTGCGATAAATCTTCTGCAATTGCGCCTAAACTAACTGCCGATAATAGCAGTGTAGAAATTAATTTTACATACATAATATGTTCCCTTTAAAAGTTGTTTTTTTAATGTTGTTTTTTACTATTTCACTACTGACAAAGTAGATCTTCTCATGACCTTTGCTCCAGCCTCTTTTAGCGCTGCAGTCAGTGGTGTCCAGACAAGATCAACAAAGCTACTTACAATGTACACAGTGTTCGATAACTCTCTATCGATAGACTTTACAAACTCATCGCCCAAGGTTTCAAATAAGGTACTGCCATCAGCATAGTGGAGCTGATACATTTCCGTTGCCATGGTGTGAGCTGCTTTTTGAAATTCAGGATCTAAAATAGTGAGCCCTTTCTTTTCAAGACCAGCAATTGTCTCTTCGAATATTGTAAGTATATCATAATACACACTCGCGGCGTCAGCTTTTTTAAGTTGTCCGATGCGACGCTCAGCTAAGATGAAAGAACTAAAATAATCTTTGATTTCTTCTAACGAAAACAGCTGCCCCTCAATAAAAGTGTTAGCAGCTTCCATGGGTGTCATGCTCATTAATATATCTTTGCCACCGGCTTCACCTTTATATTTAAAGCCAGACTTGAATGGCTCAAGGTCAAAACGCATTCTCATGATCTCAAACGGGGCGTTAATGATAACAGTGGAGAACTCAGGATCGTCCATAATAACGACATCAGAGTTAACGAAATACTCGACTTCATCGCCCTGCTCAATCTGTATAAATGACGACTCAATATTGTAACGGTCAACGTGCAAATCATTCTCTGTGGTCATACCTACTATCCTTAAGTAACTCAATAAAAGTTTGTGTAATATACGTGTGATATAGAAACCTGTCAACCCTTTTATCTCTCCCCATAGATCGGCGCAGGTTATCAACTGATCCACGAACTCATCTTTTTTAACCTTAACGTGCGGTAATGTTTTTAAGGCGGTTAGATCAACGTTAATGTAACAAATTATTTGTAGCATTAACGTAAGGAGTCCTACAAACATTCGTAGCGAGCTTAGTGTTACAAAAGACCACTTTCAGGCATGAAGAAAACATTATTTTTAATAGATTTCTATTTAATTCACAGTTTACATTTTTGTGTATCTATGCTATGATGCACACTATATTTACAGCAAGGTTCCTAACCATGAAAGAAGATAACTTTATCTTTATTGAAGACATCTTTAACTCGAGCTTCACAGTGGATCACTGTCAGTTTTTGATGGAGCAGGAAGGCTTCATTGTTCAATGTAAGTCTGGCGACTTAAATGAAAATGGCGATGTTGGCTTCTTGGGATTACTGTTCACTTCCGATCCTGAAAGCGAGCATGCGTTTATAGGTTTCAAAGTGTGGGCAGAAGATGTCAGTGAAGAGCAAGTTGTCATCACTACAAAAGAGATCGATCCCGAACAAAGGGGGCAACTGGATTGGAGTGAGATGCCTGACTATTTCAAGTTACGGATCCAAGAAATTGTCGCTCAAGCAGATATTCAAAAGTCACTTAAAATAGAAATCGCCTCCACCCATCTCGATGGAAGTGGACCGCTACCTCATTAAAAGTGAACTTACAAAAGTGAAACGGAAGCCTCTTTGAATCGGAAAGACCGCTTCAAGAAAAGGCTCCTTTTTTAAATAAACGAAGAAGACTGTCTAAGCTTAGAAAGGTGACTTAAAAGTTTAGATGCGTTTTCATTATCATGAATTTCTACGATGTGATCAAAGAAGATAATGTTTGCTTTCACTCTCAAGTCGCCGAGCTTCTTGAGCAGTAAAAACAGATCAGATAAGGCGCCCTTCTCAACAGTAAGATCGATATAATCCTCCAGTCTAAGCGGCTCAAGATGAGGCTTATTAATCAGGTAATTAATCACCTCAGATTGCTTGTTTTCAATGGCGACTCTGAGCAGTAAATCGGTGTCCTCTTTACTCACTGAATCGCGCTTTAAAAGACCCGAGATCTCCATGTAAAAAAACAGGTGAGACGAGTCTAATTTAGCCAGCTCAAACAGGGTGGGAATCACCCCATATTTGGCGACTATTTTTGGCAGTCTAAAGTAGGCTTTTTTATCGACAGAAAAGTTTACTTCCTCCTCTAAAGATCCCATCTTTTTAACCTTGTTTTTTAAGGCATCTATCCAGCCGATATTCCATCGAACTTCATAAGCAGCAGAAGCGTAATTTTGTATGTAAACAAGACCCGACTTTTCAGCTAACCTAACTAACTTTTTATAGCTTTCTTGATCGATCAAGTGGTGCTCTACTATTTCAAAAGCCAACTTAAAGTGATGATAACTTAATGCCTCAAAGAGCACTTCAGGCTTGTTAATATTGGCGCCTAAATTTCGCAGTTTAGTCACCCATTTTGCCTCCCCCGTTTTCACGGCTGAGAGCAAAACTTCCTGCTTATTTTTAAGGTGAGGAACCAGTGCTGAAATTAGATTTTCTGTGAATACTTCTTTCTCAGGATCTGCAAACAGTGCCCCAATATGATTGGTGACTGATTGCAAAACTTTAGGCGTCCTGACAACGGCAGGGATCCCAATTTTTGGCAAAGAAGAAATCATGGAAAGAATCTCGTTGTCTTGATGAGAAATGATAGCAAGCCATGCATGAAGCAAGTTAACTTTGTCCCACTCATAAGGGATCTTTGCATCAAGTAAGATCTCTAAATTTTCAGTGTGACCTTTCACGACCGATTGATAAAGTGCCTTATCCATTTGGGGAAGGAATAAACGATACTCACTAATGAAGGTTTCTAAATAGTGATGTGGACAGGTGGTCATATTTTGACCCGCAAGCGACTCAAGGATAAAGGGAGCCACCTCATCTAAAGAATCAAGGCAACTACTAAAAACATGGGAAACTATTTCTTCAACGTCTGTTGTCTTGCTGCAAAGCAATCTTAATGCATTATAGTTATCAGAAGCCATATCCAGATCAAATCGTTTAATAAGACTAAAGCATAACGTTGATAATCCAAACATGGCAGACTGTAGCATCAAGAATCCCACTTCCTCCTCTTCGAGAGTGAGGGTGCCCTCTTCAATGTATCTGACTATATCTAATTCCCGCCCTGCATTGAATAGCTCTTCAAAATACGGATCTTGAATGGATATCTTTTTGTCCATGGTTCTGCCCTGATGTCTGTTTTGTATCTAATATAGTATATAGAATTATAATAATTAAATAAAGTTATTTTTAATTGCCTTATGTGTGATAGTTCCTGTTATTTGCTAAGTAATATGTTAAAATGCACATTAATTACCATTAGGCAGATTTTCCATGGCTAAAATAACCGGCACCATCAATAGACTCCGCTTCTTTAATGAAGAAAATGGCTATTCAATTTTAATGGTTGAAGATGACCGTCACGAAATGCACACCATTGTATGTAATATGGCGTCTCCGTCTGTGGGGACTAAATACACATTTGAAGGTGACTGGATAACGCACAGTAAATTTGGCAAGCAATTAAGTGCCACCACTATTACGCCGATGATGCCATCGAGTATAGATGGCATATTAACGTATTTAGCCAATGGGCCTATTAAAGGTGTTGGCCCTGCCATAGCGGGACGCATTGTTGATAAATTTGGCGAAGACAGCTTTAACGTTATTGAAAATACACCCAGCAAACTATTAACGATTGAGGGTATCGAAAAAGGAAAGCTTAAAGATATCGTAGATAGCTGGAATGAACACAAGCAGTCTCATGAAATTATTGCTTTCTTGCGGGGTCACAATGTAGGGCCCAACCGCGCAGTAGCCATCTACAATAAATATAAAGAAAAAACCATTGAAGTAGTGGAAGAAGATCCTTACCGCTTAGCATTTGAAATAGACGGCATTGGTTTTGAGATAGCAGATGATATTGCAGAAAGCTTTGATATAAAAACCGATAACCCGACTCGTGTAAAAGCGGGGATCCATCACGTGCTCGAACAGGCATCAGGTAATGGGCACTGTGGTTTGGCGAAAGCCGATGTGGTGCGTCAGTCCGCTAAATTATTAGGGGTTGATCGTAATGCTGTTTCAGATTCATTAGACAGCCTTAAAAAAGAGCAGATTATTGTATTAGAGGAGATGGGTGATAAGCAATTAGTTTATTTAGCAGCCCTTCGCTTTGCTGAAGAGCGAACTGCCGTGTGTTTAGCTAAGCTTTCTGGCGAGTCTGTATTAGAGAGTGATGTTGAGACTGCTTTAAATAATTCAGACATCTCTTTATCGCCTTCACAGAAAATTGCTCAAGAAATCGTCTTGAGCAATAAAGTTTCCGGTATTACAGGAGGGCCAGGTGTAGGTAAGACGACTATTTTAAAGGCAGTATTAGATGCAATCGTTATCAAAAATAGAATATTAAAAATTGCCTTAGCCGCCCCTACTGGTCGCGCATCACAAAGAATGTCTGAATCTACAGGTCTTAAAGCAGAAACAATTCATCGCCTATTAAAATTTAATGGGCAAGAATTTCAAATGAACAGAGATAATCCTCTGGATATTGATTTGCTGGTGGTTGATGAGTTCTCAATGGTCGATATCGTATTGATGTCCAGATTATTAGACGCCGTGCCTGAAGAGTGTACCGTGATTATGGTGGGCGATAAAGATCAGCTTCCTTCAGTGGGTCCAGGTAGTGTATTGCGTGATGTTATACAATCAACTGCAGTCCCAATGGCAACATTGACCGAAATTCATCGTCAAAGTGCAGATTCAGGCATCATTGTGAACTCCCATGCTATTAATAATGGTCAGGTACCTGAGCATGATGATGACTTCCAAATGCATAAACGATCTGATTTAGAGGTATCTAAAAAGAAATTATTAAGCCTCCTTACAAAAGAGATCCCTGCACAGACGGGGATCCCATCAAGAGACATTCAAGTGTTAACGCCCTCTCACAAAGGTGAAATGGGTACCGTCAAATTAAATACTGCGATCCAAGCGGCATTAAATCCTAATCCAGCAAAAGAGGTGGTTCGCTTTAACGTCCGATACGGTATCGGCGATAAAGTCATGCAAACTAAGAATGATTATGAACTGGGTGTCTTTAATGGGGATGTTGGCTGGATAACAGATGTCGACTTCTTAAATAAAGAAGTCTTTATTAAGTTTGATCGTGGCTTAGTGAAAGTAGACTTTAATCAAATGAACAATGTATCCCTTGCTTGGGCAGTCACGATCCATAAATCACAAGGGAGTGAATACCCTGCAGTTATTATTCCCATTGTGTCTGAGCATTATATTCAGCATGCCAGAAACTTATTTTATACCGGTGCCACACGAGGCAAGAAATTGGTCGCCATTGTCGGTGATGGTAAATCAATTCAACGTAGCGTCACCAACAACCCTCAACCTAACCGGGTGTCGGGGTTAACGGAACGCCTTTATGATCGTTTCGATATCACACCACCAGCACCTGAAGAAATTGAAAAAGACACAGATGAGCAACAACGGATGAATGTGCAAAGTGCGACAGCCATTGGTCGAGTATTGAAACTATAAGAGCCCAGTAATGCGATGAAGAAGAAAAATCCAAAAGACCAACTATGGCGCGCCATCTATAATCATGATGCCACTAAAGTAAAAGCTATTATTCAAGAAAACAAGATTAACTGTAATAGCGCTGCTGTCCGAAGTGCTTTTGTAGATGCTTGTCACATAGGTAACGTTGAAATCACCGCTTATATAATGAAGTTACCCGGCAAGTTAACGGCCAAAAATATACAGGAAGGTTTTTTAGATGCTGTTAATTTTGACAGAATACCCATCCAGGACTTACTGTTTCCTTATATTAATGCCCCTGGCTATGAATTAAGCACCAAACAAATCCTTAGGCTCATTGAAGGGATGATAATGCGGGGGGATCTTGATAGGTTGAGTCTGTTTCTTAAGCGAACTTCTGACTCATTAGATCATCCTGCCATTTACCGGGAGATAAAAAACCACTTACTTAATTCAAAGGGATGGGCGCCATCGCAAGAACGTAATGAACTATTCAAGCACTTGCTACCTTATTGTGAGCAGCCCTTAGATGACGGGGTTAGAATGATTGTCTTAAACGATCCTGATTTTACTGGGCTTTCATTTGAACAAATAACCCGTTTCATCGGTGATAAAGTGAATAATCAGTCGTTTTTTCGTGAAATAGACTCCCCGCTTACAAGTGCCCTTCACAAGCATAACCAGTTTACTTCCCCCTCAGTAGGCAACTAATGGATAATCAAGCAGACAAGGTATTAAAATCAATTTCCGATAATGATATTGACACATTCAAATCACTTCTTCCCACGCAGGAAGCTTTCCTATCCTTGATTGACGGCCCACCTTCAAAAGAGGAGAGAGATAGAGAGGCATCTACAATGGAGGCTGCCTTGGGTAAAAAGGTCAACAAACAAAAACTTGATAAGGTTATTATTGATGAAATTGGCTCAATCAGAAATATCCCGTGTTTACTTCACCTGAATTCTATTGGCGCCTTGGCTGGAGCAGTACCTTCAATAATGGTGCTCCCATTAAGTAAGGTCTACTCCCCCATTAGAAATGAGACCTTTTTGTTTATTCTTGATCATGTTACTTTTTCAGTTTCGGACACATTAGATCTGCTTGAAGCATCTATCAAAAAACACCTACACACCATATCTCGTTCATTAATAGAAAGCTTGCCGGAAGACTACAGTAACCGTGAGCATAGAAGGCGATTCAATTCCCTTCTGGCTACATTATTTGAAGGTAACCAGACCTCAATAATTTATGATCTTTTAGAAAAATATCCAGGATCAATAGATGAAACTGGAATTCTGGAGCAAGCAAAAGAATTAATTCCCGGTGATGAAATGACCTTTGAAAAGTCAACGTCCCTTTTAGATCTTCCCTGTACTACTGTATTTAGCAATATAGATAATAAGCTTCAGTCTAAATTAAAACCAACTAAAACAGGATTAAAACCAACTAAAACAGGATTAAAACCAACTAAAACAGGATTAAATCACAAATAATAAATCAATTCTATATTAAGGTAGTGATACACTTGCAGGTGTTTAGTCGCCTACCGTATCGAGCTAACTAAAAATAGAGATAACTATGACAACTAAAGACGACTTCCTTAAAGACTTGCACTCTAAAATAAATACAGATGGAATGGCCATAAGCTTAAGCAAGCTTACCGATCTTGATCAGCTTTTATCTGAAGATAATACAGGAGATGAAGGTCAATTAGTGGTTGATGAGTTAAATAGAATCGACAATCAACTTCACCTTGATTTAAAGCGCCTGGACAATATAGCCACACTACGTGGTTCAATAGGTGAAATAAGAGACGACTTTTCAGAGCCTGACACCCGAACCTCAATAACGGTTATGAAATACATTACCTATTCCGCCCCCATCTTAGTAGAGCTTGCCCTAAAATCGGTCGGCAGGGACGGACCTCGTGAAATGGGGATTGAATTAGGTAATACTAATGCTATTTCAGCAGCCCTACAAGAAATGGGGAGTAATAGTAAATTAGCTAATAAATTCTTAGTAAATCTCGACCAGGCATTACCTGTCATTCAAGACTCCTTAAAAACATTTTCTGCTGACTCAAAGCATATTCTTGTATCTAACCAGGCAAAAGCCATTCAAGCTAAACTTATTGAGGACGCGACAGGTAAGAATTCAGGCGATCCTGATCTTGCATTGGGTCGCGTTAAGATAAAAGTAGCAAGCAATGCTATTCATAGCAAGTTAGCAGTCAAGCGAGCAGAAAGAGAGCCTTTTTGCCAAAGCGCTCACTTTTCAAAAGAGTTAACTGAGATGAGAGAACGTAAAGCCGCTACAACGAATAACATAATCCAACCTAAATAATGACATGAAATTTTCTCGAGACGCCTTAATAGAAAAAAAACTGCTGAAGCTTATTAAAAAAGGCCGCGCTTCTGAGGTGATGGCGATGCTTGTAGAGTACAAGTTGTCTCCAGGTAACAAGGTTTTCCATAAGATTTATCAAGAAGCCTGCAGTTTAGGGCGGACGGAAGAAGTCACGTTAATACTTAATTTACCCGGCAAGTTATCAGACGCTGTATTGTTTCATTCGATTATCAATGCAACTCGAGCTAATCATATCCTGACCTCACGAGCAATAGCGTCCTTTGTAGGTGAAAAAGGCTACGCTTTTACTCCAGACCAGGAGGCCAAATGCATTTCAGAGGTCATTACAAAAAGAGATCTTCCTCTTTTAAGTATACTTTTAGATAAGTTGAAGCGCCCTTTAGGGCTTAAAGAAGACGACTTAATTCAAGATAGGCTTTCTTTTTGTGTCGATCCATCCATTCCAGACATGGTTCTCCCTTTATGGAATAGCCCCGGCAACCAGGAGATGAGGTACGGCATTCTAAAAGATCCAAGATTACACGAGCTGTCATTTGACAAGCTCACTACACTTTTAGAAGGATCCTGTTTTACCGATCTCTTTGCAGCCACTGACGATCATATTAAAAAGCAGCTTTCCACTAACCCTGGTGTATCGCCATGAATAAGGATCGGGATTTACTAATACAAAAAAAGCTGGACCGTTTAATTACGCAGGGCAAGGCGGCACAATTAATGGCGGCCATTGAAGAATATAAATTGCCATTGAGCAGCACCTTACTCCAAAATGCATTTGGTAGGGCGTGCAATCTGGGCAGGGCTGAAATAGTAGAAAAAATGCTCAACTTGCCAGGTAAAATGTCTGATTCAGTATTTTTTCTAAGCTATCTCAGTGTGGTTGAAAATGATAACTATCAGATCCCCAGAATGCTGGTGGGCGAGATGGATAAAAAAGGCTACACCTTAACTGAAGATCAGGAGGCTAAATGGATCACCAAAACGATTAACAACCGGTTCCCTGGTCTTTTAGAAGCTGTCTTAAAAAATATAAAGCGCCCCCTTGGCAATAAAGGGGACTCAATTATTATGAATAGGTTACTTTTCAATCCCAATAGTGACGCTGCAAAAATGATTATACCGTTATGGAGCAGTCCGGTTGATAAGCGGATGGCAAGGGCAATATTAAAAAACCCAAAACTCTTTAACATGCCCTTTGACAGAATAGCGGCCCTTGTCGGTAATACAGCAAACCTAATTGAACAATACAAATCCTTGGATAAAGGTACTCCTCACCCACCAGCTATCAGTCCTGGAGTAAAACAATGAGTGATTACGATAGTCACGCTATGTACTGTGCTATGGATGATGACGATCCTATTGCATTAGATAAAGCAGTGCCTAATTACAATGACACCAACCGTAATGCCCACATGGTGAAAACGGCATTCAATAGTAAGCGTTTCTCTATTTTATCTCACCTTATAGACAAAGGTGTTGATTTAGATGCCTGCAACCTATCTGGTCGAGTAGAAAAAGCATTTCTTCGAGATGACCAGGATACGCTGGATTTTATCCTCAATAAGTGCAACCTTTACACGCGTGACATCCTGCGAACACTGCAAATGGCACTTAACCGGGGAGATGCTCCTCATGCAAATCAGCTTCTTAATGCAATCCCTGGCGCCCTCAATACACCGAGCAAAATAGAGAGCGTTATAAGCGTTATTTATAAATTAGATAAAGACGTCTCTTTTGAGGAGTTAAGTGATCTAATGAAACCTGAAATGGCCTCCCTTTTCATGACGGCGCTGCAGGAAGCTGCAAAAGGACAATTATTGATGCCAATTAAGACACCTTCACCATGAGCAATCTTGTTGATCGCGTGCACTCTGCTTTGTTAGAAGATGACACGGACATGGTTCGAGATCTTATCCCGACATCAGCGGCTTACTTTGACTTAATTAACGGTCGGGGCTTATCCAATCAGGACAGTAATAAAATAAAGTCATCTTCAGACTTTCTGTCAAAGGTAACTGAAAAAACAATTCAGACAACATTTATCGATCTTGTGCTCATGTTTAAAAATAAAGAGATCTTAAAGCACCTTCATGATTTAGGGGTCTTAATAAAAGCCACCTCTTACTTAATGGGCAAGTCTTCTTCTATGGCGCAAACAGATCGCCATCAGAAATGGCTTGTCTTTATACTTGATAGTATTGATTTCACCACCCGCGAGCTGGTATCTCTTACGCAAGAGGCTAATCGCAACAACTATGAGTTCATGGCAATAGCCTGCCTGGACAAAATAACGGATAGCCAAGGATTTAAAAGTGACTTCAATACTTTTTTAACAGCCGCATTTAAGCAAGGTAAGCATCACCTAATTAAAGCCGTCTTAGAAAAATACCCCGGTCTTATTGATGACAAGGATAACCGCTTAAGAGCAAGTAGCTTTGTCATTTTAGTAGACTTCTCTTTTGAAAAGATGAGCTCTCTTTTTGAAGCTGTAGACACGGGTTACTTTATTAATATACATAATCATGAGGTCGATTTTTTAACATTCAAGAAGGATACTTCTCAGGCAAAGGTGTCGCCATGAGTAATCTTGTTGATCGCGCTCACGACGCACTACTGGATAATGATGATGAATTAGTCTGTAGCCTTATCCCCTCTTATGAGATTTACTTTGATTTAATTAATGGTAACGCTTTATCTACGGAAACTCTTAGCAAGATAAGGCCTCACTCAGCCTTTTTAGCGGATACAGCAGCACGAGGTATTGAGACCTCTTTTATTCATCTTGTTCTCTTGTTTAAAAATAAAGCCGTCTTAAAGCACCTTGATGACTTAGGGATCTTAAGAAAAGTCCTCTCTCATTTATTACTTAAGCCCTCTTCTGAAGTGCAAGCAGCGTGTAATGAAAAAGGCTTTCGTCTTATTCTGGATACTATTGATCTCTCTAATAATCAGCTGGTTTCCCTTACTAAGACGGCGTGCGGCAACCATTATGACACCATGGCAATAATGTGCTTAGACAAACTACCTCGAGAGCATGGTTATAAACAATCCTTAGGAAAGCTTCTTAGGGATGCATTTAATCGAAAAGAATCGGCATTAATTAACGCTATATTAAATAAGCACCCAGGCATTGTAGATAATGAATGTTTACTCTCTGTTATTGAATTTATTAAGGAGAGTGACATACCCTTTGAAAAAGTCAGCTCTATTTTAGGTTTGGCAAGTGCCCATGTTTTTATGGATCAGCACCGGGACGACGCCCTTTTTCTCAATACTCAACGCAACATAAAGACCAGGGTGTCGCCATGAGCACGATTTTTGATCGTACGTTCTCTGCATTGTTAGACAATGACACGGAATTGGCCTGCAGCCTTATTTCCACGCATGAAATTTACTTTGATCTCATTAACGGTCGCGCCTTATCTAATGATCAGGTGATCGAGATGCAATCATCTCTGTCTTTGGAGCCGCATGGCTTTGAGACGACTTTTATCGATCTGGTTTTCATGCTTAAAAACAATACACTCTTAAGGCACCTTCATGAGTTAAGGATCTTAAGAAAAGCCACCTCCCACTTATTACTTAAGTCACCCTCTCCCCTGAAGGCAGCTCGCAATGAAGAAAGCTTTCTCTTCATGCTGGAGTGTGTGGATTTTTCTACCAACGACATGGTATCCCTCACCCGCACAGCGACTAATAACCATTATGAAGATATGGCGATTGCCTGCTTAGATAAAATACCTCGAGGTCATAGGTATAAACAATCATTTGGTAATATTCTTAGCGCGGCCTTTACTCAGAAAAACCCCTTACTTGTTCACGCTGTCTTAAATAAACACCCAGGTTTTATCGATCGTCAAGATAACCTAACGCGTGCAGTGGACTTCTTTAAAGAAGAAAACGTCCCATTTGAAAAGGTAAGTGCCCTTTTAAAAATAGGAAGCACAGATTTATTTATAGAAATCTATCAAGAAGAGCTGGCTTCACTTAAGCCTATCATTAACCTCGCTAAAACAAGGCCACCTTATGAGTGAAAAAATGTATACCTTCTCAGAATTAATTGCCAGTATCAGTAATGACGACCTCCCTTCTTTTAAAAAAATGGTCACCTGCAAAGAAGATTTGTCTGATGGGCCACGGCTCGATAAACGTGTTATGACGAGAGCTTATGAAGAAAGAAGATACCCTATTCTTCATTATATGACAGAGATTGGCTTTGAACTGGATGCAGAAATAAGTCGGACTGAATTTGCCAATGCCTGTACCGACTCAAATAAAGAGACCATTAACTTCATATTAAGTCATGTTGATCCAAATTATTTAGAGCTCCCTGTGCATGCACGTTTCTTATCAGAGACAGGTGCGCCAACTGAGTTACTGGCCACGCTGATTAGTCACATTACTTCAAAATCTGACAAGCACGAGGTTTTAGTTGAATGTATCGGGGCTGCACTTTATGAAACAGACACCCCTACTATCAGGATGCTAATTCCTTTATTTGAAAAGAAGATCACCAACAGTGTACTTGTATCCATGATATTTAATCAAGACCTGTCACTTGAAGAGCTCTCGTCATTGGTAGGCCACAAAAAAGCAGTGGATGGCGCCATAAATCATGCAAGGTCTAAAAAGATAATATCCTCCCACTCAAGAGCGAAAATACTCCCATGAGTTTACGCGACGAGATTAATGAAGATGATGTCGATGCTTTTAAAAGAAGATTTCCTAACAAAGAAGATCTCAATGAAAAGTCTATATACAGCATCACTAATGAATCATTTGATAGTAACAGCTTTGCCATTCTTCACTATATGACGGAGCTGGGCATCACGCTGAGTAGAGAGGCATGCAATCATCACTTTGAATCGGCTTGTATGATCAATGACTGTGAAACCGCTTCTTTTGTCTTAGATCATATTGCTCCAGGATACATAAGCATCCTATTTCATACTAAATCTGCCTCTGAATCTTCAAATGAAAAGCTATTAGCTGTTCTTTTAAATAAGCTTTCTCAATCAGAATTAGATGACGTGCTCGAGTATTGTCTTGGTAACGCACTCCGGCGCACTCACCTCCCAATGATCAACACATTAATCCCGTTTTTTAAGCAGCCGATTACAGATAGAATGCTCATTATCAATATAGCGCAACGAGCTGAGATTACCGGTATTAACTTTGAAACCATGTCTTCACTTATTGGTCCAGAAGAAGCATTGAATGCCACTGTAAAAAATGAAAGAATCAACAAGGCGTGGAATGATGCACCCATGGGGAAACCATCATCATGAGATTATACGATTTTATTGTTAATGATAATGTAGCTGAATTTAAAAAATATATTATCTCCCCTGAAGATTTAGACGATAAGACACTGTCCTATGGAGATGTTGTCGATGCAGCGCTTAACGTCAGAAGCATTAAAATCCTTTGGTATCTAAAATCTATCGGCACAAAGTTCAACGCATCAAAAGTGGGCAATCACTTTGATAACGCCTGCTTTGGAAGCCATCTCGGCATGATGAAGTTTTTAATATTAAAAGAATACCGTCAGATAGACTTACCAGGTAACCTTCATTATGCGGTTGAAGGCGGTCGCCACGAGGTCGCTAAATTGTTACTCAAACATCTATCCCAGCAAAGTTTAGATAGCCAGATAATACAATCATGCTTGAAAAACTCCCTTCAGACGGTTGAGACAAGAATGATCCACCTTCTTCTGCCTTACTGCAATAAAGCCGTGTCCGATCCTGATCTTCGGTATTTCCTGAAGACACGCCACCAGCAAATCAACATTGATTTTAGTAAACTGTCTAAGCTATTAGGCGCTCAAGAAGCAATAGTCGCCATGGTCACTGAGAGACAAAAGCTCCCCTCACCTACTATTTGATATTTCTTTGACCTATCTCTTAATTGATTCTAATTTAATTTCCTATAATGGCGCATAAGCAGTCTTATTTTTAACAAGCATACACAATGCAAAGCAAGCTTAAACAGGCTTACAAAGCCCCAGGAGATACCTTAGATTTGATAATTAAGTGAACTTCTTAAGACCTTTGCAGTCAAAAGTTGAAATACCGACGCTTAACTGAATAATTCACTTGTAACTGTTGGAATATTGACAATTAAGGTAGAACACTATGCTTGAACAGCTCTCTGAAGCACTTAAATTAGCCCGCTTAAAGGAAAACGAGACACAACAGGTGTTTTGCCTACGTGTGGGAATAAAGCTGTCTACGTACCGAGGCATGGAGCGTGGTGATGATGGCGTAGGAATTGGTAGCTGGGTAAAAGCGATAGAGTACTTAGGTTGGGATGAAGATATCTTATCTATAGTGAAGCCAAAGCCGTCTTTATTTGAGCAAGCACAATTTGAGCACGAGAATAAAGGCGATCGCCAACGTGCCAGCAGCCCTAAAGTGGGGATGCAGTAATCGTGATGACTGATAATATCGCAGTTCCTTTGGATCCTTTTTTTGAGTGTTATCCAGGTGATACCGAATATTTTATTTTGTCAGGTGCCACTGGTGTGTCGCCAAACAATAAGGCGGGGATGTAATACTATTATGTTTGGAATAAAAAAGAGACGCAAGCCTAAAAAAGTGGACGATGGTCGTACTTACGCTTCCTGGGGTGAGCTAAAAAGTAGCATTGATAGCGATGGTATTGATGAGACTTTGTCTTTAATAGGTTCTACATCCTTCCAGACTAACGATCTTCTTCGGGGGATCCTTCTATCCTTTACCCGATCTTCCATCGAGGTTACGTATGCATTGTTAGAATCGATAGATCCTAAAAGATTACCTGAGTATAAGAGTTATTATAATCAGGTGTTTCAAGCTGCCATTAATCACGGCGGGATTGAACTGGATAATTTTTATAAGATTTACCCAGGTGAAATCAATGAAGATCTTATTCTTGAGGACTTTCACGAGAACAGGTACCACCTTGATCTCTCGTTTGAGAAAGCCCTCTCTCTTTGGCCTCGCTTTACGGTGGCGATATTTAATGACCAAGACTATGCTGCTAAGCAAATGATAATTCAAAATAAATCATGGACACAACGTAATGACTTCTAATAAAGCAACGCAACTCTATAACGCACTTGTTGATCAGGATTTACCTCTTGTTAAGAGGTTGGTGCCTACTGCATTTGCGTACGATTCTGTAATGAAAGAAGATAGCTATGAAAGTTGTCAAACAGATGATGGTATGCCTTTAGTATCCACGTCTGGTTTTCTAAAAAATCTTATCAACAACAGAACTGAATGGGGCTT
>Ga0105351_1000315_pt1 | contig 23321 bp, 20 predicted proteins | sample EN4Hudsemesocosm_FD_83662 | JGI IMG/M metagenome (GOLD analysis project Ga0105351, IMG submission 83662) | Methane-oxidizing microbial communities from mesocosms in the Hudson Canyon - EN4B Hudson Canyon | ecosystem: Environmental > Aquatic > Marine > Cold seeps | place: Hudson Canyon... | reverse complement strand
TAAAATATTCTCTTTTTTCTTTAATGAATAAAAAAATAACGCCAAATAAAAAATTGCAAATGAATTATCTATAAATAAGAACAAGATTAATAAAAAATAATTGTGGGTTTGATATATCTTATAATAGTATAAGTACAATAGAATACAAAATATAATAATAATTGTATTATGTACAAGTAACGAAGCACTAATCATGCCTGGCAACATCATAAAAATTAGTGTTGAGAGTAATCTGTCTCTTTCATGTTTAAAATAGTCTTTTGTAATAACATACATTATAATTGAGCTTAATACATAAAATACAATAAATGGCAATCTTAGGGAAATATTATTTTGGCCAAAAGCCGAAGTGGAGAGGTTTGTAAGTAGGTTTAATAAACCATCTTTCTCAAAGTAAGTTAAAGACTCTTTGTAACTTATACTTAATGTATCAGCCACAAAGATCAATATTACTGCAAATATACACAGGAATATTGTGAAGATGTGGTTATGATATCCTTTTAATGAAATCATAACATACGACTATTTATTTGGTAACTTTAAAAAGTTATCTAACATTTCATAGCCATACTCACTCATAATTGATTCAGGATGAAACTGTAAACCATAAATTGGCTTATCCTTGATTTTAAGCGCCATTATTTCATTATCATCCAAACTTCTAGCAGTTGGTATCACAATACTAGGAAGTGTCTCTTCGTTAACACTCAAAGAATGATATCTTGTTTGCGTAAACTCCGTTGGGAGGTTATTAAATATTGCATTTTCTTCAATTACTTTTATTTTTGAAGTTTTCCCATGCATCATATTTTTAGCACGTACAATTTCTCCACCAAAAACTTGGGCAATACTTTGATGTCCTAAACAAATTCCTAACATAGGAATTTTGTCTTTAAAATGTTCAATCACTTCTAAACAAACTCCCGCGTCATCCGGAGTTGCTGGTCCTGGTGAGAGGATTATCTTTTCAGGGTTTAAAGCATCAATTTCACTAACTGTTAATTCATCATTACGAATTACCTTTAAATCAGCGCCTAATTCTAAACAGTATTGCACAATATTATATGTGAAGCTGTCATAGTTATCAATCATCAAAATCATTAATTTTCTTCTTTAAAATTTTCTTCTTCTTTAAATTGCTCTAATCCCAATCTAATTTCATGGATTACCGATTGTGGTACATCCTCAGCTGAGCTCCACTTAACTTCATCTATTCTTCCACCATAATCATTTCCAAACTCTTCCACTTTAGCTTCAAACTCTTGTAAGTCACTACAATTTGCAACTCTGCCATCCACAGTATCCGTTAGCTCAATATACCACGCAGTACCCTCTGTGTTAATTTTTATTTTTGATTCAAATATTACTGACATATAAATAACCTTTTTGTATTTTGTGTAGTATACGATAATTATCATTATCACTTAATAATAGTTATCATAATTAAGTTAGATGAAAGTTTCTTTCTCATACTATTTTATTCGCAACATTATACAGTAAATAAATAGATATACAATTAAAGCACTTTTTAAATGTTATTAATTATTATCAATTGATAACAATTATCATAATTAAGCGCACTTAAAGTTAATTTAGATTATTATTCCGATAATGATTATCACAACGATATAAAATTAAAAGGATTTATCTTATGTTAAAGAAAACAATTGGAAAAACACTTCTAGGGATTTGCATTCTTGGATCATCTCTTCTTGCAAGTGGTGAAGTAAATGTTTATTCACACAGACATTATGATACAGACAAGAAATTGTTTAAAATGTTTGAAGAAAAAACAGGTATTAAAGTAAATGTTGTTAAAGCAAAAGCCAGTGCACTTATTAAAAGAATTGAAACTGAAGGTAAAAACTCACCTGCTGATGTTCTTATTACTGTTGATGCCGGAAGACTTTATCAAGCAAAAACTAAAAATATTCTTCAACCAATAAGTTCTGCTATTTTAAATAAAAATATTCCAGAAAACCTAAGAGATAAAGATAACCAGTGGTTTGGTTTAACGCAAAGAGCAAGAGTTGCTTTGTTATCTTTTGACGAAGCAAAAAAATCTGACATCAAAACGTATGAAGATTTAGCAGATCCTAAAAATAAAGGTAAAGTTGTTATTAGATCTTCAAGTAACATTTATAACCAATCTTTAATGGCTGCTGTTATTGAACATCATGGTGAAGCGTATGCTTTAAAATGGGCTAAGGGTGTTGTTTCAAACATGGCTAGAAAACCAAAAGGTAATGATAGAGCTCAAGTGGTAACAGTTGCAAATGGTATTGGAAGTATTGCAATTGCAAATACTTACTACATTGGTAAAATGGTTCACAATAAAAAAGAAGCACAAAGAGAAGCTATTAAAAAAGTTAAAGTATTTTTTCCAACTTTTAAAGATGGTGGAACGCATGTGAATGTTTCTGGTGCTGGTGTTGCTAAGTATGCTCCAAATAAAGTAAATGCCGTTAAGTTTATTGAATTTTTAGCAAGTGCTCAGGCTCAAGAATTATTTGCAAAAGGAAACTACGAGTATCCTGTATTAGCTGGTGTTAAACCTTCTAAATTAGTTGCATCTTGGGGAACTTTTAAAGCTGATGACATTTCTATGAATGCATTGGGACAAAATAACAAAACTGCAATCAAAATTTTTGATCAAGCAGGTTGGAAGTAAGATTATAATTGAATAGATTTTCTAAATTAACAATAAGTAGTGTATTTTTAGCACTGCTTATTTGTATTCCTGCCATTATAATACTCTCTTATATTTTTACTCCTAGTAGTGAAATATGGGTACACCTAAAAGCGACTGTACTTAAAGATTATATTTACAATTCCTTATATATTATGTTTGGGGTTGGAGTAATGACTACTGCCATAGGCTTTACAACAGCATATATAACCACTATGTATAAGTTTTCTTTTAGTAATATTTTTCACTATGCACTTATTCTTCCCTTTGCAATACCTACGTACATCGTTGCTTTTATATACGCAGGTATGTTTGATATGACAGGAAGTGTCACCACATTTTTATTAAAGTTGTTTGGGAAAAAAATAAATGAAATTGACTTCTATGATATTATGTCAATTGAAGGTGCAATTATTGTAATGTCACTTGTACTGTATCCTTATGTGTACCTAATTACTAAAACGTATTTAAGAGCAGAATCAGCGTCAATAATTGATGCTTCTAAAACAATGGGTTTGTCTTCATGGCAAATTTTTTACAAAGTGGTACTTCCAATCTCACGTCCAGCAATAGTTGCAGGTGCGATTCTGGCCGTTATGGAAGCAGTGAGTGATTTTGGGGTTGTTGACTATTATGGGGTAAGTACTTTTGTAACGGGAATATTTAGAACATGGTTTGGTATGGGTAGTGTTGAAGATGCCTCAAAACTTGCAGCAATGTTGATGAGCTTTATATTTTTACTAATATTTTTAGAACGATTCCAACGCCGGAATAAAAAATACAAAAGTAGTGGTAAAGATTATAGACCTATTTCAAAGATACAATTAAAAGGAACGAAAAATATATTGGCTTTTATTGCCTGTTTTCTGCCTTTTTTCTTTGGTTTTTTGCTTCCATTCATTCAAATGTGTTTTTGGTTTTCTATTTCATATGAAGAAATAATAGATGAAGATTTTTTTACCTTGCTTAGTCAAACTCTGTCTATAGCAATTGGTTCTTCAGCTTTGATTACGGCATTAGCACTTTTATTTGTTTATAATGCAAGAAGAGTAAAGACAAAAATGACAGATAATATTGCACAAGTTGCAAAACTGGGATATTCAATTCCTGGTGCTGTTATTGCAGTTGGTATATTAACAGCCTTTTCATTTTTTGATAATACTATTATTTACTTTTTTGAAACCTATTTTGGTTTTAACCCAGGTTTAATTGTAGGGGGAACTGTAACAGCAGTTGTATTTGGATATTCTGTTAGATTTATTGCAATTGCAATTAATAACTACGAATCTGGTTTTTCTAAAATTCCAACTACCTACGATGATGCAGCAAAAACCTTACAAGTTGGGGAAAAAAGAGCCTTTACCAGTGTTTTTGCACCCCTTCTTAAAAATGCAACTTTTGCAGCATTTATTATGGTATTTATTGAAATAATTAAAGAACTGCCATTAACTATGATATTAAGACCTTTTAACTTTGATACTTTAGCTGTTAGATCTTATGAGTTAACGCAACAAGGTCAAATTGTGGAGTCGTCAGTTCCATCTATGTTTATAGTATTTTTGGGTATTATGTCGGTTTTATTACTAGCAAAAAATATGAGTAAGGATTAAGATATTATGTCTTGTGGATTAAGTGTACGGAAATTTGGTATTTCATTTGGAGATACAGAAATTTTAAGAGACATCTCTTTTGATGTTAAACCTGGTGAAATTGTTACAATACTTGGACCTAGTGGATGTGGAAAAAGTACAATTTTACGTTCAATTGCGGGACTTGAGAATACACATAAGGGAGAAATAGTTATTAATGATTTGTGTGTATCTTCTTCCTCTACTTACGTTAATATTGAAAAAAGAAAAAGTGGTTATATTTTTCAAGATTATGCACTTTTCCCACATTTAAATGTGGAAGAAAACATTGGTTTTGCATTATTTAAAATGCCAAAGAAAAAGAGAAAAGCCAGAGTACTAGAGTTACTTGAACAATTTGATATTGTAGGCCACAGACATAAACAGATTCATGAACTCTCAGGAGGTCAACAGCAGCGTGTTGCAATAGCAAGAGTTATTGCTTATAATCCATCTGTTTTACTCTTAGATGAACCTTTTTCAAATCTTGATACAATTTTACGAAATAAAACAAAAATTTGGCTCAAAAAAATCATCAAAGAATTACAACTAAGTGCAATATTAGTTACTCATGATCAAAAAGAAGCTTTAAGTGTATCAGATAAAATAGGAATTATACATAATAAAAAAATAATTCAATTTGGGACACCTGAAGAGATATTTAATAAACCTAAAAACTTGTATGTGGCTAAGTTTCTTGGTGATATTAATAAACTTCCGCATGCCTTTGTCAAAAGCCTAAATATAAATTTTAGTGAAGATCAAATTCCAATTATACGAATCAATGATACGAATATCACTTCTAAAAATAATGAACATGAGTTAATCATTCATGATGTTTCTTATTGTGGTGACTACTATGAAGTAACTGCCTCGTTTAAAGATTACCCAGAAAGTTTAATCAGTACAAGAACACATGCTTCAAATTATTTACAAGTAGGCAGTAAAATATTTTTAGATATAAACAAAGAGAAAATTCTTTTAATTAACAAATAATATTTTTACGACATAATAAAGTTAAAGTAGTCTTAGTACTTTAACTTCTCTTTTCACAGCTGAAAAGCTTTTTCAAAACTTTCATCTATATCTATAATTCCTCTTTTTTTCAAAGAAACTAAAACCTCTTTAGTACAATCAACATCATCAGGCCAACGTCTTAAAAAATTGTCCATTTTATTTTTATTAGTAGCATCAACAGCAATAGTATTTCCATCAAAATATAAATCCCTATTTGAATCAATGTTATTAACAACTCTCCATACTAACATGTAGGTGTTATCTAAATCATTTTTGGCGTCATCCACTATTACAAGTATTTTAATATGTGCTAACAATGGTTTTAAAGCCTCAAATAAGTACTTCTGACTTCTTGTTTTTTCAACTTTAATAACCGTAACTGGATTTTTAGTATTAGTGTAATACTGTTTTAAATCAGTTATTTCAGATGTTATTTCTTGCATTTTTGAAAGTAGTTGTGCATCTTCTAAAAGAGTTATACCCAATTCTTTTATCTCATCACCCGTACAATCTAGTCCTAGTTTTCCACCAACAGCAAATTTTGGACTTGCGTGATCAAGGGCATCAACTACTCCTTTTGATATTAAAATTTCTTCAATATCAATTCTATTTAGTATATGTTTTATTATTTCATCATGATTGGTTAATTCAGGTGCATCTTGATTTACAAAAATAGCATGTTTCACAAAACTCATTTGTCCAACACCCCAAAAGGCATGCATCATCTGTTGCGCGTGTCCTGGGTAAAATGTATTTATTTTCCCTAAAATCAAGTTATGAAAAACACCATTTTCTGGCATATAATAATCAATTAAATCAGGTGCCGTTGTTTGTAATAAAGGTAGGAATATTCGCTCTGTTGCAAATCCCATAAATTTATCCTCTAAAGGTGGTTTTCCAACAACAGTTGCCAAATAAATAGGATCTTTTTTACTAGTAATTGCAGTAACATTCATAAAAGGGTATTCTTCTTCAAGAGTATAATACCCAGTATGATCTCCAAAAGGCCCCTCGATTCTCATTTTGCTTGGATCTACAAACCCTTCAATAATATAATCATTATCTCTTGGAACATAGATATCATTCGTAATACTTTTTACAAGCTGAGCATTTTTATTTTTGACAAAACCATATAACATAAGTTCGAATACACCAATTGGCAAAGGAGCTTGACCACACCAAATATACATTGGGTCTCCACCAATTCCTATTGATACAGGCATTTTTTTACCCGCTTTTTTATATTCATGGAAAAAGTGATTACTGTCTTTATGTATTTGCCAATGCATACCTAATGTATTATCATCATATACTTGAAGTCTATACATACCTAAGTTTTTCATTTGTCCATCTAAACTCTGAGTATAAACCTGCCCCATCGTAATAAAAGGGCCACCATCTTGTTCCCAAGTTGTAAGTATTGGAAGATCAGATAGTTTTACATCATCGCCTGTTTTGATGATTTGTTGACACTCGCCCTTACTTTTACTTTTTTTAGGAATAGTATTTTTAAGCGAAAATAACTTACTAAAAGTAGATATTTTTTCACCAAGTGTGGTTGGGGGTTTCATCTTAAGCAAACTCTGAATCTCAGCACCTATTTTATCACCATCTCCAATAAAAAGTTTGACAGCCTTTTCATTACAAAATACATTCATTAGTATTGGTGTATCAAATTTTTTACCTGTTTTTTTGTCAACTACATTTGTGAATAGTATTGCTTTTGAATCTTCTCTTTTAACCTCTATATACGCAATGTGGGGAATTTCAAGATAGATATCAAGTTCATCATCAATTGTTTTTAATAAATTATTCTCTTTTAATAATTTGATTGCATTTTTCATAAACATATCCATTTATTTTTTATCGCAATTGTATCTTATTTATCTAATGACTTCACATAAACTAAACAAAAAGATGTTAAAATATCCAACTTTTTTAAAAGGGAGTTCATTATGCTTAAAAAATATATTACAAGAAACGTTAACCTTGCTGATTCAGATGTTGAAACTAAACGAAAAGAAATACTTAAATACTTTACTACTACGTATGAATTATTTGAAAAACTATTTGATACCTTTGAGAGTGACGATGTATACTTTAATCAACCAGAACCTTTACGTCACCAAATGATTTTTTATTATGGACATACTTCTACATTTTTTATCAATAAACTTATACTTGGAAAATTTATAAAAAATAGAATTAATCCTCAATATGAATCAATGTTTGCAGTAGGTGTTGATGAAATGTCATGGGATGACCTTAATAAAGCCCATTATCATTGGCCAACTGTTGAGCAAACAAAACAATACAGAGAAGAAGCAAAAGAAGTAATTATAGATTATATTAATACATGTAATTTTACTCTTCCTATTACATGGGAATCACCAATGTGGCCTATTGTTATGGGAATTGAACATGAGAAAATTCATGTAGAAACATCTTCTGTATTACACAGACAAATCGATATTGATTTGATTAAGCCAAATTCCTTTGGAAATGAATGTACAGAATATGGCATTAATCCTGAAAATGAATTGTTAGAAGTACCAGCTTGCAGTGTTCATTTGGGAAAAGATAAAAATGACGAATATTATGGATGGGATAATGAATATGGTTTTCATGAAGAAAACGTTCCTACGTTTAGAGCTTCTAAATACCTAGTAAGTAATGGAGAGTTTTTAGAGTTTGTTAATGATGGAGGATATACTAATGATAATTTCTGGTCTGCTGAAGGATTAGCTTGGAAAAAATATAGAGGTTCAGCACATCCAATTTTTTGGATAAAAAATGAGGACTCTTACAAATATAGAACCATGACAAATATTATTGATTTACCCTTGAATTGGCCAGTTGATTCAAATTATCTTGAAGCAGAAGCTTTTTGTAATTGGAAAAGCCTAAAAACCAATAAAAACATAACACTTCCAAATGAGGCAATGTGGCATAGTTTAGTTAAGTTTTCTAAAATAAAAGATGCACCCTTGTGGAACGGAAAACCTAATGCAAATATCAACTTAGAACACTACTCATCTTCTTGCCCTGTCGATAAATTTAAAACGGGTGATTTTTACGATGTTGTTGGAAATGTTTGGCAATGGACGACTACGGCTATTGATGGTTTCGATGGCTTTGAAATACATCCATTGTATGATGATTTTTCAGTTCCTACTTTTGATAACAGACATAATATCTTCAAGGGTGGTTCTTGGGCTAGTACAGGAAATGAGACAATGTTAAACTCTCGTTATGCCTTTAGAAAACACTTTCCTCAACACGCAGGTTTTAGATATGTAGAGCTTGAAGATACGGAAGAGAAGATTGGCTCAAGTGATAAAGTTATTTTAGAAGATAAAAAAAGTAATTTTTATAAAAATGCTGCATCTTTTGCAATTAAAAATACTATAAACACACAAAAAGCACTAAACTTAGGATGTTTCTTCGGAACAGCTGCAACAGAACTTTCAACAAAATTCAAAGAAGTCATTGGAATTGATTTTACCGCACGTAATATTTTAAACGCAGAAGCCCTTAAACTAGACAAAAATATTACAAATTGCGAATTCTGGCAAGGAGATAGTTGTAATTTAAAACCCCATTTTGACTCTTTTGATCTAATACTTTCAACAAATAATTTACAAGAACTATATAATACCGACAGCTTTGTAAATATTATTGTAAGTAGACTAAATAAAGACGGCATCTTTGTATTACAAAGTATCCAAAATAAAAACAGCGTCAACATAGAGTTGTTGTTAAACAAAAAATTAACAAAAATAAAAAATAACGTATGGAGGAAAGAGTAACAAGTCCTCAAAACTTATTACTTGAAAATTAATATGCAAAATTTTGATGAAGTTATTCAAAGAAAAAATACAAACTGCGTCAAATATGATGCAGTCAAAAGATACTTTAAAAAAGATGATGTTCAACCTTTATGGGTTGCGGATATGGATTTTAAAACACCTGAGTTTATTGTAAAAGCAATACAAACAAAAGTAGCACAGCAGGTATTTGGCTATCCCGAACCAAATATCTCTTTGTTTAAATCTATTAAAAACTGGATGAGTAAAAGACATCAGTGGGAAATAGACACGAAGGATGTCCTATTAGTTAGTGGCGTTGTTGCTGGTTTGAGTGCTGCTGTTGAAGCATTTAGTAGTGAAAATGATGAAGTAATAATTCAAACACCAGTTTATTACCCCTTTTACAGTGTTATAAAAAACAATAATAGAACATTGGTTGAAAATCCCTTAATAAATGATAATGGGCGATATTCCATGGATATAGAGGACTTTAAATCAAAAATAACACCCAAAACAAAGATACTTATATTATGTTCCCCACACAACCCTGTTGGACGAGTTTGGAAGAAAGAAGAGCTAAAGGAAATTGCGAAAATTTGTCTAAATTTTGGCATAAAAATTATTTCAGATGAAATCCACTCCGACATAGTCTACAAAAAATTCACTCCAATTGCATCAATTTCTAAAGATATAGCAGATATTACATTAACGTTAAACAGTCCAAGTAAAACATTTAATCTTGCAGGACTGAACTCTTCATACGCAATATGTTCGAATAAAAATATGCTACAAAAATACAAAAGAATTATTACAAAAAGAGAGATTGGAAGTCTTAATATGTTTGGATTAATAGCTATTGAAACGGCATATAACGAAGGAGATATATGGGTAGAAAAGTTACTAATTTACCTTAAATCAAATATTAGCTTTGTTAAAGATTTTTTTAAAAAGCACGATATGATGGTAGATTTTGAAAATCCCGAATCAACATATTTAATCTGGCTTAATTTTAAAGGTTACAATTTTACACACAAGGAAATAGAAGACAAACTTCTCAGTGATGCCAAAGTTGCCCTAAACGATGGGCTTTCATTTGGTTCAAATGGAAATTTGTATTTTAGAATTAATATTGCACTTCCAAAAAAAGAATTAGAAGCTGCACTTAAAAAAATATTTAGAAACCTTAAACCTAAATAAAATTGATTATAATGTATTACAAATATTCTCACTATTCTCTTAGTTAAGAAAATAAAATGATTTTCGCTATATTTATGCAATAAACTTATTGTATAATCTTCTATCAATTAAGAATAGTGAGATTAAATATGTCAAATGAACTACTACTGTCGTCAATAATTTTTGTACTTATAGCTGTTATCCTTTGTTCTGTTTTTATACTGTCAAAATATGTTGGTCCTCAAAATAAAGAAGGGGCTGACAAAAACTCAGTGTATGAAAGTGGAGTATCCAATCCAATTGGAGGGACAAAACTTAGATTTGCTGTAAAGTTTTATCTTGTAGCAATTTTATTTGTATTATTCGATGTAGAAATAATTTTTATGTTTCCTTGGGCAGTTAATGTCAGGGAATTAGGATTCTTCGGACTAAGTGAAATGTTCATGTTTATGGGTTTACTATTTGCAGGATTAATTTATATATATAAGAAAAAGGCTCTTTCATGGGATTAGGAGTAGAATCAGTATTTGGTGACTCAGTAATTACAACCAAATTAGACAAAGCCGTTAACTGGGGTAGATCATACTCATTGTGGCCTATGGCATTTGGTACTGCATGTTGTGGAATCGAATTTATGAGTGCAGCTGCTGCTAAACATGATATTTCTAGATTTGGAGCTGAAGTTGTGAGATTTTCTCCACGTCAAGCAGATTTAATGATTGTTGCTGGAACAATTTCATACAAGCAAGCACCTGTATTAAAAAAAATATATGATCAAATGTGTGAGCCAAAATGGGTTATTAGTATGGGAGCTTGTGCAAGTAGTGGTGGTTTTTACGACAACTATACTACACTTCAAGGAATTGATGAAGTCATTCCCGTTGATGAGTATATCTCAGGATGTCCTCCAAGGCCTGAGGCTATATTTGATGCTATTATAAAAATACAAGAAAAAGCACAAAAAGATTCAATTGTTAAAGATAGAATCACCGATTTTAAGGGGATTTTAGATGTTTAAACCTGATATGATAGTTCAACCAAATGAATTAAAAACTACAATAATTAAACTAAAAAATGAAGAAGGTTATAATTTACTACTTGACATTACAGCCATTGATTATTTAGCGTACAAAGAGAAAAAACAAAGCAGATTTGCTTTGATATACATATTACGTGATAAAACCTTCCAAAAATCCATTACCATTAAAACTTTTTTACCCAATGACCGTTTAGAAATAGACACTATTAGTGACCTTTTCTATTCTGCTGATTGGGGAGAAAGAGAAACATATGATCAATATGGAATTAAATTTTTAGGGCATAAAAACTTAAAAAGAGTATTAAATCACCACCAATTTGAGGGACATCCTCTAAGAAAAGATTATATTATCACTTCAGGTCAGGTTTGTACTGAAACAGAATCTCTAATGGATGAGATGGTTCCATTAATGGAATCAAAAGGCTATGACAAAGAGCATCTTGACGAAATGATGCTCCTAAACATTGGCCCTTCTCACCCAGCTTCACATGGTACTATTAGAAATTTCATTGCTATGGAAGGTGAAACAATCAAGGGTTGTGTAACTGAAATTGGCTACTTACACAGAGGTTTTGAAAAGTCTTGTGAGAACCATAACTATAATCAAATAATCCCTTATACAGATAGACTAAATTATTGTTCAGCAATTCTAAACAATATCGGTTTTTCAAAAACAGTTGAAGAAATGTTAAATATTGAAATTACAGACAGAGCAAAATTTATCAGAGTTATTATTGGTGAGTTAAGTAGAATTACTGACCATTTGGTTTGTAATGCTGCCAATATGGTCGATATGGGTGGGTTAACTAACTTTTGGTATTTATTTGCTCCAAGAGATAAAGCATATGATCTGTTTTCAAAATTAACAGGTGCCAGACTTACAAATTCTTATACTAGAATTGGTGGTTTAGAGTACGATTTATATGATGGTTTTGAACACGATTTAGAAGACGTATTAAAAGATGTAGAACAAGCGATTGAAGATGCATTAAGTCTCGTAGCACACAATAAAATCTTTTTAGACAGAACTCAAGATGTAGGAGTTATTAAAAAAGATTTTGCAATTAATGCAGGAATTACTGGTCCAAATTTAAGAGCTGCTGGTGTTGACTATGACATCAGAAAAACCAATCCATATTATTATTACGATACTTTTGATTTTGATGTAGTTGTTGGTAGTCATGGAGATGTTTATGACAGAATTATGTGTAGATTTGAAGAGATGCGTCAAAGTATGAAGATTATTAGACAAGCAATGAAACAATTACCAGGTGGCCCAATAAACGTTGATATGCCAAGTATCATTATGCCAGATAAAAAAGATGTATACGGCAATATTGAAGGCTTAATGAATCAGTTTAAACTTGTAATGGATGGGGTTAAAGTACCAGAGGGTGAATACTACAGTGCAACCGAAGCTGGAAACGGTGAATTAGGTTTTTATATAGTTAGTGATGGAAGTGGTACACCTTATAAAGTTAAATGTAGACCACCTTCGTATTATGCCCTTAGTGCGTATCCAAAAATTGTTGAAGAAACAATGTTAGCAGATGCTGTTATTACAATGGCGAGCATGAATTTTATTGCTGGGGAGTTTGATAGATAATGAGTAAGTTTTTATATACCCAAGAAAAAGAGCAAGAATTTCAAAGACTGATTATAAAATATCCAAATTCTGATTCAATGATGTTACCTGCATTATGGCTTGTTCAAGAGCAAATTGGTTGGGTTAGTCCTGAATCAATGATTTTTGTGGCAGATAAATTAGGGAAACAACCTATTGAAGTACACAGTTTTGCTTCTTTTTATACTATGTTTAATTTAAAACCAATAGGAACTCATCACATCGAATTGTGTAAAACATTGTCTTGTATGTTGATGGGTTCACGAGATTTAAAACAACATATAAAAGATACCATTGGAATTACACCTGGGCAAACCAGTGATGATGGTTTATTCCATTTAACGGAAGTTGAATGTATGGGAGCTTGTGGAGGTGCACCAGCACTTGCTATTAATGGTAAATATCATGAAAAGATTACATGTTCTGGATTAGATAAATTGGTAAAGGAGTGTAAATCATGCAAGTAAAAATTGTAAGTAAAAACTTCAACATACCTGATTCTCACCTATTAGATGTCGCTTTAAAAAATGGCAGATACTCAACTGTTGAAAAACTTTTCTCAATGAATCCAGATGATGTAACACAAGAAGTTGTTAACTCTGGCCTTAGAGGAAAAGGTGGTGGGGGAGCTCCATGTGGTCCTAAATGGAAAATGATGCCCAAAGATGATCCACGTCCTTCTTATCTAATTGTTAATGGAGATGAAAGTGAACCGGGTACTTTTAAAGACAGACAAATTTTTGAATACGACCCTCACCTTTTAATTGAAGGAATTATTTGCTCATCATATGCTATGAATATTCATGAGGCATACATTTATATAAGGGGTGAATATAAATTTTGGTCTGATAGAGTTGATGCTGCTATTGAAGAAGCCTATAAGGCTGGAATTATTGGTGAAAAAATCATGGGTCACGACTTTTCACTAAATATTACAGTTCACAGAGGTGGTGGTGCATATATTTGTGGTGAAAAATCTGCGTTAATTGAGTCACTTGAAGGTAAACGTGGTCATCCTAGACTTAAACCACATCAAAAAGAGTGTGAATGGTTTTTTGGAAATCCAGCAACTGTAAATAACGTTGAGACGATTGCTAGTGTACCTTATATTGTAGAAAATGGGTTTGGAGCTTATAGAGCGCACGGAACTAAAAGCTCCCCTGGAACTATGTTATTTGCAATGAGTGGACCTGTGAAAAATCCTGGTGTATATGAGCTACCTTTTGGGGAGAAAATGATTGATTTTCTTAACGTTCTTGGTGGTGGAATGCTAGATGGTAAGAAACTAAAAGCACTTATTCCTGGCGGTTCATCATGTCCAATTTTGACTGCCGAAGAAGTTCAAACAGCTGTTTTGGACTACGAATCAATGTGGGATATTGGCTCAACGTTAGGAACTGGTGGTATGATCGTCATTGATGATAGTGCCAATATGGTAGAAGTAGCAAAAAATCTGATTGAATTTTATCATCACGAGTCATGCGGTCAGTGTACCCCTTGTAGAGAGGGAACGAGCTGGATTGATAAAATTCTAAAAAATGTACTTGAGGGGTCAGGAAGCGAGTCAGATTTAAATACAATACTCGATGTTTGTGGAACAATGAATGGTAAAACAATATGTGTTTTTGCACCAGCAGTTAGTGACATAATCGTTAGTATTGTAAAAAAATTCAGACACGAATTTATCGCTGAATTTAATAAACAAAAATAATATAAACTAAATTAAGGAGAAAATATGGCAAATACTATGACGTTAATAGATAACAGAAGTGGGGATAAGTACGAATACGGAATCTTAAGTGGAACTAGAGGCCCAGATGTGGTTGATATTAGAAGCTTTTACAAAGATAGTGGAATGTTTACGTATGATCCAGGGTACACATCAACTGCTAGTTGTGAATCAAAAATCACTTTTATTGATGGTGAAAAAGGTGAGTTAAGACATAGAGGTTACGCAATTTCTGAACTCGCTGGAAAACACAAATACTTAGATGTATGTTATTTATTAATGAGAGGTAAGTTACCAACTCCTGAGGCATCAAAAAGCTTTGACTTAGAAATTAGACACAGATCTTTTTTAAATGAAGGAATTTTACGAATTTTTGATGCATTTCCAGATCACGCACATCCAATGGCAACATTGGGTTCTGCTGTTATGGCTCTTTCAACATTTTACAAAGAACATTTAAATTTGAAAAATGAAGAAGAATTTAAAGAAATGAGAAGAAGAATTGTTGCGAAGATGCCAACAATTGCTGCAATGGCTTATAGAAACTCAATTGGAGTTCCTGCAATTTACCCTGATGTAGACAGATATTTTACTGAAAACTTCCTATATATGTTGAGAGCATATCCAGGTGGAAAAATGAAAAGAACACTAAGTGGTAGTGAAGACATCAAACAAGTTGAAGTTGATGCACTTGATGCAATTTTTACGCTACACGCAGATCATGAACAAAATGCTTCTACTACTTCTGTTAGAAATATTGGTTCAACAGGAGCACATCCATATGTTGCAATTTCTGCAGGTATTGGCGCATTATGGGGACCAGCTCACGGTGGTGCAAATGAAAAAGTAATCGATCAATTAAAATTAATTGGTGATGTATCTAATGTTTCTTCATATATTTCAAAAGCTAAAGATAGAAATGACCCATTTAGACTTATGGGATTTGGTCACAGAGTTTATAAAAATAGAGATCCTAGAGCTGAGTCTTTAAAAGGATTACAAGATCAGTTAAAAGAAGAACTTAATCTTGATTCTAAATTATTAGATATTGCAGCTGCTGTTGAAGAAGCTGCGTTAAGTGACGATTATTTCAAAGACAGAGGATTATATCCAAACATTGATTTCTATTCAGGAGTAATTTTAACGGCGCTTAAAATTCCAGTAGAAATGTTTACACCAATTTTTGTAATTGGTAGAACGGTTGGTTGGATTACACAATGGTCTGAATTAGTTCAAGATCCAACAACAAAAATTGCTAGACCTAGACAATTATATACAGGGAAATAATAATAAATATGACTAAAGATGGGAGAAAAGATTTAATGACGGAATTAGTAAAACTAACAATTAATGATACACAGTATGAAGCACCTAAAGGTAGTTTGCTTATAGATAAATTACTTAAAGAGAAAATTACTATTCCTCATTTTTGTTATCATCCCTCTTTAGGAACTGATGGAAACTGCCGAATGTGTATGGTAGAAATAGCAGGGCAAAAACGTCCTCAAATTGCCTGTGATACCTTGATAAAAGATGATATGGTAATATATACTAAGGGTGAAAAAATTGATGCAGTTCAGCGTGATATTTTAGAACTTCAATTGGTTAATCATCCACTTGATTGTCCAACTTGCGATCAAGCTGGGGAGTGTAAGTTACAAGATTTTTATATGGACAGTGGTTTTTATGTAAATCGCGTTAGTGTGCCAAAAAACAATGCACTTAAAAAAGTAGATTTAGGTGCCAATGTTATGTTAGATCAAGAACGTTGTGTACTTTGTACAAGATGTGTTCGGTTTACAACAGAGTTTACAGGTACAGGTGAGCTTGGTGTGATTAGTAGAGCTGACCACAGTGTAATTGATACTTTTCCAGGTCTTAAACTTCACAATCCTTATGCTATGAATGTCGTTGATTTATGTCCAGTTGGAGCACTTACAAGTAAGGACTTTAGGTTCAAACAACGATCATGGTTTTTAGAATCTTTTCATGCAATTTGTAATGGATGTTCACGTGGATGTAATTTACAAGTTGATCATAGAAAAGAAAAATACAATGATGACAAAATTTATAGATTTAGACCCTTAGAAAATCAAGCAGTAAATGGATATTTTATTTGTGATGAAGGACGTCTTAGTTATAAAAATGAAAATGAAAACAGGTTTTTGACACCTCTAGTAAATAACAACGAAAAAAAATTGGATGAAACAAAAGATGTGTTAGTTACATTATTAAAAGAAGCAAAAGATGTATTATTTTTAATTTCTCCAAATTTAAGCTTAGAAGAAATGCAAAGTGTAAAAGAAACTGCACAAAAAATCAATGCAACAGTAAGTGGTTTTGCACCACAGTACTTAGACCAATCCTTTGCAGATAAGATTTTAAAAACAAACGATAAAAGTGCAAACAGAGCAGGATATAAAAAAATTAGTATTAGTGAAGAGGAAAATGAATTTCAAAACTCACTAAAGAATGCTTCATTAGTAGTAATTTTTGAGAACAGTTATTTTGATGATAAGTTAAATCTATTGGATAATAAAAAAGTAATATCACTTTTTTCTGCAAATTCTAAAGTTTGCGAAAATTCAGATGTAGCAATTCCGATTGCGTCTTTCCTTGAGAAATCAGGAAGTTATATAAATTGTACTGGAGTTACACAAGAAGTGTCATCTAAGATGAATAAAAATAATCAAAGCGAAGATATCAGAACTCTTCTAGAATCAATAAATGTTAAGTTTTAAAAAGGAATGCAATGAGTAGTGCATCAATTATTGTCGTTATAGTAAATATTCTTCTAGCTGTAGTTCTAGCAGTTGGAACAACACCTATAATGGTATGGTGGGAAAGAAGAGTTGCAGGTTTCATTCAAGATAGAACAGGACCAAACAGATGTAGTATTGGTGGTTTTAGAATGGGTGGACTAATACAAAGTTTTGCAGATATGTTAAAGCTGGTATTTAAAGAGGATTTTGCTCCTTCACATATTAAATACAAGTTTTTTTATACTATTGCACCTTCAATTGTATTTTTCTGTTCATTTTTAACTTTTGCAGTAATTCCATTTGCGGATACTTTAGTAATAGATGGTTATTCTTATACTATGCAAGCAATACCAACACAACTAGGAATCATGTGGTTTCTAGCTTATGCGGGGCTTAGCGTATATGGAATTATTCTTGGTGGGTATGCAAGTGAAAATAAATTTGCTCTTTTAAGTTCAATAAGAGCAACTGCACAAGTAGTTTCTTATGAAGCAGCAATGGGGTTATCAGTTATTTCTATGTTAGTAACATATGGAACTATACACTTGAGTGATATGGTTGCATTTCAAGGTCAACTATTATTTGGATTTATTCCAGCATGGGGAGTTATAATTCAGCCTCTTGCTGCACTTATCTTTATAGTTACAGCTTTTGCTGAAGCAAACAGAGCTCCTTTTGATATAGCAGAAGGTGAGAGTGAAATTGTTGCAGGATATCACACTGAATACTCTGCTATGAGATTTGGGCTCTTTCAAGTTGGTGAGTATGCTGCGATGAGTGCATCAAGTGCAATTATTGTTACACTATTTTTTGGTGGTTATCATATTCCATGGCTTGATACTGCCACTATCCAATCAAACATTTATTTAGTAATTGGAGCAATTGCTGTTTTACTAATTCTTATGACTTATGTATTAACTAAATGGATGAAGAAGAATAATACTTGGGCTGATGAAAATGACTCAAGATCAAAAGAAACTAAAATTCTTGTAAAAGCATTTTGGATGATGACAGTTGTTGTTTGCCTTGTCTTAGTAATGTTCATTATAACTGGACTTGGAACCAATGGTGTAAACATTGCAACCGCAGTAATTCAAATTGGAACTTTTTTAATTAAATTTTTCATGATGAGTTTAGTGTTTATTTGGGTGAGATGGACTCTATTACGATTTAGATATGATCAACTTCAAATGTTAGGTTGGAAAGTACTATTACCATTAGCAATATTAAATATATTTATAACAGCAACTTTTGTTGTTGTAGTTGGGAGTTAAGATGGGTGTAAAAGTTGTACCTAGACACGGAGCTTCTTTAAAAGACAGATTATACCTGCCTGCAATTGCAGGTGGTATGAAAACTACTTTTAATCACTTTGTTAAAAATTTAAAAGATACCTCAAACTTGAGAACAGTTCAGTACCCAGAAGTTCAACCTACAGATATCACAGATAGATACAGAGGTGTTCATAGGCTTACAAAAAGAGACGACGGAAGTGAAAAGTGTGTTGCTTGTTACATGTGTGCTACAGCTTGTCCTGCACAATGTATTGCAATAGAAGCGGAAGAAAGAACTGATGGTCAAGATGAAAAAAGACCAAAGAAATTTTCAATTGACTTGCTAGAGTGTGTCTATTGTGGATATTGTGTAGAAGCTTGTCCATGTGATGCAATCAGAATGGATACTGGAATTTTCTCACTTACAGGAAAAACCAGAGAAGAATTTGTATTAGGAAAAGAACAATTAATGGCGAATGAAAGATCGAAGGATTTTAGTGATGATTGATTTTGTATTTGTAGCTTTAAGTATTTGTGCAATAGCTGGGGGAGGTACAATGGTACTTCATAAAAACCCGATTTACTGTGCAGTAGGATTACTTATATCAGTGTTAAGTGTCGCTGGATTATTTGCATTATTAAGTGCAACGTTTATGTTTATGGTACAAATAATAGTTTATGCAGGTGCAATTATGACTATAATCTTATTTTTATTGATGTTTTTAAATATCAAAGAACAAGATTTGCCACCTGAACCTAAGAAAAATATTTTAGTTGCTATGGGTGTTATTCTTATGATTCCTATCAACTTGCTTGTTTTAGAAGGTGTTTCCAGACTTGAAGACTCTGATATGAGTATTGTTGAAGAGGGTTTTGGAGGAATTAAAGAACTGGGTATGAAACTCTATACAGACTGGTTATTACCATTTGAACTTATTTCAATTTTATTATTAGTAGCACTCGTTGGTGCAGTTGTGCTTGCTAAAAAAAGAGAAAAAAGAGGAGTAAAAAATGGCTAGTCTTACTGGATATGCAACAGTATCTATGATACTTTTTTCTTTAGGTGCAATTGGAGTTGTAAGTAGAAGAAATGTTTTTGTAATATATATGTCTATTGAGTTAATGTTAAATGGTATTAACTTATTTCTAGTGACATTTGCCAGATACCATTTTAATATGGATGGTCAAATTTTGTCAATGATGGTTATAGCAATAGCAGCAGCAGAAGCAGCAATATTTCTATCAGTTATAATACTTCTGTTTCGAACAAAAAAGTCTTTAGATACAGATATATTTACAGAACTTAAACAGGAGGTTGAATAATGCAAACTCCTTATTTACTGTGGATAATTCTAGTACCACTTATTGGGGCACTTCTAAATACAGGTTTTTATTTTTATCACATAAAGTATAAAAAAATACCTGAAAAAGTATTTGCCATAATTGGTACAGTAACCCCTTTTATCGCATTTTTATTTACACTAAATTTATTCTTTAAACTTCTTGATGGAAGTGCTAATTTAGAGCAAACTCTTTTCCAGTGGTTAGATGTAGACAGTTTATCTGTTGAAGTAAAATTTTTAGGGGATAAACTTTCTATTTTTATGTCCATGTTTGTTACCTTTGTTGGTTGGTTAATTCATATTTATGCAGTGGGTTATATGAAAGGCGATGATGGATTTGGAAAGTTTTTTGCATATTTCAATCTATTCTTAGCATCAATGTTAATCTTAGTTCTTGCAGATAATCCTATCATATTGTTTGTTGGATGGGAAGGTGTTGGAGTTTGTTCATACCTTTTAATTTCATTTCACTACACAAATGCTGACAACGTAATGGCTGGAAATAAAGCTTTTATTGTAAATAGAGTAGGAGACTTAGGTTTTATTTTAGGTGTGATTACTTTGTTTTTTGCATTAGATCAAAGTGGATTAAGTTTTGAAACAATGAAAACAAACATAAATATGGCACCAAATGAGTTATTAATCTTATCTGGTTTTTTACTTTTTGTTGGAGCTATGGGAAAATCAGCACAAGTTCCGTTGTATGTTTGGCTTCCAGATGCAATGGCAGGGCCTACGCCAATTTCTGCATTAATACATGCAGCAACTATGGTAACAGCTGGAATTTATATGGTTGCAAGGTTTCATTTTCTATATTCAAGTGTTGAAGAAATTGGATTATTTATTGCATACATTGGTGCAATTTCAGCTTTATTTGCAGCCATTATTGCAACAAGACAACAAGACATCAAAAAGATTCTAGCTTATTCAACAATGAGTCAATTAGGATATATGTTTATGGGTGTAGGTCTTGGATTTTATAGTTCTGGATTATTTCACGTATTTACACATGCATTTTTTAAAGCAATGTTATTTATGGGCGCAGGTGGAGCAATTTTAGCACTTCATCATGAACAAAATATCTTTAAAATGGCACAACATAGAAAACGACTGCCAATAATTAGTGCTACATTCCTAATTGGAGTAATCGCAATTTCAGGAATTCCTCCATTTTCTGGATTCTTTTCAAAGGATGCTATTTTAGCTGCATCTTTTCAGCAAGGAGAATATCTAATTTGGGGTATTGGAATGTTCACGGCATTTCTTACTGCATTTTATATGTTTAGACTTTATTTTATTGTATTTGTTGCGCCAAATGGCCAAGAAAGTCAATATACATATACAGATAAGACCATAACCATTCCACTTCTAATTTTAGCAATTGGAGCAATTTTTGCAGGATTTTTAAACTTTCCCGCAATATTTGGTGGTTCTGCTTTTGTAGATTCATGGCTTAGTGAATTAAATTCTATTAAACTACATATGTCACACGCTACAGAATATGCCTTGATGATTGCAAGTATTGCAGTTGCAGGTGCTGGTATTTTTGTTGCATACAAAAAATATGCCTCTTTTGACGTATATAAACCAGAAAGTGAAGAAGGACTTATAGCAAATAAATTCTACGTTGATGAATTTTATGACAAAGTTTTTGTACAAAGTATTAAAAAAATGAGTACTTTCTTTGATGAAACAGTGGATACTAAATACATTGATGGTGGATTGATGATGATTTGTAGAGAGTTCGTTAATGTTGGTAAAAAATTAGCAATATTACAAAATGCCAATGTTAGATACTACGCTTTTTACATGCTTGCAGGTATAAGTGCAATCTCAATGTATATTTATATAACGTTATTAGGACAATAGAATGGGTGCAGCAGATATTTTATCTTTTATAATTTTTTTACCGGCAGTTGTTGCTTTCATCTTAATGATTTCAACGACCAAAATCGAAGATGTGAGAAACATCGCTTTTATTACAACTATTATTACACTTTTACTTGTAATGAAAATTTATTTAAACTTTGAACCAAAAGCAGAGATGCAATTTGTTACAAATATTTCTTGGATTAGTAAATATGGAATTAATTATTATATTGGTGTTGATGGTTTTTCATTGACTATTTTAATGTTAATTGCTATTTTAATCCCTACATCTTACTTATTGTTATGGGAAGGAAGAACAAAGGGTTACTGGATAAATATGTTGCTTATTCAAACAGGAGTTACTGGAACACTTTTATCTTTAGACATTATTTTGTTCTACTTCTTTTGGGAAACAATGTTACTTCCAATTTTCTTAATCATAGGTATATTTGGAAGTGGAAATAAAGTTTTTTCTACAATTAAAGTTACAACATATACGATGGCTGGATCATTATTAATGTTTGTCGCCATTTTATACTTGGGTGTTTCATTTTTTAATGAGTATGGTCATTGGAGTTTTCAATACAACGACCTCACAACCTTAACCAATTTAAGTGCAAATGAAAAACTATTTTTATTTCTTGCATTCTTAACTGCATTTATGATTAAAATTCCACTGTTTCCATTTCATACTTGGATCACAGCAACTTATTCAGATGCACCAACGGGTGGAGTATTTTTACTATCATCTATTATGGCTAAACTTGGGGTTTATGCCGTTGTACGATTTATGATTCCAATTTTTCCTGATACCTTTGTTCAATTTTCTGATTGGTTTGTATTTATAGGTATATTTGGGATGATTTATTTTGGAATTGCGGCATTGATGCAAAATGATATCAAAAAAATGTTTGCATATTCTTCAGCTTCACATCTTTCACTAATTGCAGCTGGTATTTTTTCACTTAATTCTTATGGAATTAATGGAGCATTATATTTAATTATTGCCCATGCAATTGCTACTGGTGGTTTATTTTTACTCATTGGTTTACTGCATGACCAAACCGGATTTAAAACAATCAAAGACCTTGGTGGAATAGCAAAAAAAGCACCTATATTTACTTTTATGTTTGCAATCATGCTTTTTTCAAATATTGGACTTCCTGGGACCAACGGATTTGTATCTGAATTACTTATTATCTTTGGAATATATGAATTTAACCACGCAATGGGTTATATCTCTGCTGTTACTGTACTTGTTGCAGCTTCTTTTATGTTATGGATGTTCCAAAGAGCAATTTTACAAGAAAGAGTGGGTGAAACATTGCCAATGAGAGATTTAAAGATTAAAGAGATCGTAGG
>Ga0105351_1000314_pt1 | contig 23336 bp, 21 predicted proteins | sample EN4Hudsemesocosm_FD_83662 | JGI IMG/M metagenome (GOLD analysis project Ga0105351, IMG submission 83662) | Methane-oxidizing microbial communities from mesocosms in the Hudson Canyon - EN4B Hudson Canyon | ecosystem: Environmental > Aquatic > Marine > Cold seeps | place: Hudson Canyon... | reverse complement strand
TATACATTATAATTAACATTTTTACTTTCGAAAAATTGTTCGTTTGTCATAAATATCCTAGTTTAAATTATAAGTAGCAGAGTTTGTTCCACTTGCACTTAGTTTCTCGCAAATTATTCCTGCCGTGCTGTCGATTGTCAAATTGATAATATCTTTCGAATTATCTTGAGTAATTTCTATTTTCACACACTCTTTATCATTTTCCATGTATTTGATGCTTTTATCATTTATTTCCCAGTTTTTGCTGTTTAAGTTAACGGCATCGCTTATTTTATCAATTTTTAGATTAATTAAATAGTAACTTTGTACAGAAGTAATTACTGTTGTAATATCTCTTTGTAAGGTTGATACTTTTGCATCATTGGTTGTATTGAAAAATTTTGGAATAGCATAACTAGCAAGTACTGCAATAACCACAATAGCAAATATCATTTCAAGAAGAGTGAACGCTTTTTTATTTTTCATAATTAACCTTACTGTTTTTTACAAATTTATTTGATGATTAAACTCTGGCACAATTTCTTTAAGTTTTTTTATTTTATCATCAACCATTGTTAACTCTTCAATATCTTTATTTAACTTCGCTATATCATATTTTGTGGGGTGTGCAACAGTGATTGACTCATAATTTGTTTTTTTGTCACTGTCATTAATTAACAACTCTTCATAGAGTTTTTCACCTGGACGTAAGCCAGTAAATGTAACTTTTACATCTTCTTGCCCTGATAAATCGATCATTTTTTTTGCTAAATCAACAATTTTAATTGGTTCTCCCATATCAAGAATAAATATTTCGCCACCTTTTCCAATGGATCCAGCTTGAAGCACTAATTCACAGGCTTCTGGGATTAACATAAAGTATCGAGTAATATCTGGATGTGTTACAGTTATGGGCCCACCACTTTTCAATTGTTCCTTAAATTTAGGAATCACAGAACCTGAAGATCCCAAAACATTACCAAATCTCACTGCTACAATTTCTGTATCATAGGAGTTCACATTTTGTGCATATAACTCACATATTCTTTTTGTAGTTCCCATCACGTTTGTAGGGCGAACTGCTTTATCCGTTGAAATTAGTACAACTTTTTCTACTTTATATTTGATGCATAAATCAATACAGTTTTTTGTTCCAATTACATTATTTGTTATTCCATCAGAAATATTATCTTCAACAAGAGGCACATGTTTATAAGCTGCTGCATGGATTACAATATCAGGAGTATATTTTAAAAATACTTCTTCAAATGAATTTTTATTTACAACAGATTTCATAATTGAAGTAATCTTGAATTCATCTAATTCTTCTGTAATAGTATATAAATTAACCTCACTGTGATCAAGTAAAATGATATGTTTGGCATTAAATTTTTTACATTGTCTTACAATTTCAGAACCAATACTTCCACCAGCACCTGTTATTAATAAAGTTTTATTTTTTATAAAAGATTCTATTTGTTTTTTATCTAAATCTTTTGGGTGACGTGCGAGTAAATCTTCAACAGATATAGCTTCTAATTGTTGTGAAAAAAGTTTATCTTGTAAAATATTATCCAAAGATGGCAATATTTTGATTTCGTCAAAGTATTTATCAAACCTAGTATAAATAGTTTTTATACGTTCTTTTTTTGCACTGGGCATTGCAATAACCAATAAGTCAAAACTCAATTCCTTAAGATTTCTTCGCATTTGTTTTTGAGACAGTATTCTCACGCTATCTATTGTTCTCTTGTGTAAAGAAGAATCATCATCAATAAAATATTTAACGCTGTACTCAGTATGTTTAAACTCCTCTTTTAATTTAAGACCAGCTTCACCAGCACCATAGATAACTACATTTTTTGTTTTAACTACTTTACTTTTATTAATAATATAATAATATACATACATTAAGAAGTTAATTACAAATATATATAAAAATAACTCAGATAACATAAATGCAATTCTATAATGTCCATAGACAAATGGCATATAAATAATAAATGCAGAAATATAAACGATACTTTTAATTAGAAAAGTTTTTTGCGTTGACTTAGACCAAGATAATGAATAGTCTTTGAATAATAATATGGAAGCTGAAAATCTAAAAAAAAGTACAATTAGAATTATTTGATAATCAACAGGTTCTTTAAAAATAAAAAAAGTCCACATGAATGTAATAGTTGTTAAGGCTATTATAACTAAAAAATTTAGAATTCGTTTATCAATATCTAACACTTGTCAAAGGCCTTTTTTTTATCAATTTGTTTTACTAAAAAAAATAAGAATACTATTATTCCTAAAAAAAGATATGGATAAGTATAAATAGGTAACAAACTTAAGAAAATTAAAAAAGTTAAATAAACTACAATAAGACTTACGGTCACTTGTTTATGAGAAAACCCAGCTTGAACCAAGCGTTGATAAGCATGTTTTTTATGTGCTTCAGTAACTTTTTCTCCATTTCGTAATCTTCTTACCAGTGTCAATGTCGCATCAAACCAGAATAGCGACAATAATATTAACCATACATATATATTTCCACTTGAGGTATCATAAAAACACAATATTGCAAATAAATAACCTAAGGTCGCACTTCCAACATCACCCATAAAAATAGAAGCTTTGGGCCAATTGAAAAATAAAAAGCCCAAACTGCAAACTGCAATTATTAAGCCAACACTATTGTTTACAATCAAAAAGGTCCCAAGCCCAGCAATAATGGCTTGGCTACTGGAGTATCCATCAATACCATCTAAAAAGTTGTATAAATTTGTAATCCAAACGATTGCCAAAACAACAAAAATATTTATCCACCAACCACTTACTTCAAAAAGTATAAAATCAATACTAGTTACCCCTCCTAAAATATAAACTGCAAATATTGAAGAAAGTAATTGTATTAGCATTCTTATTTTTGAAGATAAAGTTATGAGATCATCAATTAGACTTATAATTACAATAGGAAGGGAGGATAAAAGTAAAAAAAATAGTTTTGAAGTTATTTCATCTAAATAATAAAAATAAGATATACCTATATAAAAAGTAGTGATAATCGCTAAACCACCGCCTCTTGGAGTTGGAATAGTATGTGAACTTCTTGCATTTGGAATATCTACAATTGATTTTTTAATTGCGTAATTTTTTATTATGTAAGTTAAAAGACAAGAGATTAGTAATAATACTACATAAAACATATTTTTTTAATTTCCTTAAAATAAATTTCATTCACTTTCTCTTTATCAAATCTCTTAACAGCAATTTGCTTTGATTTTTCACCCATTATTGAACGTTCTTCATTAGATAATTGAATCATTTTAAAAATACTGTCAGATAAACTCTGTACACTTTTAGCATCACATAAATAACCATTGATACCATTATCAACAATATCTTTACATCCAGCCACATTACTTGTAATAATTGGTTTAGATGCACTTGCAGCCTCTATTAATACTCGAGAGAGTCCTTCTCTATAACTTGGAAGAACAATGATATCAGATATTTTAAAAAACTCTTTAATATTATCAGTTTTACCTAAAAACTTTACAATTGAAGAGTCTTCCCACTCTTTTACTTCCTCTTTTGTTATAGCAGAAGGGTTTCCAAAATCAAATTGACCAGCCAATAAGAACTTACAATTTATATTTAACTTATTAAGTTCTTTAATTGCAGCAATATATTCATAAATTCCTTTGTCTTTTAGTAATCTAGAAACCAATAAAAATGTCAATTCTTTATTGGTAGACCTACAATCAGAAAAAGACTTAATATCAACGCCAGAACCTGGAACAATTCCAGTTTTATTTCTATTTACAAGTTTATTATCAACAAAAAAATCTAAGTCATCATTATTTTGAAAAAAGACTTTTGTTGAAAATATCAATGAGTATTTATACAAATATTTCAATATTTTTGACAAGAAATTTTCTTTTATAATAGCTGATCCCAGCCCATTTATAGTGTTTATAGATGGAATTCCTGCTATTTTGGCGGCAATTGTTCCATATATATTTGGTTTAATGGTAAAATGCATAACTAAACTGGGTTTTTCTCTTTTATAAATTTTTACTAAGTTCATTAAATATTTTAAATCTTCAATGGGATTCATACCTTTACGACTAATATTTACTTTAATAAATCTAATATTTAAATCTTTTAATATTTGCATTGAAGAGTTTGATAAGTCATCATTGTTTGCGACACAAACGATTTCAATTTTTTTATTGATTAAAAACTCAATGAGGTTTTTTCTAAAGTTTGTAATGGTAAAAAGAACGTTGGCACTAATTATTATTTTATTTTTTTTCATAATTTTAATTGTTTTTCCCATTCATATGCACTATTACAAATTAATTCTAAGTCATTATATTTAGGAGTCCAATTCATTTTTTCTTGAATTTTATTATTATTTGCAATTAAAACTGATGGGTCTCCTGCTCTTTTTTCACTATGATTTACCTCAAAAGAAACATCACTTACGTTTTTCATAGTGTTAATAACTTTTTTAACAGAGTACCCGTGACCATACCCTATATTAAAAATATCACTCTTATTGTTATCTAGATATTTCATTGCTAGTACATGAGCAATAGCAACATCATCAACATGGATATAATCTCTAACACACGTTCCATCTTCAGTAGGATATTTATCTCCAAAAATACTCATATGTTTTCTCTTAAGAGTTGCACATTCAGATGCTATTTTAATCAGATGGGTTGTATTTGGAAAGCTCTGCCCAAATCGGGGAAGGACTTTTCCATCAACCTTATTCATATCTGCACCAGCAACATTAAAATATCTGAAAATTACGTATTTAAATGAATCTTTTGTCCCCGATACGTCCTTAATAATTGTCTCACTTAATAGTTTACTTTTACCATAGGGATTAATAGGCTGAGTAGTATGATTCTCATCTATGCCAGAGCTAGTAGTAGTTTCAGGGTCACCATACACAGATGCAGTTGAACTGAATATAAATTTTTTAATTTTATACTTAACAGCGACTGAAACCAAATTAGCAGTATTAATGGTATTGTTCATATAATACTTTAATGGATTATTAACCGATTCAGAGACAACGATACTTGCTGCAAAATGCATGATAGTGTGAATATTATTCTCTTTAAAAATCTCTTCAATTTTATCAAAGTTTTTCAAATCTTCATTTATAAATTTAAATTTTTTAATTTTACTTAAGGTATCAAGTGTGTTTTGATTTCCCGTACTTAAATTATCAGTAATAATAATATCTTCATTTTGTTCCAGAAGTTCTTTCGCCACATGACTACCTATATAGCCTGCACCACCTGTAATTAATATCATAATTTAGAGTCTGCCTTATATAGAGTTTTATAGAGTTTTTCATATTGTTTTACTATTGTTTGAATATTATATTTTTTTTTTACTAGTTGATGTAATTTACCTGATTTTTTAATTGCTTCATCATAGTTTTCCAAAACACTTATCATAGCTTTTTTAAAATCTTCTAGTTGTACGATATATCCATTTTCAGAAGTTATAAAAGAGGGAATACTTCCAACTGAAGTGCAAATCACAGGAATATTTGAAGCCCCTGCTTCAAGAAGCACTATTGGAAAAGCTTCCCATAAAGAAGGTAATAATAGACAATGGCATCTTGATAAAATATCAGGGACATCCATTCGGGGTCCTAGAAATTCTATTTTTCCATCTAGCTCTAAAGCTGTCACTTTATTTTTCAAATCTGCTTCTAATAGTCCTCCTCCTATAATCAGGAGTTTAAAATCATACTGTTTCATATCATTTATAATGTCAATTAAATAAGTGTGATTTTTCATATTTTCAAGTCTGCCTATTATAACAAATGTAAACACATTATTTTTACCTTGCGTGGCACCATAATCTTTATAATTAATTCCATTTGGAATTAAAGTTGCATTATTTTTATGAAAAAAACTTTTCATCTTAGTTGAAAACACTGTATCAATTTTTCTAAATGGCTTAAGAGCACAAACTATATATTGTCTGAGTTTAGAAGAGACATAACTGTTATGTGGAGTAAATATAATTTTCATTTTCGGGTTAAAAATTTTAAGAATAGATAAGAGAACTATTGTATGAAACATGTGTGCGTGTACAATATCAATTTGATTAACTTTTAAAAATTTGTTAAGATACAAGAGTATTGTAAAGATGTCTGGAAGTGATTTTTTAGAATTTAAAACATGCGTATTTATTGAGTTATTTTTAAATTCATCTTCCAAAGTATTCTGCGAAGATAAGCTAATTACACTAACCTCAAATTTAGACTTGCTTATATTTTTGCAAATATCTAAAACAACTCTCTCTGCGCCTCCTAATCCAATTCCTGTGGTTAAATGTAAAATATTAATTTTTTTTTCTTCTTTGTTTTTCGTAGACACTTTATTATTATAATTTACTACAGGTTCACTGTTTTTATGCCACGTTTCCAAACTGTACAAAGTCCAAAGTATTTTGGCTCTTTTTTCATCTGAAATTGGAATACGTTTTTCTAATAGATTATTGATAAATTTTTTGTCAACAAATTTTTGACTATAAGAGTTATGATTCAACGAATCAAATATATTTTCTTTCAAATCATTTTCAATCCAATTTTTAAGGGGTACTTCAAAACCTCTTTTGGGTTGGGAAATAAGTTCTTGTGGCAAATATTGTTTCGATAACTCTCTTAATAAAAACTTTGTAGTTCTACCATTTATTTTAAATTTATCAGCCAAAGTTGGCGCAAATTCAAGCATATATTTACTTAAAAAAGGGCTTCTTCCTTCAAGTGAATGTGCCATAGTAGCAATATCCATTTTCTTGAGAAGATCACTTTGTAAAATCAAATTAAAATCCATATAAAGTATTTTGGACAACTCGCTTATATTCTCATTTTGAATTGTATTGATGTAATCATTCATCTCCACACAAGTATTATTGTTGCCAAACTTGTAAATATCTTCAAATATATCATTGGTTGCACTGTTATAAAAATCCAATCCACTTTTAGATGACATTGCCAAAAGTCTTGTTGCATAATTATAAATGGATTGTTTATTATGTGACTTGGGAAGTATCATGGTTAAAAATGAAAAATAAGATGCAAACCTCACCCAATTATTGGCAATAGGAACATATCTTCGATATCCACCAAAAATTTCATCTGCTCCATCGCCATTTAGAATTACAGTAACGTATTTTTTGGCTTCTTGACTAACATAATAACTAGGAATTGCACTACTATCCATAAATGGTTCACCATAATTAGTAAGTATTTTTTCAATGTCTTCTTTTAAATTCATACTAATACTTAACTCATGATGTTGGGTATTGTATTTATTAGCCGTTAATCTGGCTAAGTGAGATTCATCAAAAGTGCCATCAAACTTAACGGTAAATGTTTTTAAGTTATTAACATATTGACTTGCCACAGCAACTATTAAAGAGCTATCAATTCCTCCACTTAAAAAAGCGCCCACTTCCAAATCTGAAGACAATAATCTATCTTTTACACTTTTATGTAAAATATTATCAAGCTCACTTTTTGCATAGTCAAAATCAGATATTTTATCTTTTTTATAAAAATCTAAAATATCAAAGTATTTCTCTTTTTTTATTTTTAAGCTATTCACATCTATTTCATACGTACAGCCAGGTTCACATTCAAGAACATTTTTATAAGGGGTTGTAGTTTTAAAAAAAAAGCCATTTCGTAAATATGAGGATATTTTATTTTCATCTATTTCAAGATTAGGGATAGCTGCTTTAATAGCGTTTAATTCACTGGCAAACATCATGCTGTCAAAAGCTATATATAAATAGAGAGGTTTTTTTCCCGCCCTGTCTCGGCTTAGTGTGATTTTATTACTACTTTTGTCTAAAATCGCAAAGGCAAACATACCATCAAGGAGTTCAAACATTTTATGTTTGAACTTAATATAAAGATACAGTAATGTTTCAGTATCTGAATTTGTGGTAAAGATAAAGTCTTTTAAATATTTTTGTCTTAAATATTGGTGATTATATATTTCCCCATTAAAAATAATCACATAATTTTTAAATTCGAAAGGTTGATGTCCATGTGAAACATCTTGGATTGATAATCGTGTATGTATTAAATGTATATTATTATTAGTATATATATCCTGTTTATCAGGCCCTCTATGAAATAAAGACTTTTTGATTAAATCTAAGTTATTATTATAATTTATTGTTCCTGCTATTCCACACATTCGCTTTATTCCATTGAAGTAATTTTATTTTTATATTTAGAGAGATCTATTTTTGTTTTATTTATAATCCATACTCCAAATAAAGTTGTTGGAATATATTGTACCATATGAACTACAATTGCAAACCCAATTGCTTCTTCCTTGTTTATGCCAAACAATCCCAAAGCAATAACATATCCTGCTTGAACAATTCCAAGTCCACCTGGTGTAGATGGTATAGCCATACCAATGGCACCTCCAAGAAAAACAATTATTATTTGTGGCAGGTCAAGATTAAAATCAGTCTGATAGGTTATAAGATAATATGAAGTCATAAAATACGACATCCATAATAATAAACTGTAAAATGACACAACAAACCATTCTGTTAGTGAAAACCTTGCTAGGGTTTTTAACATATTAGAAAAGAATTTTTTCTTATTTTCAGGAAATTTCCTAAATATAATTCGTAAAATAATTTTTGGTTTAGATAATATTGCTACAAAAAGTATTAGGCATATAAAACCAATGATTATCAATATATCAACATCAACAATCTCAAAGCTAAAAGACACAAGAAACAAGAAAAATGAGAGTATTAGCAAATCAAATAATCTCTCAGTAAACATCAGAGCAAGGGATTTGCTTAAAGGATATGCCATTCTATCTTTTAAGTAAAATAACTTTACAACTTCTCCAATTTTAAGAGGGGTAATGTTGTTTACGCCAATACATAATAATACTGATTCAAATGATAGTCTAAATTGACATTGTTTTTTACTTAAATACATCCACCTATAAGTTAATATTAAAAAACCCAATAAGTATATTCCAAACAATATTATGATCCCAATAAAATCATACTTAATAAATGATTGAATCAGTAAATTAAAGTCAACATCATAAGTTATATAACATATGGCAAGTATACTAATTAAATATTTAATGATTGTCATATTTAAAAATAGCTACTTCAAATAAAGGTATCGGAAAAATATACTTTGGTATGAATCTTTTATTTATTTCCTTAAAATTATTTTGTTTAAGAAAATCAATAACGTGTTTAGAACTGTGATAATGATCATCAGGTTTTTGTTTATTTACAACTTTTCTGCCCAGTTCATATACCCAATTTTCAGTAGGTAGAGTCACCAGTAAAATACCTCCAGATTTTAAAAACTTATTAAAAAACTCAACTGGTTGTTTCAAATCTAAGAAGTGTTCTAATACATCTGTAGCAATGATTAAATCATATTGTCCATCCATTTCAAATGTGTTTATATCTTCATTAATTAAAGTCACATTGCCTATATTATAATAAGATATAATATTTTTTGCTTCTTCTACATCAAGATCAATAATAGAGACGTCAGTATAATAAGAAGATAGTGTTTTACAAAAAACACCACTTCCCCCACCAAAATCAAGCACCTTATAATCTTTAGTTGTATATTTTTCTAAATATTTAAAAGCATATTCTAATCTTTGCCAAAAAATATCCCTTGCTAAAGATAAAGGGTGGGTATATATATTTCTCTCTTTATGGGGATCACTCAGTTTTAAAAGAACATCCCTATCAATTCTTACTTGCATTAATTCTCCTATACAGCAAAGATAAAATATTACTTGAGAGTAAAATCATAAATAGTTCTAAAGGAAGCCTATATCTCAATGAGGCTATAAATATCATATGTAAAAGTGTAAAATATAAAAATAATATATAAATAGCACTTAATCTCTTAAAGTATTTTATATGTATGAAAATTGATGCTAAAAACAATATAAAAATAGCACCATAGCTGAGAAGACTTACCCACTTATAATAACCTTGACTAAACTTTTCAGCATTTGGGATTATATTATAAAACCTTTTAAGTTTTAATATCATCAGTTCTAAAAACCTGTCTGGATTATTCTTAATAAATTCTATAGCCTTTTCTTTAAAAACTCTATTTTTTTCTAATTCATCTTCAATTAAAGCAATTTTAACAAATTCTTCAACATTTACATCAACTGCCATATCATTGCCGCCAAATTTATTTGCAGGATTATTTCCTAAATATAATACTTTTCCACTACTGGTAGTCAAGGGTACAAATTGATTAAATATAGAGTAGTTTCTAATCCACCACGGGGACATTAGAATAATATAAAATCCTATTGAAAATAAAAGTACTTTTAGGGTACCTTTCAATTCATATTTATTCATTAAAAAAAATACTGCCAGTAATAAAGGGGGCAAAATAGACAATGTTCCTTTTACATAAATACTTAGTACTAAGAATACATTGGCAAATATAAAAGTTTTATCTAAAATAAAATCATTTTCATACCATTTGTATATATAGTAAAAAGATACAACCAATATAGTGTTAAACAACGTTTCACTTAATAATAAAGCTTGATAATAGATAAAAAATGGATAAAACAAAACAATTACAAATGTAAGAAATGCACTTATTTTATCATCAAATATTTTTAATGATATTTTATATAATAATACCGCTTGTAATATAAGTAAAAGAGATTGAAATAATCTTACTATAATAATAAGATCTCTTTCATTCCCTAAAATCGTATAAAAGGCTGAATATAATATTGCAGTAAGAGGCATTTCCCATGCTCTGTCTTTGAAATTCCAGAATTCACCTATTTGACTCATTTTTATAGCTTCGTTGATGAATCTACCTTCATCTCCGAAAGTAATACTTAGAGGGAAATAAATAAAGTTAATACCCTGATATACAAAAAAAGCAAATATTCCAACAATCAACAAATGCTTATTTCTAATGTCTGTCATTAACTCTCCCAAAATTAGTGATGTACAATTCATAGTTTTCACGATGTTGTTTTACGACCGTATCAAGAATAAAACCACTAAATAAAGCTAAAACCGATATTAGCATTAAACTAGTGGATAAAATTGCGGAAGGGATTTTTTCAACTAAACCAGTTTCAAAAAATTCACTTATAACGGGAAAACCTGTGATGAGCGCCAAAATAAAAAATAAAAATGACAAAATAGTAAAGAACATTAAAGGTTTATAATCTTTAAATACCCAAAGAATCGTTTTTAATACTCGTATCCCATCGCTAACAGTGTCTAACTTTGAAAAACTGCCTTCTGGTCTATCTCGGTATTCAATAGGCACTTCTTTGATTAAAAATTTTTTGTCTAAAGTGTGTAATGTCATTTCTGTTTCGATTTCAAATCCATTACTATTAATAGGTATTGTTTTAACGAATTTTTTATTAAATACTCTATATCCACTCATGATATCTTTAAGACTTGCACTAAAAAGCTTATTAATCAAAGTTTTAACTAAGTTATTTCCAAAATTATGCAATGGTCTTTTATTTTCATCTTTATAAGTTCCATTTGTATGCCTGTCACCTATAACAATATCTGCTTCATTGTTAATAATAGGTTCCATTAAACTATGCACAAATTCTGCAGGATAAGTATCATCACCATCAATCATAATATAAATATCAGCGTCAATATCTCTAAACATTGACCGAACCACATTACCTTTTCCTTGTCGATATTCTTTTTTAACAATGGCACCATTTTCTTTTGCAATTTCATAGGTCTTATCTGATGAATTATTATCATACACATAAATCTCTGCCGTTGGCAATTCTTTTTTAAAATCTTCAATAACTTTTTTAATCGTTAATTCTTCATTATAACATGGTATTAAAACTGCAATTTTATCCATTTTGTTTCCACTCCTTAATATTATAAATCTTTGTACAAATAGCATCGAATACTATTTCTTCTTTTTTTAAAAATTCTTTATATCTTTTTATATCTTCTTCTCTGCCTTGCAACTCAGGAGAGACCAAACATAAATTAAAATTACATTTTTTTAATTTTCTAAATATCTCTTTATTAATTGGTAATTGAGTAAAACAATCTACCCATACCCATTTAATTTTATTTTGCATTTCGATAACAGTATCTAATTTTTCAAATTCTGAAAAGCGAATAGCAATATTATTCTCATTGAGTTTTTCAGACAGCAAGTATATCATAGGAAAAGTTGAATCAAGAAAAAAATACTTCTCAATATTATACTTTTTTATTAATTCTAACACTTTATACTCTATTCTTTCACTTTTAATGTTTAATATCAAAGTACCATGACTGTAGTGCATTAAAAAATCTTTAAATTTTTCCCCAGAAAGAAAAGGATCATGTTGAAGTATAAGTTCATCTTTATAATCTCTCAAATCAATTTCTACTCCATACTCTAGGGGTATCTGTTTCAATTCTTCAACTGTATTAATTCTATGAGCAATAAACTCCATTATTATAATTCCTTTTTAAGTTTAAGACTAAACTCTATAGTTCTTTTTATAAATTTATATTTATCCTTTAATCCGTTATTCCAACTTGATTCTCCATGAATTCTTTCAGGAAACAAAACATCAAATCGAACAACATTTAAATTCTTTTTTTGAGCAGTATACAAAAAAAATAAATCCAATGAGAAATCCTTTGGTATAGTAGATAATTGTTTGAAAAATGAATTATGAAAAACATTCGGTTGAGCATTAATATCCCAGAGTTTTGCTGATAAATATAAACTTTCAAACCAACTCATTCCAATTGTAAAAAATTGATCAAATAAAGGGCGACCTTTTCTGTCTCCTTTAATATAACAGTTTTCTGGATTTTTTTGTCTAGAAATTAAATCATATGCTTTTAAGACATCAGCAGGATCTGTTTGCATATCAGCATGAGTATATGAAATGAATTCTCCTTTTGCTTCTTTTAATCCAGAGACTATACCAAAACCATAGCCTAGATTTGTATCTACGTTTACAGTTTTTGCAAATGAAAACTGTGGTACAAGTTTATTTAATATATCTTTTGAATTATCAGTTGAACCATTATTTACCAAAATTACTTCTATTTCATCATCTTTAATGACATTATTAAATCTATTTAAAATTAATGAAATATTATTCTCCTCATTATAACAAGGCACAATAATTGATAGTTTCATATTTTATTCCTTTAACGTTAATTTGTACAAATAAAAACCATTTTTTGTTGAGGAAATGGAATAGTTGTTATAAGTAAAATAAATATCAGAATCTATTCTTTTTATCAATTGAACATCATACTTACTTAATAATTCTTTTGGAAATTGATTTAAATTACTATTTTTTAGATAATTTTCAATTGATTCTGATTGGGAAACAAGTAATGCTTCTTTTGGTATATTTTTACTAAATGTATTTTTATTAAAAGAATTAACATCTATATTATAGACATTTTTCTTAGGCAAAGCAATCAAAGGACTTAATGTAAAACCATAAGTAAAGACAACATTAAACTCATGATCATTCATAAACTTTATTTCAAGATTACTTTTTTTACTGTCTATTAAATTAATATTATTATACAATCCATAAAGACTTAAACTCGAAGTAAACAGAATAATAGCCAATGTATTCAACTTAATATTTTTGATCACAAAGAAAAGTAAGATTGATATGATAGGAGACCACATTAACATATGTCTGGTTTGATCCATGATTAATTTACCCATCAAATGCAATATCATCCATTCAATACACAATAGAAAAATAAAAAGCAATATAAAGCCATCAAGTTCTTGGCTTTTATAATAATTTTTACAATATATATAGACACAAAATAAAACAGATAAAGTAACAATCAATACAGTAATATAGTCAAAGACAAAAAAACCTTGAATACTAGAACTGATTGAAAAGATCAATTGTTTAGGGAAGTATAAAATTGATTCAAATGAAAATCCCTCAGGTGGCAAACTTCCATGTAAACCTTTGGAGGGTTTGAAAAACACAATAAATATTGGTAGGAAAATTATTACAAATAAGAAAAAACCCTTATAGAACTTCTTAAATAAAAATATAAAATTAAATTCTTTTATATTTACAACCATCAAGATAAGATAGATAGGCATTAAAATTAATATTAAGTAATTCGAGATGACTAAGAAAGCATGTATGATAAAAAAATTGGTAATAGATATTTTATTTTTATGATAAGAGATAAAACAAAGTAATGAAAGAAGAAAAACAGTAACAGTTAGAGAGTATGGACTGGCATGATGTGCGTATAAAACAGAATTATAGGAAAAAGCCAATACCGAAACAGGTATCAAGATATTTTTATCTATTTTTTTATTATTTAATAAAAATAAAATATACGTAAGTAAAAATAAACTTACAATCGAGAAGAAAGATGAAATTGATCTAGATTTAGTTATTTTCGAAAAATACTCGTCTTTTTCATCTATTAAAAATGGGTATAGCAAATACTGAGTAGCAGGATAAGTCCAGGTATAGCCCATATAAACAGGATACAAAATAGAATCTAAAAGAGTTTCTTTTAGACCTTCAGCTTTAATAGTCATGTTAATACCTAAAATATTATCCTCATATAATTTAATTTCTTTTTCTTTGGAAGATATAGATTTATGTAAGGAGACTACCCCTACATCATCATACTCAGTATATATTTCGTCTAAATGGTAAACTCTTAGAAAAATACCCATACAAAGTATGCCAATGATAAAGAAAATATTGATTTTATTTATAGCTAACATTTTTAGAAAATTCTTTATTAAATTTTTCATCAAAATCTTTGAAATATTCATTAATATTTAATTTGTTAACCAAAAAACCAAAGTCATCATATCTTTTTGATGAGTATATGTAGTCAAGTATGTGATTGGATAGATACTGTTGGGGATGACTAACACTATCTATAAAGTTGTGATAATCTTTTGTAATGACATTCATACTTGTAAAGTCATAAAATTCAGTTTTATCAGAGATTAGCATTTTTAGTTTTTGGATTTCAATTTTATTTTGACTATAAAAAGGGAAGTAATGAAGTTTATAAATTGGATTAAAGAATACTTTTACATCAATATTATTATCTTTGCACAGATCAATAATTTTGTAGAAATAGTACAATTTATCCATGTCAATTTTAAAAGTCTTTTTTATTGAACTCCATTTATTATTGAGATTAAGCGCAGATATCAAGTACTTATCTTGGTCTTTTACTTTAATATTATAGTAATCAAATATATTTACTACTTTCCAGCCATCTGAACTATATATAAGTGGTCTATCTGTCATGTTTTTATATACTGTCTTCATCGAATCAATAAAAGTTTTATATGATAAGTAATATTTAAAATCATTCTTGTAAGTATTTAAAACTTTCGGGTGTTCTTGATTAAACAGACTTCTTTTCTTGTCAAACTGAATTGTATCCAATGAAATAACCAACTCATTGATTTCAAATTCTTTAATAGCATCTTGTAAATAATGATACATTTCAAATATTTCTTGTTCGTTCATAGCAAAATTATAAAAGTTTTTCCCTGTGAGTTTTTCTATCTTTTCTGTATTACCTAAAAAAGTTGCTCGTGAACCACCAAGAAACAGGCCTTCTACATTTTCTTGTTGCTTAAGAAGTCTTAATTTATAGATTCTACTTTGAGCATCTGTTTGAGTTTTATTTTCATTAATTTTATTGATTGAAAAAAAGTTATTTAATCCATAAGGATCTACAAATATATTAAATACAAAGAATGAACTTGTAATTAAAAACAATATGACAAAAAATGATGTGATCCAGTATCTTTTATTCACGTTATATCCCTAAAAATTAAAATAAATAAATTCACTTGGTCTGGATAACAATATAATAGAAAAAAACATCATAAAAATCGTCCAAAACAACGTATAAATCGAAAATTTAAATTTTGCTATCAATTCAATTGAATTTTTGAAAGCAAAAACAACTATAAAAGCTGCAATTATCATGAGTGTTATTTGAATATCAAAATCATCTAATCCAAATGTTAGAATATTAAACATCCCAAAAATAATATCTTTTGCATTTTCATAACTTTCTGCTCTAAATAGAACAAATGAAATATTAACCAAATTAAATGTTAAAAACCATGCAAGAAACTTATTCGTCTTAATTTTTTGCTTTCTCCAAATATGATTTATAACTAAAGCAAGCCCATGCAACATTCCAAACAACATAATAGTCCACGCAGCACCATGCCATATACCAGCTATTGTCATTGTAAAAAATGTCACTGCCATTGCTTTATTAAATGTGACTTTGTCAAAGGACTTTAACATTGCAGTGTACATATATGTTGTAATAAAACGGGTCAAGGTCATATGCCATCTTTGCCAAAATTCTATGATACTCAGAGACTTAAAGGGGCTATTGAAATTTATAGGTAGCACTATATTAAATAGTAATGCAGCACCAATTGCCATATCTGTATATCCACTAAAGTCATAATATAATTGAAAAGTATAAGATAAAGAAGTAACCCAAGAGTCTAAAAATGTAATATTTTCGGAATTAGAAAATCCATGTGTAGCCCATAAAGCAAATGTATCAGCAATCACAACTTTCTTAAATAATCCCAAAGAAAATATAAATATTCCGCATATGATATTATTAAAATTTACTATTTTATTTTTCAATTTATTAAATTGAGGCATCATTTCACTGTGATGCACTATGGGCCCCGAAATAAGTTGTGGGAAAAAAGATACAAATAAGATGTAATCAAGAAAATTTCTTTCTTGCACCAGATCCTCATATGCATCTACCAAATAGGCAACTTGTTGTAAAGTGAAAAAGCTTATGGCTAAAGGTAAGATAATATGTAATAACTCTACATTAAAACCAAATAAGAAATTAACATTTCCAATAAAAAAATCCATATATTTAAAATAACCTAATAATGCCACATTAAAAACAAGGCCTGCAATAAAAATAAACTTCTTGCTAAAATAAATTTTTTTATACTTGTCATAATTCAGCATAGTCAAAGACAAGCTAAAGTTTACTAATACTGAAATTAAAATCAACGGTAGGTAACTAACATTCCACCATGCATAAAAACATAAAGAAGTTAAAACCAACCAGCTTTTAGATAAGGTTATTAATCTTTTTTTATTTAAAATAAAATATACAAAAAAAGTTAATGGCAAAAATAAAAAAATAAATTCATAAGAATTAAATAACATTAATCATCCAAAAAAAATTATTCAAACATACCCACCTTAATCTTAGCCCTAGAAACCTTTTGATTGTTTTGATTTGTAATAAAAGCTTTAATTTCAATTTGTTTTACGGAGTCACTTAAAAAAACAATTTTTCCATTTATCTTCAATTTATCATCTTCATAAACTGGTTTTAAAAAACTAACATCAAGGCTATGTAGTAAAGCATACTTACCAGGTAAATATACTCCTACTAGAGTGGAGTAAAGTGAGGAGGTAAGTAATCCATGTACAACTCTTTTTTTAAAACCCTGAGAGATAGCATACTCGTTATTAGAATGTAGTGGATTATAATCATTACAAATATCGATAAACTTATCAATATCACCCGGATTTACTTGATGCTCAAACTCTTGTTCTAAACCTATAACCAAGTCATTCCACAAAAAATCAGTCAATTATTTAAACTTTTTTTTAATATAAGGTCAATCATTTCACCCACGTTTTTTAAAACTTCTAATTCACCTAATGCAAATCTAATTTTTAATTCTTTTTCAATAGCAGAGATTAAGTTAATATGATTTAAAGAGTCCCAATCTTCAATATCATCCGCATTTGTTTCTGAATGTATGATCAAATCATCTTCATCAAAAATATCTCTAAACACATCTTGTATTATATTAAAAAGTTCTTCACTAGTCATTTTTTACCTTTATAAATTTATTTTTATTTTTATATGTTCTTAAATCCAACTTCCAAATTGTATCTTCAGAGTTTATTTCTAAAAGCTCAAACCCAAAGGATTTATACATATTTGCAACCATGTTGTTTTTTGCTGTTTTATAATAATAACCGATAAGTTCAAAGACACCTTTTTCAATACATTCATAAATTAAGTTATCAAGCATCGCAAATTCCATATCTCGTTTAAGTACTCGACAACTCATCAACCACAAATCAATATGGCATTGTTCATTTTTAATACGCCCTATGGATAATGCAATAAGCCCATTATCTCCATATTTATCTATTAATCTTCCATATATTTTAATGTAGTCATCATTTTGAACCATAGCTTCCATCTCGCTAAAAATATATCGTTTTGTTGTTAAATTAAACTGGTTCGTCTTATTTGTAAGTTGTGTAATTCTTTCCAAATATAAAGAGGAGAAAGTTTTAATTTCAGCTTGCATATCAAGTGAAATTAAAAACTCATCATAGTTTTTATAAGTAGCTTGTTCATTCGACCTTTTTTTATTATCTTCATAATATTTATTTCTATTTAAATCGTCATTTGATAAAGTAACTACTTCGAAATACCCATTTCTATCAATATGGTCGATAAAATTCACAACGTCCTCTCCTACATCGGGGACGCTTATAAATGAAACTTGAGAAGAAACAATATCTCTTTCAACTGGGTTATCATCAATAAAGACCAAACTGTCTATTCCAATATTTATTTCTTTGGCAATATCAAGTATATTTTCATGCTTGGGATCCCAGTTGGCTTTAAACGAAGTAAAATCATCCAATTTTAAAATACTATCAGGATGAGAAAAACCTTCTTTTGCATTATTAAGATCATTTTTTGAGCAAACAGCCAATGTAATACCTCGTTTTCTTAATTCTTTCACATATTTTTGAAAGGCAGTGAATGATTCAGCAACAGCTGTTTCATTACCAATAGAAATACCATCCAAACCATCATCTCCAATAACACCACCCCAACAAGTATTATCAAGGTCTAAAACCAGACATTTTTTAGTTTTACCTAAAATGGCATTAATAATTTTTGCTAAATTATGAGACAAATGAGGTATCGCTTCAAAACTAACAGCATATTTTGCGCTGTACCAGAAATGCTTGTCAAACCATTTTTCCAAACCTATAAACGAGGAAAGATAATTGATGTCACTAATATATAGGTTTTTTATATCCCTTGCATTTTGAGCAAATTCCAAATTTAACATAGTAATAAAGTGAGTATGGCCATGAATATCGTAAGAATCTAAATTTCCTAAATTTCTACTCAAAGGTAATTCGAAATTATTTTGTATAATTGCACACTTATATTTTTGCAGTGAGTTCCATATTGATTTAAATTTTTCAGTTTTTCTTTTTAAAATTAAATCGATTTCTTCAGAACTATTATCTACAGATGGGTATGTTGAAATATTAACATTTGTTGTATGTATATATATAAAATCAGGGTTGAACTTATCTAATTCATCATTTGGGAATAATGAGTCTTCATAAAATTTATTATATTCTGACTCATAAAAATTAGCTTTTATGTCATTTTTAAGTAAAAAAAGTTCCAAAATATTTTTAATTTCAGAAGTAGTTGATCCACCTAAAATAGCGATATTAACTTCATGAAATTTTTTGTCACTAGAGAGTAGCGCACTTTTAATTTTTTTTTTCTTTTTTAAAATTATACTTGGATTAAATGGGTAATTTAATAAAGTTGTCAATATTATTAACCTTTATCTGAAATGAGCGATATATTATCATAAATTCAATAAATTCTACTTAAACACCCACCATTTCTGACCAATGAAATTTAGAATAGTGCTCACACCTGTTGCCACTAAAAAGGCGAATAATATGCTTTTCGGAAATAAAAACAATGTTAATTGATTAAAAGATACATTTACAATTAATGTACCTGCATATAAAGCAATAAATTTTCCAATTTCTTTATAACACCTATCTTTTTTCTCAAAAGTCCAATACTTATTAATAAAGTAAGCAACGATTGTTCCTAAAATAAAAGAAATACTTTTAGCATACGAATAAGATAATATATTTAATAAAACATAATAAGTAGCCAGATCAGTAGCAACAGCAGAAAGCCCTGCCACAAGAAACCGATTTAACTCTTTTTTTATTTTACTCATTTATATTCTTGTTGAAATCTTCTATAGTCTAAATTTAATTTCGAAATATCTTTTACATTAACTGTCTTATCTTTATCTAATGAATAGGGATGCCAAGATACTTTATGAAAAAAACTTTGCCAATACACAAATGTTTCATAATCATTTGGCGTACCCCAACATATATAATCATCAACTTCGAAGACTTTAACTCTATAACCCAGCTTTACAAGCTCACCCATCATACTGTCTACATAGTATTCATTATTTACTTTTATATCATTCTTTATTAAACTTTCCAAAGCTTCATCGAATAGTGTTACATTTTTAAAATAAAAAGTACCAACTATTGCATGATCATTGAATGGGTCATCTGAAATTGGTACTTTTACAGATACATCTAAAATATTATCATTATCATCTACTTTAACCCAACCGTACATTTGAGGATTACTTTTACTTGATTGATGATGTCGAAAGGTAAATACAATAGCATCGACATTTTCATCATCTATTAAACTTTGGTATTTATTGTTATCATACAGCATTCCATTATCAGTGGCAGCTATTAGAAGTGATTTATTTTTGTCGATGTCTTCAAGTCCTAAGCTACAGGTAATTGCCTGACCTTGAGTCACTTCATTAATGGCCTTGATTTTACAATTTGAATATTCATCTTTTAAAACTTCTTCCAAAGTATAAGTATCTAGGTGTTCTTGCAAAGTTACAAAAATATGATCTTGATTCTCAGGTAATGAAGCTGCCGCTTGTATAATCATTGGTTTTCCACTTACAGCTATGAGAGGTTTTGGATCTTGATAACCTACCTTAGCAAATCTACTTCCATGTCCAGCCAATGGAATTAGAGTGATACCATTACTTGGAGTATAAGTACTTTGATCTTGAACAATAACATTTTTAAAATATTTTGACCAAGTATTGTACTCATCCACATCACTTGGTGTTCCCCACTGCAACATATGTTGTATATCGTAAATGGATACTTTTAAACCATCCTCAATTAGGAGATTATAAATTAATGAGACATAATATTCACCATTAAGGTTAATATTTTCATCCATTAACTTCTTGAAATATTTCTTTACAAAAGAACCTTTTTTAAAATAATAAGTTCCATTGGATGCATACTCCTGCATTCTATTATTTGTAAAGGGCTCTTTTTCTTTTATTTCTAACATCCATTGTTTTTCATCTCTCATAAATGCGTAGTTCGTACTTCCTAACATATGAGGGTGAAATCCTTTGTAGGAAGGGATTGCACCATCGGCATCTCTATTTCTTGTATGTTCTAAAAAATCTTCATAATCCCAATAGGTACCAAAATCACAGTAGTTTATAATGACTTCTTCCTCATCCTCAATTAACTCCTCGATTAAAGATACCGCATATACTGGGCCTTTTTTGTGATTGGGGATTTCAATAATATTGGCATCTTTTTTGATATTAAGTAATACTTCTCTCATATTTGTCTCTTTGAGATGTGTGGAGTTGCAAATAAAAGTGAATTTGTCTTCAGAAGGAAACAAATTGCAGACATGTTCAATAATGGGTTTCCTATCTACGATGATTAGGGGTTTGGGATCAGTATATCCTGCATCTGTAAATCTTTTTCCTACTCCCGACATGGGTATAATAATATGCATTCGTTAATTCCTTAAATATTTTGTCTGAACTTTTCAGCTTCCCAATTAGAGAGATAAGCCAATTCTTCATATTCTAGATAATTTAAGCTCACAGGATTTTGAGCCAACACCATAATGTGAAATTTAAAGACATCTTCCATTTCTTTGGTTTTTTTAATATTTTGGGCAATAAAATAAAGTTTATTCTCCCATATAACTACTTTTGGGGATTCCTTGTATTTATTTTTATAAATATCAATTGAGTTTCGATCAGATAAATCGTTCAGTTCAACGCAACTTATTCCACAATACACCAAAGAATCTGGACAAAAAGGCATACTAAAAAATAAATTTTTATTTTCTGATAATTGAGTATTTAGAAACTGGTCTTCACTTAAATAAGAGATATTATCATTGGGTTCAATTTCACTAAATAATGCAGTGATATTATTGGTTGTTTTATATTTAGAAAGATCTATTTTTAAATATTTTTCAATTTTTTCGAGAATATATTCATTTAATCTATATATTTCATTTTCATCTTCAGAGGTGATAATTAAACCATGATTCTGTAAAAAAATGACATTAGGAGTATTTTTGAAATTTTTTAATTCCTGATGTAATTTTAGAGCAAGTTCAATTCCTGGCGTTTCATACTCAACTAAAACAATATCCATCTCAGAAAAAATTGAATTTAAAATAGCTTTCCAATTGGCACAAACTACAATCATATTAACAACAATAGGATGTGTGTGCAAGGTATATTTTAATAGAAAAGAGTGCAATAAAGTTTCTATAGAGGGTCTGTTTTTTTTGTCTATGGTAGCTGCTTTGACCAAAGCGGAAGTCAAACTTTCTCGTTCTCTTTTATCAGTGCAAGACAAAATACTTTTATCTTTTACTATATCAGCTATTTTTAGCGTATATACCCTTGAATAGCCATTATCTTTCTTGACATCACTTAGTAAAAAACCAGATGCCTTAATAATCATTTCTCCATTATCAAACTTGACAGAACTGTTTCCACCTCCCGCTTGAACAAGATCAAAACGCTCACCTGCATATTTTGAAATGTTTACTAAACTACCAATTTCATCCATTAACATATCCTATTAATTGCTTAAAAGTTTTAAATTCTATTATCATATTATTGTCATAAGAAATATTTTTAGACTTATCATTAATCCAAAAAGATTTAATACCAAGATTACAGGCACCCATAATGTCTTTATCAAAATTATCACCAATCATACAAACATCACTATAATCAAGACCAATCTTATTTAAAGCCATTGAAAACATTTTAGAGTTTGGTTTCTCAATTCCAGCTTCTTCGCTTGTCACCATAAACTCAATATATTTATCAAGTTTCAATTTCACTACTTTCTTAAATTGAATATCAGCAGTTAAATCAGTAAGTAAACATATTTTATGGGAAGATAAAGATTCCAGAAAATTATAAACACCTTCATAAACCTCAATATTTTCTATAAATGAATCCCAGTATAAATCATATAGTTCTAAAGATTTCTCCAGGGAATTCAAACCAGCAAGTTCTA
>Ga0105351_1000301_pt1 | contig 23914 bp, 20 predicted proteins | sample EN4Hudsemesocosm_FD_83662 | JGI IMG/M metagenome (GOLD analysis project Ga0105351, IMG submission 83662) | Methane-oxidizing microbial communities from mesocosms in the Hudson Canyon - EN4B Hudson Canyon | ecosystem: Environmental > Aquatic > Marine > Cold seeps | place: Hudson Canyon... | reverse complement strand
GGTAACGTGGCAAGGGTATGTGCGGCATCAGCTGCTTTATATTGAGCGCTGTGAATTAAATTAAGTGCGCTTGTTGATGGATTGGTAATCATGAGATATTCCTCCTTCAAAGCTTAATTAATCATACGCTAGTATAGAGTTCGTAGGAAAGAGCTAGTTCCGCTTATTTGCTTAAAGTGTGAGCAAGGTTTGCTTCTGGTAAGTACCTGAGTCTATTTAATTTAACAGACACATTGTAGGAGCGTCCGCCCTCGGCGCGATTTATTAGAGAAAAGAGCATTATTTTATTTGCGCCGAGGTCGGACGCTGCTACAAATCATTATTAATGTGTAGAATAATTAAATTAGTTTAGTTTAATGATATTGGAAATGGCGGCTAATTCTATACTTGAGAAATATATTCTAAAATTTCAACCACTTGTTGTGGTGTTTCTGTCACGGCTAGTGCGGCAGCATCAACCTCTTTAAGTGGGTGAGTTAATTCGGGGGCATGCATGATTATGGTTGGTATGCCTAAGCCAGTTGCGATGCCTGCATCAAAAGCAGCATTCCATTGTTTATATTTTTCACCAAACCTTATCACAACGATATCTGAGCGACTAATGTAACTATTGCTGCGCAGGGCATTGATTTTGGCTGCTTTATGATCTTTCCAGAAACTGTTTTCTTCAGCACCTAATATATTAGAGCCTACATTGTCGCTAGTATCATGATCAGTGATGGGGCTAAGAACTTCAATGTCTAATTGCTTGTCGATAATGCCTTGCTTGATTTGCTCGCGCCAGTCAGAATGGATTTCTCCAGATAGATAAATTGTATATGACATAGTGTTTTTTGTTGTTGTGTGATGCTTCTGTTACTGTAGCTGCTTATACTTTATGTGCTTATTCGTAAGTATAAAAACTTGAAACTGATTGGGATTAATTTTCAAGTGAAAACCTATTTTAACTGGATGTAAGCTTTTATGTCAGAAAAACATATTTATAAGATTGTATTTGTTAATAGAGATCAGCTATATGAGCTCTATGCAAAAAGTGTTTATCAAGGTGAGATGTATGGATTTGTTATTGTTGAGGACTTTGTTTTTGGAGAGAAAAGTGCGATTGTAGTGGATCCTGGTGAGGATAAGCTAAGAGCAGAGTTTGAGGGGGTAAAGCGGTCATTTATTCCCATGCATGAAATTGTTCGTATTGATCAAGTTGAAAAGCGTGGGTGTGCCAAAATTACTTCGGCAGAGCAATTAGCAAAATCGGCAGGAAATGTGTCTTCCTTGTATGTACCAAAGAAAACATAGTTAATTGAAAATGAGTGAAGGTATTAGAAAATTATTTTTAATACCTTCATTTATGATGTTTAATAGTCTGGAACTAAGGTGATTTGCATTTCTAAATTTTCAGTATCAATGCTTACCCATTGTTTTTTTGTTTGGTAACCTTCTTTGCTAATTTCTATTCGGTAATCTCCAGGTTCTAGTTTTACTCCCATTGAGTATCTTTTATCACTATTCAATAGCTTAACAGTGCTATCCTGAGGATTAGTAAAAATTGAAAGTTTTTGTGCAATAGCTGAGGCATTCTCTTGAGCAGGGCTATTCCTTACTTGAGCTGTAATTTCTTTTCTTATTTGTGTTGTGATTGTGGGGCTGGAAGCAGCTAGGGGGGCTGATTTAAAATAAAAATCACCTCGAAGTGATGATGTTTCCCAAGGTAACTGTCTACCGCCAGTGAAATCTTCAACGCCGACTCTGACTCGCTTAAAAACTTGCTCAATTGTCAGGCCTGGGGTTCCCATATATTTGAGCAGGTTTGCCGTATAGGGGCTATTTCTACCTTTTCCATCAGCAGCAACATCACCGGGGCTAGTTGAGTAGGCAATAATTGTTCCTGAAGCACTATCCATTCTGGCAAGCCCCCGAGAACTTGAACGGTTTTTTCTTGGAAAAGGGTTGTCACGGCAGGCATCGAGTAAAATAATGTTTAAAGGGTTAGCCGCCTCTTCCATAGCACCTGTAATTAAACTCGAATTAACAGCCGCATCAGCGACTTCATATGCAACGGGGGCTTCGAAATCAACGGGGACCAGGTAATTATTTCCATCAATTTGTAAGCCATGTCCTGCATAAAAGAATAGGCCAACCCCGCCTTTTTGTTTCAATTTGGCTCCAAACTTTCTAATTAAGCCTTTCATTTCAGATTTACTTTTATTTTTTGCAAAAATAACTTCAAAGCCTAGGGCCTTAAGTTTTTTTGCAATATCTTCAGCATCATTTTCTGGGTTAGTGAGAGGCATTAATGAATAATCTGAATTGCCAATAATAAGTGCTGTCCGTGGCGATGCAGCAAGAGTTATAGAGTTTAAAAAAGTGTACAGTAGTATGCAAAGTAAGAATTTCATAAGAATGAATAGACGAGGGAGGTGAGAGTATAGATAACTATTTTCCAGGATGGATAATTGAGTCACAACCAGGAGCCTGTTCTCGGACAGGCTCCTAAGGGTGAAATTTGGGCCGTGATATAACTAGTTTAAATGAATTTTCGAGAGGCTTTTCCTAATGGTAAAACGTCAGACCATTGTCCAACCATCTCTCCATCAATTTTAAACAGTTTAAATTCCAGTTTAAAGTAAGCAAGTTCTTCGTTATTGTTGCCATACTGGCGAGTCGATGAAAGTTCTGTTTTCACAACATAATCAAATGATGTTGCTGATTGGTCCATCAGTCTAACAAGACCTGAACCTAATATGGTTTCTGTAATGCGGTCATAAATATCTTGCATACGGATGCTCTCATTATCCGTATTATTTCTTAAGGCACCAACAATTAACTTAGGTCGTTTACTGCCCCAGGATTGAACAAGACGTGAACGTAACATTTTATTGGTAACTTTTTCAGCAAAGGCTGAGTAGTCATTCATTGTCAGTTCTGCTTGTAAATGTTCTCGAGAACTGTCATCAAGAATAGACACTCGGGACTGACCACCAAATTGCGTATTTGAACAGCCAATTAATGTTAGTGGTAAAGCAAGTAATAATATTTTTTTCATGATATTTTTTTAGAATTAATCAAAAAAGGGTTTAGCTTCTCTATCAAGGCGGTCTGACTCAATATATAAGTCATCCGGGAAACGTACGGTAAACTGGATTGAGTAAGCTTCCGGTTTTTTTCCAACTGACTGGAAACTCTTAATTTTTCTTGGGCTTAGTACAAACCTATGCCAGACATTTGAGGCATCAATTTCAAAGCCTTGTTTGTCACGCCAGACAAATTTATACTCTAAAGTGTAGCGATTATCAGTTAAGTTTTGCACATCAATACCTGCTCGGCTTAATAAACCGACCTGAGCAACTTTTACATTGCTTATTAAGATATTATCAACTAACTCTGCTGTACCTATAATAAGTGTGGCTCGAGGGTGTGTATCATCGATTGTTCGTTGAGATTTATACTTTATATTGGCACCCTTCATGGGGGAGCAGGCTGATAAGCTAAAAGCGAGGCAAACGATGAGTAATACCGAGGCTGTTTTATTTTTCATTTTATTTTACCCATAAAGTGGTGTTGACATTAGTATTAAGTAGTTTGTCTATTGATCTAGCATAGATAAAGCTGTGTTTGTTTTTTGCTAAAGCAATTTTTTTAGTTGCTAGTCGGCGCCATTTCTTATCATAGCTGATTATGGTAATGTTTTTTAAGCGTTTTGATACGTAAAACCGAGCTGCCATAAACTGTTTGGGTAATGACATCCAGGCACGCATATCAGGAGCGGCAAAGCTTTCTCTAAAATTTTTACCTATTTGACCCAATGCACCTAATTGACCCCATAATATATTTTCTGCAGTACTTCTGGCAATTGATGCCATCACTCTAAAGTGCTCTAAGGGTAATGAGTCTAACTGATGTCGTAACACGATAGATTCAATATCTGCGATAGTGGAGAGCTTTGCTAATGTTCTTTTCCCTGATTTTATTCTAATATGAGCTACCTTGGATTTAACGGGTTCATAAATTGGAAGTTTTACTGGAACAATGCCTCCAGGCATAGCTAAGCCAAATTGTAGGGTCTTTTTTTCTGGGGCGAAACCATCTGCAATAATAACCTGAACTAGCCGCCTGCCTCGCCTAGGTTTTCTTTTTACTTCTTTTATCGCTTGTTTAATAACTTTGCTTTTAGGGTTGAGTGCTAATGCTTTTTTATAAGATATACGGGCATTATCACGTAATGAAGCATCTTCTAAGCTATCAAATTCCTGAATGATACCCGCCATATAAAAGCCAAATGGGTTTACATAGGCGCTAGATACACTGAGGGCTTTTTTTTGAGAGCTTTTATACTGTGCTGAAATAACTTGAAAGATATTACCTGCCGCAATAGGGGCGCTATCAGTCGTGGCCTCAGGTGAGGTTTGTTTGATAATTTCAGACTCTGTTGTGGCAATATTTTTATTCGCTGATTTAATCGTTTTTTCAAATTCTTTTTGCTCAATATTTTGCCAGTCAATGGCTCTTCTAGTTACGTTATAAGCTTTACGTTCACCATTAAGTAAATAGGCAATTGATTTATAATTGAGCATAAGAATTCTTTCAAAAGGAGCGCCACTGTATTCAGTTAAATCCCCTTTACCAGTTACCAGGCCTAAGGCCTCACCTCCTAGTGAAAAAAAACCGTCTTCAAGAATGGATCTTTCAGCATTAACTTTTAAGAAATGCTCAGCAGCAGAAAAATGTTTAATGGCGTTTAAAGGACTCTTGGTGTCTAAAGCCAGTAGCCCCGCTTCATTGGAATCAAGGAAGTTTACCGGGTCAGAGTGTTCTATTTTTTGACTTTGTAATTGGTATGCCTGAGCCCATTGCTCGCTTGTTATCAGCTTTTTTATGGCTAAAAAATCTTTTGAATAACCACTGTAAACAACACTTCGGGTGATCTTTGCTGGGTGATTAATGCTGGCTTGATTTCTGAGAGTATTGCTTGTTGTCTTGCGTGTTGTTTTGACAAGTGAATTTAAAATGTTAAATGCATCATTAGCATGGCTAGGTGTAAATAGCAGCGTATTCACTAATAGGCCAAAGCATAATTTAATTGAAAGGCTTTTTATTGTCATTATATGTTGTTATGGCGTTATGTGAGTATAGAAGATAGGCATATAAAATGATTTAAATAAAGCGTCACGTCCCTGTGACAATGCTCAGCTGTAAAATGAGTGAACGATGTAAATTAGCTGAATTAAAAATTTGGTTTTCTAACCTGAGGCGTAGGCGCAGCTTTAATTTCTTTCTTAGCCAACCTCAGAATATCGCCTGTTTTAACCTCTGTCCCGGATATTAAATGAACTTTAGAGCGAGAAGCTTCGATATCCGCAACCGAGACTTGAGCAATTTTTTGTTCTACCTTGCCAAAAGAAATCCCTGTGTCAGGGTCAAACATTTCTTCACCTTCACGCATGATGTCGAAAACAGTACCTTTGCTTAAGCCGCCATCTAAGCCTCTATTAATATAAAAGTCAGACTCTGATATTGCAGCAATGATTCTGATGGGGTAGAGTCTTTGCATAATATTGCTAACAAGTGAGCTAGAAAAACCATCAATTAAGTCACCCCAGACTGTGTCAGTTTCATTATTACTTGTTGAAGGTATTTTTTTGTTTATTCTGATTTTATCAGCGGCCAGTAATTTCCCTGTATGGCTGTCAACAATGCGTAATGTTGCATCAACAACGCCAAAATTCTGGGTCTGAATTTCGTCAACATAAGCAACTTGTTTGCGTTCAGTTTTAATATAAAAATCATTGACTGAAGTGAAAACCAAGTAATCGGCTTCAATTAGTTCTGTTAGTTTGCCATCAATTTCTTGTCCACTGCTTAATGCCGCAAAACTTTTTTCATCAAATATTTGATCAATCTCTTGTCTTTCTAATACATCGAAGCGATTGCTATTTGTTAATTTGACTAATAGGTCATTGCTGACTCGAGTTCTATATCGAGTTGCAAAAATTGTGTGGTTTCCTAGAGTATTGAGTCTTATTTTTCCAACGGCTAAGGTGATTTTTCCATTTTGCTTGCCATTTTCATGAGTCGTTCGTGGGGCTTTTTTTACCGTACCTTTTGCAACTTCAGCTATCTCTAGTATATCTCCTTGTTGAATGTTTCCATCAACGACTTCAACAACAGAAAGTGTTTCTTGTAAATCGATTAGTTTTATTGTGCCTGTGGGTGAGTTGAGGCGTCCAATGACAACCCCGGAGGCATCAGTAATTTCTTTTCCTGCACGTAGTACTTTAAAAGTAGAGTCAACGCTATAATTATCATTTTTTCCACGATTGATAACAAAAGGGTCGGCACTAACAATTGTTGCAGGGAAAGTAATATCAAGAATTTTATTACTGGCTAAATTAGCTAAATGATCAAATATTGAATATTCATCACGCTTTGATTCCTGCCCTGTCAGTAATGATTCACTTAATTGGGTTCGAAAGCTTGCTGCACCCGCTATGTTACCTGTCTTTGCGTTGATAATACGTAAACGTAAGCGGGCATCAATTTTATTTTTGGTAAATGATTTATTTGATTCGCTATAGGGTAAAGCGATTTTTTTGCTTGTGGCTCTGGATTTTTCAAGAACAGCAAACACTAGGTAATCTGCACCCATTGTCGAACCAAGGTTCTGATATTCTTTAATCAAATCATTATGGTCAGCTGCGGAGGTAGTGACTGCAACAGTAAGGCCATCGGTATCTGCAATATTATCAATGGCAGCATTTAAACTTTTATCTAAAAATGATTCTTTATTTTCTTTGCCGAATTGCTGTTCATTAATTATTTTTCTTAGTGCGGTACGCTCTAACACTTGAAATCTTTTGCTGATAGTTAAGCGTTCAATAACTCGGGAGGCAAGTTGCTTTGGTAATCCCATTTGTTGCTGTACTGCACGATCAGGAAAGAAGTCGCTGGTGCTGAGAATGGCTATTTTAATGCGACTGTTTTGCGTATCTATAGATTGCTCTGCTGATTTGTCACAAGCAGATAAGAAAATGCAAAGACCCAAAATAATTGAAAGATTAGCGATGGATTTATTTATCATAATAAAATCGTATTGATTCAGCCATTGATCAATCACTCAGAGGAATGTAAAGAAATTGATCAATGGCTTGGTGGTAGGGAGTTTTTAATTGTTTTTACTGAGGAAACCTTAAAATATTACCTCTCGATAAAGGCATATTTACCGGATCAGATTCCTTAATTATTTTAGCAAATGTCATTTTAGGGTTAATACGAGTCACTTGCACTTCACCAATATACTCTTCACTTGAACCTAATGATTCACCAGTATCTGGGTCAATTAATTCTTCACCAGCAAAAAATACTGCTAACTTTGTACCTTTTTTAAGGCCGCCATCTTGTCCTCGATTAATGATAACCTGACCATTAGCTGTTCGTTTGATGACCTTCATGGGGTAGACTTGTGCAACAAATTGACTGGCCAGTTTAGCGGAAACCCCTTTGGCCATTTTTGTAAAATAGACGCTACTTGGTCTACCCGCTCGACTATTAACAATGCTTGATTTAGTTGCAAAGGTCGATTTTAAGAAGAATGTTGTTACAATCTGCCCTGAACTTGTGTCCAGCATTTGTGCGCTTATTGATAATAGCCCGGAATCCTTACGCTTAAATTTACTGTCAAAATTAGGCAGTGCTTTATGCGAACGGTAAAATTTAAAGTCAATAACGGTCGGAACAATAAGGTAATTAGCATTATTTAACTGACCTTTGCTGGCCGCATCACCTTTAGCTAAATCTGATTGGGCAAAGTTTTGCTCGTCAAGCACTGCTTTTAGGGTTGCTTTGTCCCTACTGAGTACTCTGAACTTTCTGGTAGCTCTAAAAGAGGCTTCCATTTCAGCGCGGATTTGCTTGAGATCTAAAAGCTTTGTTAGTTTGTTTGAAATTCCATCACCGATGGAGGGTGCTTTTATTGCGACTGCTGGCTGTATGGTTTCTGCAGATACATGATTTACATAAAAAAGACACAAGAACATTAGTGCTCGTATAAACATGTTTTTTCCTTTTATTATTGTTGTGTTGGAGATTTAGCGCGTTTCATTTTTTGCATAGCACTCATAATTAAAATGTTGAGATGCAATGGATGCAGGTTTTTTATGATATCAGAAACGCCTGTGCTCAGTATCTTTTTTTGAGGAAAGTAAGGGGGCAGGTTCTGTTGGCTATAAACTGTTTATGGAAGTTATTTTCTATTGCTATTGCAATAGTTGCTTAATAGAAAGTCAAAGCTATGTGACAGCTGTCAGTACCTTAGGTAAGTACAAAGAGATGGGAGCCTGTCTGAGAATAGAGAGGCTACTCGACAACTGCTTCTGAGTTGTTCTACCTACGTGCATCCGAGCACTAGTATGGAAAAAGCCCTCGTGAGGGTTTCTATTCTCGGACAAGCTCCTAGGAATTATTTAACGACTCTAAGGTGAGGTTTTGTTGCTTTCTTTTCTGCTGGAGGAGGTGTTTCATTATCGTATTCTTCAGGATCAAACATCATGCCTTTGCCATTCTCTTTTGCATAAATAGCCAGTACAGCAGAGGTGGGGGTAACAATATGCATGGGTGTTCCTGAGAAGCGCGCATTAAACTGAATTTCTTCATTGCCCAAGGTAAGGCCTTGAATAGCTTCGGGGCGGAGATTTAAAACAATTTTTCCATCTTCGATATAGTCCTGAGGCAAAATAGCCTCAGAATTTTCTGCATCAACTAAAAGGTGAGGTGTTAGTTGATTGTCTATGATCCATTCATAAATTGAACGGATTAAATAGGGTTTTAATGACGTCATTTGCTTTCTACTGCCATTTCCTTTTCGACCTCACTTAAGCTTAATTGAAAAGCTTCTCTGCTGAATAAACGCTCTGCATAGGCTGAAATTGCCGATCCTAAAGAATTTAAGTCGATACCTAAACTGGGTAGTCTCCATAATAAGGGGGCCATAGCGCAGTCTATTAATGAATATTCTTCACTCATGAAATAAGGTTGAGATTCAAAAACCGGGTTAGCGGCAAGTAGACTTTCTTTGAGCATTTTTTTAGCGCGAGCTGATTTTTTTTCACCTGAATTTAGAATTTCATCTAATAATTGATACCAGTCCTGATCGATACGCTTGATTAGTATGCGCGAATTAGCGCGAGAAACCGGATCCATTTGGTGTAAAGGAGGATGCGGGAAGCGCTCATCCAGATACTCCATAATGATACGTGAATCATATAGAACCAGATCCCGTTCGATTAATGTCGGTGAGATTCCAGTCGGGTTGAGCTCAAGTAAATCTTCAGGTGGCTCAGATGAGTCAAAAAATTCTATGTCTGCGGTAACCCCTTTTTCAAACATCACCAGTCGAGCACAATGACTTAGTGCGCAATTTGAGGTGGTGAAAAGAGTCATTACTGATTTACGAGAAGTGCTATTAGTCACGAAACACAGCCTATTGAGTGAGATTGAGCAAAAATTATAACATAGCTGTATTTTTTATTTTTGTGCAATTTTTTGTTTACAAAAATGGCAGCAGAATAAATGCTGTTAAGCTTGGGTGTAGGCAGCTAGGGTTGAGTGATATAAGGTCAACGGTGACGTGTAGTAGAGTATGGCAGGAGGCTTTTATAGAATAGTTGAGCGTTAGTGCTCAACTATTCGTATAAGGGCGATGAAAAAAATAATCATCATCCAGTCTTGCTGGTGTTTTTGTCCGCCTTCAGTCGTGCAGCAACAGTTATGTAGACAGCTATACGCTTATTGTTAGGCCCTGAATATGAACAAAAACCCTGCGCAATCTGGGTGGGTTTTCTCGTTCCCAGTGTATTCGGTCGGTCAATGACAATAAGTTAAATGGCTATGAACAAACCGCAGGTTGCTTCCATACTGTCCCTCAAGACACGGCGTGAATACATCCATGTAGCCTTGGTGACAGCATCCCTGCTGTCACCAGTCTTGAAAAACAGCATGGAAACAACTAGCCTGTTTTTTGTTCATAGTCATAATAAGTTAAGAGAAATACAATGTGGGGCGCAGTGCTTTAGCCTGCTGTTTTTAGCTATGAATGCAGGCTAAAGCACTGCGCCCCAACGGACTAATCCCTTAACTTAATGGCGTGACCCTAGGCAGGGATGTATTCCCACGCGGGAGCATGGGAATAAGATGGGCTAGTTTTTTGCTAAGCTGTGCTTTGTTAATAGCCATAAAAGCTTATTAAAAAATTGCAGTGGGTAAAAATACTTTACCCACTTGGTTTTTATTTAAAGCAGTGGAGCAATCACCAGTGAAACTACTGACATTAATTTAACCACAATGTTTAAAGCAGGACCTGAAGTATCTTTGAATGGGTCACCAACAGTATCACCACAAACAGCTGCTTTATGTACATCGGTTCCTTTACCGCCATGAGCACCGCCTTCAATTAACTTTTTAGCGTTATCCCAGGCACCGCCTGCATTAGCCATAAATAGCGCCATTAATACGCCAGCAACTAATGAGCCTGCTAATAAGCCACCTAAAGCTTCCTTGTTAAGTAAAAATCCAACCAGTACGGGAGTAGAGATTGTAATCAGCCCTGGTAAAATCATTTCTCTTAGTGAGGCTTTGGTAGAAATTTCAATACAACGTGCTGAATCTGGTGGTGTAGTACCTTCCATTAATCCAGGAATATCACGAAATTGACGGCGTACTTCTTCAACCATATCTTGAGCCGCTTTACCTACTGAATCCATGGTCATCGCAGCCACCAAAAATGGAACGCAGCCACCAATAAATAAACCGATCACTACTAGAGGGTCAAGCAGATCAATTGCTTTTAAATGTGCAGCAGCGGCATAAGCAGAGAATAAGGCGAGTGCAGTTAATGCAGCTGAGCCGATAGCGAAACCTTTACCTACAGCGGCAGTGGTATTTCCGATTGCATCTAATGAATCTGTAATAGCGCGTGTTTCTGGTCCAAGTTCAGCCATTTCACTGATACCGCCTGCATTATCAGCAATAGGGCCGTATGCATCAACTGACATGGTGACACCTGTAGTAGCCAGCATACCAACAGCGGCGATACCAATGCCATATAGACCTGAAAAATGATAAGCGATAAAAATAGCGACACAAATACCTAAAACAGGGAAAACAGTTGAGCGCATGCCTATGCCAAGACCGGCAATAATATTTGTTGCAGGGCCAAATTTAGAGGCGGCAGCAATGGCTTCAACAGGTGCTTTAGAGGTGTAGTAATCTGTTACACGTCCAATAAAAATACCAACGATCGTACCACCCAGTAAAGCATAAAAAGGGCCTTCAATGCTTGAAACTTGTCCGTTGCTGAGGTTGAACTGGATAGCAAACTGCTGGATAACAACATAGGCAATGCCTAAAAATAACAAGGCTGAAATCCATGTAACACCTTCTAAAGCGTGTGCAGGATTGATGTCTTTTAATAGGCGCATGCAAAAAACACCAACAATTGAAGCGATTAAGCCAACAATAATGAGTGCGATTGGAAGCAATAAAGCATTGCTTTGCATGGATATATCAACAAAATTCGTTGCAGCTGCGGCGATAGCAATTGTTGCGATAACTGAGCCAACGTATGATTCAAAAATATCTGCGCCCATACCTGCAGTATCACCAACATTATCCCCAACATTATCAGCGATAGTTGCAGGGTTGCGAGGATCGTCTTCGGGGATATTAGCTTCAACTTTACCCACTAAGTCAGCCCCTACGTCTGCTGCTTTGGTATAGATACCACCACCAATACGTGCAAATAAGGCGATAGAAGATGCGCCCATGGCAAAACCACTTAAAACAGTATAGTTTGCTGCATTTGATGAGTCGATCAGGCTAAATGCAATCGCAACACCTGTTAGGCCCAATGAAGCAACGGCTAGCCCCATAACTGAACCACCACCAAATGCGACCATTAATGCGGCCCCCATACCTTCTTTATTAGCTGCTGCCGAGGTACGTACATTGGCGCGGGTTGCTGCTTTCATACCAAAAAAACCGGCAAACATTGAGCAGCCAGCACCGCCTAAAAAGGCATAGCAAGTCTCTGGGCTGATTAAAAAATAAATCAGAGCAGCAACGATAATGATGAAAATAGATAAAATTTTATATTCGGCTTTTAGAAAAACCATGGCGCCATCATGTATCAATACTGCAATGGCTTCCATTTTTTCAGTGCCAACGTCATGGGATAGAATGTTGCGATAGATAAGATAGGCGATGATTAACCCAGTGACGCCAAGATAGGGGCCGATAGATGCAAAAAGATCAATACTCATTAAAATGCTCCGATTTATTGTTATTTTGACTAATAATGCTATAAAAACCTGATTTATGCTACTGTTTTTTAGTGCGTTAATAACATCTGCAGTTTGATAGAATAGCAGTTTTAGAATAAAAATTTGGAGTGTTAAGTGCTGGGTAAGTTAGCAAAAATGAAGGTGGAACTGGTTAACCCAGTTAAATATCAATTGCCCTTGAGCGATCAGTTGGTTGATCTTAACCCATTGATAGGACAATCTATAAAACTGGTTTTTACCGGCAATATTTCTTGTATACATTGTGATAGGGCGATTAAGAAAAGTTTTAGTCAGGGCTATTGTTATCCTTGTTTTAGCTCTTTGGCTCAATGTGACATGTGTATTATGAAGCCTGAAACCTGTCATTATGAGGCGGGGACTTGCCGAGAACCTTCCTGGGGAGAGGAATTTTGTTTTCAGTCACATTATGTTTATCTGGCTAATTCTTCAGGCGTTAAAGTCGGCATTACCCGAGGTACTCAGATTCCTATACGCTGGATCGATCAGGGTGCTATTCAGGCATTGCCTATCTTTAAAGTGAAATCGCGTTATATTTCTGGTTTGATAGAAATCGCCATTGCTCAGCATGTGAGTGATAAAACCAGTTGGCAACGGATGTTGAAAAACCTGGTTGAGCCTGTTGATTTAAAACACAAGCGAGATGAGTTGGTGGCGCTTTGTCAGTCCGAGATAGCGGATGTTGTGCAACGTTTTGGCGAAGATTCTGTTGAATTTTTAGAAGATGCTGCGGTTGTGGATATTGATTTTCCGGTGGACACTTACCCGTTAAAAGTAAAATCATTTAATTTTGATAAGAACCCTGAGGTATCGGGTGTATTGCAAGGTATAAAAGGGCAATATTTAATCTTTGATACGGGGGTGATTAATATCCGCAAATTTACGGGCTATGAGGTGGAATTGATTGCGTAGAGACGTAGCATGCTACGTCTCTACTACAATGGGTTTATGATTCCAAAGCTCCAGGCAGAAAAAATTCACTGACCAGCATTTTCTGTTTTTGAATCGCATAAACGGTTCTTCGGCCCCATACTTGGGGTTCAATATGGACTTTATTGCTCAGTTCCTGCCGCCATTGTGAATCTCGAACGCAACAGGTATGAAGCTCTAAGCGCTCTAATTTTGGATAAGAAAAAATAACTTCCCCTAGCGGGCGAGTGCCTAGGTGAGATAAATTTCGTTTAGCTATTTTTATAGTGTGTTCAGGCAGAATTGTTCTGGCAAGAATGAGGGGTTTACCATCGGCATGCAATAAAACTTCACGGATTAAATTATATTGCTGGTGAGGGAGTTTAAGTAAATCGCATTCGCCAAGGAACGCGGGTTTCCAGCGATGAAATAGAATTTCTACAGTAAAAGATGATCCATATACGTTTCGCAAGCGGCGGGTTAAAGAGCCTTGCTCATAAACCCATGAATGCACGTCGGCTGGCAGGGTTTGTTTTAAGCCTGGGTGTTTTTTTCTCCAGTGAGGTTCCTGCTTGAATAAAAAGCTGTTTTTGTGCACCTGGTTTTATACCTCGGAATAAAGGGTGGATTGGCCTAGCCAACGATCAATAATAGGTTGAATATTACTGGGGTATTGCTGGCAAATAATTGCTGCTGCTTCTTGTACTTGTTCTAATAATGCAATATCTCGCTCAAGGTTGGCAATTTTAAATTGCATCAGTCCCGTTTGCCGAGTGCCCATCACGTCCCCTGGGCCGCGTAATTCTAAATCTTTTTCGGCAATAACAAAACCATCATTACTTTCTCGCAATACGCCTAAACGATGCTTGCCCGTGTTTGATAGCGGGTTTTGATACATTAACAGGCAATAGCTTTCCTGGTCTCCACGGCCGACTCTGCCGCGTAATTGATGGAGTTGAGAGAGTCCAAGGCGCTCTGCATTTTCAATGACCATTAAGCTGGCATTGGGAACGTCCACGCCGACCTCAATCACCGTTGTTGCCACTAATAAATCGTAATCGTGGTTTTTAAAGCCTTGCATGATGTTATCTTTTTCAGTAGATTTCATGCGGCCGTGAACTAATGCAATGCGTACATTAGGTAATGATTGAGTTAAATGTTCGGCTGTTTTTTCAGCGGCTTCGCACTGTAAAACATCTGATTCTTCGATTAAGGTGCAAACCCAGTAGGTCTGGTTTTTATTGGCAGTCCAGTTATTGATTTTCTCAATAATTTGTTCTCGTCTCTCCGCAGGAATAACGCGGGTCAATACAGGTTTTCGCCCTGGCGGTAATTCATCAATAATAGAAATATCCAGGTCTGAATACTGCAGCATGGCCAGGGTTCTAGGAATTGGCGTTGCTGTCATCACAAGTTGGTGAGGGCGGCTGTGTTCTGTTTGGCCTTTTTCTCTTAAGGCAAGGCGTTGATGAACCCCGAAGCGATGCTGTTCATCAATAATAATCAATCCCAGTTGTTTAAAATGAACACTTTCCTGAAATAAAGCATGGGTGCCGATGATGATGCCAGCGCCTCCCTCTTCAATGGCGGCTAAAGTTTCCTTTCTGGCTTTGCCTTTAAGTTGACCTGTTAAATAGGCAATACTGGTTTTATTGTGCTTAAACCACTGCTTAAAGTTACGATTATGTTGTTCAGCCAATAATTCAGTTGGGGCCATAATAGCGACTTGATAGTCACTTGCTAAGGCTAATAGGGCAGCATAGGCTGCAACCACTGTTTTACCTGAGCCTACATCCCCCTGAACTAATCTAAGCATAGGGTGATTGGATTGACAATCAGTAATAATCTCATCAATAACACGGTTTTGAGCGCCAGTTAATTGAAAAGGAAGGGAGGATAAAAACTGTTTGGCTTGTGACTGTGTTGCTTTTAATGTGGGGGCCTGCCATTTTTTAACGGCATTTTTATTTTTTAATAAAATCAGATGGTGAGCTAATAATTCTTCAAAAGCGAGTCGTTTTAATGCGGCTGGTTTGCCTTGTTGTAGATGTTCGGCTGTTATTTGTTGATCTGGCTGGTGTAAGGATTGTAAGGCATCACTTAAAGAAGGGTAGTGATAATGCTCTAAAATCTGTTGGGGTAACCAGTCGCTCAGGTTTTGTGGTGCTTGTAGATACAGAGATAAAGCCTGTTGAATGGCTTTTCTAAGTGTGCCTTGGCGTAAGCCTTCAGTTAAGGGGTAGATGGGGGTTAAGCACGGTTCTGTTATGTTATCAGTGGAGCTAATGATTTTGTATTCAGGGTGCACAATCTCCCAGCCCTGATAGCCATGGCGAATCTCTCCAAAACAGCTAAGCAATGTGCCAGGGCTAAGGTCGGATTTTTGTTTGGCAGTAAAGTGAAAGAATTTCAGGGTGATATAGCCAGTTTGATCACTGATTCGGCAGATCAGGCTATTTCTTCCTTTCATTAATACGTCGGTGAAATCGACAGTGCCACAGACGAGTACTGACATGCCGGGTGACAGGCTGTTGATTGGGTATATTCTAGTCCGGTCTTGATAGCGGTGTGGCAGGTGGAAAAGAAGATCTTTAATCGTATGGATCCCCAGTTTTTCGAGTCGAATAGCCGATTGGGGACCAATACCCGTTAATGAGGAAACGGGTTGTGCCAGTGTTTCCATTGTTTTTAGCTAGGGTATGAATCTCGAAGTACCATGATTGCATCCATTTCTACCGCAACACCTTTAGGTAATGCAGCCACGCCAACAGCAGCGCGAGCAGGGTATGGCTTAGAAAAATATTCACTCATAATTTCATTCACAATAGGGAAGTCGGAGAGATCGGTTAAAAATACATTAAGTTTCACAATATCAAAGAAATCACCGCCAGCAGCTTCTGCAACTGCTTTCAGGTTTTCAAAAACCTGTCTGATGTGGTCAGATATATCTCCATCTGCAATTTCCATGGTCTCAGGCACTAGAGGGATTTGTCCTGAAAGATAAACAGTGTCGTTGATTTTGACTGCTTGAGAATAAGTGCCGATTGCGTGAGGGGCCTTGTTAGTTTCTATGATTGTTTTTGTCATTAGAGGTTGTTTGCTAATTAATGCTGGTATTGCTTAGTTTATATAAAAACAGGCGATGATTCTAGGACAAATTATTAGGCTTTAATGCGGGTTATCTTTAACACGATAAATAGTTTTTTCAGTTTACGAATAATATTAGCCAGATGGACGCGGTCTTTAACTGATAAGGTGATTAAATCGATGGATACTTTGTCGTCTTGATCGGCAATGGTCACGCTTTCGATATTAGCATCAAGGCTGGAAATAGTTGAGGCAATAGTGGCCAGCGTGCCTCGTTGATTGAGTAATTCAATTCTGAGTTCTGCTGAAAATTCACCCGACACATCGTGGCTCCATTCGACATCTATCCAGCTGTTTTGTTTTTTTCGAACCTCAATGCTGTTACGGCATTCATGCTGATGAATAACGATGCCTTTTCCGGGGTTAAAGAACCCCACTATGGGGTCGCCAGGTATGGGGTGGCAGCATTTAGCCAGGGTAATGACCATGCCTTCGGTGCCTTTAATAATTAAAGGTGCATGATCCATTTGTGTATCTTCTAATTTTACTGCTGCATGAACGTCTTCTTGAGATAGGTGCTTGGCAACCAGCATAGGCATTTTGTTTCCTAAGCCAATTTCTTCCAGCAATTCGTCTATTGATTGCATCTTCATAACATCAAGTACTTGAGTTATGCGTTCTTCAGGAATGTTTTTTAATTTAAGCTTAAGGCTTTTAAGTTCTTTCTCAAGTAGGCGTTGACCTAAACTGATTGCATCTTGTTGTTTAAAGTTTTTCAGGTAGTTTCTAATGCTGCTACGTGCTTTGGCGGTAATAATATAATTAAGCCAAAGTGGGTTAGGTCTTGCCCAGGATGCGGTAATGACTTCAACCGTCATGCCATTTTCTAATTGAGTTTGTAGCGGGATGAGTTTGTTATCAATTCTGGCTGATACGCAAGCGTTACCAATATCTGTATGAACAGCATAGGCAAAATCGACAATAGTAGCACCTCGAGGTAGTTTGATAATATTACCCTGGGGGGTGAAAACAAAAACTTCCTGAGGGAATAGGTCGACTTTTAGATTGTCGATGAATTCAAGTGAGTCACCAGCTGTTTTTTGGATTTCCAATAAATCTCTTAGCCATTCGGTGGCCCTGGCTTGGGCGCTTTCTCCCGATGATTCGTGAGACTTATATAGCCAATGGGCGGCGATGCCAGATTCAGCTAGGCGATGCATTTCATGAGTTCTGATTTGAATTTCAATCGGAACACCATAAGGACCAATTAATATAGTATGTAGTGATTGATAGCCATTGGCTTTGGGTAGTGCAATATAATCTTTAAATTTGCCCGGGATTGGTTTGAATAAATTGTGTACGCAGCCTAAAATTCGATAACAATCATCAACCTGATCGCAGCAAATGCGAAATGCATAAACATCAAAAACTTTAGAAAAGGAAATTTTCTGGCGTTGCATTTTTTTATAAATGCTCGCTATATTCTTTTCTCTACCAATAACATCAAAGATAAGCCCGGTTTGATTAAGTCTATTTTTTATAGCGCTTTCAATGGTGTAGACAATTTCGCGTCTGTTGCCTCTGGCCTTTTTAACGGCCTGTTTGATTGCTGAATGACGGTGAGGGTGGATGGATTCGAAACACAGGCCTTCTAACTGGTGTCTTATGCTGTTCATGCTAAGGCGATTAGCTAATGGCACATAAATTTCTTGAGTTTCTTTGGCAATGCGGCGCTTTTTTTCAATCGGCATGGCACCGAGTGTTTGCATGTTATGTAAGCGATCGGCTAGCTTGACGATAATGACGCGCAAATCTTTCGCCATAGCCAGTAGCATTTTTCTGACATTTTCAGCCTGGGCTTCAGCATGTGATTTGTTGTCAAGTTTGGTTAGCTTGGTAACCGCATCAACTAAATCAGCGACTTCTTTGCTGAAGTTATCAGTTATCTGTTGCTTGCTGACTGGCGTGTCTTCGATAACATCGTGCAAAATTGCTGCAATAATGCCTCTTGCATCCATGTTCATTTCAGCCAGGGTAATGGCCACAGATAGAGGATGACAAATATAGGGTTCGCCGCTTTTACGAAATTGCCCAGAGTGGGCATCAGCACCAAAATGGTAGGCGCGTTTTATGGTGTCTGTTTGTTCTTGGTCAAGGTAGCCGTCAATTATTGAACATAGCCGCCGGAGTAGTTTTTCTTCCGGAGAGTCTACTTCAGGTAAAAAATTAGTCGCGGCTACCTCTAGCATTGAGTTAGCTAATATCGCTTGGGATAATAGCTGGTTCTGGACGTTCACCTACGTTATGAAGTAGATCAATATTGTCCTCTGTCACATGACCTTCAGCAATTTCACGCAATGCAAGAACGGTGTCTTTATCGTTATCGCGCGGAACGAATTCATCAGCGCCTTTTGATAGTTGACGAGCCCTTTTGCTGGCTAATAAAACCAGTTTAAAGCGATTTTCAACATTTTCTAAACAATCTTCAACGGTAACTCGAGCCATTTTACAAAACCTTATTAAATTTTAATTGATTTCGTCGTTTATATTTGCAAAATATGCTGCTTATATAAAAGAGAACTGATCATTATATAAATAAACAGATATTTAAGCAATTTGATTATTTTTTATTGATGAATTTGTGGTCTCTCCATGAATGGATTAAAGCAACCATAAGGAGGCTTGCTTTAATCTTATCAAGCTTAGGGCGATGGGGGAAAATAATCATCCAATCTTGCGGGTCTTTTTGTCCGTCTTCAGCGAGCAAACAACAGTTACGTAGCTTGCTATGCGCCTGTTGCTAGCTCGCTGAAGACAAATAAAAATCCTGCCCAAATATCGGACAATTATTTCTTTCCAGCTCCCTTATTTGTTTTTTTCTTCTAACATGGCAACAGCTGGAAGCACTTTTCCTTCTAAAAATTCAAGGAAAGCACCGCCACCAGTCGATGTGTATGAAACTTTATCTTTAATTCCATATTTATCAATAGCCGCTAAAGTATCTCCACCGCCAGCAATAGAAAAGCCTGAGCTATCTGCAATGGCTCCAGACATAGACTTGGTGCCTTCGCCGAACTGTTCTATCTCAAACACACCGACTGGGCCATTCCAGACAATAGTACCAGCAGACTTTAGCATTTCAGCATAGAGTTTAGATGTTTCCGGGCCTATATCCAGAATTAAATCATCGTCTTCTACATCAGCAACATTCTTGATAGTAGCTACTGCAGTATCAGAAAATTCTTTAGCACAAACAACATCGGTAGGAACGGGGATATCTGATCCGGCTTTTTTAGCTGCAGCCATTAGGCGTTTTGCTTCATCAATCAAATCTTCTTCATAAAGTGATTTGCCGACAGGAAAACCTGCTGCTGCGATAAATGTATTGGCAATGCCACCGCCAACAATTAATTGATCAACTTTAGTTGATAATGATTCTAAAACAGTTAATTTAGTTGATACTTTGGACCCACCAACAATAGCAACAAGAGGCTGTGCTGGTTGATTTAAAGCTTTACCTAAAGCAGCCAGTTCATTGGCTAATAGAGGGCCTGCACATGCAATATCAGCAAATTTAGCCACACTGTGAGTTGAGGCTTGTGCTCTATGTGCTGTACCGAAGGCATCCATAACAAAAATATCACATAAGGCCGCCATTTTTTGCCCTAGCTCATCATTGTTTTTCTTTTCACCGACGTTAAAACGCACATTTTCACAAAGAACTACTTCCCCTGCGTCAATTGTCACACCATCTATCCAGTCTTTTTCAAGACGCACAGGTTTACCAAGTAATTTTGATAATTGTTCAGCAACGGGTTTTAAACTGGCGGATTCATCAAACTCACCTTCAGTCGGTCGACCCAGGTGAGACATAACCATCACAGCTGCGCCAGCATTAAGTGCTTTCTCAATGGTTGGAACACTCGCTTGTATACGCAAGTCACTGGTGACGACGCCATCTTTAACGGGTACATTTAAGTCTTGACGAATTAAAACACGTTTACCAGATAAATCCAGATCAACCATTTTTTTAACGGACATATTAATTTTTCCTCTTTTTACTAATTTTAAAATGTATTCGATAGCGACTATTATAAAGACGAAAGAGCAAGCTAACTGATTTTTTTTCTTTGCTGAGAAGATTAGTCGTTTTTGCAGCGGTTTGATCTGAAAATTGCGGATGGGTCTTTATTGAGCTCACTAATAAAAAATATTTTTTACACTATAATGGTTGCTGTAATAGATAACTTCATCAATTCAGTAATTAAGAGCCTTAAGCTAATGTTTTACTGAACTTCCTTGTCATCTATAGGTAAAAGATACTGCTATCTTTAAAAATTTAATTAAGCTGAATACTCATGAATAAATTAATTTTATTAACTTTTTTGGCTGCCTTTTGTGGGCAGGTGGTTGCTTTAACGGCTGAACAGCAGGGATTACAAATTGTCACGGAGGTGGATCGTCGGGATATTGGTTTTGGTGACAGTCAGTCCGATTTGAAAATGATTTTACGCAATCGTAGTGGTCATGAGAGCACCCGTGTTTTAACCATGAAAACACTGGAAATTAATGGTGATGGCGATAAAAGTTTAAGTGTCTTTAGTCAGCCGCGGGATATTAAAGGGACGGCCTTTTTAAGTTTTACTCATGCTTTAGTGCCTGATGAACAGTGGCTGTACCTACCTGCTTTAAAACGGGTAAAGCGTATTTCTTCGAGTAATAAGTCGGGGCCATATTTAGGGAGTGAATATGCTTTTGAAGATCTCACTTCCTTTGAAGTAACAAAATATAAGTATAAATATTTAACCGATGAAGTGGTAGAGGGCAAAGACTGTTTTGTTGTTGAATTATATCCGCAATATGCTCATTCTGGTTATACTCGACAAGTGGTCTGGATAGAAAAAGAACGTTATATTCCTTTAAAAACTGATTATTATGATCGCAAAAATGCCTTGTTAAAAACTTTGTTGAACAAAGGTTATAAACAATATTTGGATCAATACTGGCGAGCAGACGAAATGTTAATGGTCAATCATCAAAATGGTAAAAGTACGGTGCTGTTGTGGGAAAATTATAGATTTAGAAATGGATTCAGCAGCAGAGATTTTGATAGAAATTCATTAAAACGCTCAAGATAAGTCGACAGATTTGTGGTCGCCCCCTCGAATGGGAATGATTCAGTTTTAGACAATATTTTATTTTCTGGAATTGATGATTCGTGTTTTTTACAGCAGATTCAAGAGCGTGTGCAGAAAGCAGTCGTTAAGGCTGCTGAAGTAATTTTTCAACAAGGTGATGAGGTTGATGGCTTATATTTGATCAGTTCTGGTCAGGTTCAGGTCTACACAACAAGAGAGAATGAGCGTTATATCTTGTCTCATGCACAGGCTAATCATCTGGTGGGTGAGTTTTTATTACAGGGTAGTAGTGTTCGTTCTGTCAGTGCCCAGGCAATTGAAGATTCAATTCTTTATTTCTTATCATTTGACGAATTAAATGCTGTTCTTAAACAATTCCCTAAACAAGGTCAATTATTAAGCTCAAAGATTACCCGGCGTTTATTCTGGAATCAAACAATTCTGGCTTTATATATGAGTCATTTGTTTGCAGGTTTGAGTGAAAATATCATTCGTCTATTAGTTAATGAAATGGAGATCCAGTCAATTCCATCAAATACTTTGCTACTAAAACAGCAGGATAGCTCCAATGATTTGTATGTGATTGTTGATGGACGATTTCAAGTGTATAGAACAACAGCTGCTGTTGTTGAAAAATTAGCGCTTGTAGGTCGTGGACAATCGGTAGGTGAAATAGGACTCATCAGTCAGGCTCCAAGATCTGCAAATGTACTGGCGATACGAGATTCCACTGTTGCCAAGTTAACTCGTTGCTCCTATGAAAAGATTTTAAAGTCTTTTCCAATTGAAATTAATCAGACTTTTGTTAACAGTGTGATTAATCATTTATCTGATAATAAGGCTTATTCATTTAAAGCTTCCGAGACCTTTGTTTTGGTTAATTTATCAGATAAAAATAGTGCTCAGCTTATGCAGCAATTGGTAAGCGCTTTAACTGTGTTTGGTCCCACTACTTTTTTGACCAGTGCCAGAGTAGATGAGGCTTTTTCTCAACCAGGTCTGGCCCAGTCAAGTTTTGATAATGAATTGAATCATTCTTTGTTACGTTGGTTGTCCGAACAAGAAAATGCTTATCGCTATGTGGTTTATGTGACGGATGATTCTGTCAGTCAATGGACTAAGAGGTGTCTTAGGCAGGCTGATCATGTGTTGTTTCTGGCTGATGCTGAGGGTCAGAGTGATATGACTCAGTTTGAATTGTTAAAATTAAATGAGTTACAAAGAAAAGGTCTTAAAAAAACTTTAGTATTAAATCATTGTTCGCTGAATACCGTCCCTGTTAATACCATTAATTGGTTAAAGACCTCGTATTTCGATAACCATCACCATATTAGAGTAGGTGTTAAGGCAGATTTTAGTCGGCTAGCCAGATTCTTGACGGCTAATACGATAGGAATAGTGCTAGGTGGCGGCGGAGCCAGAGGTTTTGCACATATTGGTGTGATACGTGCATTGAAGCAATTAGATATTCCTATCGATTTGGTGGGCGGAAATAGTATGGGGGCAGTGATTGCCGCTCAATATGCCATGCAATTGAGCACTGCTGAAATGATTGAGCAGACGCGTAGCTTATGTTTGCAAGGAGATAGCTTTACCTTACCTATCATCTCACTTTTTTCGGGTAAGAAAATGACTAAGGGCTTGCGGCGTATATTTGGTGATAGAGGAATAGAGGATCTTTGGTTAAGTTTTTTTTCTGTTTCCTGCAATATCAGTCGAGCAAAAGTGATGGTTCATGATAGAGGTTCTTTGCTGGCTGCTGTATTAAATAGCAATGCCCCACCCGGCTTATTCCCTCCGCAAGTGGTTGATGGTGATTTGTTAGTTGATGGTGCTTTATTAAATAATGTCCCTATCGATGTGATGGCTGAAAACAATAGAGGAGGAATTATTTTTGCCGTGGATGTTAATGCCCGAGAAGATTTATTAAATAATACTGATAATTGCGGGGGGGTGAGTGGCTGGCAGTTGTTATTAAATAAGTTGAACCCGTGGGCTGAGAAGATGAGTCGGCCGAGTTTGGTAGAAATACTTAGTCGAGCCAGTATTATTGGCGGATTAGCACAAAGAAAAAAAGGCATGGAGGGAATAGCGGATTTATATCTACAGCCCCCAGTGAATGGGTTTCCTTTAATGGCGTATAAGCAGGCAGAAAAGATTGAGGAAGTTGGTTATCAGTATGCGATGAAAGAATTGCAAAAATGGTTGGCGGCCAAGAGTTAGGAGCCTTAAAAGAATGAACTTAAAGCTCCACTACCATTAAGTTTAAGAGTAATGCTAGTGCAGCGCAGTGCTTTAGCCTGCATTAGGCAGCTCGCAATAAATAAACCATTACTCATCGTTCCTACGCTCCAGCGTGGGAATGCAGCTTGTGACGCTCCAGCGTCACGGAACGCTGGAGCGTTCAGTAATGAATTCCCACGCAGAGCATCACTG
>Ga0105351_1000297_pt1 | contig 23986 bp, 24 predicted proteins | sample EN4Hudsemesocosm_FD_83662 | JGI IMG/M metagenome (GOLD analysis project Ga0105351, IMG submission 83662) | Methane-oxidizing microbial communities from mesocosms in the Hudson Canyon - EN4B Hudson Canyon | ecosystem: Environmental > Aquatic > Marine > Cold seeps | place: Hudson Canyon... | reverse complement strand
CATACATTTAATCATTTGATTATTCGTATCTCCTACTGAGAAAAACAATCGATTTTTGTCTGTAAGTATTTTATATTCTGTCACAAATAGAGAAAGTCTAAATAGTTCCAAATCAGGTTCAATGATTAGACAAGATTTGAAATTGAATTTCTCTTTTAGAGACAAAAAGTGAGAGCCTAAAAGGGAACCTAAAAATATAAACGATGGGACATATTTCATCTGTTTAGTTTCACTTACACTAGGGTAATCCAAGAGCTTTCTGAATTCATTTACATCTTTCATAATGTGTTGGAAAGATTCTGTTTGTATGTCATTGTTTAACAATCGTAACTCTTCTGCATTATCAGTGGAGTATATACTGTTCATCAAGTTTGAGATACTTCCTTTCGTGGAAAAGTCCGTTTCAGAAACTGATTTTTTAGTGTATTCTTCTAAGCTGGTTTCATAAATATATTTTTTGTTTTCCATATCTAAAATATTGAAACTGTTATTTATAAATTCCAATTCATATTTACTGTTATAGTTTTCTTCTTCTATTTTATTTGTAAGTTCATTCACCTTTTCAAATACATCTTTATTATATATTTCTAAAAACTTCATATTATCTTTATACATTGAAGTCATTGCATTTTGTAACATAGTCATTTGTTCTTCTGAGTATTGCATAAACCTGCCTTTGTTGATTAAAACATTATATCAAAATTTTATTTGTACTATTCCGATATAATATAATCGATTATTTAGAAAAGTATATTATAATATGATACACTACAAAAGAAAGATATTGCTTTGGTGTTTTAGTTTTTTTCCATATATTGAAGAGAATCATATAGCCCTAGGTATATAGTATTTCCATATTTATTCAAACGAGGCTTAAAATGAAAGAGAAATATTTAGATACCTATTTTTTTGACTCAAATTTAGCTCTTGAGATTGCTTTACAAAAAAATTTAGTTAATACATTAAACCCTAGAATGCAAGGTCTCCAAATATGTTACTATAATGGTGATAAACTATTAAATGCACCAAGTAATTGCATCTACGTTCCATTAGAAAATGTTTTTTCATACTTTTCAAAAACAAATAAGAGATTTCCTAAATATGTTTCTTTCGATAATACTACTTTTTCAGAGGAAGATAAGGTAGTTTTTAATCAAAAGCTCTCTCAAACATTAAATTCCTCAATTGACAAAAACTACATTCTCGTTTCGAAATATAAAGAAAAAATCAAAAAAAACAAACCTGATTTTTCGGATAAGCAATTAAGAGTATTTATTCCCGCATGTAGAGAGACTGTTGTCATGCAATACATTGCAAAAAACATTGCAAGAAGTTTTAAGAAGTTGGGATATAAAGTAAATTACTGTATTCAAAAAACTAGTATGGATACTTGCGGTGCACTGGATGGACTAAAACGACTATATGATTTTAATCCTCATATTACAATCAATATAAACCACTTCAATAATGATTATTTACATAATGATGTTTTAAATTTTGTTTGGTTTCAAGATTTAATGCCCTGTCTCACAGATACTAATACCTTACTTATTAGAAAAAACGATTACCTTTTTGCACTTGTAGATGGACTAAAAGAGGCACTTCAGCAAAAAGGCGTAAAAAGAAATAAATATGACATTCAAAAGTTTTGTATAGATACTAGCACTTTTAAATTACGAAAAAAAATAAAAAGGAAAAATAAAATAATCTTTATTGGAAGTAGCTATAAATCCAGTTTTGATAACATACCACTTAAAAAAGAAAAAAAATATCAAATACTGTATGAGTTATTAGAAATTTATATGACAGATGGTCCTCCTTCTCGTAAAGTAAAAAATGAATTAATAGATAGATATAAAGTAAATAAGAGAACTGATATTGGACATATAATAAATTACATTGAAAGAGATATTATAATTAGAGAAGTGATAAAATTGAACTTGCCATTGGATTTTGAATTATATGGATATGGATGGGATGAATATGAAGATCTTCTTCCCTACTACAAGGGAGTTCTCACCTATGGGAAAGACATCTCTATAATATATAACAGTGCCAAATATGCATTAGTGACAGGTGGCTATGTAATTCAACAAAGGACATTAGAGGCTGCAGCATCTGGCGCTATTCCCGTTGTTTTAGATGTTCGTCATAATGATTCATTATACAAGAAAAAATTAGATAAATATATGATTTTTTTTAAAAGAGCAAAAGAATTATCTACCCTATCTAAAAAACCTAAAGAATATATCTTTGATTCACTTATTAAGTCACATAGTTACAGTGGTTTTACAAACAAAATTGTAAACATAATAAAGAAAAAAATATATGAAAAATAAAACTATTCCTCATTGTACTTTACCTTGGACATACTTGTACCTAAGATATGGAGGCAGAATTCAACCTTGTTGCCAAAATTCTACATCTCTAGGAAATGTTAACGTTGAGGGATTTAATTTTGACAAAGTCTGGAATGGTAAAGAAATGCAACTACTAAGAAAATTGATTTCAGAAGATAAATATGAAGAAGCGGGATGTTCAAAAGATTGTAACATTATACATACTTTAAAACACGAAAAAGGTGTCCAACTGTTTGATAGTCAAATAATTGCAGTTGCAAAATTAAATAATAATTTTAAGAATAATTTATATAAACTAAAGAAAGCTATCTCTGAAAAAAAAGTTATCAGCTCTAATCTACCAACTCAACTTGATATTCAACCAACTGAAGCATGTAATATGTCATGTATTATGTGTCATCAGAATCATACTAACCCAGATAAACTTGGTACAAAAGAAATTTTAAAAGTTATTGAGCCAATCATAGAAACAATTTATTCTATAAGCTTCCAAGGAGGAGAAATTTTTATTGATAAAAAATATAAAGAGCTTTTAATTAATCTAAAACATCGTATTCAGAAATTTCAACAACTCAAAGTTATTACAAATGGATCCCTTCTATTCCCTGAAGATCTAGATAAAATGACAAAAGGTGAAAATCCTATTTATTTTACAATATCAGCGGATGGAGTAAATGAAAAGACATTCAAAGAGATAAGACAGTCATCTCATTTCAACAGAGTTATCAAAAACATTAGATATTTAGCAAAAGTTCAAGAAAATAAGAAAAAAGAAATTATTAGATGGAACTTTGTTGTCATGAAAAGTAATTTTTATCAAATCAAAGAATTGATTATTTTGTCTTCTCAACTTAAAATAACAATCTTTCTTCAGGCAATCATAGGAACATATCCGGAAGAAAACATATTCCAATATCTTTTAATTGACATAGGAAAAGCTTTAAAGTATATTCAAGAGGCTATTATATTACAAGTAGATTTAAAAGCTAAGATTATTGGATTAGAGATACTAAAACAAAAACTTGAATCAAATAAAAGGTAGTATAATTATGAGAAAACTAAAAATTTTAGGTCTTGGTCGTTGCATAATTGGTCATCTTGAAAAAGCCCTTAATTCTGATTACTCACACGAAGTTACATTTGACCATCATTATCTTTTAAATTATGAATCATGTCTGAATTCAGTTTTTTCAGACGAGGACATTTCTACACTTTCCTCTTTAAATTGTATACCATCAATCAGGGATCAACTTTTATGTTTAGAAAATTTAATTAATTATGACATTTGTGCTATAGAAATATTTCCTCCCTCTATCTTATATATAAGAGATAAACTTCTGTTATGCTTTGAAAACTATTCAAGTGAATTGGAAAAAGTTGGTTTTATGCCATCACACCAAAAGTCCAAAACTTATAATGAAGAATACATACTTATATTAGAAAAATTAATTAGTCTAATCAGCTCAAAAAATTCTAGTTTAAAGATTATTTTAGTGAATGGTGAAATTACAGATAAAGACAAAAAAATAGGTTCCATAAGACTTAGTAATCTTTTAGAGGAAGTTAAAAAGTCAAAGGTTCTTCAAAAAAGTAAACTTCAAATTCTTGATATGAATGAACTCATTAGTAATCTAACTTTAAAAAAGAAAAGTTCTTTTGAGATTGCTTTTCCTCATATTTATATACAACACTCACATACTTTAGAGTTTATCTCAATTTCAAGAGATACAAAACATGCAACACCATACATTCGAAAGTTATTTTTAAAAACTTTTTGTAATTTAATTTCAAAATTTGATTTTTCTACACCCATTGTAAAAATTGACACTCCAACATTAGACTATTTTGATGTAAGCTTTGAACAACGTGCTTTAAACTACTTATCCCTAAATTCAAATAGTTCCAAAATAATTGAAGTGTTGAATAATAGTAAGAAGTTTTCACTTTATGTTACCTATACTATGAAAACAAAAGACAAAGTTTCGACAAAATACATTATGATGTTTATCGATAGTTTAGCTCTTTTAGAATTATCACAAAGTGAATTAAAATATTATTTTTATCATATTCGAACATTATGTGCATTTGAATTATCTGAAAACCAGGGAACCGTACCATTCCTGTTAAAGATAGCGAATAAAATAGTTCTTCTAAACAAGGAAAAACTCGAAAATTCCTTAACCTTTGCATTATTATGGATTAAAAATATTTACTTAGTATATATAAATTCTGAAGAAGAGTTGTTTATTAAAGAGATTTTTCTTTTTCAAAAAAACTTAAGTCACAATAGTTATTTATTATCATTTAATGAGATAAAGAATATCTTAAAAAAAACACAATCTCTTACTAGAAAATATCAAGAATAGTAATTCGCACCATTATCTACTTTTAGAATATAAGTGACGATTTAGAAAAGTATATTATAATACCTTTATTACACAATAAAGGTATTACTTTGGAATTCAAATCTTATACAACCCAATACATTAGCGACCTGCACAACTTAATGGAAACTGTTAATTTAAAAGAACTAGAGAATATGAAGTCTCATATTAAAAAGCAAGATAAAAAAAATTCTAGAATTTATATAATTGGAAATGGAGGAAGTGCATCAACTGCCTCACACATGGCCAATGACTTGGGTACAGGATTAAAGAGACGGAATATTTTATCTTTAGATATAGTGAGTTTATGTGATAATACAGCAATATCATCTGCGTTAGCAAATGATATTGGCTACCAAAATATTTTTTATATGCAACTTAGAGACATCCTGAAACCGGAAGATACGGTTATAGCAATTTCGTGTAGTGGTAATTCACCTAATATAATAGAGGCAGTAAAATATGCACAAACTGTGGGGTCAACAATTATTGGATTAACTGGATTTTCAGGAGGAGAGCTGAAAAATATTTCCGATATTAATGTTCATTTTTCTACATCAAATAGGGATTATGGTCTTGTTGAAGATGCCCATATGATAGTTAATCACATTCTTTATTCGTATTTTAGTATGGATTAACGAATAGAATATACTACTTTTCCAAAAGAATATTAGAATGAACTATATAAGAAATGATGTCAAAGTTAATTAAGTCATCTAAACTGGAGGAAAAATATTTATGAAAATTCTTTTTTATTTTAACAGTAATTCTTTATTTTATACAGGTTTATATGATTCCATCAAAAAAGGATTTGAAGAAATAGGTTGTTTAGTTGAGGGTGCCCCAATTATTCTTAATTCAAATGATTTAAATAGAAAAATACTTGAGTTTAAGCCAGACTTTGTTTTAGAAGTCAATCGAACTAAATCAGAGATTGACAACTTCCCATCTAATCTTCTTCATATTGGTTGGCTGTTCGATTTATGGGATAAAAATCCAAAAGACTTGTATAGTGATATTCTTTATACTTTTGGTTACAGTTGGCTAAATAGATTTCCAAATTCATGTGCAAAACATCTTGCATGTTTACCTCCTGCAACGGATGAATCAATATTTAAAAAAGTCAAAATCAAAAAAAAATATGATTTCTCTTTTTTTGGGCATATCCCTAAACCATGGAACCATGAAGAATTAAATAGAATCGTGGGCTACAAGAATTCTATACCCATTTATTTTAAAGATATTTTATCTAATATGGAGTCCGCAGTTTTATCATTTGATAATAAGTTTTGCTTCACATCCTTTCAAGAAAAGTTTGAATTTAAATTTTCGACAAAACTAAGTAACAGTTTAAAGTATGATTTAACTACACGAATATTCCGACAAAAGAATAGAATGAACTTTTTAAACTTAATCAAAAAAACGAGTGACAGCATTTCAATTTTTGGAACAAATTGGGAGCATTATAAAGAATTTGATATTTACTTCAAGGGTTATATAAACTCACCTAACAACTTGAATAAAACTATTCAAGAATCCAAAGTAATGCTTCACGATAATCATAACCTTCATTTTAGGGTCCTTGATGCCATGGCTTGTGGAACGCCAGTAACCATTACTACACCAAAAAAGAATAATGACAACCTAGAAATTTTTGGATTAAAAAAGAACATTCATTATCTTGAAGTTAATTTATTAAAATCAGAAAAATTTCAAATTCCATCAGATGAAATATTAAATAAAATTTCTAATAATGCTTCAAAAGTGATTCAAGAAAAGCACTTATGGAGGCATAGAGCTAAAACAATTTTGAATGATACTAAAAAACTACTGGAGAAAGATAACTTGTGACTTCACAATATTAATTCATTACGTAAGCTATTATAAAGAAAGGTTAAATATAATGTCAAGAATATATAATTAAATCAAAAAGATAAGTTTTTATAGGTTTTCATCAATTTGTTCTTTGAAGCTTTTCATATTTTAATATAACTAAGGTTTAAAATGAAAGAGAAATATTTAGATACTTATTTTTTTGATTCAAGTCTTGCGCTTAAAATTGCATTAAAAAAAAATAAAGCAGAGACTAGAAATCCCAATGTCAAGGGATTGCAAATATGTTACTACAATGGAGAGAAACTCCCAGATGCACCAAGAAATTGTATTCATTTACCATTGGAAGATATTTACTCTTATTTTACAACATCTAATAATAGATTTCCAGAGTTTATAGCTTATAATAATTCCGGATTTACAGAAAATGAACAAAAAACTTTTAATACTTCACTTCATGAAATTTTAAATTTATCTATCTCAGCCAATCATATCTTAGTTGAAAAATTAAAAAAGAAAATTAAAAAAAATAAACCAAACTTTTCAGACAAGCAACTAAGAGTATTTATTCCTGCATGTAGAGAAACAGTTGTAATGCAACATATATCAAAAAGCATTGCAAAGAGTTTTAAAGACATGGGATATAACGTTAAATATTGTATCCAAAAAAGTAGTATGGAGAGTTGTGGAGCACTACATAGCCTAAAGAAACTATATAAATTTAACCCCCATATTACTGTAAATATAAATCATCTAAATAATGACTATTTACATGACGATGTTTTTAATGTGGTATGGTTTCAAGATCCAATGGAGTCTTTGAAGGATAAAAGTCAATTACACGTGCGAAAAAAAGACTACCTACTACATTTAACACAAAGAGTTGCTGATATGCTAGCTAAAAAGAATGTTAAATCTATATATCAACCTTTTTCAATTGATACTAGTCTTTATAAAAATAGAAAATCAATTTTGAGAGAAAACAAAATTGTATTTATTGGAAGTTCTTATAAACTGACTTATGATGGAATTACTAATCATCATAAAGAAGAACTATTAGAAATACTAAAGAATGAATTCTTTAAAAATGGAATTGTCCCCATATCTTTTAGAGAAGCACTTGAAAGAAGATACAATATTGATACTACATCTTTAAATCATATTTTAAATTATATTACTCGAGATTTAGCGCTCATTCACATATCAAACATAGATTTAAATTATAAGTTTGAAGTTTATGGTTATGGTTGGAATGAATATCCTCAACTTGAAAAATACTATAAAGGTACTCTTAGTTATGGGAAAGAACTTTCTAAGGTATACAATGGCGCGAAATATTCCTTATGTATAGGAGGTTACGTATTGCAACAAAGAACACTTGAATCTGCGGCTAGTGGATGTATTCCACTAGTATTAGATTCTCGCAAGATTGCAGCCTCAAAAAATGAGCTGTATTTTGAAAATAGTTTACTATTCTTTCGAAAACTAGACGAGATTAAAGATATAATTAAAAAAGATAAAAAAGTAGATTTAAAGTACCTTGTTAAGCGACACACATATAAGCACTTGGTTAAAAAAATCACTCAATTGACAAATATATGAAAACAATTATACTTATTCCGCCCAATGGCATTTTGAAAAAACAAGATTTTGTACTTGAAAGGTTATCTCATTTTTTCAAAAAAAACCTGCATTTTCAAACCATATTAATCTGTATTTCAGAAGAAGAGTCCACTCAGAATAAAATTTTTGACAAAATTATTTATGTCAAAAATAAAAATGACATATTAGAAGAACTAGAAAGTATTAATTATGATTTAATCATTACAAGAGGCTGGATGCATGCATATAATTTCAGTGCATTAATTACAAAAAAATTCAAGAATGTTATTGCATTAATTAAAGACTGGAACTTCTCTTCACCTGAAGAATATAAGTTTTTATTTAAGGACAATAGTGATTTTCAAGCAATAGACTATATATTTAAAAATGCAAAGTATATCCTTTCTCACTATACTCATAAACAGTCAGAGATATGGGCAAAAGAGTATAACGTTGAGCAAAGTAAATTTATCTTTTTCCCGGAGTATTGTATTGAGGAGAATTTTAATAAAAAATCATTTACTTATAAAAAATCAGACATAAATCTGGTATTTGCAGGGACACTACCTCCAAGTTCATATCCCGAAGGCTTTTTTTTAACAAAAGGCTTATTAAGAGCGTCAAAGCTTTTATCTAAACATAATATTACTATTAATATTATGTTACCTCCACGAAATTATAATGATATGTTTAATCAGAAACTACTTTACCAAGATTTAATTTTTGAAAATGAATTCAATTCTAAATTTAAAATCCATGAAGGTAAAGTTCTTAATCCAACTGTTTTAGATAAGTTTGATTTTGGATTTTTTATTTTAGAATATACAGTCAAAAATGAGTATTTAAATAAATATGCTGTTCCAAGTAAATTTGCCTTTTATCTTGAATCAGGTATTCCCATTATTATAAATAAAAAGCACAAGGCTTTAGCCAGTTATGTCAAAAAATATAACCTAGGTATTGTTTTTTCAAATAAGGACATAGGAGTTCTACATAAAAAGTTAAATAGCATAAGAAAGAATGATTATAAGGTTTTTTTAAAAAATATAATAAAATTCAGGGAAACATTTACGTATAAAGATAGTACCTTTACTAAGATATTATCAAACATTAATAGGAACAAGGATAATTATGAAATTTAAAGAATTTAAAATAGAGACAAGAACTTTTCAATTTATGGAAAAAAGTTTTTTAGATACAAAAGAAGGTCTTGACTCTTTACAGGAACGAGGAACGTTATTGTATCTCTTCGCAAAAATATCTAATGCCAAAGTAATAATTGAAACAGGTACCTCAAATGGCTTCTCCTCAACATGCTTATCAAATGCTATGAAAGATAACAACATACAGGGAGAAATTCATACTTTTGATTGTTATGAGTGGGGCTCAGAATATTCTTCTAAGGAAAATGCAAAAGAAAGCATTAAGTTAAATAAAGCAGAGGACATCATTGTCCAGCATATTGGGAACTCAATAGAACTATTACCTAAAGTATTAGATTCTTTAAGTGAAAAAGTTGATTTTGTTCATATAGATTCTGAGCATGATTATAATACTCCAAAAAAAGAGTTTGCACTTATTGAACCTTATTTAAATGATAAATCGTATATTTTCTTTCATGACACAGATATCCAAAGTGTTGAACAAGCGGTTAATGATATTTTAATTGACAGAAAAGGTATCTATCAAAAAATCATTCTCCCTTTACATAGTGAAATGACTATACTGCAAAAAGTATAATTAAAACTAAATTTAAAGTCACTCTAGAGAAGGAGGAAAAGTAAATGATTCATTCAAAAAAAATAGAAGTATTTCATGGTCAAATAGATAAACAATCTATCACTTTCATTCAAAAGAATATAAACGTAGTACATTATTCACATAATCCCGAATATCTTTGCGTTGTCACGAATTTTGAACACAAGAGTACTCCATACTATTTTATGATAAAACACCAAACAAGTTACGTATATTATCAATTTATTATTAGGGAAATCGACTCTAAAATATTCAATATCCAATACTATGATATAGTAGCACCATTTGACTATGGAGAATATCACAATAATAATACTGAACTTTTAGATTCATTTTTTAAAACTTTTCATGCATTTTGTTTAAATAAAAATATCATTTCAGAATTCATTCGATTCAATCCTATGTTAACACATAAAGTTAATTTGTTAGAAAAGCACATGAATATAAGCTTCATCCAAGACCATATTTACATGGACTTAACAATTGATTATGTTTCTAGTTTTTCAAAAAGAAAAATTAGAAATATCAAAAAAGCTCAAAAATATGATTATCAATTTATTGAAAATGATACAATCGAGAACTTTTATTTAGTTTATGTTAACACTATGAAACGCATTAAAGCTAATTCTTATTTTTATTTTGAACAATCTGCACTTAAAAGTTTATTAGCATTTGGCAAAATTTTTTCAATAAAATATGATGATAAAATCATAAGTTCAATATTTATTTTAGAAGATATTGATATAATATACTATTTTTTGGGTGGTACTCATGCAAAGTATATTCATTTAGGTTTCAACTCATTACTTTTTAAATTAGTCGCAAATTATTATACTAGGAGTAAAAAAATGTTTTTTTTATCTGGTGGGAAAAATGGCTTATACACATATAAACAGGAATTTTCAAGTTTGACAAAACCTTACTATATAGGTAAAAAAATTTATAATGAGTTAATATATAAGCAACTTACTATTGAATCAAGTAGAGTTAATAATGACTTTTTCCCACAATATAGAGAGAAAATAATTTAGTCTGTTAGTAGTTAGCTACGAATAAACAAGATAATAATAAGAAAGGTAAACTTATGTTAAAACAAACTATTAAAAATAAAAAGAGAGAGATGGGTACAGTTGGGGCAATGAAGCCTATGAAAAATAGGATACATAAGGGACAAGAGATTCCCGCGAAATGTTCTGAAAAAAGCATGAACTCCTATTTTTATGATAAAGAGTTTACTCCTCCCAAACTAGTTACTGTAGAACCTGTCTCTTCCTGTAACTTGACATGTTTAATGTGTCCTACATATCTTACTGATAAAAAAAAGTCTATGTTAGATTTTGATATTTTTAAGAGAATTGTCCTAGAGGCAAAAGATTTTCAAGAATTTTTTGTTTTTCAGGGTACGGGAGAACCCTTTTTGAACCCTGAACTATTTAAGATGATTCAATATGCTAAAGAAAATGGGATAAAAAATATCTCCGTGTCAACAAATGGAACTTTGTTAAATGATAAGAATATTGAAAAAGTACTAGATCCCAAAACATCTCCTGATTTTTTACAAATTTCTATAGATGGACATTCTAAAGAATTATTCGAAAAATATAGAAGAGGTGCGTCATATGAAAAAGTCAAAAAAAGCTTAGAAAAACTTTTTTTAAGACGAAAAGAAAAATCACTTGAAAACAATATTGAAATTTCTATTAACACTTTACTGTCCAATGAGCTAGACTTAAATCTATTCTTAGAAGAATGGGGTGATTATGTTGATGATATAACAATAGGACCGATGTTAGATCAAGCATCTCAAAAGAATAATGAGGATAGCTATAAAGAATCTGTTCAAAAAGTCAATAAAAAAGAATACATTAGTTGCCCTAAACCATATGAGATACTAACAATACTCGCAAATGGGAAGATTAGCCATTGTCAACATGACTTTCATAATATACACATAAAAGGCGACATGACAACAGGAGATTCCTTGTTAAAAACATGGAGAAGTGAGGATTACAATGATTTTAGAAAACAGCACATTGAATTTAAAGCTGAGGAAACAAGCTGTAATGGATGTGCGCATATGTATAGAATTGAAAATGAAACATCTCTATTTGATGCAAGAGAATCTATAAAAGATTATTTTATTAATAAAAAGAGCATTTCATGAGTTTTCTTGATTTTGATAAAATATTATATCATCCTGAAAATATTTTAGCAGCGAAGAATAACACAGTAATATTTCCCGTTCATGCAACAATTAGTCTGGGAAATTTTTGTAATCATAAATGCCTATGGTGTACAGCTTACGAGTACCAACTAGATAAAGCTAATTTATTGGACTTTGACAAGATTATTAGTTTTTTAAAAAAAGCGAAAAAAAGAGGCTTAAAAGCTGTAACATATGTGGGAAATGGAGAACCAACTGCATACCCAAGATTTAGAGAATTAGTGACTCAAATCGCTGAACTTGGTATTGAGCAAGGTATGTTCACAAACGGGTATTTAATGAATAAGTATGAAGCTGAAATTCTAAAATATTTCACTTGGATTAGAGTTAGTTTAGATGCGGGAAGCACTGAAGTACATAATCATATGCATGACGTGAAAAATCATTTTGATAGAATTATTAAGAACACAAAGAGTCTAGTTGACAAAAGAATAGATGCTTCTCCAACAATTGGAATACAATATGCAACACATCATGAAAACATTCATGATTTGTTGAATTGTGCAAAACTTGCAAAAAATATCAACACAGACTATTTTTCTATAAAACCTGTTTTTAATAGAGGTAGTGTGGGAGAAAGAATAGATCAAAACAATCTAACACACAATGAAATAACTCCTATCGCAAATAAAATTATTAGTGAACTGAAAGATACAAAATTTAATGTCTTTTACAGAGAGCATCAAGTTTTATCACATGAACAAGAAAAAACTATTTTTAATTATAGTAAATGCGTTGCTGGTTTTTTTAATGTAAATATTTATGAAGATGATAGAATAATTTATTGTGGGCCACATAGAGTTAGTGTTGGAAAAATCACAGATGCTTTAGATAAAATAGAATCCAAAATTGTTAAATTGGCAAAAAAACTTGATCTATCAAAATGTCCTGCAGGGTGTAGATATCATTCTTTAAATAAAATGCTTGAAGATATTAGTAATCCAATTTCTGTCACAAAAAAACAACACGTTAATTTTATATAAGATTGATAATGATTGACTTGTTAAACTCTACTTTAGAAAAAAATAATATTCAACTTTCACAAACATACACAAATGAAGTTTGGCCAATTTATTTTATAATTGCACAACCTAGAGGTGTGTCAACTTTATTTCAACAACTTATTTTGAGTAATTTAGATATAGCATATGTTAGTAATTTTTTATCAAAGTTTTACAAAACTCCACTTTTTGGAATGGAACTAGAAAAAAACATCATTGATAAACAGTATAAAAGTAATTACTTATCTAACTATGGTAATACATCTGGTTTTAATGAACCCCATGAATGGGGTTGGTTCTGGAAAAACAATCTAGATTTAATTGGAAGTGAACATTATACTAAACTAAATGACTTTACACAATTAAAGTATAACTTATTATCTATCACGAATTCCAAAAAACTTCCATTACTTATAGATAATGTATATGCGATGGCAAATATTTTGAAATTTAAAAAATACTTTAAAAATATAAGAATCATTTCACTAACTAGAAATTTATATTTTATATGTAATTCAATTATAAATGCAAGACTTAGTAGGTACAACAATATTAATCAATTTTATGGTCATCCACCCAAAAATATTAATCAGTTATTGGATGTTAAAAACCCAATTGAACAAATAGTTCTTCAAGTAAAGTCAATTAATAAAGAGATTAATGATATCACAGATAGCTTTCAGCCAAGTAATATTTTAGAGATTGATTATGAAGAGATATATAACGATTCGTACGAAGTCGTAAAAAAATTTCATACTTTTGTAAATGTAGACGATTTTAATTTAAAATTTAAAAAAAAGCATCTTCCAAAACTAATATATAGAAACGACAAAAAATTAATTAATCCTCAATATAAAGAGGAATTAGATTTTTTTTACAATAAACATTTAGGACATAATAATGATTAAATATATTGATTTAGGTGTTAGCGAAAAGGAATACGACAAAGAAATTTCTCCAAGAATAAAAGATATTTTTATAAATGGTAACTTTATTTCTGACACTATTGTTGAAGAGTTTGAGAAAAATTTTGCATCATATTGCGGTGTCAAATATGCTATTGCATTAAACTCTGGAACAGATGCATTAATATTTGCATTAAAAAGCCTAAATATTGGTCCAGGAGATGAAGTAATCACAGTATCTAATAGTTTTATTGCAACAGCTAATGCAATATCATATTGTGGCGCAACCCCAGTTTTTGTTGATATTAATGATAATTTAATGATGGATACAAAAAAAGTTAAAGAATTAATTACAGCCAACACAAAAGCTATTATGCCTGTTCAATTAATGGGTCATGTATGTGAAATGGATGATTTAAAATCTATTGCAAACAAATTTAATTTATTTATTATAGAAGATGCAGCACAAAGTGTTGGCTCAAAGTACGGGTTTAAAAAAACAGGCAATCTGGCTGACATTAGTTGTTTTTCATTACATCCTCTAAAAAACTTATCTGGAATTACTGATGGAGGTATAATCACAACAAATAATAAACAAGTTGTTAACTATTTAAAAGAAATTAGAAATCATGGTTTAACAAATAGAGATGAACAAAATATTATTGGTAGGGTTTCAAGACTTAATAGCCTTAATGCCATTACACTAGACTATAGATTAACGAAATTAGATTCCGTTATCCATGAAAGAAGAGTAAATGCTAAAATATATAATAAATTATTGGAAAATATTACAGAAGTTTCTTTAATAAATGTTCCAGAACATATTTTTCATTCTTATCACACTTATATAATAAAAGTTGAAAAAAGAGATAAATTACAGAGGTTTTTATTAAAAAAAGGTATCGAAACTAAAATACATTACCCGATTCCTATTCATAAACAAAAACCATTTATGGAACTTAGTTGTAACTTATCAAAGACAGAATCACTAGCCAAAAGAATATTAACTTTACCCCTTGGGAACTTGTCAATAGATGACATCAACCACATATGTAATACTATCTTAGACTTTTATAAGAATAATTGATGGTAGTTTGGTTATTAGTTATTAGCAGATTTGGGAAAACAACCCTGGGTAATGAGTTAGAGATATATTTAAACTTGAAAAAAGAAAATGTTACATTATTGATGGAGATTTGGTTCGAAATTTTTATGATATTGACTTCAGAGATACAAGAAATGATAGAATTGAAAATATTACAAACAAAACTCTGTTTACAAAGATATTAACGTCGTTGGTATGGAAAAAGTTGGTGACTTTAGTGAAGACGCTGTTATAAATGGATATAATACAATGATTAAAGAATATTATACCAGCCTAAATATCTATTTTGATACCTTAAAAACTCCGGTGAGATATGCTGGTCCTAAAGAAGCTATTTTTCACGCCATAGTTATAAGAAATTTAGGATGTACTCATTTTATTATTGGGAGAGATCATCCTGGAGTTGCTGACTATTATTGGAAATATGAAGCACAAGAACTTGCACGAGCGAAATAAAGGAACATAATATAGTGATAGAACTACTTTTGTTAAGTGAACCTTTTTATTGTAAAAAGTGTGCTCAAATTGTTTCTGATAGAACATGTAACCATACTCAAAAATTTATAGAAATGATTAGTGGCACAAAAATAAGAGCAATGTTAGCAAAAAATAAAAGACCTAGCGAACTATTTATGAGAGCTGAAATTTCCGATACTATAATAGAATTAAATGATAAAAAATTTATTCAAGGATAATAATTGAAAAGAATAATTGCAACAGTAGGTCCATCCTTACTTCATACCACGAAATTGAGCGAAGTTCATAATAAAAGAAACATATATAGAATCAATGGTGCCCATGGAAGTATAGATGATATTGAGAAATACATACAAGAAATTCAATCACAAATAAAAGATGCTCAAATATTGATGGATTTACCTGGAAATAAAGTAAGAACAGCGAGTTTCCCAGATGGGTATATTGAGATCCATGAAAATGAAGAGTTTTCCATTTATTTTAATCAAATGAACTATAAAGAATTTTTTAAACACTTGAGTCCAGGAGATGAAGTCTGGGCAAATGATTCTATATTTAAATTTGTTGTGAAAAGTATAGATTTAGAACTAACAAAGATTAATTTTTTATCTTATTCATCAGGGAAGCTCCTAAATAATAAAGGTATGCACGTAAGAGGAATTCATAAAAACATTCCATTTCTGTTTGAAAAAGATAAAAAACTCATAAAACTAGCAAACAAGTATAATTTAGATTTTGTTGGATTATCCTTTGTAAGAAATGTAAACGATATTAAGGATGCAAAGGTATTAATTAAATCAAGTACAATAATTTCCAAAGTTGAAACATTAAGTGCTGTAAACAACTTAGATGAAATACTTCATGAAGTTGAGTATATTTTAATTGATAGAGGAGATTTGTCAACTGAAATAGGTTTATCAAAAGTACCAGCTTATCAGAAGTTTATAATCAATAAAGCTGTATTCTCTAATAAAAAAGTTTTTCTAGCGACTCAATTTCTCAAGAGTATGGAACACAATCCTATACCTACAATTCCAGAAGTCATGGATTTGTATAATACATTAAAAAGTGGTATTTATGGGATACAAATGTCAGAAGAAACAGCTGTCGGGAAATATCCAAAAAATTGTTTAGATACCATTGAAAATTTAATGGAAGAAATTATAACTGAGAAAAAAGGAGATACAATATGAGTGATAAATATTCAATTGATGGACACAAGTTAAGCTATCATCCCGAAAGAGTTGGCCAGTGGATTGAAGCAAAAAATGATATGGAAAAATTAAAAAAGATATATCCTATATATGTTGAAATATCTGCAGTTGGTGCGTGTAATCACAGATGTACATTTTGTGGAGTTGATTATATTGGATATCAAAATATTAGATGGGAAACAAAACTTTTGCAAGAAAGATTATCTGAAATGGCAAAACTGGGAGTTAAAAGTGTCATGTTTGCAGGAGAAGGTGAGCCACTTTTACATAAAAACTTAGATGATATTATTGAGCATGCTTCAAACGCAGGCATTGATAGCTCAATAACTACAAATTTTGTTTTTTTAAATGAAAAAAATGTTTACAAAATATTTAAAAATGCATCATGGGTTAAAGTTAGTATTAATGCAGGGACAAAAGAAACATATTCAAAAGTCCATAGAACAAAAGAATCAGATTTCATAAAAGTACTTGAAAATATGAAACTAGCTGTTAAAACAAAAAAAGAGCATAATCTAAATTGTACATTAGGTGCGCAGATGCTGTTACTTCCTGAAAATAAAGATGAGGCACTGTTACTTGCAAAAACTGTTAAAGATATAGGCATTGACTATCTCGTTATTAAACCATATTCTCAACATTTATTTAGTAAAACAAAAACATATAAGGGTATTGATTATAAACCAATGTTACAGTTAGAACAAGAATTAGAAAAATTATGTGATGAGAACTTTAATGTTGTATTTAGAAGCAACACTATGAAAAAGTTAGAAACTGGACATAATTACAAAAAGTGTTATTCTACTCCATATTTTTGGGCTCACTTAATGGCTGATGGGGACTTATATGGTTGTAGTGCATACTTACAACAAAGTAAATTTTGTTATGGAAATGTTAAGGAAAACTCTTTTCAAACGGTATGGGAGAGTGAAAAAAGACAAAAAAGTATTCTGTATGTTAAAGAAAAGTTAAATATCTCAGGATGTAGACAAAATTGTAGAATGGATGAAGTTAACGGTTACTTGTGGAGACTTAAACATCCAAATGAACATGATAATTTTATATAAGGTATAAAGAATGAAAGCAGTTGTAACAGGGGGAGCAGGGTTTATTGGTTCTCATATGGTTGATTTATTAGTTTCAAATAATTTTGAAGTAACGATTATAGATGATTTAGCAAATGGTAGACTGAGTAATATTGAACATCATAAAAATAATCCTAAGGTTGCCTTTGTCCAAGCAGATATAAGTGACTATGCAATCAGTCTGGATAGGTATTTCAAGGATGTAGAATACGTCTTTCATTATGCTGCGTTAGCCGATATTGTACCCTCTATTAATAACCCAGTAAAATATCACAAAGCAAATGTAGATGGAACTATCAACATCCTACAAGCAGCAAAAACATCTAAAAAATTGGAAAAATTTGTTTACGCAGCATCATCTTCGTGTTATGGAATACCTGAAATATACCCTACTCCAGAGACATCTCCTATCGCACCTGAGTACCCCTATGCACTAACTAAATATCTTGGGGAAGAATATGTTCTTAACTGGGGTAAGATTTATAATATGCCCGTTGTATCAATGAGGTTTTTCAATGTTTACGGATTGAGACATAGAACAACAGGAACTTATGGTGCTGTTTTTGGGGTTTTCCTAGCTCAACTAATCAATAATAAGCCCTTGACGATTGTAGGGGATGGAGAGCAGACAAGAGATTTTACATATGTAACAGATGTTGTTGATGCTTGCTATTGTGCTGCAATTTCACAATATACACAAGAAGTTTTTAATGTAGGGAGCGATAATACCTACTCAATTAATCATTTGGCAGATTTATTAGGAGGAAAGAAACAGTATATTCAAAAACGTCCGGGAGAACCTGATGCTACTTATGCGGATATAACTAAAATCAAACAACTTTTAAACTGGTCACCCAAAATTAGTTTTGAAGAAGGAGTTCAAGTTATGCTAGAAAACTTAGACTTATATAGAGATGCACCTATTTGGGATGAGTCTTCTATCAAAGATGCCACTAAAGACTGGTTTGAATGTTTAGGAAGTAAATGATGTTAGATTCTAAAAATATAAGAAAAAAAACCATTGCACTATCTTGTAACAGTGGAGCAGGTCATTTAGCACCTTCTCTATCTTGTACAGAGATTTTGACTGTATTATTTAGAGATTTTTTAAAGTTTACTATTGGCTCGCCCCATGACTCTTCACGAGACAGACTAATATTTAGTAAGGGACATGGAGCTTATTCATATTACGTAATACTCAATGAATTAGGCTTTTTACCTGATTATGAATTGGAGAACTTCTACAAAGACGAAGCCAGTATTAAAGGATGTTTGACTCAAAATCTTGACTATATGATTGAAGCAGGAACAGGTTCTTTGGGTCATGGATTGCCAATTGCAGTGGGAATAGCCCAAGCTTTTAAAATGCAAAAAATGGATAACAAAGTTATCTGTATAGTTGGTGATGGAGAGATGCAAGAGGGAAGTAACTTTGAAGCACTAAGTTTAGCCTATAGATTTAAATTAGACAATCTTCTTTTGATTGTAGATGGAAATGGATTACAAGCAATGAGCCAAACATCTGATGTTGGATTAGATAATGATAGATTAGCTAAAATATTGAACATATATACAGATAACTTTTCTAAAATTGATGGTCATGACGAAAATAAATTAAAAAGTTCATTTACAAAATTTTTTAGTGAAAAAAATGATACTTTTTCTGTATTGTTCTGTGATACAATAAAAGGAAAAGGTATTAAAATAATAGAGAATTCAATTTCTCATCATTATAGATGTCCCACTCAAGATGGATATGTTATAGGAGATGATTATGAATAAATTTGCATCTAAACAAGCGGTTATGGCTGAAGTTTATAATTATTTTAAAGAAGACCCTAAACTGACACTACTTGTTGGGGATATGGGGTTTGCAGTTTTAGATGATTTTTTTAATGACTTTGCAAACAGATCTTTTAATGTTGGTATATGTGAACAAGCCTCTATCAGTATGAGTGCAGGAATGTATCTTGCGGGATTGAAACCTATAGTTTACAGCCAAACTCCATTTTTAATAATGAGAGCGTATGAGCAAATTCGATATGATTTGAATGAGCACCATATGGATGTAAAGTTAGTGGGAGTTGGAATCGACAACTATTTTGAAAAACTTGGTCGAAGCCATTGTATGGATAATGATGATATTGATATGATGAAAATATTTAAAAATTTTTTAATTTTAACTCCTACTATGTATTCATTAAAGGAAGACATCAAAAAGATGTTTGAATATAAAGGTCCTGTATATGTACGATGCAACTAATTCTCATGAAAACATTCAATTAAAACTAGAAGAATGGAAGAAGCTTTCTCCTACTCAACAATTGGAAAAGGTCCAATCTTTCAGTACACAATATAAAGATAAAATGGATGTTTTAGCAGTAAAAGACCATGCAATTGAATTAAGCTTATTTATGGAAAAACATCTCGTTTATGAATTTTTAGTTTCTTATGAAACCTACTTAAGACAAAAACTAGGTAACTTTCCTATTATTGTATTATTAAAGGATAGAGCAGATGAAAATCGAAAAAGAAAATAAACTTATTTTAGATGGAACAAAGATATCCTGGCATCAAGAAAGAATTAGAGAATGGGAAAAAGGAGAAATAATTGCTCCACTAACTATTGATATGGCATTAACTCGAGCATGTAACTATGGCTGTCATTTTTGCTATGCGAGACTCCAAGAAAATGATCGATTTGATATAAAAAAAGAACATATTGACAATTTTTTAGAAGATTGTCAAGAAATGGGTGTAAAAGCTATTTCTCTTGTGAGTGATGGAGAAAGTACCTTGTCTCCCATTTATGAGCATACAATAATTAGAGGCTCAGAACTTGGCATATCCATGGCTGTTGCTACACATGGGTTTAATACCCGTTATGAAGCACTAGAAAGAATTCTACCTCATTTGACTTACTTAAGAGTTAATATTTCAGCAGGTGAACCAAAACGTTATGGTGAGATCATGGGAGTAAGTGAAAAGCACTTTAACCAAGTAATTCAAAATATTAGAGATATGGTTGAAATAAAGAAAAAAAACAATCTAAAAGTTACCATTGGTATGCAAATGGTATTGATGCCAGAAGACGCAGATCAAGTAATTCCTTTAGCAAAACTAGGAAAGGAAATCCGCCCTGATTATCTTGTCGTGAAACACACAAGTGACAGTGAAGATGGAAAGTTAGGAGTTGACTATTCTAAATATGCAGAGCTTACTCATATTTTAGAAGAAGCAGAATCATATAGTGATGAAACCTATCAGGTAACAGTTAAATGGTCTAAGATTAATGCGGAAGGAAAAAGAACTTACAAGCAATGTTATGGAGCCCCTTTTCAATTACAAATTTCTGGTTCAGGTCTTGTTGCTCCTTGCGGAATGTTATTTAACGAAAGATATAGTAGGTTTCACATTGGAAACATCACCCAACAAAGATTTAAAGACATTGTTAAAAGTGATAAATACTGGGAAGTTATGAACCATCTAGCTTCACCAAACTTTGATGCTCAAAAGATGTGTGGTTCTTTATGTTTACAACATAAAGTTAATGAATATTTAGATGATTATAAGAAAGGGAAGTTTACATTAAGTCCACCAAAAGGTAAACAACCTAATCATATTAATTTTATATAAAGTTGTCTTATGAAAAAAGCATTTGTTTACGGAAACTTTAATATTTTACATCCAGGGCATTTACGTTTGCTAAAGTTTGCGAAAGAAAGTTCGGATTACTTAATCGTTGGAGTTATTTCAGACAACACCTCCTTCAGTAATACAATCTTAGATGAAAATATTCGTTTAGAATCTATTAATGCAACTTCATATGTTGATGAATCATTTATTTTAAATAATTCGCCGTTAGATTATATAAAGGAATTTCAACCAAATATTGTTGTTAAAGGTAAAGAGCATGAGAATAAAGAAAATCTTGAGATTGATATTCTTAACAACTACGGAGGAAAACTCTTATTCACATCGGGAGAAATAGGATTCTCATCTTTAGATTTACTTCAAAAAGAATTCAATCAAGCCAATTCATCAAACCTAGTTCATTGTCTTCCTTATCTTAATAGGCATAATATCAATGGTGGAGCTTTAAAAAATATAGTTGATAAATTTTCAAAACTTAATATTTTAGTTATTGGGGATACCATAATTGATGAATATATAACGTGTAATCCTATTGGAATGAGCCAAGAAGATCCAACCATAGTAGTAAGTCCGATATCAAATAACAAGTTTATAGGAGGAGCTGCCGTAGTTGCCTCCCACGCTAAAACTTTAGGCGCCAACGTATCTTTCATATCCGTAACAGGAGAGGACGAGAACTCTCTATATACGAGTAACTATTTAACAGAACTATCCATTAATTCAATCCTATACAAAGATAATACTCGACCCACAACGCTCAAACAAAGATTTCGAGCACATAATAAAACACTATTACGCGTAAATCATTTGAAGCAACACTCAATAAATAAGGATATTGAAAGCTCCATACTAAATGATTTAAAAAGCGATATAACAAAATATGATTTAATTATTTTTTCAGACTTTTCATATGGAGTTTTAACCAAAAGAATTATTTCTCGTTTAAAACAATTATCCTCCGAGAATAATATCTTAATGGTAGCGGACTCCCAAAGTTCCTCTCAAGTTGGAGATATTTCTAAGTTCAAAAACATGAGTATCGTAACTCCTACAGAGAGAGAAATAAGATTATCATTAAATGATTTTGAATCAGGTTTAGTTGTTTTATCTGAAAAGTTGCAAAAAAAATCTAATCCGCAATATATTTTCACAACACTTGGAAGTGAGGGGATTATGATTTATAATAGTAATAAGGATGCTTTGCTCACGGACAATATCCCTGCACTTAATATTAGTGCAAAGGATGTAAGTGGAGCAGGAGATTCTCTTCTTACTTGCTCGTCTATGGCATTAGCTGTTGGAGCAGATATTTGGGTAAGTGCATATTTGGGTTCTATTGCAGCAGCAATTCAAGTCAGTAGAATTGGAAATATTCCCATTAAAAAAGAAGAAGTAATTCAAGAGCTGAATATCTATGAATAATCATGTAGATACCTATTTTATTGATGCAGAAGCTGCATTGAAAGAGGCAAAAAAGAAAAACAAAATATATTATGATAAATTTGAGACTGGTACTCAAGTTTGTTACTATGCAGGTGAGAGATTAGAAGATGTACCATATAACTGCATACATCTTCCACTTGAAAATATTTTTGATTACTTTAAAAACACTGAAAATAGACAACCTAAAACTATTTCCTATGATAATACCGATTTTAATAAAAAGCAAAGAGACACTCTCACTAGAAATATAAATCAAATTATTAGCCAATCATTTATAGCTCAAAATAATCTAATATTAAAAATAAAAAATAAAATAAAAAATATCAAGCCTAATTTTAAGGAAAAGAAATGGCGAATTTTTATACCCGCAAGTAAATCAACTTATGTAATGCAACATGTTTCTAGGCATATAGCAACTACCTTGGAATCAATGGGATATGAAGTACTTTTTTTCATTGAAAAAAATGATTTACAATATAGTTCTTTACTTGCTCAACTAAAAGCACACTACAATTTCAACCCCCATATTACAATTAATATCAACCATTTCAACAATGACTATTTGCATAAGAAGGTTTGTAATATTGCATGGATTCAAGACCCAATGAGCTCTATTATGGATTCAAAGTCGATGATTAATATAAGGAAAAGAGACATTATTTATTCCCTTGCTAAACCAATTGATTATTACTTAGAGAATAAAAGTATTCCTTTTACAAGACAGAACTTTGCAATCAACAAGAACATTTATAAAAAGTATGTAGGCGTTAAAAGAGAAAAAAAAGTAGTTTTTGTAGGTTCTTCTTATTTATCAAACCTGTCTAAAAATATTCCCTCACAACTTATAAAAGAAGTACTTTATTTATTTAGTAGAGGTCACAACTTTGATGAAGAGTGTGTACTTAAATTAGCTAAGAAATACAATCAAGATTTTTCATATT